>Ga0364910_1102_pt1 | contig 37882 bp, 33 predicted proteins | sample SorcelJu500001C4_3_FD_206970 | JGI IMG/M metagenome (GOLD analysis project Ga0364910, IMG submission 206970) | Enriched cells from Trout Bog Lake Hypolimnion, Wisconsin, USA - BchlTB.June25.5000.01.C4 | ecosystem: Environmental > Aquatic > Freshwater > Lake > Hypolimnion/Profundal zone | place...
CAGTATAGGGTTTATATGAAACTTCTCATGATTGGTGTCGGTTATGTCGGATTGGTGAGTGGAACTTGCTTCGCCGAAATGGGTCATCATGTCATCTGCTTAGATATCAATCCTGCAAGAATTAAATTGCTTAATCAAGGAATCATTCCAATTTATGAACCCGGTTTGGAAGAAATGGTTAAACGCAACATGGCAGCTAAGCGGTTGTCTTTTACAACCGAGTATTCTACCTGCATCTCTCAAGCAGATGTTTGCTTTATTGCTGTAGATACCCCCACAACCATCCTTGGTCAAGCAGATACCTTTCAAGTAGAATCTGTCGCACACAATCTAGGTCGTTATCTCGAACGTTACTGCGTCATTGTCACCAAATCCACCGTCCCGGTCGGAACAACAAACCAAATTGCTCAAATCATTGAAACAGAATTTGAAAAACGTCAAGTGTCGATAGATTTTGATGTTGTGTCCAATCCGGAGTTTCTTAAAGAAGGCAATGCTGTTCAAGATTTCATGAAACCCGATCGCGTCATCATTGGAGTGAATAACTCTCGCTCCGCAAACATCATGAAAGATATTTACTCTCCTTTTATGCTGAATCATGATCGCTTGCTTGTCATGGACATCTGTTCAGCAGAATTATCGAAATATGCGTGTAACGCCATGTTAGCTACTCGCATTTCTTTCATGAATGAAATGGCAGCACTCTGTGAAAAATTGGGAGCTAATGTCGATTGGATTCGCAAAGCCATGGGATCAGACGAAAGAATCGGAAACAAATTTCTTTATTGCGGAGCCGGCTTCGGAGGATCTTGCTTGCCGAAAGACATTAGAGCTCTACTGGCGCAAGGAAGAGCTTCCCATGTTGAACTCTCCATTCTTCAGGCAGTGCAAGATGTGAATCACAATCAGAAAGAAATCATTGGTTCAAAACTCGCCGACTACTTTGCAGACAAAGGAGGCTTGCAAGGAAAAACGATTGGCATTTTAGGCCTATCCTTCAAACCTGATACCGATGATATGCGTGAAGCCTCCTCTCTCATTCTCATTCAAGAATTAATTAAGCAAGGCGCCTCTCTCCGGCTTTTTGATCCTGTTGCAATGCCAAAAACTAAAGTGTCAATACACAATCAATCGGGTATCTCCTGGTGTCAAGATGAATTAGAAACAGCCTCTGGAGCCCATGCTTTGGTTCTTATGACGGAATGGAAACAATTCCGCTTCCTCGATTTTCAATCCTTATTGAATCGCATGGCAGGGCGCGCTTTTTTCGATGGACGTAATCAATATCAACCGGCTGAAATGGCTCGTAAAGGGTTTGATTACATCAGCATTGGGCGGCAGCCTGCGTATGCCCATGAACTTAACGATTTAAAAAAACATCATGAATTTTATACTCTTCCGTTAGAAATCAAGGCAGGACAAACATGATGATGACCGATATTTCTCACTATTTAAAAACCCAAAGCCATTTAATAGAGGAAGAACTCGATCGCTTAATTCCCGCCCGTCACGGCCCCTATCAACAACTGTTCGAATCCGCTCGCTACGCTATATTAGGCGGGGGAAAACGCTTGCGCCCCATTTTAACTCTAACCACAACACGTATGTTGGAAGGCAATGTCCAATTCGCCCTGCGGCCAGCCTGCACATTAGAAATGATTCATACCTATTCCATGATTCATGATGATCTTCCATGCATGGATAATGATGATTATCGTCGAGGAAAGTTGACGGTCCATAAAAAATATTCTGAAGGACATGCCGTTTTAACGGGTGATTATCTTCTCACTTATGCCTTTGAACTCCTCGCCTCAGATCCTCATCTGAATGCAGAAAAAAAAGCTCAATTGATTACAATTCTTGCTCGTCAAAGCGGAAGCGACGGAATGATCGGCGGACAAGTGATGGATTTGATATATGAGGGGCAAAAAGTGTCCTTAGATACTCTACGCCTGCTCCATCGCAACAAGACTGCAGCATTAATCACCGCTGCTATCGAATTTGGCGGCATCATTGCCAATGCAAATCCCTCTCAATTGGATTCCCTTCGTCAATTTGGCGAAGCAATCGGCCTGGCTTTCCAGGTCATCGATGATATCTTAGATATCACTTCGAGCGAGGCAAAACATGGTCGATCCATAGCTTCCGACATTCGGAATGAAAAATCGACTTATGTCTCGCTGTTAGGGATCGAACAAGCACAATCGTATGCGTTAAATTTTTATAATCAAGCAATTAAAGCTCTAAAACCGCTTCCCTATGATACATCTTTCCTTGTAGGCTTGGCAGATTTTATTCTTAAACGGAAATCGTGAAGCATTGACATTCGTCTCCGTTTTGCGTGATCGCTATTGGAATTTTTTTACCAAAGAGGTATAAACCCAAAGCTCAGGTTATAAACTTAAGTTTTGGATTTTTTCAGTATTTTAGCTGCGACAAAATGATCAAATTTATTTAAAGTGTATGGAAGACGCTAACAATCTAACTTCTGCTCCTTCTATCATGCATTTGCACTTTCCACTCAATTGCAAAGTCAAGCACATTCCAATTAAGCGAGGATTCGACATTTTTTTCAGTTTGTTGTGTTTAAGCCTCGGAGCTCCTTTCTATCTGTTAATTGCCCTATTGATTTTTGCGACATCGCCGGGAAAGGTGATTTATTCTCATGAACGGATTGGAAGAGGAGGCAAGCCTTTTCGTTGCTATAAATTTCGCTCCATGTATCCTAATGCAGATCAAAGACTTAAAGACATCTTAGCGACTCATCCTCATTTACAAGAAGAATGGGAAATAAATTATAAATTGAAGAAAGATCCCCGCATTACTCCCCTTGGGACATTTTTACGCAAAACCTCCTTAGATGAATTGCCTCAATTTTGGAATGTTCTCAAAGGAGATCTGAGTGTCGTAGGTCCCCGGCCTGTTGTCCGAGATGAGATAGCAAAATACTATCATGTGAAAGCTCATAAAATTCTATCCATCCGTCCCGGTTTAACAGGCATTTGGCAAGTCTCGGGAAGAAGCGATATCCAATCTTATGACAAAAGAATCCAATTAGATGAATATTATGTCAACAACCACTCTTTTTTATTAGACATGAAACTCATTGCCAAGACCGTTCCCGCTATGTTTTTTTCGAAAGGGGCTTATTAAAGCTTTATCCAAATGACTCACCTTTTTTTGTTATTTGTCTATGCCTGTTGTTTAGCTCTCTTTCTCCCCCTTTTCTTTCCTTTTTTGCATATTCTTTTTTTTGCTCCTTTTTTGATCGTATGTTTTTACCGTTGCTCTCTCTCTGTTTGTTTATGGTGGGCTTTAAGCTCTGGTTTTATTATAGATCTTTTTTCTTATGAAACCCGTTTGGGAACATATGCGATTAATTATTGTCTTACGACCCTTTGTCTCTATCCCTACAAGTTCCATTTTTTCGAAGATCGATTAAGTACTCTACCTATCATGTCCTTTGGATTTACATGCCTATCAACGCTCATTCAAATCGGATTGTTTTATATCACCGGAAAATCCTTTTCACTTTCTTGGGAATGGGCCCTCCATGATCTTTTGTTGATTCCTCTTCAAGTGGCTATTTATGCATTGTTGGCGTTTTCTCTCTCTTCTTTTACAATCTCCTACCTCAAAAGAAGCTACCTTTTATTCAAATTGAATCGGAGAAGGAAAATATGAAGAAAATGCCCCTTGCAGAAGAACTTCGTCCAAAGGTACTTTCAGAAATTGTTGGTCAAGATCATATTCTCGGCGAAAACGGGCTCATCACGCGAGCCATTCGATCCGGCACACCCCTATCAATTGTTCTATGGGGCCCTCCGGGATGTGGAAAAACTTCAATTGCCCGTCTCTATGCACAAGCTTTTGATATGCGGTTTATTTCAATGAGCGCCATATTCAGCGGTGTGACGGATCTGAAGAAAATCATTAAAGAGGCTCAAGAACATCCTCTTCTGCACAAAGGAACCGTCCTTTTTGTCGATGAAATTCATCGCTTTAATAAGGCACAGCAAGATGCGTTTTTACCATATGTTGAAAATGGAACTCTCATCCTCATTGGAGCAACAGCAGAAAATCCCTCCTTTTATCTCAATGCCGCGCTGCTCTCTCGCCTGCGAGTTCTGCCTCTTTACCCACTCGACGCCTTTGCCCTTGAGCAGCTATTGCAACGGTATGAAAAGAGGTTTGGCGCTTTGCCATTAACGACGGAAGCCCGTCAACTGATGATCCTTTGGGCGCAAGGAGACGGACGCTATCTATATAACTTAATCGAAAATATGAGAAATACATCTGACCAAATCTTAGACGAAGTAGGTCTCAGACAAATATTACAGAAAAAATCTGCTCTTTTTGATAAAGCGGGCGATCAACACTATAATCTCATTTCCGCCCTACATAAGTCAGTTCGAGGTTCCGATCCTGATGCAACTCTCTATTGGTTCGCGCGACTTTTAGAAGGGGGAGAAGAGCCCCTCTTTTTGGCCAGGCGCCTCATTCGTATGGCTGTCGAAGATATTGGATTAGCCGATCCCCAAGCCCTTCCCCTTGCCATCGCAGCGAGGGATGCCTATGAAATGCTGGGCTCGCCAGAAGGTGAACTTGCTTTAGCAGAAGTGGCTGTCTATCTTGCCCTAGCCCCTAAAAGCAATGCACTTTATGTGGGATTAAATGAAGCTCGAGGAGAAGCAGCACAAACAACCCATTTAAGCCCACCTGCTACCATTCTGAATGCTCCGACCCCTTTAATGAAAAAACTTGGTTATGGAAAGGGATATCAATACGACCATGACATTGACGATGCCTTTTCAGGACAGGAGTATTTTCCTTCTACTCTGGCGCGAAAATCTTTCTACCGGCCTGTTGAGCGAGGATTTGAGCGCGAACTTAAGAAACGGCTAGATTTTTTTCAGCAATTAAGAATTAAAAAAAAACCTAAGCTACAAAATGTAGAGGATGAAGGGTTAGCTTGACGGGATGGAAGGTTTTGTGGGATGTTGTTGTTTACGAATACATTCAATAAACAACTCACTCTTAGCAGCTTGCATTTCATCAAGTAGTGTTTGAATCTGATCTTCATTTGTCACGCCATGCGACTTTAAAACTTTAGCGAAGACTTCATAAAGGGTTTCACGATAAATTCGAATGGCCAAATCACGTTGGCTTAAATCTTTAAAAGGATTGGGGTCTACTTTTGCTGCTTTTTCTTCAACTAATTTAGCTAGTTCACGGTCTTTCTGCGCCAATTCTTTTGAGATGGCTTCTGCTTGTTCCTTAGATAAATGGGCTTTAAGTAAAACGGACTCAACAACTTGTTGTGGAAAAAAAGTCATCAACTCTTCTTTGGTGCACTTCATAGAATTGGAAAGGACGACTTCGGTTGTGACTGCATATAAATCAGAAAGGCCAACCATAGAAAACGTGGCAGCGCAACATAAACAATAAAGCATGTCTTTCATATTAAATCCTTTTCATTTTAATCAAAATTTGGTTTCAATTTGGCAGCCTCGGAGCCAAAGCATCTAATAAAATTTGGAAGCTGTTCAGTGAAAATGTAATCGAAAACCAAATCTGCAGTTGGTCTCTCATTAGCATAATTTTCTCGCATTGCTTCCATAAAAACTTCAAGCAGAACTTCTTTCAAAATCTTTGCTGTGACGGCTCTTTGCAAAGGATACTCGATCGGATTTGGAACCATATAGGCCGTACGTCTTTTCATTCTTTCGGGCACCTCTAAGCTTCTGCGTTGAAGACTTTCAACGATTGGTTGCCAAAGTTCTTGTCGTATATTATATAAACTCAAGCCTTGAATGACAATAGAATCCATAAAAAAATGTGTTTCGAGTTCCCGAAGACAGGGAATGGGATCAGGGACAACCGTCGGAAAAGCAACAACCTGAAAGGAATAGAACAAAGCACCTATTATCCAAAGGGAAAAATGCATAAATGGTTCCTTTTTTGTCAGCCTACTGCGATTATCTGTTTTTTTCACTAAAAAGTCAGAGAATGACTGATATTACTTAACAAAATACAAAGACAACTATCATTCAACATAGAGATCAAAAGATGATATATGTCGTATTCGCCCCATCAGGAGTGTCTAATCCCCAATGGTGGAGTGTATGTCTCATTTGAACTGCTGCTGTATGATTACCCACAATGTCAAACACTGCGGGAAACAAATGAAAACAGCTTTTTATTAAATTGGTTGAAAAAAAACCAAATTGCCCTACCAACACATCTACATTTTGACCAGCTATGTAAATCACCAAGAATGTTGTCAAAACCCTGACAACAACGTTTTTAATGAATTCTTGATACCATGTAAGTTGATTATCATTCCCAAATGTTGCAGTAAAAATAGGTGTCGCAATGGCATGTATGGAAGTGGCTAATATTCCAATTCCCGCTGCCATTAATGGCCTACTATAGTTATCAATTGATACTGCAGATTTTGCATTGTGCACTCGTCCTTGTGTGATTAAAACCACTGTAAAAGAAAACACAGCGCTCTTAGCAATTGTTTGCCAAGTATTATCCGGTATTTGTTCGTAATAATCTTGACATCTTTGTCGAAAATCATCCAATATGTTCATATTAATTTCACCTCTTTTTATTTATAAATTACATTGAGAATATCTCAACATTTCAAACTAGTCAATAAAAGAAAAATAATCAAAAAAAGAAATTTTATTATCATTAAAATGCAACTGGATTTTTTTAGTATTATATATCAGGAATAGGCATGATCATTGATGGAAAGAAAATTGCAGACGAAATACAACAAGAGATCAAAGAGAAAATTCAGCGCCTGACAACACGTGCCCCTTGCCTTGCCGTGATCCTTGTTGGCAATCATCCCCCCTCTCAAATTTACGTGAACCGCAAGACTCAGGCGTGTGAAGCTATAGGAATTCATTCCGTTAAATATGAGCTTCCCGAGACAATTTCCGAGCAAGAATTATTGTCCATCGTGGCTGATTTAAACCGTGATCCCGCAATAGATGGCATTCTCGTGCAACTTCCCTTGCCTCCTCATATTAACCCAACCAAGATTACTCACCACATTAGGCCTAATAAAGATGTGGATGGATTCAATCCTTACAACGTCGGGAAAGTGCTCATTGGAGAAACCGATGGATTTCTTCCCTGCACACCGCTTGGCATTAAAGTCCTCATTGAGCGCTACGCTATTGATATTTCGGGCAAGCATGCTTTAGTCATTGGAAGAAGTAATATTGTGGGAAAACCCATGGCTGCTTTGCTGATGCAAGGTGCACCCGGAGGTAATGCAACGGTGACCGTCGCCCATCGTTATTCCACAGATCTTAAAAAGTTTTGTTTGTTAGCAGACATCATTATTGTCGCTGTTGGGCAACCTAAATTTATTACAGCAGATATGGTTAAGGAGGGAGCTGTTGTCATCGATGTGGGAATTAATAAAATTGATGATCCCCGCAAAAAAAACGGTTATCAAATTGTGGGAGATGTTGATTTTGAAAATGTGGCGAAGAAGTGTTCGTTTATTACACCGGTGCCGGGAGGTGTTGGCCCTATGACCATTGCCATGTTGCTTCATAACACATTTTTGAGCTATCAACTCGCAATGCAACGAGAACAAGATAATGATTAACGCTGAGACGGGGAGACGCAAAAGATAACCGAAAATTTCCTCTGCGTCTTTCCGACTCCCCGTCTCAGCGTTAAACTCGTTTAAAGACTTGTTCTACAATTAAATTTTTATTTCATAATTGTGGATTCCGGCAATGAGATTGATTAATAAAAGACACTCTTCTATTATTCTGGCTCTTGGCTGCCGGCTCCTGAATTCCATCCTATTCTTGTCTCTTCTTCCCATCCTATTCTGCTGTCAATCTTCGCCTTCACAAGTGCAACCTACTCACTTTTCACACAATGTCATGACGATCGATTACAACATTCAAGTGGGTGACCTTCTCTCGCCAGCCAAAAAGCAACACATTCAAAAAATTATCGACGCTACCTTTCAAGAAATTGATGCCATTTATAATAAATGGAATCCTCATTCCGAATTGAGTACTCTCAACCAACTCCCGGCAAATATTCCTCTCTCGCTTTCTCCACAACTCTATCAATTTTTGCAACGACTGGATACTCTCGTGGAATTGTCTGGAGGTCGATTTGATCCAACCATTGAACCTTTGCAGCAATTGTGGAAAACAAAAATAGCACAGGGCCAATGCCCCTCTGCAGATGAAATTGCATCGTTAAAGCCATGCATCGGTTGGCACACCTTTCATTTTACGAATGGGATTTTCTATAAGCATGATAGCCGCACCCAATTAGATCTGGGAGGAGTTGCTAAAGGATTATGCGTCGATTTGCTTATTGAGCGATTGCATCGAGAGGGACTTAACAATCTCTATGTCGAATGGGGAGGAGAAATTCGCACGCTAGGCTTTCACCCCTCTCTACGCCCTTGGCGTGTTTACATCAGCCACTTAGCTAACTCAGATCCAAACCAAGCCATTGCTCATGTCAACTTGATCAATCGCGCTCTTGCGACCAGCGGCGATTATTTTCAACATTGGGAAATCACGACTGAGCAAGGAGAAAAGAAAATTTTTTGCCATATATTTAATCCGCTAACCCTGGCTCCACTCGAAGTCAAGCCCGGCTCGGTCGCCAGCGCCAGCCTGCTGGCTTCAGATTGCGTCACGGCTGACGCTCTCGCCAAAGTTTTAATGTTATTCAATTCGGCCGAAGAAGCTCAAGCATGGCTAGAAAATTTGCAGACGCAATATCCCGATTTAGCTTGTTGGATCGCAACCCGATAACCGTTCTGTCACTAAAAGGGAATTTCTATTATCTCTGCGTCACCCTGTCTCACCGTCTCGCACGTTGTCTCTCTCTGTGCTCTCTGTGTGCTCTGTGGTTCAATATCAACCACAGAGCACACAGAGAGCACAGAGAGAGACAAAAAGCAAATGGGGATAGCTGTTTTTTTCGACCTTCTATTGAGGAGATTTGGGTTGCAACTGCTCTAATAACACCTCGTAGCCTTGAATAAAATGATTGCAAAAAGTTTGTTCCTCTGCATGCAATCTCACTCTCAATAGATGAGCATAACGCTCAAATGGCTCCTGATCTGTTTGTACATCTGCGTTTAAAACATCCAAAATACACTTTGCTAAGTCTCCCATCATCTCTTTCTCCGGCACTTGGTTTGCTTTTGAACGCTTCGATGGCTTCCCACTTGGCTGAGTCATAATAATTGCCCTATTTTTTTCATCATTTCCTGTTCCATTATAACCTAAGTTTTATTTTTTTTACGACATTTCGTAACCCTAAACTCAGGTTTATAGCCTATATTAAAATAACAACAAATTAATTTACAAAAAATTCCGTTCAGTATATAAAAATTGTTTAAATTGATTAAATATACCTTTAATTATAAAATAAGAGTTGTCGGTTTTTTTTGCTATTACCTATTGGATTGCATACACTTAATTCACTGAATTTTTCATGAACTTCGTAAAGCAACTGAAAATCGGTTGTGAGGCCAGAAGATTAGGTCGACCAAGGTTCACTAAACTCTTGAATATAAAGTGGGATGCCTATGTTATCATCTACCCCTCCGCCCCGCAAAGCTAAAATCAGTTTAACTGATTATTCCTTTCGCCGAGATATAGAAACTCGTCTTATGACTGCTCATTTGAGCATTCGTGAAGTGGAAGTTTTGCGAGAAATTATTCATCATTCATTGACAATATCGGTAAAGCAATTAGCAGAAGATATTGGCATAACAGTGGAAATTCTTCTTCCAATTTTGGATAAGCTTGGGGCGCTGAAACTATTTAAGCGGCAAAATATGACGCTGCTTGTGGATAAAGAAATGCGAAAATATTTTGAATTCAAAATTGAAAAATTTGACGAAGATTTTCAACCTGATCTTTTTTTCCTACAAAACATTTTGAATAAAGTTCCCATTCATGTTCTTCCGCTTTGGTACGCCATTCCTCGTTCATCTGATAATATTTTTGGATCGATTATTGAAAAGTACTTTTTGACGCCAAAGGCTTATCAGCAATACTTAGACGAACTCCAATTTGACAATCCCGTACTCAAAGCCATCATTCAAGAGGTTTATCACCCCCCATATTTTAAAGTGACTGTCGCAAAACTGATGGATAAATTTGGATTAACCCACGAATGCATAGAAGAATATCTGTTAATCCTTGAGTACCATTTAGTTTGTTGTTTGAGTTACCAGCGGGCCGATGATTATTGGCAAGAAGTGGTCACTCCTTTTTCGGAATGGCATGAATTTTTACGGTTTGAAGTCAAAGCAAAGCCTCGAGTGATCGAGGATTCGATAGAAAAAAGTTATGAAATTGAATGTCAATTTATCAGAGATTTAACGACCATCTTACAAGCATGTCAATCTAAAAAAGTTCTTTTGAAAGACGTTAAAGATATACACGCTCGCACCTCTCAACAACGTGAAGCGCTCATGCAGAAACTGATTCAAGTGGAATTTGCCAAACAAAATGCAAGCGGCCATCTTTGTGCAACGGAAAAAGGGGCAAATTGGATATCAAAGCCTCTTCAAGAGCAAGTCGCACGACTTTCGAATGATCCATTGAACACTGTCTCAAATGCAGAGGAATTTTCTTCACTTTGGAACATTCGTAATTTACATTTAATTGAAAAAAATTTGAGGCGTTTATTGCCTAATGAATGGGTAGAATTTCATCACTTTTTGGAAGGCTTTATAGCTCCCATAGGAGATAAAGAACCTGTGACGTTAAAAAACAAGGGAAAAAAGTGGAAATATGTGCTTCCCAACTATTCGGCTCAAGAAAAGCAATTCATCCAAGCAGTCATCATGGAAAGGTTGGCGGAATTAGGCATCACTGCGGTCGGACTTTTCCAAAGCAAGCCTTGTTTTTGCCTCACTTCATTCGGAAGTCGTTTTATTCATTGAGAGAAGATGGGATTTTACCTTGACACTGAGATTTAGATCTCGTATCTTCATTCACCACAATATTTAAGAGGAATGGAGAGAAAGTATGAAGTTTGTAATTTCTACCCGAGAACTTAACTATTTAATTGGCAAAATCCAAAATGTTGTCCCTCAAAAACCTACAATCCCAATCCTAAATAATTTTTTGATTGAAGCCGATAATGATGAATTGATTTTAACAGCCACAGATTTAACGGTCGGCATTCGTTGCAACATGGAAGTCAAAATTTTAGAAGAAGGGGCAATAACGCTTCCGGCTAAGAAGTTTGCCCAATTAGTACGTGAACTGACGACTGCCAATGTTGAAATTTCTTCTAACTCCCATCAAATGATAACTTTAGTCGCCGGAACATCCCGTTTTAAATTGAATGGGATGAACAAAGATGAATTTCCTGCTTTGCCTGATTTGTCTCATGCACACTCTTTCTCAATTCAACAAAAAGAGCTTAAAGATTTACTCTATCGCACCTCTTTTGCTGTCTCTAAAGATGATAATCGCTACGTGTTGACTGGCGTACTTATGCAAATCGAAAATAACCAAGTCACTTTCGTTGGAACAGATGGCAAACGTCTAGCTCGCACTCACACTTCGATAGATACTCCCGCTTCTTTTACAGGTCAATGCAACATTCCCTTAAAAGCCGTTGAAGAAATTGTGAAAATTTTGACCGACGAGGGAGAAGCCAAAATCTCCGTAATGCCCGATAAACTTGCAGTACAAGCCAATCAAATCCTCTTGCTGACAAAGCTTTTATCGGGAGATTTTCCCGATATTGATCGCGTCGTCCCCGAAAACTCTGACATTATTGTTTCTTTGCATCGTGAAGAACTGACCACCCTTCTTCGCCAAGTTTCATTATTCATACCAGACAGCAATCATTTGGTGCGTTTTATTTTTGACGATGGAGAATTAAAGTTGACAGCCAATTCCAAAGATGTTGGTGAGGGACATGTGGCAATGCCGGTTAACTATCAAGGCCCCAAGCTTGAAATTGCTTTTAACCCCGGATTTTTTCTCGATATCTTGCGCCACTGCAGATCAGAAACCGTAATTCTGGGATTAACCGATGCCTATAATCCAGGAATTATCACGGATGGAGAACAATCAGGTAAACTCAACCAAGCTTCTCCCATGTTTGTGATTATGCCGATGCGTTTGACGGAAGATTAAACACAAAGGCTCAAAGGCACGAAGACACAAAGATGGAGGATAAGCTCTTTGTGCCATCGTGTCTTTGTGTCTTTGTGTTTAATCTCCATCAAACACAACGACCTACAAGCTTTGAAAGAAGTCTATTTTTCAATATTGACCCATGCCGATCTCTCAACCACGAGGCTTTGACGCAGCCCAAATGCCGAAAAAAACCAAAAACTCAGGTTAGTTATGTATTTAAGATCCCTTTATTTGCAGCGATTTCGCATTTACAGGGAAGTATATTTCGAATTTACACCTTCCTTAAACCTCATCTGCGGGCCCAATGCCCAAGGAAAAACAACTCTGCTGGAAGCAATCCATTACCTCATGTTTGGCCGCTCTTTTCGGCCCGGATTGCACCAAGACCTCATCCAAACAGGATACGATTCGTTTTATTTAGAAGCCATTTTTTGTAAGCATGATGTAGATCAAAAATTGCGCCTTTATATGGAAGGTAAAGAACGCAAGATGATATACAATAGTACGGTATTGCCCAACGTTTCCAATTTACTCGGTCTAATTCAAGGGGTTGTCATGACGCCTGATGACGTCAATCTTATCAAGGGCTCTCCCCTTTTGCGGCGTCAATTCCTAGATATACAACTTGCTCAAGTCGATCCCTTATACGTCTACTATCTTGCTCGCTATGCTAAAGCCATGCAGCACCGCAACCAGCTTTTAAAACAAAAGAAGTTATTCAGCATAGAAAGCTGGGAACATGAAATGGCGCAAGCATCGGCTTATATTGTGCTTCAGCGGCGGCAAGGCTTACAAGCTCTTCAAAAACATTCTCAAACTTTTTATGCTTGCCTTACGGGAGAGGAGGAACAATTGACTCTAGAATATCTTTCAGGGGCCTCCGCATGTCAAAATGAAGGAGAAATCAAAGAGTTTCATTTGCAACAATTTGACAAGAATCGCCATAGAGAAATGACTTTTGGTCAAACCCTTGCAGGACCTCACAAAGATGACATCCGCATTGGAATCGGAAAACGCGATGCTCGTTTTTTTGCGAGCGAAGGACAACAGCGCAGCTGTGTGGCAGCCTTGCATATCGGCGAATGGCAGCACCTCAAACAGGTTACTGAAGATATTCCCCTTTTTATGATCGACGATGTCGGAATAAGTTTGGATGATAAACGACGCGAACGACTGCTCGATCAACTCGTTTCTTTAGGACAAGTTTTTTTAACTACCACCGATGCCGATTTAATCAATTCTTTTACCGGCCCTAAAAAAATCATTTTACTCCCTTTAGCTGCACAATCTTGTTTCCTGCCTAGATAGTGTTGTAAACTAGTAAACCAAAAAAAGCTCCGTCATATTCCGGCCTCCTAAATAACAAATTACTTTTTGTCTCTCTCGGTGCTCTCTGTGCGCTCTGTGGTTGATATTGAACCACAGAGCGCACAGAGAGCACAGAGAGAGAACAATAAATAATTTAATTGTCAAATGTTAGCCTATCTCCTTGCACCTTAGTCCCACATAGTCTAGAATAGGAGTATTTACAAACACTCTGCAGATTGAGTCAGCATGAATAAGAGCCAAACATCCGGTGATCTAGCTTCCAACAGACGAGCCACTCACGACTATGAAATACTTGAAACGTTTGAAGCCGGCATCGTTTTGCAGGGCACTGAAATCAAATCCATTCGAAATCACGGCGCGACTTTGCAAGAAGCCTATGTGAAAGTTTTAAATGGAGAAATCTGGCTCATTGGATGCAACATCGCTCCTTATCGTTTCGGCAACATCCATAATCATGAAGAAATGCGGGATAGAAAACTGCTCATGCATAAGCGAGAAATTAATCGCATGAAAGTTGCCACTCAAGAGAAGGGGCTGACAATTATTCCTCTGGCCTTGTACCTCAAGCAAGGAAAAGTCAAGCTGCGCATCGCTATCGCCAAGGGAAAGAAAAACATAGATAAACGCGTGGACATAAAAGAACGCGATGAAAAACGCCGTATTCAACAAGCTTTAAAAATCACTCATTCTTAACCAGAGTTTTGGTTTTAAAAATCCAGTGTGTATATTATGCTCAAACTTAAAATTCTTTCCGTAGGCAAAACCAAAGAAAAATGGCTGGAGGAAGCTTTTAGTGAATATGTTAAACGGCTAAATCCATCTGTCCAAATTGAATGCATATGGGCAAAAGATACACCTCAGCTTGTAGAATGGGCCCAAAAAGAACATTCTTATCTTTGCTTGGATCCTTCAGGACATTTATTCACAAGTGAAGAGTTTTCACGTTTCTTGATTCAGCAATGGGAAAAAGGGGGTTCTCGCCTGACTCTAATGATTGGCGGCGCGGAAGGTTTGCCACAAGAAATTAAGCAAAAAGGAAGCTCCATCAGCTTATCTCCCCTTACCTTCACGCATCAAATCACGCGCCTTGTGTTGATTGAACAAATTTATCGCGCGATTGAAATTCAAAAAGGATCTCAATATCATAAATAAAATCAATTTGAATTTTAAGTGAAAAATTAATTTTAAATATATAAAATAAAGAAACATTATTATACTACAAACTTTAAAAAAAAGATTAAATTATGCCTCATGACAAAATTGACCATTTTTCCTTTTGGCAACCTATTGCATTTGAACAACCTTATCCAGGAACGACAAAGTACTCAAAATGGGCTTTCTACATCGGAAGCTTGGCTGATCAATATGCCACCTTAAGCCAAACAATCACGCGTGTTGAAGCCGAACATATTAATGATTACAACATTTTTTTTGAAAGGAAAGAAATTGATGATGTCCCTTTATGGAGAACGGCGTTGAAGATAGGAACATTTGTTATTTCTTGCGGCAGCTTGTTATTATTGGCGTTTACGATTAAAGTCATTTTTAAACGTCATTTAAATGCGTGTAGAGTATTGACTAAGAAAAGCCCCAATATCACCATTACAGAGAAGCAAATCGGACATACTAAAATTATTTTATTGTATGGTTCAGTGACGGATGAAACAACAGATGCAATCGTCAATGCAGCCAATGCACGATTGACTGCGGGTGCCGGGGTATGCGGAGCCATTCACACTTACGCAGGCAATGGCCCGTTTGAGGAATGCAAGGAGATCTTAAATAGTCAAAATCTGAAAAGGCTTGACATTGGCCAAGCCGTTTTGACATCGGGTGGCAGTTTATCGGATGTAAAAGCCATTGTCCATGCAGTGGGGCCAGACTTTCGCATAAAGAGTCAGAAAGCAAAGGGCACAGAGCTTCTTAAAGCAGCTTATCGGAATAGCTTAGAGATAGCAAAAAATTACGAAGAAGACGAATATAAAGATTACGTCAGCGCTAAATTTGATAAATCCCCCATACAATCGATCGCAATTCCTGCGATAAGTGCAGGCATCTATGCGGCGCCTCTCGATGAAGCAGCTCCGTTAGCGCTAGAAACAGTCAGGGACTTTGTTGAAGAATATCCCGACGCCTATGAAGAGGTCCGATTCGTTTTCCTGCCATTAAAATTTGATTCTAAGACAGGTCCAGCATTCGTGCAAGCTCTTGAAGAGCTGCAATAACGAGCGATCCGTTAATCTGAAATGGTGTGGAAACATATTCAGAGTCACAATATTTGTCTCTCTCTGTGCTCTCTGTGCTCTCTGTGTGCTCTGTGGTTCAATATCAACCACAGAGCACACAGAGAGCACAGAGAGAGACTAAAAGCAAATGTTTTTGTCTATTATTGCGATCTTTACTCTTTGCTTATCCCTAACTTTTTTTTCTTGGCAGTTACTTTAAGCCGTGCGACGAGCCAACCACGCCTGACGAAAATAGAGCACTGCTCCATTAATCAACGCAGAACCGATTGCAATATCAATTCCTCCCCTGATATCTTGTGTTGTATAGCGCACCAGCACTCCCAATAAAACCATGGACCCAAGTAACAAATAGTAAGAAGGAGTATAAATCTTGCTTAGATTGGCAGGGTTGGGAAGAGATACAATGCGATTCACACTTCTATTTACGCTTTTCGCAAAAACCTTTCTCCCTTTCAAAAATCCAACAAAAAGGGCAAATGTGATCCAGACTATTGCAGCGGAATCAATTCCTCCAACATAAGGAGCTAAGAAATTGAGAACAGGATGTGATAGATTCGCATTTTCTTTAAGGAGAGCTTCTGCAACAAAGTTTAACCCAAGCGGCAGAAGAAAACAACCTACAGCTAACCAAACGAAACCGGACAAAAAAATAAGAGCGGAATGACTGACTTTAAACATAAGAAACATCCTTGTTTGTAATCGGGAATTGAAGTGTAAAAAAAGATGGGGTTATTTCCAAGATATTATGCACGAAAGTAAAATATTCTGAATTCACATAGACAAAATTGAATCCAAAAATTTGCATTCAAGTGTCGCAAATACCAATTTTCGAGTTCTACGTAAAATCAAGTTTTAATTCATGTACAAAAAATTAAGATTTTGTTAAGCTTTCCTAAATCCCTATTGAGGCCGAGAAAAAAGTCATCAATGTATCGACTTTGGCATATTTTTCGTCATGCTTGAATAGCTGTAAATCATTAACCAACACTCTGTTAAGATGATTTGTAACTTTTTGAACATGACGAAAATTACGATCAAATCCGAGATGGTGCCTATTTCTTCTGGGCTTTTCAGGTTGGGTTTAGCTAAAAAATTTATTGTGTCTCTTTGAAGAAACATTTAACTATCGTACTTAAGGAACAGAACTAAAATCATGAGTATTTCACTCTCTCTTATTCAAACGTTATTTTCTGTTATATGCATCTTATTTTCAGTAACTTTCACCACGCATTATTTCGAAGGAGGTTTTAATTGGATAAATGCGGCTGTAGGTTTGTTGGGAGGATGCATTCTGTCAGGGGCCCTAATTGGGGTTGATTTTCTTTTCAAGCGCTTCAATTTACGCTCCTTTAATACCGCGATTCTAGGATTATTTTTCGGATACTTGATGGCCCAAGCGATTTTATTCATTTTGGGCGGTATCATGAGTTGGGAAATCAGCAGCTCCGATTTCATGCCTCTCAGATTCGCGACTTATTTGATCTGCGCTTACGTGGGCATGGTGATGACGATGCAAGGTGCCGAAGAAATTCGGGTGAGCATCCCTTTTGTCGAATTTAAGCAAATGAGCCACAAGAAAAAAGACATTCTAGTGGATTTATCGATTCTTTGTGATCCTCGCATTATTGATTTAGCCTCATCGGGCTTGTTAGATCATCATCTCATCATACCACGTTTTGCAGTAAAAGAGCTTTACGCGCAGGCTGAAACAGGAGATGAAATGACAAAAGCGAAAGCTCGGCGCAGCTTAGAGCTGATCAAGAAGCTAGAAAGCTTGCCTTCCCTCGATTTGCGTTATGTAGATACAGATTTTCCTGAAATTAAAGATTCTATGATGAAGCTGATTCGTTTAGCTCGCTTTATGGATACGCACATCATTACATCGGATATCAATCGCATTCAACAAGCTTCGATTGAAGGGGTCAGGATAATCAATATCCATATGCTCTCTAATGCTCTGAAACCTATCACACAAGCGGGTGAATCAATAAATATCAAGATTCAACGCTATGGTAGAGAGGCTCGCCAAGGTGTGGGATATCTAGAAGATGGCACAATGGTTGTTGTTAATGGCGGAGCTGAATTTATTGGTGAAACAATCAAAGCTTACGTCTTGTCAGTGAAGCACACCTCTTCAGGGCGCATGATTTTCTGCAATGCGGCGGAAGAAGGAAGCCTTTTGACAGAGAATGATTATCCAACAAGCACGCAAGACATCGAGGCGCATAAGAATTTTCTAGCCTTATGATCTTGGGTATCGGCAATGACATTGTGGAAATTGCTCGCATTAAGGGCATCCTTTCACGTTATCCTGATCGCTTTCTTCAGCGTGTCTTTACTTCTTTTGAGCAGGACTATTGCCTTAAACGCAAAGAGCCTGCTCTCCATCTTGCAGCCCGTTTTGCAGCTAAGGAATCCATTGTCAAAGCCTTGGGAACTGGATTTTCCCAAGGGTTAAGTTGGCTGGATATTGAAATTCGAAACGATTCTTTAGGCAAGCCGGCTGTGTTTCTTTCCCCTTTCGCGCAAGAGTTACTAGGCCATCCCACATTGCATGTATCGATGAGTCATTGCCATCAATATGCGACAGCTTTTGCGATTTGCACGCACTAATAGATGAATTAAACGCAAAGCGAGGCAATCCTTTTTGCTCTCTTAGGAGAGGCTGAAAAAAATAGCTATCCCCATTTGTTTTTTGTCTCTCTCTGTGTTCTCTGTGTGCTCTGTGGTTTAATATCAACCACAGAGCACACAGAGAACACAGAGAGAGACAAAAAGCAAATGAGGATAGCTATTTTTTTTCTGCGCCAGCTTTGGTATACATTCGGTCTCTAGCTATAAATCAACGGACATTTCGTCTCTCTCTGTGCTCTCTGTGTGCTCTGTGGTTTAATATCAACCACAGAGCACACAGAGAACACAGAGAGAGAACAAAATGCTAAAGACCGAATGTATACAAAAGCCGAGCTAAGACATGATGCGTATATACCGGAAAATTGCGTGCGTAAATGCGATAGGAATATTCAAGGCTTGCACTCCCATAAAATTCTAAAAGATAGGAATAACGAAGCCCAACATCAATGGATTGATGTTGAATGGCACCGTAACCATCAAAATGCAATAAACGAAGATGACGCTCTCCAAGCCCCCATAAAGAATGAAGAAAGACTTTCATTTCATGATTCTCCCACCAACGCTTCTCATAATTCAAATGAAAGCGAATCCAAGGCGAGCCTCTTTCAGCAATGCCAACAGCAAAAAGACTCCACCAACGTGTACTCCAAAGAGTTTCATCTGGTTTTTCCTTTCCGATAGAAACAAATAATTCTGTATTGTAAAAGCCATGGTGAAAGGAAGAAACATCCTTTAAACTATTATGAAAGGCCTGAATATAGCTCAAACCGGTTGTAAGACTCAAAGGATCACCTGCAACATCATCTTGCCACACATAACGTCCCGTGATTTTGAGTTGATCTATATCCCCTCCTTGCTTTCGCGTGCGAGCCTCTCTCGCCTCAATTTCTAGACCAATGGCAGGGTCAGGACGGGAATTGCATAAACTTACATTCAAAAAAACATCATTAGAAGAGTATGCCTTAAGATGTGAACCGGAAGAAAGCCTGTGATAGCCTTGATATATCAAAGAAGATCGGAGCTCAAATTCATACAAGTTCCCCAACCACGGCTGGTACTCCGTAGCTGTTGCCCGGCACATATACAATTGAAAGAGTAAAAAAAACAATCTCCAATCTATTGGCCTCAGCATTAGGACTCCTCAAACTATTTAAGAGCTAAGACCTTTTTCGGCTAGCCATCTTTCAACCTCCAAAGCCGCCATGCAACCAGATCCAGCTGCTGTAACAGCCTGACGATATTCGTGATCTTGCACATCACCTGCTGCAAAAACTCCCTCGACGCTCGTCTGTGTTCCCTTAAAGACCTTGATGTATCCTGTCGGATGAAGTTCAATTTGACCTTTTAGAAAAGCTGTGTTGGGGATGTGCCCAATCGCAAAAAATAAACCTCCGGCCTCTCGAGTACTCTTCTGTCCCGTTTGTACATTTTCCAATATCACACTTCGGACAACATTATCCCCTTCTACAGCCACAATGACAGTATCCCATAAAATTTCGACTTTGGGATTTTTAAAAGCTCTTTCTTGCATGATTTTTGATGCTCTTAACTGATCTCTTCTATGCACGATAAAGACACGACTACCGAATTTTGTCAAGAATAGCGCTTCTTCAACCGCCGTATCTCCTCCACCCACAACAAAAAGAGGTCGATTGCGAAAAATCGGGGCCGCCCCATCGCAAACTGCACACGCTGTCACCCCCTTTTGCCAAAATTCACCATCGCGAGCTCCTATAATATCCAAACGCTTGGCGGTTGCTCCGGTAGAAATGATCATGGCATCAGCCTCAAATTGCATTGTCGGCCCCCTTGCAATAAAAGGACGGCTTGAAAGATCGACACTCTCAATATCTTCACTAATTATTCGAGTTCCAAAACGTATAGCCTGTGCCCGGAATCGCTCCACAAGTTCTGGTCCTGAAATTCCGTCAGGGAAACCCGGGTAATTCTCTACATCGGTTGTCGTCATCAGCTGGCCGCCTGCAGGCCCCGTATAAAATCCTTCAAATAAAACCGGGTTTAAATTCGCTCGCGCTGCATATATAGCCGCAGTATAGCCAGCAGGTCCTGAACCTATTATTAAGAGTTTTATCTTTTCCATCTGTTTTTCTCCTACTCTTGCCAATTTATCATATAAACAAATAGTTTAACGAGAATTTAATAAAAAGATCAAGAGATAATTCTTAATTCAAAATTAATATATTTTTTATTTAAATGTAATTGACTAATAACAACAATTATAATACAATGATATTTAAATTTAATTAAAAAGATGAATGAAGGAATTCCAATGTTTAATTTTGCAGATATTATAAATCCGTTTCAAGGGGTTTATGCGTATGATTGGGCAGATGAAGTTGGGGTCACGATACAAAATAGAGTCGTTGGACATTTCCGAAGAACGCAGAATTCTATGACTGAAGCTTATCATGCGGTTAGTCAGAGTTGCCAACATATGACGGATCGAGTAGGCCAAACGATAAACAATGTTGAGGAGTTTGTATTTCGCAATAAAATGACTCTTTTCTTTATAGGATGCGCTGTGGCGACTGCTTATTTTTCACCTCTTCTATTCTTCCCAGCTGTCATTATCACAGTGATTGTGAGGGTTGAAATTTCCCGCCACTTGCAGAAAGCGGCTGATTATTATTTAAAAGATGAACGCAATCCTTATAAAGTGAATCCTCAATATGAAAAATGTGTAAATACTCTTGAATTGACATTTGGTATTATTGCAGCAGTGGATGCCATTGCTTTGGGAACGCTTTTTGTTGCAGGTTTTTGGCCCGTCGCTCTAATACCTATTTTAGGCGGTATAGCTGCAGGAAGCTCGGCTACTAAATTCGGAAAGAATATAGCCGCATTATTCGAATGCAGCACAGTCGATTAGGCATGATTGACTTGTTATATTGTACATAGTATTTGCCTTCATTTTGTCAAATCCCCCTTTAATCTTGCTAGTCATGAATGTTTACTTTATATTTTATATTAAAATATAATTTTACATTTAATTTTAGCCGCGATAAATTAACAAACTAAATGTCATTTATGATATAATTGGTTTAAAACAACTGCTTTTGAAAAAGAATTAATCATATGGATCCACTATCGTATCAAGAACCTTGGTTAGAAGATGTTGAGTCTCGTTTTAAAATGACTCCTGATAAGAGACAACGTCTTCCACTGCATGGGATAGTAGAGAATCTCTTTTTGAATAAGGATGAACTTATAGACAACTCGGATCCCAATAAAGTTAGAGATTTAGCAGACAAAATTCACAAACTCTCAGAAGAAAAATTAGAATACTATCACTCTTCGACATTTGGCATCTTGAAACAATTCTTCTCAAGCATTCGAAATGCCTGGATTTTGGGAACTTTTAAAAGTTCCGGTCAATTAGGCTTAGAATTAAGTACAAACATTCATGAAACTATTGTAAAAAATAGTATTGCTGCAATCGCATTCGCTAAACCATTAGCAACGGATCAGCTTGAACCTCTGTTGGAACTAGTCGAAACGCCAGTTGAATCTAGAACACAGGCTTTGGAAAGCGGTGATTTTGATGAACATTCAGAATTAGTGATCCCTCAAGCAGACGTTAAGGAAGATCTCGAAAAAATAGAATCGAAAGAAGTAGAGAGCGTACCTGATAGGGACATATTTTTTGACGCTGATGATTGGGGTGATGAAACAGTAGTTCCACAAGCAATCATTGATTTATCGAACGTAGAGTTCGAAGATGAAATCTCAGACGAAGATGAAGACGAAGATGAAGAACTTTTTGATACGAAAGCACAATTAGACGAAGCTGCGATTGAACAAAAGGAAAAGAAAGATCCAATCATTGACCAACAAGACACCGATCTAAAAATCGATGCACTTTCTTCTACACCCATTCCAGAAATACAGCAGCCCATTGATTTGCTGGAGCCTCAAGTGAAAATAAAACCACTTGAGGGGAATGCAAGCGAAGGCATGCATGTTCAAGATAAAAAACCAACACCGCCACTTACACCCCAGCAAGAAATGGAAGCATTTTTCCAAAATGTTTGGAAACATGCTAATAAAAAAGAAGTAAATTACATCTGGCAGATTTGGAGTGCCATGATACCGCAAACGCAACTTGTCTCTTGGAAGGCTACCGGCAAGCCAAATGAATATCAGCTCGAACTAAAAAAAGAACTTGAAGGAAACAGTTCCAATGTACCAATTGGAAGAGCAGTTTTGAAACAAAAAATGAAAATTGCATTTTCGGAAGAAAAAGTTGATGAGACAGGCGAATATACACAAGTGATTTCGTTCCCGGATCAAGGTGTATGTCATCGTTTGGGAAACAGTTGGATTTCATTAGATACACCACTAGAACGAATTGTGATTCGCGATTACAAAAATTACGGAATATATTGTACTGTTGAAGCTCTAGGACATACAATCATTAAGTCTGCTAAAGATACATTAACATTTTGGCAAGAAACCAAATGGAATGAATAATCGTCCGATGCCTTATGTCATTGAATGAAAATCAGGCGATTGGACATCTGCAGGAAAGACTCCTCAATCTCTGACAAATACATTGGTTTTTGAAATGGGACCGGCTAATTCGGATTAAAAAGCATGCGCACGTCATGGAAAAGATGTCAGGTTACCAAGTCCGTTCATTTATAAGGGCAAGCTTTCCAAAATAGATTGTTCCCAAGATGTCGCTGTCGCAAAAGCTCTAACATTTTTTGAAATGTATATTGAAGTTGTTGTCTCGTTTTCTCTCCTTCTATTGATTCCAGGATAGCAGCTGCAACAATGTGAGCTGCATGAAATTGATTTCTGCTCAAGCGATTCAATGGCAAGTCACGCTGAATAATCTGTCGTATAGAAGAGACAATTTTTTCATCTGTACATCCCCATTTGCGAATTTGTGAAAAAGAGCGGTTTTGCAAGCTAGCAAGGGGTCTTTCAAGAATTGTTTCGGCTACGATGGAAGCAGAATATTGAGCAATTGCAAGATCGAAAACCTTACTTGTTTTTGTCATTTCAACATGACATTTCCAGCCTATGTCGTTTTCAAGTTCGCCATTGATGATCTCGGCGCTTTTTAAACCCAGAATTCTAACTGCTTGAGCTGCTAAAAATCCTCGTAAGATATTTGCAGGATGCTCATCTGTTGGATTGATAGCACAAGTCAATCTTGATTCATGATCAAAATGACGGAAAAAACCAATCTGTGCAAATGCAGCAGACGGTCCCATGTGTAAAATAGCCAAAATATCGGATGCAGTTTCATCTATTCTTTCTTTCCAATAATCAATAATTTCAGTCGGAATATTTTGCTCTTCTAGTTCTTCCTCTACCACATCCATAAGTTCTTGTAGAAGACCTGGAATATGGTGAAGAATGTCATGTCCTGCAACTTCATGCCCAAGACATCCCCAAGCGAGTATTCCACCTTTGGCGTAATGCTTAGGAAATTCTACGACAGCGGCATCAAAACAAAAATTGACTCTATTAGACTCAGCCGGATAGGTAGAAAATTCTGCTACATCTTCAGACCATGCCGCAATAGGCGGAATAGAAATGTCTTCTGGATTTATCGACCGAGAGAAATAAAGATAAAAATCGCTAATAATCTCTTGAAAAGCCACATGAGCCAATTGTATGGGAGAAGTCCGAGCTATACGTTTTTCACAACAAGTTTCGATTATTGCACGAGAAATAGCCTGCAGTTGGGGATCGTACGCATGATCTAGAAATTTCTCTTCATGCAAGGCTGCCATTTCAGCAGCATCTCGACATTTTAAATCTGTCGATTCAATAAGACGTATGGGTGCGGACCAGCGATTAAGAAGTAATTGCAATCTAAAACTAGATTCCTCAAGTGTCTGGTCCCAAAACATCATCTCTTGTTGATGAAATTTCATCGTTTCGGATATGCGGCACAAACAAGCATGAAAATCAAATAACATTGATTTCATAGAATCAGATAGGGTTTCCCAACAAAGATTTATTTTATCGATGACTTCGCTATATTCGATAATTTTTCTGGCTGAAATCGTTTCGCGTTGCTCTACGCGATGTAAATCTGCAACACAATTATCAAAATTGGAAACATCAGTAATAGAAGGGCATGGATCTGAAAAGAAACGAGTAGCTTGCATAAAAGACCTCCTATCTTAGATGTGATAGTTTTAATTTTAGATATAGTTGTTAAGGAGAATAAAAACAAGCAAAAGGAACTTTCAATACAGTCATATCAACCGAATAAAATATACGACTGTAGGTGAAGTGGAGTACACACATTTTATATTTATAATTTTTGCAATATCATTTATCATAATTTTTCGTTTAAATTAAACTTTTGAAAATTAATCAAAAATGAGCACTGCCAAAAAAGGGCTATTGCAACGCATTTTCAATATCTATCCTGGTGAAGAACGCAATGCACTGCTTTTTGCCTTTCTAGGATTTATTTGGGCATTTGGAGCGACCTGTGCGCTCAAATTTGCCGATGCATTATTTTTATTGCATGTCGGAGCAGAATCTCTTCCACAAGCTTATACCCTCATCTCATTTGGAATGTTCGGCCTTTCCTTTATCTTACTCTATTCCTTTCATAAGTTTTCTTCTTATCACATTTATTTGAGCACTTTGCTTTTAGGGTTATTTTTTTACATTTTTGTATTCATTTGCTTAACCTTGCATATCGGGATAGATTCTCAATGGTTATGGTTCGCTTTGAAATTAGCCGGCTTCTTCCTCTTCGCAGTTTTAATGACCTGTTATTGGACCTTTATTGACCAATACCATCACATGCAAGATGCGAAAAGGTTATATAGCCTGTTTAGCTCTACTATCTTTTTAGGCGCTACCAGCACCGGTTTGTTGATGAATTCGGGATTGTTGAATTTAGATCATCTCATTGTTCTGATCCTGGGATTATTGAGCTTTACCTATTTTTGGGTGAGTTTGATTGCACGAGCGATGCCATTAGTCGCCCATGAGGATATGGAGCAGGAAGGACAAGTGTATGAAAATGGAAATTACTTCGGATTCTTTTTCAAATCCATTATTTCTTCACGTTTCACTTTGCTTCTCATGACAAGTAATTTTTTAATTTACCTTTTGCTCGTTATTACTGAATATAATTACATGTATACCTTTGAATACTATTTTGCCAATCAACCTGATAGCAATGCAGGAGGAGGAACGGAAGCCAGTCTGACTCGATTTTTGGGACAATGTTTAGCAACGGTAAGTGCAGGCAACTTGTTTTTCGGTTTATTTATCTATAGCCGCATGGTAAGACGTTTTGGCATTAGCAGTCTGCTCCTCATTACCCCAACTCTTCTGATGATTGCCTTTACGGGATGGTCTCTTAGCACCAGCTTGATTTTCCCCTTGATTGGATTTTTTGTCGTGGAAGGAACTTTGTATATCATTGATGATAACAATTTCAATCTCCTACTCAATGCCGTTCCTACCAAATTAAAATATAAAATCAGAGTCATGATCGAATCTTTTTTTGAACCGGTCGGGATGTTGACAAGCGCCCTTCTCCTCTCTTTTTTTCAAAATCACAGTAAATTATTAGGGCTCATTCTGGCCCTATGCTCCTTTTTGGTTGCACTGGCATTGTCTGCGAATTATTTAAAAGCTCTCTTCTTCAATTTGTCTGCAAATGCTGTCCGTTTTCAAAGAACGGTTATCGATTGGATTAACAAAATGAGCGAGAAACAGCAAAAAACGGCCGAGAATAGTTTGCTAGAAATTTTTAAGCTAGGAGATGAGCAAGCGCAGCTATTTTCTTGTGAAGGTCTATTAGCTTTTGAAGATCTCGCAATCCTAAAACGTCTCTTAAATTATGCTTCGCAAATGAAAGCATCTACGAAAATCAAATTGATTCCTCAATTTGAGCATAGCCTCTTTGCCAAACACAGTTTAGTTTTAGATGCTATGCAAGAGTGGGTGGAACAAGATTTTGACCCATGCTTGCGCAGCACGGTCTATTTCTATCTCGCGAAGCAAGGGTTGTTGCATCCAGAGAAAATCATAGGAGAAGTCCAAAATGGGGACATTCTGCTTCAAGGAGCCGCTATTATCGCATTGAAAAAATCTTTAGCCTATTTGCCTCCAACAACTGCAGCCTATCACCGCATGTTGGCAGCACATCATCTAAAGACGCTTTTAGATTCACATCAAGAAGAAGAGCTTTGCATGGGTTTGCAAATTTTGGGAATTGTAGGGAGTGCCCATGACGTCGACATCCTCATCCCCTATCTCACCCACCCTTCTTTGACAGTTGCCCGAACTGCTGCCAAATCTATTGCCTGTACCGGCTTTGTCGATTCCATACGCCAAGCGCCCCTCATTATTGGTCAATTAACCCAAATCAGCGATCATGAGGTACGCTTAGCGTGCCTAAAAGCATTGGAGCAAGTGAATGATTCAAGCTTTGTGGATGACATTATTCAGGCCAGCGTGCATTTTAGACCGAACGAACGACGTTTAGCAGAAGAGGTCATTTTTAAAATGGGGCTACGGGCCGTCCCCGCCCTTCTTTCCATTTCGCGCGATACACAACTTCCCGACCGCTGTCGACTTTTGGCTGGCCGCATTTTGGGACGCTTGGCCAATCCGCAACTAAGGGCCAATCTATCTGATATTATTCGCCAAGAAATTGAACGCGCCTATCTTTACTTTTACCACCATCATACCATTCAATCTCACCATCCAGAACTGGATTTAAGCATGCTGAAAGATGTGCTCATTACAGGTTATCATTCTGTTTTAGACTTTATCATCCAAATTCTTGGCGTCGCAGGAGAAGTTGAAGATGAAGAATTGCTATCCCGTTCTCTTCGCAGCCGCAACCCAAAAGTGCGCAGTCAAGTAGTTGAAACGCTAGAAAAAACATGCGAGCCGGAGATTTTCCGCCTTTTACAACCTTTAGTCGATGATATTCCTTACGAAGAGAAAATACGAGCTTACGTTAAATCTGGACACAAACCATTAAATTTGAATAATTTATTAGATAAAATGAGCGATTCATCTGCACAAATCGACCAAATTATTGCCGCAACAATGAAGTATCATCTAAACTTGCCTGATTGGCGCAAGTCTCTACGACAGCAAATGTCTCGCCAGGATGAAATTTTCCATCGCTTTGCTTATGAATTATTAGAAACCTGAGTTTAGATTAGAAGCATGAAGCACCTAACATTGATTGATAAAGCATTTTTACTTAAGAGAACCATTCCTTTCAGCGCATTGGATTTAGATCTTCTATTGACAATTGCAGATAAACTAGGAGTTGTTCAGTTTGATTGCGGAGATTATATTTTCTTAATTGAAGAAGAAGCAAATCGTATGTATTTTATAGTGAAGGGTCAGGTTCAAATACAAAACGGCAATAAAGAGCATCTTTACGACCTTGCAGCCGGTGAATTTTTTGGAGAAGAGTCTTTATTTAACAATAAACCGAGAGGCTATTCGGCCTTTACACCTGCTGAAACACTTGTGCTGACTCTCTCGCGCACTAACTTGTATGCCATTATTTCTGAATGTCCTTCCGTAGCCGTTGGCTTTTTGCAAGTTTATACTTCCGTTCTTCCTCTTAGGCCAATTAAACCCACAGAGAATTGTCTATGACCATCCGCTTCCGTTTGCTTTTACTCTTGCTCCCTCCCCTTACTGCTTGCCTTATCTTGGCCTCATTTTTTTTTAATTTCGATTTGTCCAAAGAAATTTTAATTGTGGGCTCTTCCGGCATGCTTTTGCTTGTCATAGGAGTCGTCTTTTTAATGGCGGATCGTATCAGCAAACCGGTGAGGCAATTAAACCGAGCTGCTTTAGAAATTGCTGCAGGGGACTATGAAGCCAATATTCAAGTGAAAGGCCCAAAAGAAATCATGCAATTGGCCCAAACTTTAAACACAATGAGTCAATGCTTTGTGGAGCATATCAGTCGTTTAAGAGAAAGTTCTCTTATCCGTGAAAGAATGCACGGAGAATACGAATGTGCTCTCCTTTTGCAGCATTATATGCTGCAAAATGTAATAGAAGATTTTAAGAATCCTTATCTTTCGATCCGTTTGACTTCCACCCCCCTTTCCACTTTGCAAAAAGGTTTATTTCTTAAAATTGACCGTTCTCCATCTTCCGACTTGGCGTTGATTTTATTAGAGGCGCAAGAACAAGGATTTGCCGCTCTTTTTCATTTGAATCAATGTGCATACAAGCCCAAAGAGGAACTAAAAAATAAAGCGTTTCTCGAATGTCTATTTATTGAACAATATCGCATATTACGCTACCATGTGCACAAATTATTTCCTCCGCTCGTGTGGTCGCTTAAAAATCGGCAATTTATGAGAGGAGAACGCCAGGAAATTCCCTTACAGCATGGAGATATGGTGTTTTTGTACAACAGCAGCTTGATTGAACAGTTTGAGACGCAGGAGGCGATCGAAGAATGGTTTGCTAGAGTATTGCGCCACTTTGCTGAAGACGGGTTAGAAACCATCCATGCTATGTTGACGAATGAATTAACTTTCTTAACAAAGAAGAAGCAGGCTAAACACGATATTAAAATTATTAGTTCGCAAGTGAAAATTAAGTAAAAAAATTATGCATTTGTCTGTCATTGTTGCTTTTATTGCTTATTTTAGCCTTCTTCTGATTATGGGGCTTATTTTTCATAGAAAGCAGACGACCTCTTCCGATTTTATTATGGGCAATCGTTCCTTAAGCTTTTGGCTTGTGGCTCTTTCTGCTCATGCAAGCGATATGAGTGCTTGGCTATTTATGGCCTTTCCTATGAGCATCTTCGTTTTAGGATTATCACGTATTTGGATTGCTTTAGGTTTGTTAATCGGGATGTATCTCAATTGGCAATTGGTGGCTCCCCGTTTGCGTTCTATGACAGAGCAATACAATTGCTACACTCTTTCTTCCTTTTTTGAAAAACGTTTTAATGATAAGTCAGGCTTTATCCGGGTCATTAGCGCTCTTGTCATGGTGATTTTTCTTACCCATTATTTATCTGCCGGGCTCATTGCGATGGGAAATTTATTTGAATCTCTCTTTGGATTAGATTATTTCATTGGATTGTCCATTGCAATGCTTGTCGTTGTCATATATACCTTTGTCGGTGGTTTTACAACAGTGGCTTGGACAGATCTATTTCAAGGAATTTTCCTATTGTTAATGATTCTGCTTGTGCCGCTCATGGCCTATTCAAAAATGGAGGGATGGCATCAAGTTGTGGAAGCAGCTCAAAAGAATGGAATTTCCTTATCTTTTGCTCCTGAAGCTAATTTCGATGCATTTTTCACCATTTTTTCTCTCGCCTTAGGCTGGGGCCTAGGTTATTTTGGCATGCCGCACATCATTACAAAGTTTATGGGAATCAAGCACGTCTCTGAAATGAATAAGTCAAAATGGATGGGAATGACTTGGCAGTTCGTTGCCTTAGGGGCGGCTGCATTCGTTGGAGTGGTTGCAATAGCCTACTTCCCCAATGGCTTGGAAAAGCCAGAAATGATTTTTATTGAAATGGTCAAAGATCTATTTCATCCTTTCATTGGAGGATTCATCTTATGCGCCATTATTGCAGCTAATTTGTCTACAATGGATTCTCAAATATTGGTAGCGGGCTCCATGATGAGCGAAGATCTTTACGTTCCCCTGCATCATAAGACACCTTCTGATCGTAAAATTCTCTGGTTCTCTAAACTCAGCGTAGTCTTCATTTCTTTAGTGGCTCTGGTTTTATCCTTCAATCGCAGTTCAACCGTTCTAGACACAGTTCTCTACTCTTGGTCAGGTTTAGGAAGCGCTTTTGGTCCGCTTGTCTTGATGAGCCTTTATTCAAATTCTGTCAATCGTTATGGAGCCATAGCCGGAATTGTCGTTGGAACATTTGTGTCCATGGCGTGGTCTACATTAAACCCAATGATTACAGATTATGAAGTCCTGCCAATGATTCCGGGCTTTTTTTTGAGCGCTGCAGCCATCTATTTTATTTCACGTTGGACAAAAGACGAAGCACATTCTTCGTCTGAAAAACTCTCAAACGTCATTACAGAATCAAAAATGCCTTGATAGCAAAACCAAAATGGGAGATTTCATACGAAACTATAAATATATAGTTTTAATTAAATCCTTGAATAGTATTGCTAGAACTCACAAGATATAAAGATTTTATTTAGTTTGTATAAAAATTCTAAAATGATATAGTAAGCAAAATTCATCTAATCTTCACAAAGTGAAGTTTAACTTATAGGAAAGACAATTATGTTGCCAAATTCACCCTTACTATCACCTCGCCTTGATCCCTCCTCTTCCGATAGAAGATTTCTTTTAAATCTTAAATACTGGATGGGTAGACTCATTTCGGCTTGTGCGGAATTATCTGTCAATTTATGCGATTTAATTTGTAAAATTAACGGCACTGCGCAACCTATTCTGGATGATGCAGCAGAAGAGGTTGAAGATCCTTCTTCTAAGAAAATAATTTCTTCTGAATCTTCACCAACCCCAATAAAATTGCCTCCTTCCGGTCAAAAGACCGACGTGTTTTCTGACGAAGATGACCTCTTGACTGAAGACGATGAAAATTTAGAACCTATTATGGATGCATTATTTGCTAATCTGGGCATAGCTTCCACTACAAAAGAGGCAATGGCTAGCGGATATATATTCAATTTGAATGGTGTACAACAAGAGGGGAAAAATCGGGTCCATTTGAATGGTGTTTACCAAATGGAATGGAAAGTCCCTGTAGGCGAAGATCAAGCTTATCGAACTGTCCTATATAAAGGGAATTTCAGCAAAGGAGAATTCCATGGAACGGGAACATTATTGACTCAAATAGAAAATGAGCCTTTTTATGTTGTTTTAGATGGCAGCTTTGAAAAGGGCCTATTTGCTTCCGGATTGATAATGATGGATGACTGCTATATCGAGGGCTCTTTTACAAATGGAGAGAAAACAGGCAAGGGCCTCATCCACTACATAGTGCCAATGGAAGATTCAAAAGGCTTTTCAGTGACAGATTCAGAAGGAAAGGAAGTCTACAAAGAATATAGAGGAGAATTTTATGCCGCAAGACCTCATGGAAAAGGGAAAATGGTGTATGTGACTTCTGATGGGGTTAAATTCGTTAGCGAAGGAGAATATCAATCAGGAAACCTTATAAAAGGTCGTTTACAAAAAGGGTCGTCAATTTTTGACGGGACTTGGGAAGAAGATGTTTTTACAGGAACCATAAGAAATTCAAAGAAACGCTGGAGATACCAAGGTCAATGTGTAGAAAATCGCTTCGAAGGCAAAGGAGAATTGGTTCGATTACAAACATACAAATATAAAGAGTTTGAACAAGAGGATGAAGGAAATAATGGCGCAACTCAAGAAATACCTTTAGTCACCAAAAAGGGTGAAGTGAAGTGCACTTATTCTGGAGAATTTAAGGACAATGAAATTTACAAAGGATTGTGCGAAATGGAATGGACAACAGCTGAGCAAAATGGAGTCGCGCAGTTTGATGAGGGTAGCATGGTCAACGTAGAGGTGAAGGCAAAGAATGGTATGATTTACCGAGGTCAATTTCAGGATTTTGGGTTAACTGGCACGGGAACAATATCAACCCCTGACGGTGATGAAAGGTATTCAGGTGAAATGAAATATGGTTATCCTCATGGAGCCGGTCGTCTAATCGTTGGTGGAAAAATCAAAAAAGGGAACTTTGAATGGGGTAATATCGTCGAGGATTGAAAAATCGTTTGTTCTGTCACCCCATTTACTTTTTGTCTCTCTCTGTGCCCTCTGTGTGCTCTGTGGTTTATATTGAACCACAGAGCACACAGAGGGCACGGAGAGAGATAAGGCCACTTTGTCGCGCTCATTCAGCGATACAAACTTCCTTATGCTTTACGCTTTTCCAAATAATTGATAACGTCACGTACTGTTTTAAGTTTTTCAGCCTCTTCTTGAGATATTTCACAGCCAAATCGCTCTTCAAAAGTCATAATGAGCTCTGTCAGATCTAAAGAGTCAGCATTTAAATCTTCCACAAAAGATTTATCCGGTGTGACATCATCCTTATCAACACCCAATTGTTCTACAACAATATCTATTACTTCTTGTTCAACGGACATAATGTTTCCTTCTCTTCTAATTCATTCACTCTGTGCTAAGCAAAACAATGAATTGTGTTCATCACTATTTTATCCTGCTTCACTTCTAAAAAATCTCTATTTTCTTTTAACTTGTTAATTAAATCAAGTTATAAGTAGAGCTGTTTCCGCTGTACCTTTTCTTTACAGCGCGAATGGCTCAATAAACCTCATAATCAAAAGGTTTACATGACCATTCCTCCATCAATTGTAATGACTTGTCCTGTCATATATGTGGAAAGAGGACTTGCTAAAAACCAAACTGCATGTGCAATTTCCTTGGTATCTCCTAAACGGCCTAATGGAATTTCCTTTAAAAATGCATCCTTTTGATTTTCCGTAAGCGCATCTGTCATTTTAGTCTGAAAAAAACCCGGAGCAATGCAATTGACCAAGATATTGCGCGAGGCCAATTCTTTAGCCAAAGCCTTCGTAAAACCTATCATGCCTGCTTTAGAAGCGGCATAATTCACTTGGCCAGCATTACCCGTCAACCCTACCACTGAGCTAATGTTAATGATTTTGCCTTTTTTGGCTTTCATCATAGAACGGACAACCGCTCGACAGGTATTATAACAAGATTTAAGATTTACTGCGAGAACGCGATCCCATTCCTCCTCCGACATCTTCATTAACAGTTGATCGGCAGTAATTCCGGCATTATTGACTAAAATGTCGACCTTGCCAAAATCATCAATAATTTTTTTGATCGTTTCTTCGACTGCGGCGGTTTGCGAGACGTCAAGCTGATAAAAAAGAAGGTGTGCAGCAGGAACATCTTGCTTAATTTCTGCAATCGCTGCAGCCCCCGTTTCAGCGTTCGTTCCTATGATGGCAACTTTAGCTCCCTCTTCCGCCAATTTGAGAGCAATCGCTTTTCCAATGCCCGCATTTCCACCTGTGACAATTGCAACTTGATCGAGCAACAAATTTTTCATGCCGGTTCTCCAGTTGTTTTCCATTGATGTTCTATTGGAAGCATTCTCGCGCTTATTCTAATTCACAGCAGAATGCTTCAATTGAATTTTCAATCGAGTTTCATTCGAGCGAGTTGATCGAGATCTTCTACTTTTTCGATTGTAACGGTATGAGCTTGCACACCAATACGCTTGTTCATTCCAGATAGAGTTTTTCCCGGGCCAAATTCTATGTACAAATCAATATTTTGATGCTCCATTGCCCGTATCCCTTGCTCCCAGCGGACAGAGTGTGTGACTTGTTCGATTAAATCATGGCGTACTTTTTCAATATCAGATGTGAAATCCCCCGGAACGTTCATGACGAGTTTAGCTGAACCCTTCACAAGAGGAGCTGCTTGAATATAAGGCTTCAACTTTTCTTTTGCCTCTTGCATTAATCCACTATGAAAAGCTCCGTGCACTTGGAGCGGCAATACACGCTTCGCATTACGTGCTTTAGCTGCTTCCGTTCCTGCCTCAATTCCTTTTAGAGAACCTGAAATGACAACTTGACCTGGACAATTGAAATTGGCAACCCACAAATCCTTCGGCAAATTCACTTCTCGAACAAGCTCCTCAACAACTTCCCCATCCAAGCCCATAATGACAGCCATTGCGCCTTTCGTTGATTCGCAAGCCTCATTCATAAAATGTCCTCGTTGTTGAACTAAAGGCAATGTTTCACGAAACGATAGCCACTCCCCTGCTGTCAGAGCCGTATACTCGCCTAAACTTAGACCTGCACAAACATATGGTTTGATATCATAGAGCTCTAGAACCACTCTTAAAATCGCCATACTGGCGACATAGATGCCTGTCTGGCTATTTTTTGTTTCCGTCAATGCTTCTTCCGGCCCTTGTAGAATAATTGTAGACAGCGAACGCTTGAGCAAATCATCTCCCTCTTCAAAGGTAAGGCGTGCCGCAGAAAAATTGTGGAAGAAATCTTGAGCCATACCCTGATATTGAGATCCTTGACCGGGAAAAAGAAAAGCTATCCTTTCAAATTTTTTCATTAATAACCTACCTATGGTGTGTGACTAATCTACGAGGCCGAGAAAAAATCTTCAACGCATCTGCTTAAGCCTCTTTTTCGCTTAGCTCGTAACAAACGTTCAAACGAGAGCAATTGCGATTTTTTCCTGCTCCTACACTCCTACTTTAGTCAGAATCGCAGCTCCCCACGTTAATCCACCTCCAAAGGCAGTTAACAGAAGATGCTCTCCTTCCTGAAACTCTTGTTCTTGCATGAGCTCATTTAAAGCAATGGCTATACTAGAGGCTGAAGTATTCCCATACTTGTGGACTGTTTGATAAACTTTATTTTCGGGAATATTAAAATTTTTTGCGATCGCATCAATAATCCGTTTATTCGCTTGATGTGGAACAAGCCAGCTGACATCAGTCTCTTCCAATCCGGCTTTTGCGAGACACTCCCGCGAAGCCATACTCATTCGCCTAACGGCATGCTTGAAAACTTCATTCCCAGACATTTGGAAGTAATGCATTCCTTGTTGAACGGTTGCCTCTGTAGCTGGATTGCGAGAACCACCGGCGGGAATCTTAACCAGATCTGCCAACTGTCCATCCGATCCTAAACATAAAGTATCAATGCGAAGCCCCTCTCCTCTACTACCTACAATGGCTGCTCCAGCCCCGTCGCCAAAAAGCACACATGTCGCACGATCTTTATAATCAATAAACGCAGACATTTTTTCCGTCGCGATGATCAGAATATTTCGATAAATTCCTGCTTCAATAAAAGCTCTAGCAGTGGAAAGCGCATAAAGAAAGCCCGTACAAGCAGCCTGAATATCCATGGCGGCTGCATTTTCAGCCTTGATTTTAGCTTGTATAAGATTGGCTGTGCTCGGCGAGATATAATCAGGACTCATTGAGGCAACAACAATCATGTCGATATCTTCGGGCCTCAAATCAGCAGACCGCAAAGCTGATAATGCTGCTTGAGCACCCATATCGGAGGGAAATTCATCCTCAGCAGCTATTCGACGCTCACGCATTCCTGTTCGTGATACGATCCATTCATCTGAAGTCTCAACCATTCGCTCTAAATCTTGATTTGTCAAAATTCTTTTAGGAAGATAGGATCCTAGGCCGATGATTCGAGCTTTTAATTGATGCGCCATTAGACTTTCCTTCTCTGTCAACACACTCTAAGTACACGAATACTATATCAAACAGGAGAATAAATAAGAAGCCTCTCAGAGATTTGTTTAAAAAAAATTGGTCTCGATGCAAAGTGAGGGAAAATGAAATAAATATTCGACTAAACAAACTGAGCTTTTGGGTATTTCGGCATTTGGGCTGCGTCAAAACATCGCGGTTGAGAGAGTTCTATGCATCGCTGGAGGAAATTTATCAACAATCAAAGCATCAGAAAACGTCTGATCGTTTGGTTTTTGCTTATAGCTTTGGTGCCTATTGGGTGGACATCAGCAATTGCTTATGAGATGTGCAAGCGCATCTTAATTGATCAAGCAACTAGACATCTGAAAGCATTAATACTTAGGCAGGGAAAATTACTTGAATTTTATTTTCATGAGAAAGAATTAGAAGCCAGGGCATTTATAAGTGGTCCCACAACTTTAGAAATCCTCAATGAACTAGAAAAAATCCTTAAAACCCATGGCAAAGCATCTTCTGAGTATCAAAAAGCCAAACTTGATGTTTATCCTACCTTTGCATTTCGACTGCAAGCCTTAAAGTATCATAACCTTTATCTCATTTCAAAGAAGGGCGTCATCGTCTTTTCTATCACTCCTTCACCTCTTATAGGTCAGAATATTTCCAAATCCAACCAATACGCCCCTCATTTAGCAAAAATAGTTGAGCAAAGTCGAAATTCAGGAGAAATAGAAATGACCTCAGCGTTTGACAATCTTAAGAAAAACGAATTCTCTTCTTTTATTTCGATCCCCTTGCTTAATTCTAAAGATGAATTAGCAGGCATGGCTGTTATAGAAATTGAAAATCCAGCAATCTTTCAATTGTTATCTGGCTTCAATGAATTAGGGACTCTTGGCAAACTCTTGATAGTCACTCAAGTGGATGATCGTCTATTAGCCATCGATCCTTCCATCACCGATGAAAATAATACCGAGGAGACGGATCCTAATTCTCCCTTTGGACAATTTATCCAAAAAGCTCTTGTGCAACCCTATATTAGCGTTCAACATGTACCCATTCATGATCATCCAACCATACTCGTCAGCAAACATTTTAAAAACGCTTTAAATTGGTCTTTAGTCACAGAAGTTGATGAACTGGAACTTTTGACTCCCGTCCGTCGTCTGGAATATCTCTTCTGGTTGTTAGTCACATTGACAGCTTTAGCTGTGATATTTGCAGCTTCACATGTAGCACGCAAGATTGCAGAACCGATTTTGATGCTCACAAAAAAAACAAAAATTCTAGCCGCAGGCGATTTATCTCAACGCATCGAAATTAACTCTCAAGATGAAATTGGAAGATTGGGTCAATCTTTCAACACGATGGCTTCAAAACTCAATCACATGATCAACCATCTTGACTATCTCGTTGCTAAGCGGACAAAAGAATATGAAAATCAAAATGTTAAATTAGAACACACCATTCAAGAGCTGAAGCAGACAAGAGATCGATTAATCACCCAAGAGAAGTTAGCTTCCTTGGGTTCTTTAACTGCAGGCATAGCACATGAAATCAAAAATCCACTCAATTTTATCACTAATTTTTCAGAACTGAGCCTTGAACTTGAAAACGACCTGGAAGAACATTTAAAAGTTTCATTTCTCTCCGAAGAGGAGAAAAAAGAATTACAGGAGATTTTGGATACTTTAAAGCTCAATATCAGCAAAATCCTTGAACATGGCAAGCGGGCAGACAGCATTATTCATAATATGCTGCAGCATTCAAGAGGAACGCCCGGAGAAAAGATCGCCATCAACATCAACAAGCTACTTGATGAGTATATTGCCCTTTCCAATTACGGCATGCGGGCACACAACCCTACGTTTAATGTGAGCATTGAAAAGCAGTACGATCTTTCCATTCCTCCGATTGCTGTGGTGCCCCAAGAGATCAGCCGTGTATTTCTTAATTTGCTTAATAATGCTTATTATTCCGTCAATGAGAAGAAACATCTATCTTCTACTCCTGCTTCTTATAAACCTACCGTGAGAGTCTCAACAAAACGGGAACAAAATACACTTGTCATTAAAATTTGGGATAATGGACTTGGAATTGCCCCTGAAATTTTCCCCAAACTTTTTACCCCTTTTTTTTCAACAAAACCTACCGGTGAAGGGACGGGGCTAGGATTATCCCTCAGCTATAACATGATTGTGCAGGGACATGGCGGAACTCTAAGT
>Ga0364910_1105_pt1 | contig 37191 bp, 43 predicted proteins | sample SorcelJu500001C4_3_FD_206970 | JGI IMG/M metagenome (GOLD analysis project Ga0364910, IMG submission 206970) | Enriched cells from Trout Bog Lake Hypolimnion, Wisconsin, USA - BchlTB.June25.5000.01.C4 | ecosystem: Environmental > Aquatic > Freshwater > Lake > Hypolimnion/Profundal zone | place...
GGGCGGAGATATGCTATCGCTTGCTGCTATTGAGGATTACTTTAAACAACTATTTGCCTTAGAACAAAAGCAGTTGGATGCAAAAAACATTCTGGGCATGATTCGCGAGGGGCGTGAGGGCGCGGCATTTCCATTCGCGGATATTGCGAAAGAGTTTCAGATGATTGATAATGCAACCGTTTCTCTTGTTGTGCCCTGGAATGACCAGGCGCAACGTTTGATGGAGCAGGTAGAATATAGCCCCTTCCCTGGAAGGCTTGCACGGGAATTACAGCCCTATGTCGTACAAACATATAGTTATGAACTGGCAGCCTTAGAAAAGCAGGGAGTTATAAAAAGCGTAGGAGGGTATATGAAATTTCTGACGGACAGAAGTTTCTATGATAACCAATTCGGATTAAAAGATGCTAAGGAGGTGAATGCCCCTACGGAGGTGTTGATGTTTTAGCAGTTCGGAGGTATGGCGAAGAATGAAGAGAGGAGAACATTATGGGATATGGAGTACAACTACGGGTTTGGGGTGATTACGCCTGTTTCACTAGGCCGGAAATGAAAGCGGAACGAGTGAGTTATGATGTAATGACTCCTTCGGCAGCGCGGGGAATTATGGAAGCCATCCACTGGAAACCTGCATTGGTATGGTGTATTGACCGGATTCATGTTATGAAACCCATTCGTTTCGAATCCATACGGCGTAATGAAGTAGCAGGCAAAATTTCTGCGCGGAATATTAAAACCGCCATGAATGGCGGAGACATCGATTTACATCAGTATGCCGCGGAAGACCGACAGCAGCGGGCGGCGCTGGTCTTGCGCGATGTTGAATACATTATTGAAGCACATTTTGAACTGACGGATAAAGCAGGAGAAGGAGACAATCCGGGTAAACACTGTGATATTTTTAATCGTCGCGCTCGCATAGGTCAATGCCATATGCAGCCTTATTTTGGTTGCCGTGAATTCCCAATCAGTTTTGAACTGCTGGAAAAAGATATTCCGCTGTCCACGCTAGTGGGGGAACATGACCTGGGGTGGATGCTTTGGGATATTGATTTCGCCAATGATATGCAGCCGGTTTTTTTTAGACCTCGGATGAAAAATGGTGTCATCGATACGCAGTTGCCCAAGGGGGGAGGAAGTTGATTCTACAAGCTTTGTATGAACATTATCAGCGATTGCTGGGAGATCCGGAATCGGGCATTGCACCGCCGGGGTTTAGCTTAGTTGAGATTTCCTTTGTTTTGGTACTTTCCTTGGAGGGGCAATTGGTGGATATGTTTCCGGTTAAAGTTGATGAGCTTGTACCAGAACACAAAAAAAGGCAGGGAATAAATCCACCGCCGTACTTTCTCTGCGATAAAGTGCAGTATTCGTTGGGTGTCGGGAAAAATATCGAACAAGGTATCAAGCGCTATGAACAATACCGGGATTACAATCTGAAATTGCTTGAAAAAGCAACTAATATTGAGGCGCAGGCAGTAAAAAAATTCATGATTGATTGGAAACCTATGCATTGGGAAAGTGAACCCTGCGTGCGCAAATATTTGACTGAATTCAACAAGCCTATAACACTCAACACTGTCTATAAGATAGATGGAATGAATAGTTTTGTTCATCATAATCCAGAAATAATTGCGCTTTGGGAGCAAGAGAGTCAGGAAGGTGAAGCGAGGGGATTTATTGCCCAATGTCTAATTACGGGGCAAACTGAAGTGATAGCAAAAACACATGAGGTTGGAATTTCAGGGATAGGCGAAAAGGCTAATGCGGCTATCGTTTCTTTTAACTGTGATTCTTTTGAGTCTTATGGAAAAGCGCAAAGCTATAATGCTCCTGTTAGCAAAAAAGCCGCATTTGCGTATTCAACTGCGTTAAATTATCTGGTTGCCAGTGATACCAACAGAGTTAGGCTGGCTGACACTACCGTTGTTTTTTGGGCGGATAAAAATGGTGGCAGAAAGGAAGAAGCAATTTTAGCCTGGTGCTTGGACCCTGTGGAGTTTAAGGATGGAGACGAACTGGTGGCTGCGCGGCAGGCTAAAACAATTTTGGAACGAGTGCGGGTTGGGCAGCCCGTCGGCGATGGTGAATTTGACCGTGACACAAGATGTTATATTTTGGGGCTTGCTCCCAACGCCGCGCGGCTTTCAGTTCGATTCTGGCAGGTAAGCAACTTTGGGGGAGTATTGGAAAGAATTGTGCAGCACTACGAAGATATGAACATTCAAGGGATTGACAGAATCGGTGGCTTTGTTTCACCATGGCAGACGTTGCGGGCAGTGGCGATTCAAGAAGACTCAAAAAACGTGCCGCCACTATTAGGAGGACAGTTCCTGAACGCTATCCTTTCCGGTCATATGTATCCACAAACACTTTATAATCTCACGCTGAATCGCTGCCGGACCGGTGGCGACTATGGCGGCGTTAGTACGATTAAAGGTATAATTCGGGCTGCGGTAGTGAAGGCATTTTTGCAAAGAAAATATCGCATGCAAGGACGCAAACATGAGGAGGCGATGATTACCGTGAGTTTGAACGAAGATAATTCCAATTCTGCATATCAATTGGGCAGGTTATTTTCCTTACTGGAAAAGGCTCAGAAAGATGCATTGGGAAATCAAATTAATGCTACCATTAGAGATCGATATTTCGGTGCAGCTTCTGCCACGCCGGGATCCGTTTTCCCTTTACTGTTGAGATTATCCCAGCATCACCTTTCAAAATCCGAGTATGGTGCCAGCATGGATCGCAGGATTCAGGATGTATTGATTAAGTTAGACGCTTTTCCGGGATACCTAAATTTGGAAGAACAGGGACAGTTTATTTTGGGGTACTATCATCAAAATCAAGCCAATTACACTAAGAATAATTCTGATAATGAAGAGAAGGAAGGTTGATTTGTAATGGGTAAAGCGATGGACAGTCGCTATGAGTTCGTACTCTTTTTTGAAGTGGAGAATGGTAATCCCAACGGTGACCCTGACGCAGGCAACATGCCCCGAATTGATCCGGAAACCAGTCATGGCTTGGTAACTGATGTCTGCCTAAAACGTAAGGTGAGGAACTATGTTGAATTAGTTAAGGAAGATGTACAAGGTTTTGATGTATATGTTCGAGGTGGAGTGACTTTGAATGAACAACATAACAAAGCATATCTTGCGTTAAAACCGGGAGAGAAATTCAAGTGGGATGCGAATAAGCGACCAACATGTGCAGGTGATAAACCAGACGAGGCTAAGGAAAAAGCCTGTGAGATAGCTTACAATTTAACGCAATTTATGTGTAATAATTTTTATGACATAAGAACATTTGGTGCTGTTATGAGTACGGAGGTTAACTGTGGACAGGTGCGAGGTCCTGTGCAAATGGCTTTTGCCCGTAGTCTTGATCCCATTTCCTCACAAGATGTTACGATTACACGTGTAGCAGTAACGAAAGAGGAAAAAGGTAAGAAGGAGGGAAAAGACCAAGAAATGGGTCGCAAACACATTGTTCCATACGCTGTATATCGTGCTGAAGGATATATCTCCGCTTCTTTGGCGCAGAAAACTGGCTTTTCCGAAGAAGACCTGGCATTATTTTGGGATGCATTGATGAATATGTTTGAGAACGATCATTCTGCTGCCAGAGGTAAAATGTCTAGCCGAAAACTGATAATCTTTGAGCACAATTCTCTGCTGGGAAATGCACCTGCACATAAACTGTTTGAAATGATAACAACTAAACGGGTTGATGGGACAAGACCTCCGCGGGCATTTTCTGACTATATCATTAACGTAAATTATGCCGCCAAGCCTGAAGGAATAACTATCATTGAAAGATGATGACTAGTTACCTCGAAGGTGACTTGCTGCTGCTTTCGGGAATCCAGCACATGGCTTTTTGTGAGCGGCAGTGGGCGCTTATCCATATAGAGCAGGTTTGGGCGGAGAATGCCAGAACGGTGGAGGGAGAACATCTTCACGAACGGACCGACGATCCGTTTGAAGATGAAAGCCGGAAGGCATTGCGAATTGTCAGAGCAATGCCAATAGTCTCGTGGGCGCTGGGTCTGCGAGGGGTTGCAGATGTAGTGGAATTTCATCAAGAATTAAACTGCGCGGGGGAACAAGTTTGCCAGCTGGCCGGCCGGGATGGATGGTGGCGCCCGGTTGCTGTTGAATATAAGAGGGGGCGTCCAAAAGCTGACGATAGGGACGCAGTCCAACTATGTGCTCAAACTATTGCGCTTGAAGAAATGCTACATGTATCAATTGCTTCCGGGTTTCTCTATTATGGTCAAACAAAGCATCGGGAGACAATAGTGATGGATGGAGTCCTACGGCAACACACGGTAGAACTCGCTGCAAAAATGCATAAGTTTTTCGGGGCGGGAAAAACGCCAAAAGCGCAAAAGGGCAAGCGTTGCTCGCAGTGTTCGCTGGTTGAACAGTGTCAGCCTTATTGGATGCTGCGTCACCGCTCTGTCGACGATTATTTGGCGCGCATGTGCCGCAGCGAGGAGGAGGGATTTTGCGACGACTGCTAAATACACTTTATGTGACTATGCCGGACGCCTATTTGGCCTGTGACGGGGAGAATGTGCTGATCAAAGTAGCGGATGAAATAAAGTTCCGCGTTCCGGTTCATAATCTGGAGGGGATAGTCTGCTTTGGGTTTGCGGGAGCAAGTCCTAAACTGATGTATCTTTGCTCCGAAAGAGGCGTGGCACTTTCGTTCCTGAATAAATACGGCAAATTTATGGGGCGTGTTACAGGCAATATTTCTGGCAATGTTCTGCTTCGGCGTACACAATACCGCTGGGCGGATGATGCCACGGTGTCAGCAAGGCTTTCACGGCGATTTATTGCCGCTAAAATTATTAATAGCCGGTCAGTCTTGCACCGCGTTCTGCGGGATCATCCCCAAGAAGTTGATGATGAGATGCTGAGAACTGCATTGCGGCGCATGGCAGGTATGACAGCGAGACTTGAAAACGCTGCGGATGGTGATGCAATAAGAGGTATCGAAGGGGAAGCCGCGCACCTTTACTTTTCTAATTTTAATAAACTGATACTTTGCCAGAAAGAGGCTTTCCAGATGTGCGACCGGAACCGCAGGCCGCCAACTGATCGTATTAACGCAGTGTTGTCGTTTTTATATACGTTGCTTACCCATGAAGTCGTAGCCGCTTTAGAAAGCGTTGGACTGGACCCGCAAGTAGGATATCTTCATAGAGATCGTCCGGGAAGGCCAAGCCTTGCTCTGGATATCATGGAAGAGTTGCGGCCGCATTTTGCTGACCGCTTGGCGGTGACGTTAATCAACCGAAATCAAATCTCAACTGAAGGTTTTTCAATTAAGGAAAATGGCGCAGTTATTATGGATGATGATACACGTAAAGAAGTGTTGACTGCCTGGCAAAAAAGAAAACAAGAAGAGATTACTCATCCTTATCTGGAAGAAAAAATTCCATTGGGACTTGTACCATATGTCCAATCTTTGCTGTTAGCTAGGCATATGAGGGGCGATCTTGAAGACTACCCGCCGTTTTTCTGGAAATGAGGTTTTATAGATGCTGGTTCTGATTACATACGATGTAAACGTCACATCGGATTCTGGCAAGAGGCGATTGCGGCAAGTGGCAAAACAATGTGTAAATTACGGGCAGCGTGTTCAGAATTCCGTTTTTGAGTGCTTGATTGATTCAGCACAATTTGCTGAACTGAAGCATCGGTTGGAAGGTATTATTGATCCGCGAACTGACAGTTTGCGTTACTATCTTCTGGGTAACACATGGAAGCAGCGTGTTGAACATGTTGGCGCAAAAGCCGGGTATGATCCGGAAGGGGTTTTATTGCTCTGATGCGAATCATAAGTGAGCATCATTTTACCGGGATGTTCGCACACCGGATGGATACAAGCTTTTGAGGTTTTTGAGTGTAAATAACCCCATTCTCAAATGAGGTATGGGGATAGGTTCGCGAAATCATGTGTTTTAACGCATGGTTTAATTGAATCTTGAGTTTGACAGTCGCGCCCCATGCGGGCGCGTGGATTGAAACAACTTTGGCAGGAACATCTTGGTTTCAACAGACGTCGCGCCCCATGCGGGCGCGTGGATTGAAACGGTAGCCCCACATATCCAACACTCGTTATGGCGTCGCGCCCCATGCGGGCGCGTGGATTGAAACAAAAAATAGTGGAAAGTGATATTGAAGCAGTGGTCGCGCCCCATGCGGGCGCGTGGATTGAAACTTCTTAGTGAGCAATGCCTCGCGTATGAGGTGAGTCGCGCCCCATGCGGGCGCGTGGATTGAAACTAATTCTGCCTGTGGAATTATCCCCGTTTCATCGTCGCGCCCCATGCGGGCGCGTGGATTGAAACCTTTTTTACTTGATTAGCTATAGATAAATTGGAGGTCGCGCCCCATGCGGGCGCGTGGATTGAAACCCTTGTATTGGAATGGACACCAATCCTTCAAAACGTCGCGCCCCATGCGGGCGCGTGGATTGAAACTATTAGTTGGCGGGTATTTTTTCGACGAGTACGTCGCGCCCCATGCGGGCGCGTGGATTGAAACCCCAAGTGAAAAGCAAAGCGGCAAAATCGCTTAAGTCGCGCCCCATGCGGGCGCGTGGATTGAAACACAAGTACGAACCCCGTGCCCAGGCTACAAGCGGTCGCGCCCCATGCGGGCGCGTGGATTGAAACCAACCAAGAATCTTTCCAGGTAATGCCTTGAGTCGCGCCCCATGCGGGCGCGTGGATTGAAACTTATGGGTTGACGAAGAAGGAACTACACAAACAGGTCGCGCCCCATGCGGGCGCGTGGATTGAAACAAGGCTAAGTCCCGCACGTTCGCCGATCAGTAACGTCGCGCCCCATGCGGGCGCGTGGATTGAAACTCTAAGCGATAAATAAGTATATTCAAGCTGATAGTCGCGCCCCATGCGGGCGCGTGGATTGAAACTTTGCAGTAAGGTCGGTCTTTTTCATGACGACAGTCGCGCCCCATGCGGGCGCGTGGATTGAAACAGATAGGAATGATGGTCTTGCCACTCTGCCGGGAGTCGCGCCCCATGCGGGCGCGTGGATTGAAACGTGGCACCAAGGAGAATGTGGATGCGATGGAGGTCGCGCCCCATGCGGGCGCGTGGATTGAAACATATACGAAAACCTCCACGAGTAACAGCAACGGTCGCGCCCCATGCGGGCGCGTGGATTGAAACGCACAGGCGAATATAAAACCATCTGCCCTCAGGAGGTCGCGCCCCATGCGGGCGCGTGGATTGAAACAAGAGCGTATGTCTGATACTGCTCATCAGCGCGAGTCGCGCCCCATGCGGGCGCGTGGATTGAAACAGGTTATCGGTATTTTGCTTCAATCTTGGGAGCAGTCGCGCCCCATGCGGGCGCGTGGATTGAAACTACTGCTACCACTCCTTTGGATTGTTGGCATTTAAGTCGCGCCCCATGCGGGCGCGTGGATTGAAACTCAAACTCAGTCTCAAGTTAATTCTGCTAATGCGTCGCGCCCCATGCGGGCGCGTGGATTGAAACAAATATATGCAGCGCTGAATCAGGCGCTTAAAACGTCGCGCCCCATGCGGGCGCGTGGATTGAAACTTCGATGCTGGCTAATTCCATCGATCCGGCCAGCGTCGCGCCCCATGCGGGCGCGTGGATTGAAACTCCTGTACCCCAATAAGTACAGCGCCCTCACCCGGTCGCGCCCCATGCGGGCGCGTGGATTGAAACTCAAGATCATTGCAACCTGTCCCTGAGTCAAGTTGTCGCGCCCCATGCGGGCGCGTGGATTGAAACATAGTCACCTCTTAATACCGGCTTATCATCAAGTCGCGCCCCATGCGGGCGCGTGGATTGAAACCGTCGATGTCCAGTATTTAGCCATCTATGCCACGTCGCGCCCCATGCGGGCGCGTGGATTGAAACTTGTACTCTGCGTACTGCATAATTAGCGGCATCGTCGCGCCCCATGCGGGCGCGTGGATTGAAACCCAGTCAAATTACTGGTCTTTATCGTTCTACTGGTCGCGCCCCATGCGGGCGCGTGGATTGAAACCAGTTCTTGATTTATTCGGCTGGCGTCCTCACAGTCGCGCCCCATGCGGGCGCGTGGATTGAAACTGAGTTATGGCAAATAGTAATCAACGTGCTATCGTCGCGCCCCATGCGGGCGCGTGGATTGAAACACGAAAGCTGGCATGACCGGTTCGCCGAAAACTGTCGCGCCCCATGCGGGCGCGTGGATTGAAACAATGAACCAATGGGCAAGCTCTGCAAAGTTTATGTCGCGCCCCATGCGGGCGCGTGGATTGAAACAGCCTTGAGCATTGTATCGATTTCGATAAGCTCAGTCGCGCCCCATGCGGGCGCGTGGATTGAAACACTATTGCAGCGAGTAAGACCTTTGAGATTGATAGTCGCGCCCCATGCGGGCGCGTGGATTGAAACCTTGGTTTATTCCCGGCACAACTACACCTGTAAGTCGCGCCCCATGCGGGCGCGTGGATTGAAACGGGCCGGAGCCGTTGACAGACGCACAGATTGAGGTCGCGCCCCATGCGGGCGCGTGGATTGAAACTTACAATCTTAAGGCATCGCAAAATCAAATGCGCGTCGCGCCCCATGCGGGCGCGTGGATTGAAACCCCGGTCGACCAGTTTGGTTACGCGGGTATTGGTCGCGCCCCATGCGGGCGCGTGGATTGAAACGTGAACGGCTGCTGGTGATAAAAGAGCAGCGCGCGTCGCGCCCCATGCGGGCGCGTGGATTGAAACGTATACTTGGCATTGATGGTAAAAACCAATTTGGTCGCGCCCCATGCGGGCGCGTGGATTGAAACATACAAGGCCACGCCATCATAGAAGCCGAGCGCGTCGCGCCCCATGCGGGCGCGTGGATTGAAACATCGTTTGAACTGTCATTATCGTATCCTCCTTGGTCGCGCCCCATGCGGGCGCGTGGATTGAAACTATTGCTTCTATTCCGACTGGTTGGCATATTTGGTCGCGCCCCATGCGGGCGCGTGGATTGAAACATTGGTCAGGCTAACAAAGTCGGCAAATTTAATGTCGCGCCCCATGCGGGCGCGTGGATTGAAACGTGGTGATGGTCGCACAATGTAACCATCTTCTCGTCGCGCCCCATGCGGGCGCGTGGATTAAAACGGGCGATCTATCCAGGAACAGTAAATATTACGAGGTCGCGCCCCATGCGGGCGCGTGGATTGAAACACGGTTGAATGTAATGCATATACCTGTGTGTTTGTCGCGCCCCATGCGGGCGCGTGGATTGAAACCCGTATTCGCCGAATTACTGGGTATCTTTCCAAGTCGCGCCCCATGCGGGCGCGTAAATTGAAACGTCATGTATCTGTTTTTTTGGATAGGTACGAATCGTCGCGCCCCATGCGGGCGCGTGGATTGAAACACTCGTGGCAGAAATCGGCGAAAATGGCGCAAGGTCGCGCCCCATGCGGGCGCGTGGATTGAAACTTACTACGGTGTGTTGATACCGTGGATAAATTGGTCGCGCCCCATGCGGGCGCGTGGATTGAAACTACTAATAGGATAGCTTAGAAGGGAGGGCAAGTGTCGCGCCCCATGCGGGCGCGTGGATTGAAACTCCCCTGTGTAGCTATTTGATTTGCTGTTGTCGTCGCGCCCCATGCGGGCGCGTGGATTGAAACAATGTTAAAACTGATGCTGAAGGCGTTCGCATGGTCGCGCCCCATGCGGGCGCGTGGATTGAAACCTATTTGAAAAACTGTGTCCCTGTTACGCCCCATGTCGCGCCCCATGCGGGCGCGTGGATTGAAACTATTATTGCTCGTTATGATGCTACTGGTATTCTCGTCGCGCCCCATGCGGGCGCGTGGATTGAAACTTCAAAATCACTCATTATATACACCTCCGCAAAGTCGCGCCCCATGCGGGCGCGTGGATTGAAACGGAATATAACAAGCAAACTTATGCCGATATAGCGTCGCGCCCCATGCGGGCGCGTGGATTGAAACATAAAAACAAGCCAGTGTGTTTTCGCTCGTTTATGTCGCGCCCCATGCGGGCGCGTGGATTGAAACGTTAAACTTGCCCCAATATAGCCACATGTTGCCAGTCGCGCCCCATGCGGGCGCGTGGATTGAAACCTTGCACGATTTAGATTAAACAGTAAGCTACCTGTCGCGCCCCATGCGGGCGCGTGGATTGAAACTGGCTATGTGGAGTGTGGTTAATAATGGTAGCCGGTCGCGCCCCATGCGGGCGCGTGGATTGAAACGGTCAATCAACGCGGTGAAAATTGCATTTACAGGTCGCGCCCCATGCGGGCGCGTGGATTGAAACCTCCGAATATGCAGAGCGATCCTAATATCATTGCGTCGCGCCCCATGCGGGCGCGTGGATTGAAACAACGGGGCGAAAACAGCAGAGCTGGCGGCTAGAGTCGCGCCCCATGCGGGCGCGTGGATTGAAACCTGCAATTACAGGGTTAACCAAAGTGTCTAGTAGTCGCGCCCCATGCGGGCGCGTGGATTGAAACGACTATGCAAAAGATTATCAGCAAGGCGTTGTGTCGCGCCGCACGGGCGCGTGGATTGAAACCTACTCGCAATGTTTCTGGCCACGATTGAGGGTACTGTTGTAACCACTGCAATATCCACCATTGCTAGGGATTTGAAGAGCCCTTGAAATGATCAGTTGGATTTTCCCCCTGTACTTTCTGACTTCCGCAATTTCTACGCCTATATGCGGTAAGCTTTCCGACATGTATTTCGTTCTGAATTGAAAAAATTAATGGGAACTTCTAAATAAGAATATCAGGTATTAGAGTGTTACTAAATGTGCGGGGTAATAGCCGCTTATCTGTGCAATTTGGGTAATGCTAAAAAATCGCATATGTCAATTTGAAGTATACCCTATCTGGACGTCAACCAAAGCACAAAAAATGCGTCAGAATAGGGTATTTTTTTATTATTTGTTGACACATAGAGAAAAAAGGTTATAGACTTTTCATGGACACTTTAGGCCACTGGTTTGCTGCCAACAGTATTTCCGGTTTTTCCTTTATTCGCCTTATCAACGGACCAAATGAGCTTTCTCCAATAGCCACATAATTATTAGACGGTTAACTGCATAAAGTAACCAATGAATTTGTGTTACATACAGGTCCTTGATCCAGGCAAAATGATTTCCAATGTAACACAAGACAATTGTGTTACTTTGGACGATAAAATCAAGCAATGCGGAGTATATACTCCGCATTGCTTGATTTTAGGACTATACAAATATGTTCGTTGCTAAATCGTCTAAGTGGACGCAAAAACACTACATAAACAAGGAGATAACAATTGCTAGTAATACCCCTATGTAGAAAATTGTAGCAACAACCATTTTCCATGGCTTCTTCGATCGAAATCCCGGTAGTCGTCTCCAATTTGGCAACGGTTGTTCAACCGCAAGGGGCCTTTTAAATCCACAGTGTGGGCAATACAACAAAGTGCTATCGCTGATTGTACCGCACATTGGACACTTCATACTAACACCTCGGGAATCTGAAAACTCTGCTCTGGTTAAACGATTTGTACAGCCCTCTGGGCGGGGAGATTATGATTTTTCTTCCGGGAAGTCCGCAATATGGGTATCGGGTCGGTACATGCCTACCCCGTCAGTAGTCGTCGTGAGCACAGCATTCGATACTGCAGCGGCAGCCTTTTGAATATCTTCCGGGCTACAGATAAAACCGGCCTTTTCTATAAAAGCTATCCGCGCCTGTTCGTCACTAAATCCCACAACCGTATCGGCAAATTCCTCATCAGTTTTTAGCCTATCAAGAAAAGCTTTAGCGGATTCCAAACTCATCATTATTTCCCCCATTAGTTTATAGTGTGCGGGCCACCCGCTATCTCATCTCTATTTTGTACAAATAAGGAGCTTCAATACTAGACTGTCCCAACCTTGTCCATTTGATGGGTACTGGCCAAACAGTACTTGTGAAAAACTATGGGAATAAAATGGCGCAAATATAATATGGTTTAACAGATGCTGGTTTGATAAGAGTGGAGGGGTTTGAAGTGGAAAACACGGTGGAAAAAAGTGAACATAAAAAGGGCGATTCAGTTCGAATAGCGGATGAGGTGGTGGCTATAATTGCCGGGTTAGCGACTACCGAAATCAGCGGCGTAGCCGCGATGAGCGGCGGTCTTGTCGGTGGTATTGCGGAGAGGCTGGGAAGGAAGAACCTGTCCAAAGGAGTAAAAGTGGAAGTCGGAGAACGTGAAGCCGCTGTCGAGGCATCGATTATTGCGGAATATGGCGTGCGTATCCAAGATGTGGCCCTCAAAATTCAGGAGAATGTCAGAAAAGCAATCGAGTCTATGACAGGGCTTGACGTAATCGCGGTCAAAGTCAATGTTCAAGGGGTTGGATTTGCCCAAGAGGAGAAAGATGAGGATAATCGGGTACGTTCAAAAGAAAGACCATTAAGCACCGGGCTAAACGAAAACGATTAGTACTTCTAGCGATTAATTGATACAAACATTACCAACCAAAACAAAGCTGTTTCCTCTTGCCTGAGGGAACAGTTTTAGTTTACGGTTAGCGTAAGCAAGATTGCTTACGTGCTATCATGTTTAGAGGATGTGTAAAATGGATCGAGATGACCAGAAATTCGGGGGATACATTGCCAAAAGACGAACTAACTTAGGGATTACGCTGGCCTCCAAGTGATGGTCGATATTGTCTGAGCCCAATATATTTCCACGGAAAAATCTATATACATAACCGCTGTTATCGGACATTATTGACTGTAGTGGCTGATCTTGTTCAATAAACTAGTAGCGAATTTACTCCCAGTGCTTGTGGTATTGAATGCGAAGGCTGTTCGATAAGTAACACAATTAATTTGTGTTGCTTTTTTTTGTGACAGCCTGACATCACCAGGCGGGAGCCGGGGAACGGGAACAAGGAAACTCGCTTTTAACAAGCGAGTGTTTTTTTTGCGCGAATAGTTCTGTTGATTATAAATGCTCCGTTCCAGAATATTCAAGGTTAAACGTTGCGCTAACGCGACCTTGAATGTTCCCACTACGCAGTTACGTTATAATCAGCAAATTCGCCCGCACATTCTTATTCGACGCAGTACGGCGAAACAATAAATTTAATATTTGGAGGCTGTAAAGTATGTTGTATCATAATATCCCTGATCAGTATGTTGTCACTGAATACCCGGAAATTGATGCCGTTGTGGGTATTGGCGAAAAATCGGCTATAGCTTATTCCGGTAAAGGCAAAAAAGCGGATTTTCATTTTAGGTTTTGCAACAATGTCCAACGTGATTTACATGTGAGCGAATATATTGAACGAATGACCAAACGGGCAAAGGAGAAAGCGGCAGAAGAGGCCGCCCGGAAAGCTTACCGTCATGATTATAAAGTTGGCGAGATTCTAAAAAGTTCCTGGGGCTATGAGCAAACAAATGTTGACTTTTATCAAGTTGTCGCGGTTCCTTCTAATAAATCAATAGTTATTCGGGAAATTGCTAGATCATGCCGGGCAACCGGTGACATGACTGGTGAAACTTTGCCGGTGCCGGACTCGTTTAAATCAGAGCCTATGCGTTTTATTGTTCGGTTTGGCGGCTATATATCAATTAAAAAATACGCTGTGGCTTCGCGTTGGGATCGAACACCCGCCTATTATTCAACCTACGCCTGAAAATCAAAAAGTCCAGCGCCGGACTTGCTCCCGGCGCTGGAAGGGAGGTAACCATGATTAATTAAATGCAGCAAGCAATGCCACGGTGAGTTGGTGCCGGATAAATGCCAGGGCTGTTTATTTCTTCTATTCCCTAAACAAGATCGGCATGTCAAACTTGCCTGATTTCGGCATGGCCCGGCCTCACCAGGCGGGAGACGGGGAACGGCAATAAGGACACTCGCTAGCAAGCGAGTTTTTTATTTAAGTTGGCGCGAATTGTTTTGTTGATTCTAAATGCTCCGTTCCAGAATATTCAAGGTTAAACGTTGCGCTGTCGCGACCTTGAATATTCCCACTACGCAGTTACGTTATAATCAACAACTTCGCTCGCACATTCTTATTCGACGCGAAGATTAAAACAAAATGGAAGATTGGGAGGGCTAGACTAATGAATTTTTTTCTCAACATTAACACCATCGAGGAATTAAAAAAAGAGTACCGGAAATTGGCTTTTAAATTTCATCCGGACAGAGGCGGCGATGAAGCCACAATGAAGGCTATCAATGCCGAATATGAGCGTCTATTCAAAGAGCTTAACACCACCAACGAAAAAGGCGAAAGCAAATATAACCTTGATGATGGTTTCCGCGAAATGATAAATAAAATAATCAACCTGGACGGCCTGGAAATTGAGATCTGTGGTTTGTGGGTTTGGGTGTCTGGTAATACAAAAGAGCATAAAGATGCATTAAAAGCAGCCGGTTTCTTTTGGGCATCAAAGAAAAAAATGTGGTATTGGCGGCCTGAAGAAGCAAAAGTAAGACATTCCACCGGCATAAAGGACATGGATTACATTCGGCACATGTACGGCAGCGAGAAGATAAGCGCCGAAAAAGCGGACGAGAAAAAGCGTATTAGCGCTTAAATCATCCAGGCTACCCGGGGAGCCTTCAATCCCGGCAGAAAGAAAAGAGGGTTTTTTACTTGTCAACAATGGAGGAGGCGCAACGGATTCGCGAAGTCATGAAGAAAAAACGTGAAAAGGTAAATGCAACTTTAAAAGAATTAAAGCTGCTTATATCCTGCAAAGAAAGCGGCGACTTTAAGCCGATGCTGCAAACTGCATTATACCAAAAGTACGGCGGCGAATACTGCGAATATTTGACCATGTTATCAAATTAAAAAGCGACAAAGCCGGGCCTTGACGCCTCGGCTACAGAAAGGAAGTATGCAAATGTTAAATTGGGAAATTATTAGCCAGTACACCAGGGAGGACGCTATTTCTGACGGTACATTAATAGACGTTAGCACCACGGCCAAGGAAGCCGGGTTTAGGGTTCCGGTAGCGGTCACGCATGCGCTTTGGCATGGTTATATAGTACCAAGTGAGGAAACCCCTTGCCAGGATACGGCTGGCCGCTTATGGGACGTTTTAAGTGTACTAAACTATAATTGCCGAATTGCTCCCAATAAAAACGAAATAATTTTTGATGTAATTTTTATTATGAAGGTTCGGCAGCGGCGGAGATTTTGGCTAAAAGCCATTATCGGCCCTGGCGATCATAGCGAGCCGGTAATTACAATAATGTTGCCAAGTGAAGACTGATTATTAAATAAAAGGCAGTCGGGAGCCTGTCAATCCGACAGAAAAAGTAAAAAGGGGTTAAGACATATGAAAGAAAAAAAGTTCATAATAGAAGAAACAGAAATAAAGCGAGTCTATAAAAATTTAGCAAAAGTACGCGGGACAGATGATTTACCGACGAGACAAGAAGTGGAAGAAATGATAACCAGAATGAAAAAACGATGGGAAATAGCACCTAATACTCAATAATTGTCTCAGAAAATATAACTTAAAATAACTGAATAACTGCACCTTAAGGTGCAGTTATTACTTCCCCCCGGCCCAGCCAGGATTTTATTTCACCCAATATAAAAAGGTGGCAGTATATATAAATAGAAAATATTATGGGCAGGTATAGCTTAATAGACAAACTTCGACAATCTATTTATTAACATTCTGGTAAAATAAAGGAAAATAAGTAAAAGTTGTATACCTTGATTTTCAGCAATCTGATTATTGTGCAGTACTTAAAGTTTTTATAACTGCCAGGTCGCTCTGATCTGGCAGTTATTCTATTTTATGGGAAAAAGAAAGAATGTCGCTTATCCCGACCAAGAGAGTGGCGACATTCCCCGTTCAAGCAAAGCCCTGTTACAGGGTCTGCTTTGTTATTATTATAACACCGTTTAACCGATTTTCGCTATAGAAAATATAAAAAAGGGGGTTGTTCAGTTGATGCTTACTGTTGGACAAAAAATATCATATTATCGACGAAATAGAAATCTAACTCAAAAAGATGTTGAGTCTAAAACGGGTATACCTCAAACAACTTTAAGTAATTGGGAAAGAGATAAATCAGAACCAACGATAACCGAACTAGGTTTAATACTCAATTGTATAGGTGTGACAATTATTCAATTTTTGTTAAAGGAGGCGGATGCTGAAGAACAAAAACTTTCCGGAACTAACTAAAAAACTGAGAAAGGTGAAAAGAAATGAAAAGTAAAAAAAATCTGATTCTATTTTTATTTTGTTTAACGGTAATAACCATAATTCCAACAATATGCTTTGCCTCAATGCCTTGGGATACTCCTTTGACAACAATAAAGGATGATCTGACCGGGCCGGTTGCCCAAGGGGTAACAGTTATAACAATAGTAATTACGGGGTTGATGATAGCCTTCGGCGAAGGTGGAGCTGCCGGTCGGAAAATGATGCAAATTGTTTTCGGTATGGCTTGCGCGCTCGGCGGCGCACAAGTTATTTCTTCGGTATTTTCAAGTTCTACTAGTTCCTCCGGGGTGATTTTTAGGGTTCTTCAGTAAAAGACTTGAAACTTTACCGTGGGTAACATTAATTGCCCACGGTAAAAAGATTGGAGTGGTTTTGTTGGTAAAAAATGAGCTTAATACTGTGCCTAAAAACTATGCAGTAAAAGAAAAACCTGAAACTCCCTTTTCAAAAGCTGAACAAAAATGGGACGACAGGATAGGCAGCGCTAGAGTTCAAGCTTTTAATTGGCGAATAGCCTTTTTCGTGACAATGGTTTTATGTTTTGTCTTGACAGGCGGGTTAATTTATCAATCCGCGAAGGCTACAGTAACCCCTTACGTGGTAGAAGTAGGACAGGATGGAATTGCGAAAGCAGTTGGTCCGGCCCAAGCCGCGCAGTATCAACCGAAAGATGCGGAAATTAAATATTTTCTGAGTCAGTTTATCCAAAAGACACGTTCCGTACCTTCCGATCCGGTCTTGTTTAAACAAAATTGGATCGCTGCTTATTCTTATATGAACAGAAGTACTGCTGAAAAGGTCAATGCCCTTATGGCAAAAGATCCGCAAATAACCTTACTGCAAAACAAAAATACTGTCCAAGTGAGTATTATTTCAATTCTGCCTACTACGGCCAATTGTTGGCAAATACGCTGGAAAGAAGAAGCATTTGACAATTTGGGCCAATCAAAGGGAAGTTCAAATATGACGGGTTTGTTTACAATTACTATTCAGCCACCTCAAAACGAAAAAGAGTTGGTTAATAATCCGTTGGGGATAGTCTTAACAGATTTATCCTGGGATCGAGATTTTTAATAACAGGAGGTACATATGAAAATTAGTTCTAAAACAATAGCGTTATTTTGCTTAATGATTTTTGCCTCAACGCTGCCATTACAGACGGTTGCGGCGGACCCAGTGGCGGCCAATGATTCAGCAAATTATGTGCAAGACGCTTACGATGCAGCAAGTCGGGGAGCAGAGATTGTTTTTTCGTATGATCCCGCCGGTACATATCGGATATATTGTCAGGACACCTTTCTAACAGATATTAAGTTACAACCAGGGGAGGACATTATATATGTTGGCGGCGGTGATACCGCCCGGTGGATGGTCGACAAAGCCCAAGTCGGGGACGGCGCGCAAAAGGTGTGGCATATTTACATTAAACCTTTAAAGAGAGGAATCAGCACCAATATTATTATTAACACCACCAGGCGCACCTATCAGATAAACGCCAGAGCAGGCGGCTTCTATAACCCAATGGTTAGCTGGTCTTATCCTGATGATGAAAAAGCAGCCTTTGTCAGACAACAAGCTGAAGACCAACAAAAGTATGATGACCTTGCATTAACGGTTAATACTACAAAACTTAATTTTCACTATCATATCAAAAATAAATCTTGTGCCTGGTCGCCTGAAGCCGTGTTTGATGATGGCGGAAAAACCTTTATAAAAATGAAACCATCTGTAACCACCGGTACGCTCCCGGCCTTATTCCTGGTCGGCGAAAAAAACGAGGCAATAATTGCAAACTATAGAGTCGTTAGAAATTACTTTGTTATTGATAGGCTCTTTGACAAAGCGCAGCTTGCTCTTGGTAACGATAAGGTTACTATTATCAAAGAATAGGGGGAGCAAAGCGTGTTCGATAAATTTTTTGGCCGTCGCCGTAACAATGACGATGATGACGGAGATGATTTGCGGCAAGAAGCGCCTATTGATACTAAAGAAAAAACTCCTGCGGTAATAACATTTAAGAAGAAGGCGATTTGGGGCATAGTACTTGCCGTTGCCTTGATCTTTTCAGTGTCGTTTCTATTCGGCTTTAATAAAGTTAAACCCACTGAAACAAACGACGATACTTCTCCCGTCGATGATGTTGGGAGAATTCAGAGCAGTCATTTAAATGAAGTGCCTTCAACCTATGCAGAGGCGGCAAAGCAAAACGACAATGAAAAGCAGCAAAATAGACAACAACAGAATGTCATCAATAGTGCTTCAGAGCAATCTCAATATCCGCAAAATTATCAACCGGTACAATATTCGCAAATCCCGATAGTGCAATATTCTGAAGCGCCACTCCAACAACAAGAAGTTCCGCAACAAATACCGCCGGCAAGAAGTGAATATAGCGATGCGCAAAAATCGGCCATTCGCTTTGATGTTCACGACGATAAGGTTACTACCTCACAGTCTCAGCAAAAACAATAAATAAAGAGAGGGGGCAAAGCATTTTGCAGAAACTGAAACTATGCTTGGTTACGTTAGTGATCTGTTTAAGCTTTATTAATCAGTCTGTCATTTTTGCGGAAGAAGTCGATCCAAACCACCAAAAAGACAAGATCGATTTTACCCAAAATCAAAATAAACCCAATGCGCCGGAAGAAGTAACTTACTCTACGCAAATAGTTCAGAAAAGCATATCACCGTATCAACTCATGGCCGGAACCGTTATTCGGGGCGTTATGATTACCGGCATAAACTCGGACTTGCCAGGGCAAGTTCTTGGGCAGATAAGTGAAAATATTTACAGTACCGTAACCGGCAAATTCCTGGTTATTCCACAAGGCAGCAAGATTATTGGACAATATGACAGCAATGTTACTTTCGGGCAAGAACGTGTTTTAATCGTCTGGACCCGGATTATTTTCCCGAATGGATCATCCTTGGCGCTGGATAAATTGGAAGGCGTTGATCTTTCTGGTTATGCCGGGTTCAAAGATAAAGTGGATAATCATGTTGGCCGTATTACAACGTCCGTCGTGATAGGGAGCGTCCTTTCCGCCGCCGCGTTGATGGCAACCGGCAGCAACACCACGGATACCAGCTTTAAGGCGGCGGCCGGCGCCGGTATCTTCCAAAATATATCAAATGCCGCCACAAATCTTCTCCAAAAGAACTTAAACATTCAACCAACGCTTATTATCCGGCCCGGTTATCAGTTCGACATCTTTTTGAATAAAGACATAATTTTTACGGAGCCATATAATCCGTAAATTAAGGATGATGTTCAATTGAAAACAAGCAAAAAAACTTTACTTGTTAGCCTTGCCCTTTTGCTTATAGCAAGCACTGAACTTGCAACGCAATATTTTGCTGCGCAAATTCAGTACCAGGCAGCCCTTGGCAAGCCGCTATACACCTGGGGCCACTCCCCTATCTATCCCCCGCTATTCTTTTACTGGTGGTACAAATTCCATGGCGACGTGCCGCAAACATTTTCAAAAGCCCTATCCGTATTCAGTTTTACGCTAATTATTGGCTTCGCTCTATGTATTGCTATCCAGAAGAAACTCATGGCAAAAAAAATGAATTCTCACGGATCGGCCCGCTGGGCCACAAAAGACGAAATTGAAAAAGCAATACCCTTTAATGGCAATGGTGTGTTTCTAGGAAAAACCGAAGACGGCGACTATCTTCGTTATAATGGGCCGCAACATACTATCATGGTGGCGCCTACCGGCTCTGGCAAGGGGGTTGGTTGTGTTATTCCGACCTTACTGACTTGGCCGAAAAGCACTGTGGTAATGGATATAAAGGGAGAGAATTGGGAGAAAACTTCTGGCTATCGGCAACAAAAGTTAAATAACCTGGTTATCAAGTTTGATCCTACAGTTCCGGCAGACAGCGCTAAATATAATCCGCTGGATGAAATACGGATAGGCACCCTATCAGAAATAAAGGACATTCAGAACATAGTAAATATAATCGTCGATCCCCAAGGCAAAGGGGAATTGGATCACTGGGCGAAAAGCGCTTACGCTCTGTTAACTGGCGTTATTCTACATCTTAAATACATCCTCCCCCATCCTGCAATATCCGATGTCGTAACGTTCTTTTCCAATCCCGACTTACCGATACAGGACGCCTTGCGCCAGGCCCTTACCACTCAACATACCAATAGCGATAATCTTTTTGCCGAACTTTATCGCATAGAGCCCACCCGAACGCACCCAATGGTAATTCAATACGCACAAGAAATGCTATGTAAGCCGGAAAAGGAATTTGGCAGTATCGTTTCGACTGCAGCCCAGTATATCAATATCTACCGTGATCCTATTCTGGCTCATAACACGTCTAGTAGCGATTTCTGCATAAGTGACCTTATGAATTACGAAAAACCTGTGTCGCTCTATCTTCTTTTCCCGCCATCGGATATTGACCGTATGACCCCTATTTGCCGAATGATTATCGAGCTAATCATCCGTCGGTCGCTGGAGGATATGAAGTATAGGCATAAATTGTTGCTTATGCTGGACGAGTTTCCGAGCCTGGGCCGGTTAGACACGTTTGAAAGAGCATTGGCTTATATTCGTGGGTATGGGATTAGTGCCTTTCTGATTACCCAAAGCATTAACCAACTATACAAAATATACACGAAATTCAACAGCATAATAGATAACTGCCATGTCCGGATATTTTTCACGCCAAACGAACCCGAAACCCCCAAATACATATCAAGCATGCTCGGAGTTCAAACAATAAAGGTAAAAAGCCAGAATTATAATAGCACCTCTCTTTTTGACCGTTCCTATACCATCCAGGAGACCAGACGGGAATTAATGACCCCGGATGAAATTTCGCGAATGCCGGACGATACCAGCATTATATTCGTGGCTGGTCGACCGCCGATTTTAGCAAAAAAAGTCTTCTATTATAAAGACGGCAACCTTGAACCGAGAAGTAAAATCCCCTTTCCGGCGACTGATAAAATACCTCAACTGAATAATACAGCTGATCTGTATGAATAAAGATAAAATTGGAGGCGCTAATATATGACTAGGTTAACCCCGGAACAATACAGTCAAAAGATTAAGGAATTAGAGAAACTGAAGAAAGAAGCCAAAAGAGAAGCAAATAGGCAAGTTGATAGAGCAAGAAATCATAAACTGATACAACTTGGCTTGTTGTTTGAAAAACACGGATTGTTTGCAACTGATCACGGTGCATTAGCTGGTTTTTTAGAACAATACAAAGAGTTAATTACACCGGAAAACCCTGATTTCAAAAACTGGAAAATAGCCGGTGATCGATTAATAGTCGATTGGGAAACCAATCGCAGAAATAGAACTGGGGGCGCAATTGATTGACAGTAGCATTAGCAGAAGAGTTACCTAAAGAAAAAGGCAAAACAGCTAAAGAAATTACCGCAAAGCGTCTTTCCCAAATACTTCGAACGGCATTAGGTGAAGTTGAACAATACTTACATGATCCGTCAATAATAGACATTATGCTGAATCCGGACAGGAAACTTTGGATTAATCGACTTGGGAAAGGCCAATCTGACACCGGCATAATAGTTAGCCCCGATGATGCTAACCGCTTTATTGGGTTTGTTGCTAGTGCGATAGGCACAGAATGTAATACCGATAATCCTATTATCAGTACTGAATTGCCGGTATACGGCAGTCGCTTTGAAGCTTTAATTCCCCCGGTTGTTGAATTGCCGACTTTCGCGATTCGGCAACCGGCTTCCAAAGTTTTTACTCTGGAGGACTACGTAAATGATGAAATTATGACCGCTAAACAAAAAGATCGGACTATTGAGGCCATTCGAAGCAGAGAGAACATTCTTGTTGTCGGCGGAACCGGTTCCGGTAAAACAACACTGGCGAATGCCATCATTGAGAAAATTGCCAAGACCGAAGACAGAGTTTTGTTGATACAAGATACGTTAGAACTACAATGTAAGGCCTCCAATATGGTGTCACTCCGGACGCAGGATCACGAAGATCAAACCAAAGCCATCACGGCTGAACGACTCTTAAAATCCGCAATGAGGCTTTTCCCGAAAAGAATTATAGTCGGTGAAGTTCGCGACAGAGCAGCCTACGCATTACTTAAAGCATGGAACACCGGACATCCCGGCGGACTCTCAACAATCCATGCCAATAGCGCCATTGATGGGCTTTATCGCTTAGAGGGGCTTATTGAAGAAGCCGGGGTAGCTCCTTCACCCCGACTTATATCACAAGCTATTAACGTTATAATTTATATCGAACAGATTAGCATAGAGCGTAAAGTCCAACAAGTTGCAGAAATTAGAGGCTTTAAAGACAACGAATATGTTTTCCAATACATATAGAGAGAGGCTATAAAAATGGCGGAAAAAGAGGCTGACGGCTTTGAAGTGCCTATACATAGAAGTTTGACGGAACCAATTCTTATGGCCGGTTGTCCCCGGTCGGTCGCCTTTTTAAATTCGACTTTAGCAGCAGCAATTGGTCTCGGAATGCACAAATTCTACTTGTTAGTTATAAACCTTAGTCTGCATATCATTTTTGTCGCTGTAACCAAGCGTGATCCACAATTCTTCGATGTATTCAGGCGGAATATGAACCTTAAAAAATATTACGGAATCAACTAAGGAGATGAATGCTTTAGCATGTGGAATTTTAAGGAGTTTAACCAACAGGTCAGTCAATTATCCGATATGTTGCCTTGGGCGGCTATCGTTGAACCGGGAAACCTGGGCATTGTCGTGAATAAAGACGGATCAATGCAACGCACATTTCAGTTCAGGGGGGCGGATTTGGACAGCAGTACACGGTCTGAATTAATCACCATAACGGCCCGGCTTAACAATGTGCTCCGCCGCCTGGGGAGCGGTTGGGCCCTATACTGCGAAGCTCAACGCATACCATACATAGAGTACCCGAAGTCAACTTTTCCGGATGATGCAAGCTTTCTTATTGATCAGGAACGCCGCCTGTTCTTTCAGTCAGGCCAACATTACGAAAATATGTACTATTCGACCATCCTGTTTTATCCGCCAAGTGAAAGTCAGAGTAACTGGGGAAACTTCTTCATTTACAACGAAGCGAAAGAAAAGGCCACCCGCACCGATCTGTTTAATATGCACAAAAAAACGTTTATAACGGAAACAGACCGTTTTTACCATTTACTTACCGAGTTGTTGCCAGAATGTCGTTCCCTTAATGTCGAAGAAACTTTAACTTATCTGCACAGTACTATTAGTCCTAAAAAACATAAAGTGGCCGTACCGGAAATTGCAATGTATCTCGACGCTTATCTTGCCGACACCCCTATAAGTGGGGGCGTGTCGGCTAAAACAAGCCTCGCAATAGGAGAAGATGATTATATTGGTGTCGTGTCAATATTATCCTTCCCCGGCAGTAGCACTCCTGGCATGCTTGACACACTAAACCGACTGGATTTTGAATATCGGTGGGTAACCAGATTTATTTGTATGGATAAGTTGGATGCTACTAATGAATTAAAGTCATATCGCCGTCAGTGGTTTGCAAAAAGAAAAAGCTTTTGGACGCAAATTAAAGAGCAAATTGTTAGAAGCGAAAGTTCACTGATCGACAGTGAAGCCTTAAACAAGGCTGCCGACGCCGATATGGCCGTCCAAGAGTTAGCCGATGATCTGGTAAGCTATGGCTGGTACACGGCTTGCGTTGTTGTTATGGACAAGGACGCAAAGCGGCTTGACAATAAGCTGCGCAATATAGAAAAGGCTATCAACGGCATGGGCTTTACTACTATTACCGAAGGGATGAATTCTATGGACGCATGGTTAGGCAGCATTCCTTGCATGTGCCGCTCAAATGTTCGCAGGCCGCTTATAAACACAATGAATCTGGCACATTTATTCCCGCTGTCAGCTATATGGGCCGGACCGAAAGAAAATATGCTCTTCACCGCTCCGCCGCTAATGTTTACGCAAACGAAAGGAAGTTCTCATTTCCGTTTGTCCATGCACGTCGAAGACGTAGGCCATGGGTTCATCGTCGGCCCTACCGGTTCCGGGAAATCGGTATTGCTTTCGATGATTGCAGCACAATTCAGACGTTATGAAGATTCTCAAATATATATCTTCGATAAAGGTGGTTCTTGCCGGGCGCTGACGGCCGGTGTAGGCGGCGACTTTTACGATCTGGCGGCGGCAGATAGTACAAGCCTATCTTTTCAACCTTTAGCTCGAATTGATGAAGAGGGCGAAAAAATATGGGCTCAGGAATGGCTTATCGAATATCTGCTCTCGCAGAATGTAACTATTAACCCGGAAGTCAAAAAAGCGGTTTGGGACGCGCTGGGCAAATTAGCTTCAGCACCACAAGCCGAACGGACAATGTACGGTTTTCAATTAGCCTTGCAAGATAGCCACCTGCGTCAGGCGGTTGCAGATATGACTATTAGCGGCCCGTATGGTCGCCTCTTTGACTCTGAACATGACACTCTTAATTATGGACGGTGGCAAGCGTTTGAAATGGAGCAATTAATGAATACCAAAGGCGCCGTTATGCCGACATTACAATATTTGTTCCATCGGCTTGAACAAAATTGCACCGGAGTTCCGACAATGTTTATTCTTGATGAAAGTTGGGTGTTTCTAGATAATCCGCTTTTTGCCGCGAAAATCCGCGAGTGGCTAAAGGTTATGCGGAAAAAGAATGTATCTGTTATTTTCGCAACCCAAAACCTGCAGGACATTACCGATAGTAAGATTGCCCCGGCTATTATGGAATCTTGCCCGACGAAAATATTCCTGCCCAACCCTAACGCCCTGGACGAAAGACTAAAAGGTCTGTATTATAGCTTCGGCCTTAATGACAGCGAGCGGGAAATTATCGCAACGGCAACTCCGAAAAAGAATTACTATTACAAATCGGTGCTCGGCAGCCGGTTATTCGATCTGGCTTTAGGCCCCTGCGCTTTGGCCTATTGCGCCGCCAGCCGGAAGGAAGATCAACAAATGGTTAAATATCTCTTAGCTAAAAATACCGATGGTAACTTTAACGAGGCCTGGCTGCGGTATAAAAATCTGCCGGAGGCAATTGAGTTTATCGCCAAAGTGAAAAATCAGTTTTTACAAGAAGCAATGTAGAAGGGAATTTGAAACATGGCGTTTTTGTATTTTATCCTTGCCGTGCTGGTTTCGCCGCTTTTCGCCTTTAAATTATATCGAAGATGTGAAGAATATCCGGATGCATTTGTCGGTGAGGCCGGGAAATTCCGAGCTAAACGAGTGTTTATAGCGTTTGTTACTTTGAGTATGCTTTCCGGAATAGTCATTGTGTGGTTATATTACGAACAGCTATTAAAACTGGTCAATTTTGTAGCATCAATATTCATCGGTTCCTTTGTGGTAGTGCTTTATCTGACGCATCAACCGGAAGTAAAACACTTTGTAATAAGGATAGTAAAAAAAGTAATAAGAACATTAGAACCCAAACCCAAACATTTTGAGTGTATTAATGGAGGGAAAAAAGAACAATGAAGAAGGAGTTCTTTGGAACTGCATTAGGAATTTTGTTAGTGGGCTGTATTGTCTGCGGCTATCCCCAGATAGCGCAGGCCGGGTTATTTGACGGCGGGTTCTCCGGGCCGCTGCCGATATACAACGTAAATTCCAATGTTGACTTGGCAACGATTACTACGCAGATAAATACCTATAAAACGTTAATGAACCAACTGACACAACTCCAAAACGAGGCCAAAAACCTGGCCAAGCTTGATCCATCGTCGATGGCGACCTTAAACAGTGAAATTAGCAGTACACTTCAGCAAATGAAGCAGGTTAATCAGCAACTGGAAGCCGTTGGGACTGATTATTCGAATCTAAGTTCACAGTGGGATGCAACATATAAAGATTTCGGCGATTTCAACGGCATGAGCGCCACTGATTACGCAACCTATAACAAAAAGATAATGGAAGCCACGCAGTCTAAAATAAAGCGTGCCCTCGCGTCCCAAGGATTGGCCTCAGACAATAATATAACAGCCGATATAACCACTTTAAACCAGCTTTTGACTAACTCGCAAAATGCCCAAGGTGCCGTAGCTGCGACACAAGCTGCCAGCCAGATCGCCGCGTTGCAAGTTCAAGAAATGCTTAAGATGCAGCGTATTATGAGTGATTCATTTGGAGCACAAGCTCTTTATTATCAGCAGGCCGAAGCAAAAGAAAAAGCCGCTGCCCAAAGGGCCACGGACTTTAATTCGGAAACGGACACAACCCTAAGAACTGAGGCCGATGAAACGCAACATGTGGATCACTATGCTACTAATTAATGGGAGGTTGAATTATGAAAAGAAAAATATTAGTTATTGGGCTATTTTGTATAACAATTAGTTTGACCGGCTGTGGCCTGTTGGGAGAATCCACAAAGACAGAGACGAATCAACCGTATGGGCATACTTCAACCCCGGTCCCTGAGCAACCAGCCGCCAATCAAGCGCAGGAACAACCGGCAAAAGAATTACCGCCGGGAACTAATCAGACAAACCAGAATAGTTTTACAAGTACTAATAAATATCGGACATCGGTTGATACCAGTAAACACGTTGACCATTATTAATGCAAGGAGGAGATCCATTTGCCAGCAGACGGAGAGCTTTTATCGTCCTTGCTGCAGTCATTCAGCACCGCCTTTATTAACAGACTTAGCGTAGTTCAGAATCTAGCGCTGGGAACCATCGGGATTTTACTGGTCATTGACGCCATTATTTCCATACTAATGAATTTGGAGAATGGCGATCAAATAAAAAACATGATAATTAAAATAATAAAATACGGCGCGTTTATCGGCATCGTCGAAAATTGGGGATCATTTTCAAACATCGTAATCGACAGCTTTGTCAAAGCCGGAGCTGCCGGCGGCACAGACAGCATCATGAAAGATCCTTCGGCAATCGTTAATATTGGCTTCAACCTGGCAAGCCCAATCCCGGAGTATATGAACACGATTTATGCCATGGGCTGGTCCGCGGTTATAGTGAATTTAATAAACTTGCTAATGTTCGCCTTTTGTTGGTTATTTATTATTATCGCTTTCGCGATTATGGGGATTCAGGTGTTTGTTACTTACCTTGAATTCTACATAATGGCGACGCTAACCATAATTTTTATACCCGGCGGCGTTAATAAGCACACGTCGTTTTTAGCGGAAAAGGCTTTTGGAAGCATAGTGTCTTTTGGTGTTAAGTTTATGGTTTTAACTTTTATCCTTAACGTTGCCCAAGGGCTTATGCAAGGATGGGTTATTAGCGTAAATGCGAGCACCACCTGGGATCAGATGCTTTTCGTGGTTGTCGGCTGTTGGACAATCGCCTTGCTTTGTTGGCAAGCACCGGGATTGGCCGCCGGTCTTATGAATGGATCGCCTAGCCTGACAGGCGGAGCGGTAGTCGGTGGAGCGATAGCGACAGGCGCCGGGGCAGTCGGCCTAGGAATGGCAACCGCCACTGCTGGCGGCCTGGCCGGAAGTACTTTGCGCGGGGCGGCAAGTCTTGGCGGAGCAATGGCCGGCGGAACCGCCGGGAAAGAAGGCGCTTTGGCAATGGCTGCCGGTGCAATTGGTGGCGGTCTCAGTCATCTTGGCAATAATATAGCCAATACTACCGGAATATCAGGCATAAAAGACGCTTTTTCCTCCGGCTTTGGCGGCGGATCAGCGCAAAGTGAGGGAAGTGATGTATGCGGCAATAATGAAAAATCAACTAGCGGTATTTCGGTTTCAGGAAATAACTCTGGTACGGCGAGTGATGTTAATGCTGGAAACTCTATCTCTTCAAAAGACGCGGGATCCGGTGGCACGGCAAATAATTCTTCTGGTATTGATGACACTGCCGGCACCGGCAGATCTGTAGGTTCTGAAGGATATAAACCAGTTGATAATGCAACGCCACCGCCTGCTCCGCAAAATAAAGTTGGTTCTGCAGCTGGACAAACAGCAGCAGCAAGAGCCACGCAACAGCAAGGGGGCGGAAGTAGTAATAAGCTTAATACAATCGCCCAATTTGTGGGCCAGACCCAAGCTGTTATTCCTCCGGAATCCGGTCCAAGTGGTGGCATACATGTACCGATTAAACATGATGATTAAACGCAAATACCCGTTATATATTATTGCCGGATTTCTGTTGTTAATGGCATGGGAAATGATATGCAAACCATCCTTCGATACTGGATTTTATATTAATCAAACTGAAAGCGAACCGATAGGAATATACAAAAGGGTACCGCTTACAGATTTGAAATCTGGTGATTTTGTCATTATTGATGTGCCTGAAAGTGCGCGGCCATATATTTATGGCCGCCATTGGGCAGAGCCAGGGACACCGATCCTAAAGGAAGTTGGGGCCTTAGAAGGCGTCCGGTGTATTGTTAGAAAACAATCGTTTTATATTAATGACCAATATATTGGAATGATTTCTAGCCAAGACTTGGACGGCCTGCCATTACCGGAATTAAAACCAGGTCAATATACTGTGTCAAAGGATCACTTTATGGCGGTATCTACATACAATAATAATTCATTTGACAGTAGATATATTGGCGAGATACCAATAACAAGTATTAGAGCAAAAGTAGTTCCCTGGTTAATTTTTGATGCTGAACGAAATTCAGGAGAGTTGTTCTTGCTGAAGCTGCTGTACCTTTGACGACTTCTACTACAAAACGCCAGAACCTTTTTAAGAAACGAATAATCCCAATAAATTATCGCACTCGTCACTACCGTATTAAGTTAAATTTATGTCGAAACGCCTAAAAATACAAAAGCACGGCTTGATTAGCCGCGTTTGTAGGAAAAAGTTATGAATTTATTTTCTTTCGATTAGGAACTTTCGTCTTTATACGACAAAATTTTGCAAAATATTGGATATATAATGAGAGCTAAACAGGCTTGGGCTAGCGTCTGGGTCTGAAATATATTCATTAGAGGGGTGAGAGTATGGCAACAAGGCGTGAAAATGGAGCGGGGACTGAGCCGAAGCAAGACGTAAATGGCCGTTGGTGGATAAAAGTATCTTATCATGACGCTGAGACCGCCGAGTTGAAAAGAACTACGATTCGGGGGGCCAGCCAAGGGGAGGTATTGGCCAAAAAGAAGGACTTAGTGAAAAAGTCGGAAGCGGGAGTAAATCCTACCAATAATAAAGTGACATTCCAAGAGTGGCTTTACACATGGTTGGAGGTTAATAAAAAGGGGTCAGTGGCAAACCGAACATATACAATATATAAAACGATAATTGACTGCCATGTTAAAGATACTAAGCTCGGGAAAATGGCATTAGACAAGATAAGACGGGTTGACTTGCAAAAATATATGAATGAGAAGGGTGAGCAGGTTGCACCGCGATATTTGAGCACGATTAAGATAGTAATATCTGATGCTTTCAACGTAGCAGAATTAGATTGCATGATTATTCGGAATCCATGCAAAAAACTAAAATTACCTTCAATCGTGAAAGAGGAAATAAAACCATTAAACAATGATGAAATTAAGTTGCTCTTAGATACAGCCGGAGCCGGTAGTCTTATGTATAATATTATTTTTCTTGCTTTACATACAGGTATGCGGCGTGGTGAAATTTGCGGCTTGAAGTGGGCTGATGTTAATCTCTCCAAAAAGCAGATTAGTGTTAAGCAGCAGGCTAAGGTTGATAGAATGGACGGGGTAAAATTAGAGTTGGGTACATTAAAGACGAAATCAGCTTATCGGACAATGCCGATGGATGGAAGGCTTATTGAAGTTTTAAAATGGCACCAGGCACAACAGAAAAAGATAAAGAAGAGTCTGGGCGATGGTTATAACGATTTGGATTTAGTCTTTAGTGGGCCTGCAGGTAATATAATTACACCAAATACCGTAGGAACTAGATTTGATCGTCTTGTGTCTAAGAGTGGTGTTCCTAAACGCACTTTTCACCAACTAAGACATACATTCGCATCCGTGGCTATTAGTCAGGGCATGAACATAAAAGCTGTTTCCGCGATTTTGGGCCATGAAAAGACCAGCACCACGCTTGACATATATGGGCACTTGTTGCCAGGTGATGCTGAAATGGTAGTTAATGCGGTAGCTGCTTTTTATGGGGTGTAATTTTGGGACAGTTATATTTTAATGGGCCTTATAAATGCTAGGTTCAATCGTTATTTTTGGGACAGTTTTTGGGACAGTTAGCATTGATATTCAATAATTATTAATGAGCATAAAAAATCAAGAAGGCAGTAAAATCAGGCATTGGTGAGCACCTATAAACATGGAAAAAAAGACTAGGAACATTTATTCCTTGTCCTTCATATAATGTACGGAAATCAGTATCAAAGGGGCGGAATACAATGATCAAAACAAGCGACTTGAACAGATCGCATATATAATAGTTAACACAAAACCCGGAGTATTCCGGGTTGATTTTTTTTGCTCAAAGTCAGCGGCGCGCTGGGTATGGAGCTTATGTGTTGAATCTGAAGAAGTGCTCATGCGTTTGGGAGAGTGAAGATATAAAAAACCTCAACACGTTTACATAAAACATTGCATATAATACATTAGGTGAAGAGCCAATTGAAAAAAAGAAAGGATGAAAAGGTTTGGGCTTTAAGAAAGAGTTTTTTGTTGACTGTGTGGGAGCTGTAACTATTCTGGTGGATGACCTGATTATATTTCAGGGGCAGGTTATAAATGGTGAAGGCCGCCATCACGACGATGATGAAAAATGTTGTCCCAAGGTCAATGTTGAGGTAAAGGCCGAACTGGATGACGATCCTGATTTTATTGTGCTGAGATTAACCTGTGACCCTGCGATAATTAAAGAAGACGGCGATATCGAAGAGATTGATCCCAGCTTGTTCGAGGAAGGTGACATTATTAGAATTAACGTAAATGAAATTATCGCTGTGGGTCCCAGTCGTTGCTGCCTTGGCGACTCTTGCGACGATTAGGTTCTTCGATTTAATTTAATAAGTTGGAGTAACTACTAGGGTTAAATTCGAAGAACTCCTCATTTGAAGTGAGGAGTTCTTCGAATTTTTGCTGTTGCTGGACATCAAAATTATAACGCGGCGTCGGTTCAATTTTACATATCCACTATGTGAGAAAATAGTGTAGGGCCTATTCGAACGTTATATCTATATGATTGTCTTGTGTCCGGATGATATATATTTTAAAGCCGGAACGAAGTATAATATCCCGTTTTTGTTGCAAGGTTTCTGCTGCCAATATTTCATCGGCGGTAATATTGTTTGACGTATTGCTTAGTTTATCCTGAGCTTCCCGGATTGAAAGCAGTCTCGATTTTGTCGCTATCATTTCTTTATTTGCAAGGCGCAATTCCTCTTCAGCTGCGTAGGCATCCAATAGTCCTTCGCGTATCAGACGGGCCACTTGCCCGTGCCGTTTTAATTGAGTTTCATAAATTTGCGTTAATTTCTTGATCTCGTTATTGTAGTTGGGTGTAGCTATAATTTGCAGGAAGTCGGTAAAGGATTTTTCTTCTTTGGCGACAGAAACGAATATATCCCAAACCTTATCATCGAGTTGTTTGGTCTGAATTCGCATAAATTGGCAACGTTCACCGGTAAGGGCATACCAGCCCCCTTCTTTGGTAATACAGTTGTAATATGAATATGTCTTAAGGCCGGTTTTTTTGCGCTTGGCTGAGCGGGTAGTCGGGCAAAGGCATCGATGACAATGGGCGCAGCGAGCCACACCGCGTAATAGATATTCATTCTGGCAGTTACGTCTTGATTGTCTTTTGTTTTTTTGTAGTTGTATCTGGGCATTTTCCCATTCTTCCCGGGTAAAAATAGCTGGAATTTGAATAGGGATCCAGTCTTCTTTGGGGACGTTTGAGATTTCCCGACTTTTGGGGCCGGTTTTTTTTACGCGCTGACGAAAAAGGTAATGGGTGCCGCAGTACATTTCCCGTGAAAGCACTTTGTGCACTGTTGTATCACTTAAAGGCGAGCCTTTGGGTCCGACTATTCCTCTGTGCTGTAATTCGAGGGCGATGGAGCGACATCCCATGCCGTGGTTTAATAATAGGTCTAGCATCAATCTGGCGACTTTGGCCTGTTCTTCATCGATGGTATACATCGAATTGTCTTTATCCCAGGAATAGCCAAATGGCCGGGCGTTAAAAACGATCTTGCCTTGATTGGCTTTTTGGCGTTTTCCTCGTAGTGTGCGTTCGCGTATTTTGGCTTTCTCATATGCCGAAACAGCGCCTTTCATGGAATAAAACAGACGGCCTTCCGGTGAGGCGTCATAATCACCGGTAACGAATAATAACCTTGCTCCAGTATTTTCTATTTCATCTGACAGAACCAGTTGGTTGGTAAGGTTGCGGCTCATGCGATCCGGATCATAGAAGGTTACAGAGTCGACGATTTTTAATGCCAGGTACTCATGCAATTTATTAATAGCCGGCCGGTCTAAGAATTCGCCACTATAGCCATCATCTATAAGTACTTCAATATTTTCCGTGATGCCTTCTTTGGTCAGCCGTTGATTGCAGGCTTCAACCTGATCATCCAGAGAATAACCCTTTTCAGCTTGTTCTATTGTGCTTACCCGTGCAATGATGAGATGCATTAAAAGAGCCCTCCCAGCCACAAATCGCGGGCGCGAAATACCCCTTTGAGGGGCATTGTTTAGATAAATCTGGTGATTATCTGCAACGGCAAGTATATAAGATGTATCGCCCCAAAGCATGGACGATATTTTTCACCAGAGCCTGAAGTGCTGTGCCTAGGTGCTGATCAAAAGGTTAGGTTCATCCCTTAGTTTTTGGACTAAGGGGATATCGGCTGGTGAAAAATCATAATCGGCAAGTTCTTCAACCGTCACCCAGCGATATCCAATGTGTTCATCGTTTAGTGTAATTTCACCTGAAACCCAGGTGGCAATGTAGGCAAGTAGCAAGATTTGAGCATGAGGATATTCGTAGAAACTTTGATCGAAAAATTTATCTACACGTATTTTTATATTAAGTTCCTCGAAGATTTCTCTCACAATACATTCTTCAGGGGTCTCGCCATCTTCAATGCCTCCACCGGGGAATTCCCACTTAAATTCAAGTTTGTATTTAGGTCCTCGTTGGGCAATCAAAATCTTGTCGCCGTTAACGATGATTGCTGCAGAAACATGTTTGACCATATCGACCTCCGAAGGACTTGCGATGTTTTATATCGTAGTGCTCATTGCATTCCGGGTGACTTCAATGATTGTAATTGCAGTCCTCGCAGTCGGGACAAGCGGCAAAGTCAAAGCACTTATATTCATGGATAACTGTTTCAGGAAGGTCTTTTACTTTATATGTTCTGCTAATAGTATCCTGTACTAAACGGGAGCTGTGATTCTTTTTGCATTTTACCGTTTCCAGCATTGTTTCTCTAACCAACATAAGCATTTACCCCCTTAAAATAAAATACGGCCTGTCCGAGCGTGACCAGTGCCGTGTCAGTTGCTGCGTATGAGCTGTGTGTGTTGCAAGTTGCGCCGGTTAATTTTGGCGGTCACAATATAAGTCTGTTTACAAACTATTATATACCAAAATTGCTCTGATGAGTCGCCAAATCATTCGACAAATTATTGTAAACACGATTTTTGGACTGCGGGACAAGAGAAACCTGCCGCTTGGCAGGTTTCATACTGATGAAGATGGCCAATTGGCATTTTGCCTGCAATTGTATATTACTTCAAATTTTCTCCGTAAGTAAAGCCAACAATTTGATCAGAGAACAGATAAAGTATGCCAATGCTTGAGGTTTCGCCGTTGAAAGGATGAATAATCGCATCTCTTATTGTAACAATGCTAACGTTGTTGCTGACTTGTAATTTCTCAGATTCTTCTTCGATTTTGGCAAGGCCGTTATTTCTAATTTGAAAAAAGGCATTGCCGATGGGATCTGAGGAAAGATTTTCTTCTTCAGTAACAGGAATGTCACCTTCAATTACGCCAAAATTGGTGAAAAGGAAAACTTTTGTTTCTTTACTTACAAGCTCAGTGTTATCAGTCTTGAGTACATTGATTGCTGAGGCAAACATATTCACTGTTGCTGCCTTTAAGTCAACTCTGTTTTTGATAAAATTTGGTTTGTTCAGTTCCAATATTGTCACCTCCTCCCAAGGCAATTTTCGACGGTGAAAAGTGAAATCCTGTAATTGTTCACCAAATATATAATTCGGATTGCGGGGTAAAAAATCAGGCAACTGGACATGCCATAGCGGCATATGATTTTACCGGGGTGATTATATGGCGAAACCAAAAGAATGGACTGTATCTGTAAGGGTTTTTAAGCCGGGTGCAGTAAAGCCATATAACGAGCGTACTGAGGATGATCTTTATCCCATTGATCCTGAAGCGCCTTATGGATTGCCAGCTTCTACGAGAGCGAAAATCGCTGCGGCTTTTATTGAAGTACATTCCAGGTCATCGCTAAGGCAAGTCGAGTAATATCGAATTTAGATAATAATGGACAAGCCACAAGATTATTGAGGGCTGCTTAGCGATAACTTTACAGGAATATTCAGCCTTCACGAGGTGGCGTAAATATACTTAAAAGGTGAGGGATCAGGACTCTGCCATGGTGGGCATTCTAGACAGCAGGCAGAAAGAATATTATGAACTGAACGGCAGCAAAATTACGGATCGTAACAGCCCCAATAACTGATGAGTGGTCTGATAGTTTATTCCCGGATAATTGTGTTTTATGAATTGACAAGGCGGTAAGGCGAATGAGTTATAAGGAGAGGACCGCAAAATGATGGCACTGTTTGCATGGATAGACAATCTTCCGGATTGGTTGTTTATGGCGTTTCTTCTCGCAGGTGCTTTGGCAATGTTTGTGATTAAATGGAGGATTACAAGGTGAACGGGATTGTCCGGGAGTAAGTAATTCAGCTGGGGTTGCTTTGATAATCTGCCAAAATGAACCTCCAATGCCGTCTGAGTTATTAAAGTCAATGCTCAATAACAGTATAGGCGGGCAGCAGGTAGCGTATGTCGTTAAGAGACTGACAGTATATTTAATGCTATTTAGCGGGTGAAAGATATTGGAAGAATTTAAACAAGTTCCAGACGAATCCATATTCTTCGATATAACGCCTGATGAAGCGAGTTTATTTTTCTATATATTTGGTCTTGCTATCGCGCAACCGTTAACCATCGACGAAATTAATGTTTTGGCGAATGGGCTTTTTGAAATGGCACAAGTACTGTTTGTTATTTCTTCCCAGCGAACGTTACTTAATGACGTCATAAAAGCTCAACAAGAAAAACAAGATGCTGAAAAAGCAAAAGATGAAAAAAAGGCTTCTGATGAAATGGAGTCTGCGGTTAAAAAACTACAAGACCAAATTGAACGTTTGCAAAAGCAGGTTAATGCATTACAGAAATGATTTTGGAATTTATGAAAACTGCCTGCTGATAAATTAAGGTATTAGTCTGTAGCAGAACGATAATTTCCATATGATGTCTGCAAAGCAGTGGACGAAATATAGCGAACACAGATGTGACAAAAAAATAGGTGGCCATTGCCACCTAACAGTTAACTTTTCTTTTTATCATCAGTGTCTGCATTTCGTTTAGGCATTGTGCTTGTTTGGTCATTAGATTTTGATTGCTGATTATCTTTTTGTTTGCTGCGGAACTGGTCAAGATTTTTGCCGCCCATAATATCACCACCTTATTTTATTGTTCCCTGAGATTAATAATTAATTTCTGGTTGATTTAGGCAAAACAGAAAACTACAAAAAAATACCACCTGTAACGGTGGTTAAGGGGAGAGGTAGTCCTAAAGGATATACCCGATTGCGGTCACGGGTAGTTAGCGCAGCGTACAAAGAAACTAGTGAAATCCAGTGGACCTAAAGTGAGCAGGGTCTTCGCGGTCATGATAAGACGATTAGAAAGAGTGATGGTAATAATTGTGAATGCCTTTAGCAACCGCTTCCGCCAACTGGCGCTGGAATTTGGAGGTCTGTAATAACGCGCGTTCTTCCGTATTTGTGATATAGCCAACTTCGATTAGGGCCGCAGGAACTTTATTATGTTTGAGCACAAAGTAGTTGGCCGGAGCGGCAAGCGGCGCGGCTTTTGTCACCTTGCTGAGTTCGGCTAAAATACATGTGGCTAATGATTGACTGAGCACTGACTTGCTATAGTAAAAGGATTCTGCTCCCCGGCGACTGGTATCGCGCGCGGCGTTGGCGTGTATGCTTATAAATACATCGATATCGGATTCTTCTACCATTTCTAAGCGGGCAGCTAAGTCTCTACGATAACGGCCCTTAACTTGATCATTATCGCAAAGGCCGCTTAGGTCCTCATCGCTTTCACGGGTTAGAATAACCTTGGCGCCATAATGATTGAGTATTTCTTTAAGTTGCAGGGCGACAGCAAGATTAATGTCTTTCTCAAGTACACCAGGTCGGTTAGCGCCAGGGTCAATCCCGCCGTGTCCTGCATCAACCAGAATGATTTTACCTGTTAGCGCAGTTACCGTAGTTATAGTGTACGAGCTTAAGACTCCGAATAAAAATATCGTCGCGAGTATTAACTGTAATTTGCTATTATTAACACGCAAAATTCGCATGACCGTCACCCTCTCGGCAATATATATGCCAGTAACAGAAATTTTACCCCGGATTACACATGAGAGCGTCGACTGATGAGCCAATGAGAAGAGCTGATTTTAGTAATCATGACTCCTTTTCCAAGCAGGAAAATGCTGCCTTTTGACGAAGTATGTAAAAAAAAATAACTGAGGGAGATATAATGTTTTATGAGTGATCAATTTATAAGTTTCTGGGTAAATAAGGATCTATCTGAACATATACTTCCTGGAAATGGTAAATTGTTGTTGGTTAATTCCAAGACAAGAGAAATTATTATGGTA
>Ga0364910_1106_pt1 | contig 37043 bp, 30 predicted proteins | sample SorcelJu500001C4_3_FD_206970 | JGI IMG/M metagenome (GOLD analysis project Ga0364910, IMG submission 206970) | Enriched cells from Trout Bog Lake Hypolimnion, Wisconsin, USA - BchlTB.June25.5000.01.C4 | ecosystem: Environmental > Aquatic > Freshwater > Lake > Hypolimnion/Profundal zone | place...
TGTTGCAGGCAACGAGGCGTGATAATGCTCCACTGTTTCATAAATCATACGTTTAGGGGTTTGAAGGGAGCGCATCAGGAGGCAACTTTTGACTTCAATCGGTAAAGATTGATAATCTGCATAAGTTGCTAGATATTCTCCTAACTTTTGCGGGTTTAAACGCTCATAATGTCCTAATGTGACATGGGGGTGAAAAAGACGGTTCTCCGGAGGCACGTCAAGTCCTCTCAAAAGGCGATCGACTTCTTTCTTCAAAGAGATCAAATGTAAATTCTCGGCTACTCCTATCCAAATGACACCGCGATTGACTTTAGAGTGAAAATGGCCAGCCCCTTGCAGGATTAGAGAGAAGGAAAGGAAAAAGATCTTTTCAAGGCGTTCATGAATATTGGCCACTATAGGATCCGGGAGAGGACCGAAATAGCGCAATGTTAAATGAAGATTGTCCTCTTCAATCCATCTCACTTGAGGTAACCCATAACAAAAGGAAGCTAATCTTGATCGGGCAGAGGATGGCAGAGGAATGGCGAGGAAATGAGGATGCATTGTCAACCAGAGTCTCTAACATAGACTATATTCAATTCTAAATTCCGGCTTGTTAAAAATCAGCCTTGGCACAAGACAGTATCAAGGCTGATCAAGAACGTCAATAAGCTTTATGCTGTAACCGGTACACCATTGGCAGCTGCTGCGGCATTTGCTTGGCTTGTCATTGTTTCGACATACATATTCCAAAGCTCAGGTTCGATTCTGCCATGACGAATAGAAGAAATGAGTTCGCGCTTGATCGTTCTCAAATCTTTCTTAGGTGTCAATTTACGAATCATTTCTTTATCGCCTGCCAAGCGAGCCATATTCAACATTCTTTCTAAATCTTGCTTAGAAAATGTGAAGAGATCGCGACGCTTGCGTGAGCCTCTTGCAGCGCGAGGTTTTGGTGTCACTTCTTGCGGATTATTCGTGTTTATAATAAATTTTGTAATTAATTCAGCTAACTGTTGAGGATCTTCCGATTTCATTTTTCGCATAGTAAAATGATGAATATATCCACCGGTTCCTACCGGTAAATAATGACAAATGTCATTTTCTTTTTTTCCACCCACTTTTTTAACAGCAGACTGAATCAAATGTTCAAGTTGTTTATTGTCCATTTTGTTCCTCTAATAGCATCTTGGTTTAATAATTTTTTGGCCCTTACTTTCATCATAGGAGCCTATGGATAAGTCTGAGTTGCCAGATAAGACTTATCCTCTAAAGGTGTAACATCTCGTTACAGTTCATCAATGCATCTGAAAACTTCATAGTTACAGCCATCGTAATGACAGCTCTCATTGACACAATATTTAGTGCCAGTCTTAATTTATTAAGGAAAATTTAAGAAATTATATATTTTCTTGCAAGATAAAATAATCGAAATTTTCATTTCCTCTAACAATCTAATTTTTTTCATATAATTAATTTCAGCAAATCCATCCGATCTATACAAATCATAAAATTTGAAAGGAGATCTTTTTCCTCTCTGTCGAGGATGCAAATATTTTATTTAATCTAACTTTTAGGCAGCGAGAAAAATCATTTCGCTTATTCTATTCAACTTTGTTAAGAGTTGATATAGACTTGATAAAGAAGTATGCCTTAATTAAACATATTCGTAAATAATTAATCATTCATTTGGAAGATCTTAGATAATTTTAGCGACAACTTTTTGTGGTCAATGAAAGAGTGAATCGTTTAAACTGTGTTTTCCTGTGTAAACAGAAGAATGGGAAAAATAAAAGAGTCGCATCCCAGAATGAATTAAAAAATTGCTGAAGTCACACATCGGTGAGGAATTTGCTTTATGCCTTTGCCTCTTTATCAAAATCAAAAAGATCAAAATGCTCCTTTAACATTAAACCCATTGGCTAGCGTGGGCTCCGTTGTTGCAATTGCAGCAGGCAAGGGGGGCGTGGGAAAATCCACTGTCGCGGTTAACCTAGCATTGGCTTTACAAGCCCAGGGATATCAAGTGGGGATAATGGATACGGATATTTATGGACCTTCCATCCGCAAAATGCTTCCAGAGGATCGCTTGCCTGCTCAAAAAGGAGCACTTATCCAACCTGCGCTGTGCCGGGGGATAAAAATGATTTCGATGGCCTATTTTCGCAAAGAAGGAGAAGCTGCAGCCGTACGAGCTCCGATTGCCAATGGCTTAATCTCTCATTTTATAAAAAATATTCAATGGGGGGTTCTCGATTTTTTATTGGTTGATTTTCCGCCCGGAACAGGAGATGTTCAGTTGACATTAAGTCAGCAAGCGCACTTATTGGGAGCCATTATGGTCACTACACCTCAAGAAGTCGCTCTTCTAGATGTGCGTAAAGCGATGTCTTTATTTGATCAAGTCAAGATTCCTATTATAGGCATTGTTGAAAACATGAGTTATTACCAAGCGGATGCAAATTCAGAACCCGTTTACTTATTTGGTCGAGGCGGAGGAGAGCGTTTGGCATGCGAAACAGGAACGCCATTTTTAGGGCACGTTCCTCTAGATCCCGTAGTATGTTCTTGCGGCGATCAAGGGCAATCGATATTTGTCCTTGATCCGAAAGCTGAACGTCCTGTGACACGTGCCTTTCAAGGAATAGCAAATCAATTGATTCAGCATGCAGCTTCTTTGAAAGCAGAAAGAGAGCATGGGTTAGGTTCGTTTGAATTAATTTGGAAGGAGATGTCTCGATGACTATCCCTATATTTGTGAGCAAAATTTGGCAAAAAGATAATTTTACATTTTTCATTCAGTGGAATGATGGCATCGTTCAAGAGTTTCGCCTAAGTGATTTGCAAAGGGAGTGTCCTTGTGCAAATTGTTCTGACGAAATCAGCGGCAAGCGATTATTGGATCCTAGAACTGTTCCGGATGATGTCCGTGCTGTTGTCATCCGAAGTGTTGGCCGCTATGGACTGCGTATTCAATTTAATTCCGGTTGTTCCACGGGAATCTATAGTTTTGATAGACTTAGAAAGATAAAATGAGGAGTAGAATGCTCGAGAAAATAGAATGTATTTTTTGTTATGTGATCGTATTATTTATTTTGAGCGGCTGTTCGTCAGATCAGCATCAAAAGCGGCAAGCTCATTTTCAGCAATGGATTCAGAACAATGGCAAAGTGAAAGTGCTTAGTACGACAGCCATCATAGATGATCTTGTAAAACAGGTTGGCGGAGAGCATGTGGATGCCATTGCCCTTATTCAAGGGGAACTAGATCCTCATTCTTATCAATTGGTCAAAGGGGATGATGAAAAGCTTGCATTCGGGCAACTCATTTTTTACAACGGCCTTGGACTTGAACATGGACCTAGTTTGCATACTTACCTCTTAAAAAATCCGAAAGCCATTCCATTAGGCGACCTCATTGATAGACAGCAATCAGACTTAATCATTTATGTGCATGGACAGAAAGATCCCCATATTTGGATGGATATTGCATTATGGTCCAAATCAGTTCCTTTCATTGTCAAAGCATTAAGTCAGCAAGATCCCGCACATGCTCTACAATATGAAGCCAATGGGCAAAAATTGATGACGGAAATGGAAAAAACTGATCGGAAAGTCAAGGAGATCATGCATCAAGTTCCGCCTGATAAACGCTATCTGGTTACAAGTCATGATGCTTTTAATTACTTTGCCAGGGCGTATCTTTCTGAAGAAGAAGAAATCCAATCGGGTGATTGGGAAAAAAGATTCGCTGCGCCTGAAGGCTTAGCTCCCGAAAGTCAATTGAGTGCAACTGATATCAAAGCCATTATTGGACATCTTAAACGTTATCAGATTCATTTGATTTTTCCCGAGTCCAATGTGAGCCGCGATTCGATTCGAAAAATCGTCCAGGCCGGCAAAGAACAAGGGCTTGACGTGCAAATTGCTTGTTGTGCTCTCTATGGTGATGCGATGGGACAGCCGGGATCTGAAGGTGATTCTTATCTCAAAATGATTTTATACAATGCACGGACACTGGCGGAGCATATGGATGCTGATCATGAGAAAAGAAATAAACCGGATATGCAGCATAAGTAGGCATATGAATCGAGCTAAGCTAACATTTGTGAAGTTAATTTGTTTAGAATTTGTGTGGAAAAAATATTCAAGATGCAAGCAAAGACAGAAGCCTCTCCTATTTTAGAAGTCAATCAATTGACTGTCAATTATGATAAAACCCCAGTTTTGTGGGATATTACTCTCTCCATACCACCGGGCCTTTTGGTTGGAATTGTGGGCCCCAATGGAGCAGGCAAAAGCACCTTAATCAAAGCCGCTTTAGGATTGGTCAAACCCATATCAGGTAAAGTAGAATTTTTTGGCCAGCCCCTGAAACAAGTTCGTCAACGTGTGGCATATGTCCCTCAGCGCGAATCTGTTGATTGGGGTTTTCCCGTTACCGTGCGAGATCTGGTTGTCATGGGGCGCTATGGGCGTCTAGGACTTTTTCATCGCCCTCGTGAGGCAGATTGGGCTGCAGCAGATCATTATTTAGAGCTTGTGGGAATGGCAAGTTATGCGAATCGTCAAATCAGTCAATTATCTGGCGGACAGCAACAACGGGTCTTTTTAGCTCGAGCGTTATTGCAAGAAGCCGATATCTATTTTATGGACGAACCATTCACCGGGGTAGATCTCGCGACGGAAACGATTATTGTGCGGCTATTGCAGCAATTGCGCGACAAGGGAAGAACGGTATTTGTTGTTCATCACGATCTTAATACGGTTGAAAGTTATTTTGATTGGGTGATCATGCTCAACATGCGTTTGATTGGTTATGGATTGACGAGTGAATTTTTTACTCCTCATTATCTCCACGCCACCTATGGCAAAAGTTATGCTTTATTTGATGAAGCTTTGAAACTGTCTAAGCAAAAACAGGCGGGCATTCAGTGATTGCTCAAAGCTTGTTTTCATTTTTCATCGATCCCATTCTGCGAGCTCCCACTATCGGATGCATGTTGATGTGTTTGGCTGCCAGTCTAATGGGAGTCATCGTTTTTTTGCGCAAGCAATCTTTAATAGGCGAGGCTCTTTCCCATGCAGCTTATCCCGGAGTGATTTTAGGCGTTTTAGCAGCAGGTTTCCTATCTATTAAGGAAAGCGAGGAATTTTCTCTATCCATCTTAGTTTTGGCAGGTGCGTTTTTGACCGCTTTACTTGGATTGTGGGTCATTCAAGCTCTGGAGAAGGGGATGGGTGTGGCGAGCGATGCTGCCCTATGCTTTGTTCTCTCCACGTTTTTTGGGGTTGGACTCACGCTTGCAAGTGATATACAGTTTTCGTTTACGGCTCTCTATAAGCAAGCCCTGGCCTATCTTTATGGGCAAGCTGCTACCATGACAGATATTCATATCGCCATTTATGGGGGACTCTCTTTGCTAGTCATTTCCATCATTTTCTGGCTCTACAAAGAATTGAAAGTGATCACATTTGATCGTCAATATGCAAAGAGCCTTGGCATCCCCGTGAGATCCATAGACCTTTTACTATTTATCCTGGTAGCCTTAGCTGTGATTATCGGCATTCGTTCAGTAGGTGTTGTCCTCATGTCTGCCATGCTGATTGCTCCTGCTGTGGCTGCGCGGCAGTTTACCAACAATCTTTCAACGATGTTTGTATTGGCGGCTCTCTTTGGGATGGTTAGCGGATTTTTAGGCAATTATTTTTCCGTTCAACTTACAGAGAGCTTGTCAGTTTCTTATCCTGCCGCTCGTATCATATTGCCCACCGGTCCGATGATTGTATTAGTCGCTGCTGCGATTTGCATGAGCGCGCTTCTTTTTGCCCCTCAAAGCGGATTGATCGTTCGCCTCTGGCGCATCGCTCGCTTTCGCTACATTTGTATTTGCGAAAATATTTTAAAAGTGATGTGGCGTATTGATCCTAAAGGATCCACGAGTTGGCAGCAAATTGCAAAGTATCAAACAATTTCCCGCCTTTATTTAAGATTTTTACTCCATCGAATGGTACAGAACGGATGGATTGAACGGCAAAAAGAGGATCATTATTGCTTAACGATAGATGGCCAACAACGTGCAGCAAACATTGTTCGCCTGCATCGATTGTGGGAGGTATATCTCGCCAATTATTTGGGGGTTGGAGGAGATCGAGTGCATCGCAATGCCGAAGAAATGGAGCATATTTTGACTCCCGAAATAGAATCCGAGCTGACTTTGCTACTTGACGATCCCAAGCAAGATCCTCATCATCAGCCGATACCGCTGCGTGGGGAGGATTTCAATGTCAGCTAACATTCCATTTTTTAATCCCTATCACGGACAAACCTTTTGGGGATTCTTTATTGAGTTAGCGCAGCGCCTTGGAGCTTTGATCACGGGAAAGCTGTCTTTTGATCAGCTGGTTTCAGATGAAATTCAAGTTCTTGTTTTGATAGGTGTAGCGATTTCTTCGGCACTTGTCGGGACATTCTTCGTTTTGCGGCGCATGACCATGCTTGCCAACTCCTTGTCGCATACGATTTTGATGGGGATTGTCTTAGCTTTTTTTTTAACAACGATTTCTTCCTCTCATGAAGAAGGACATCTCTCTTATATCGCTCCCATGCAAACCATGTTGCTTGCAGCATTGGCAACAGGTTTTTTTACTGCTTTTTTAACAGAATTTTTGACAAAAACGGGAAAACTGCAAGAAGATGCCAGCACCGGGCTGGTTTTTACGAGCTTATTTGCTTTGGGTGTGATTTTAGTCACCATTCTTACGCGCAATGCACATATCGGTACGGAAGCGGTTATGGGTAACGCCGACGCTTTGCATATCAGTGATATATTTTGGGTTTATGTGATTGTGGGCTGCAATGTTTGTCTGTTTATTCTTTTTTTTAAAGAATTCAAGCTTACAACTTTTGATCCGGGTCTTGCTTATGCGATGGGATTTTCGCCTCTTTTTTATAACTATTTACTCATGGCTCAGGCCTCTGCCACTACGATTACCTCTTTTCGTGCGGTGGGTGTTTTGTTAGTGCTGGCATTTATGACAGGACCTGTTCTTTCTGCGCGTTTATTGACCCATCGCCTTAAGACGATGTTGATTTTGGCAGTCGCTCTTGGTAGTTGCTCTGCATTGATGGGAGTTGCTTTAACACGTCATGTATTAACTGTTTATGGAATTGCTTTATCTACTTCCGGAGTCGTTGTTTGTTCGATATTGTTTACATACTTATGTGTCATGATCGTTGCTCCTGAAAAGGGATTATTGACGATATTAATTGCAAAGAGGAAATAGCAGGCCTTGTTGCATAATTCACCACTGAGGCACTGAGATCACAGAGAAGAATTGAGAGATAGGGAGGGGTTAGGCTATCATTCTCATACTCTGTGGCATTCCTAACTTAGTCATAATATTCAAAGCTTGTGATTTGATATACGCCTCGGACTGTAGTCCTTGAAATGATCGAGATTTTAAAACCCTGCCAAAAAGTATTTTAAATCTATACATGCAAGTTTCAGCGAGGCTTCTTCTATGATAACGCATTGGTAGAGGTAGAGGGTTATTGATCAATTTTAACGTAAAACTTCTAAAGCATGGCATTCGTCGTTTAATAGTATAACTCTTCTCAATGTTCTCATATTTTCTCAGTGATCTCACTGTTTCTGTGGTTATTTGAGCAACAACGCCTGACGACGCTATCTAGTACTCACTTTGCGTCGTTCCACCTGGCTCTTTGTAGAAAATCTGGTCATAGTGCTCCGAAGCCTCTTCTGCAGAAATGCGGGCTTTTGGATCTGCATCAGTCATATTTTTTAACAGATAGCAGAAAGCTTCTACTTGTTCATCAGAAAAGCGATCATCCTTTGATAATTCTTCATGCAAAGCATCAATATACATGTGTATCGCACTTGATTGATTTTCCTGCTGTACTTTTGAACGCATTGTCATCGCTATGCGGCGCCGATAGTTGTATAAACTGAATTCATCATTGAATGCTAAAAAGGCTTTACTCTCAATAATATAGTGTTCTATTCCCCGCACTCCCGCTTGTGCGGGCATATCACGCTCTTTTTCTTCGATTTGAATCAAGGAAGATATGGAATTCGCTTGTAAATATTCCTCCTCAAAATTGCGAATTAGCATTAGAGCTGCGCCATAGACATCTCCCTTTTTACTTTGGAGACCCTCAGGAGGTGCATAGCGCATGTTTCCTCTATAATAATAGCTTCCATTGCCCACCAGTTCTGTTTTTCCAAAATCGGAAATTTTGAGGATAAACTCTCTATCCTTTTCAAAAATGAGACAATTTTCCGGCTTCATATCTCCATGAGCATAGTCGGCTAGGTGGAGATTAGATAAGGCCCTCAACAAATGACTTCCAAACCGAATTCTCTCATTCAATGCGGTCTCGGGTTGACGGAGTTTATTTTCAAAATTAGTTGACGCTCTTTCTACTTTAAGCGTGTATCCTTCGCCGATCTGTTTCTCTCCTTTGCGTTCTTTTCCTTGAACAGCTAAATTCTCAGAACTTCCCGACTTTAATTCGATCTTCTTGCCTATCGTCTGCATCTTTTCAAATTCAGATTTAAGCTCTGCCGTCTTTCTTCCCCACCAGGAACTGATAGCCGTGTAATAGACACTTTCGCTTTGCATCTTTTGAGCAGAGGTAGAAATATTCTGCTGTCCAGAGGCACGGATTTTTGAACGCTTAACCCAAACAATTTTGACAGCTCCTCGATCTATTTCAACATATTTCTGGAGGATAGCATTGACACCCTTCTCGTAGGCTTTCTCTATATTTGTTGTTGAATCTTCTAAAGGAACCCGGCTAAAAACAGAAAGCTCAAAACCGTCTTCATAAATATCTTTAGGATCCAAAGAAGAACCATTCATAAAATTATCTACATTAATTATAATTAATTATACAAAATGATCTCACTGATTACATTATAGCAAATTATTGTTTGTTTTTGTTAATAAACTTGAAAGAATTTGTTAAAAAATATTTCTTATAAATATAAAGATGATTTTAAAAATAGATGTAAGGTTATGATGTCACATTATAAATCGGTAGTATGAAAGAATCTGGTTGACTTCATCTGAGGAGGGTAAGTAGAAGCTTCAAGGTAATAAGACAGCTTTTAATTGGTCGTTCATGTTGACATTTTCATTTTGCGTGTTATACTAGTAAAATATTTTCCCTTGATTTTTGTTATGAAACAAATTGCAATTTTAGGTAGTACAGGATCCATTGGGCGCAACGCCTTGAATGTCGCACGCCATTTAAAATCTCGTTTTCGGATCGTTGCGTTAGCTGCTCGAGGCAACATTGATTTATTGGAGCAGCAAGCTCGTGAGTTTCAGCCATTGATCATAGGGGTATATGACCCTGTAAAGGCGCGCGAGTTGCAAAAGCGTTTGCCGCATCAAACAGTTGTTGCAGGAATGGAAGGATTGAAAGCGGTGGCAGTTTGCCAAGAAGCGGAAATGGTCATTTCGGCGATCGCTGGAACGTTAGGATTGCAGCCGACGATCGAAGCTATTTTGGCTGGTAAAAATATTGGATTAGCAAACAAGGAAGCTCTTGTTTCAGGAGGATCCCTGGTGATGCGTTTGGTGAAAGAACGCAGGGTTCAGCTGATCCCTATTGATAGCGAACACAGTGCTATCTTTCAATGCCTGAAGGGAGAAAAGCAGTCGGCGGTCAATCGCATTGTGTTAACCTCTTCCGGAGGACCTTTTCGCACTTGGGTGGATGAGCAGCTTCTGGGAGTGACTGTTGAACAAGCATTGAATCATCCGACATGGAAGATGGGGCCTAAGGTGACGATTGATTCGTCAACCTTAATGAATAAAGGCTTAGAGGTCATTGAAGCTTATTGGTTATTTAATGTTGCGTTAGACAAAATTGAAGTGATCATTCATCCGCAAAGCATTATCCATAGCTTGGTAGAATTCAGAGACAATTCAATGCTAGCCCAAATGGGTGTGCCGAATATGATTGTGCCGATTCAGTATGCGATGACTTATCCTGATCGGGCACTCGGCTTGTTGGAACCGTTTGATTTTGTGAAACATGAGAAATTGGAGTTTTTTAAACCCGACATGAACAAGTTTCGCTGTTTGGCTTTATCTTATGAAGCCATCCGCCAAGGGGGAAGCATGCCGTGTTATATGAATGCTGCTAATGAGGTATTAGTGCAACGCTTTTTGGCAGGGGAAATCAGTTGGAGTGAAATAAGCCATCAACTCGAATGCTTAATGAGTTCACATCAGGTTCAGCAGATAAATACATTGGAAGATGTTTTAGCTGTTGATAACCAAGCGCGAGAAGAGGCAGCGAAATTTGAAGTAATGAGTGGTTAATAGAGGATTTAAAGGGATTTATGACATTTGTTAGCATTTTGTATGTCATTTTGGCAATTTTGGGATTAAGTTTTCTCATTTTTATTCATGAGTTGGGCCATTATTTTATGGCTCGTCGCTTAGGAATGCGCGTCGAAACGTTTTCGATTGGCTTTGGAAAAGCGATTTATTCGTGGATAAGAGATGGCGTACGCTGGCAAATTGGTTGGCTGCCCTTTGGAGGTTATGTCAAGATTGCAGGAATGGATACCGCGGATCAACGCGATCTTTATGAAGTTAAAGATGGTTTTTTTGGAAAGCGGCCGCTTGACCGCATACTGGTTGCTGTGATGGGACCTTTAGTCAATATTGTCTTTGCTTTGCTTGCCTTTGCTGTTCTTTGGGGAATCGGTGGAAGAGAGAAAAGCTTTAGCGAGTATACGCACAAAATTGGTTGGATTGATCCTAAATCAGAGCTTTATATCAAAGGGATTCGACCTGGCGACGAAATTACCGCTTATAATGGACTGCCATTTCAGAGTTCTAAAGACCATATCTCAGCTCCTATGACATCACATGGCGATATCGAAGTCCAAGGATATCATCTCAACCCGATCACCAAAGCGAAAGCTCCTTTTACTTATACAGTCAAACCCTATCCTCACCCAAGCGCAATCGATAAAGATGTTTTGACGGCGGGCATTTTACAACCCGCGAGCTATCTTCTTTATAATCGACAAGCTGGAGGAGGGAATAATCCTTTGCCCGAAGGTTCTCCTATGCAAGAGAGCGGGATTCAATATGGCGATCGAATTGTATGGGCAGATGGATTGCCCGTTTATTCCGCTCAGCAATTATCTCATGTCCTCAATGATGCGAGGGCTTTGCTTACCATTCAGCGCGATCAAGAAATTTTCCTTCGCCGTGTTCCACGTGTTCATGTAGAAGAGTTCAAATTAGATTCGCATGTTAAAGAAGAATTGATTGATTGGCAATTTGAGGCGCAACTCAACGGTGTGAAAATTCAAAAGCTGTATGCAATTCCTTATAACCTCAATAATGAAGGTGTGGTCGAAAATCAAATTAAATTCATAGATAAAGACAAGGAAGAAGAGGCATTTCCTAAACATCCTTTTTCATCTCTTGAACAGCCATTGCAGCAAGGAGATCGCATTTTAGCTGTGGATGGCATTCCGGTAAACTATTCCTATGAAATTCTTTCTCATCTTCAGCAGCATCATGTTAATATCATCGTGGAGCGCGATTCAAAATTGGCTGCCATTCCCTCTTGGCAAGATGCTGATAAGCTATTTAATGAGCAATATAAATGGGAAGATTTGCACCGTCTCGTTTCTCAAATTGGTGTGGCGAAAACACCCCAGACTTCTGGCAATCTTACTTTATTGGATGCTGTTGTGCCTAAAATGCGCAAAGATTTTAAGCTTAGCCCGGAAAGCCAGGCACTTCTACAAGATGAAGTTCGTGAGCAAGCACGCGAAATTGAATCGATAGATGATCCGGAAAGACGTGCACAAGCTCGCCACGAATTGGAAAATCGTGATAAACAACTTTTATTAGGATTGCCATCCATTCAAGACGAGCGGGTTCAATTTAATCCGGGCCCTCTCTCATTGTTTGGTAAAGTTTTCGAAGAAATTTGGCATACGCTTAAAGCGTTATTTACAGGTTCTTTAAACCCTAAGTGGATGAGCGGACCTATTGGTATTGTCCACGTGGTACATGATTACTCCATGGTGAGTCTTAAAGAAGCTTTATTTTGGCTGGGTGCGATTAGTTTAAATCTCGGTGTCTTAAATTTACTTCCTCTGCCTGTTTTGGATGGAGGGACAATTTGCTTTTCCCTCTATGAACTCATCACGGGCAATCGCTTAAAATCCAAGACACTTGAAAAACTCATCATCCCGTTTGCTATATTGCTCATAGGATTTTTTGTTTTCTTGACCTACCATGACCTTGCGCGCATTTTTAGCAGTTGGCCGCATTGGTAGAATTCAAGCGATTGAACCAATGATTACTAATCTCTGTTCTTCTTGCATAACCTCTTTATCGTGCCCGTGTGCGACGTGTGCGTGCCCGTGCGCGTGCCAGAAAGTTGTTCTGCGCAATTCATTTTTTCTGTATAACTTTCCTTTTGCCGAAACGAGTAGTCATCCGAGACTCTGGATGTATATCAACGATTGCAACTTGTAGAAGAAAAGCGCTATGCATTAGGACGTGAATTATTGATTCACTTGGTTTCAATGTTGAATAAGATGGCCCAAAGTTCCCGTTAATCGGGCAAGGGCACAGGCACACACAAGGGCACGACCTACTTAACGGGCATGACCTACTTAACGGGTACGAAAAGGAGGTTATGCAAGAGATCTATTAATCTATGCCCCCCTAACAATTGCATCGGCAATGATTGATCTTTCATATTTGAGATAGAGATGAGCAATTTTTAAATTTTGTTTTTTCAACATTTTTTTTCCTTCCTTCTCTACCCACATTAAATGCGTATGCTTGTCAGTGATCTGTTTCAATGTTTTGCCTAGTGGTTTGGATTTCGAATAAATCTTTGTGTCTTTCGTATGGGTTGCTTTGAGATAGTCATCGATGTAGCTAAGTGATTGGCAAGTAGTCATCATTTTAGGATGAAGGAAGGGGACGGCAAAAATATTTTTTTCCTGGGAAGAAGAACCATGAGCTCTCATCCACTTTAACATGTTAGGGTCTTGTGTCATATGAACGATATCGCGAATGGAAAAAATAGGACAACTCGTAAAGTCGCTCTGCCTTTTTTTTCCACTATAATGGTAAATCTTCGTTTGAGACTCTGGAAAATGAGTGCACATTTCTTCATTTAAAAATGTGATAATATTCTCAGTCCAATGACGTACGCCTCCACCTGAATCGGTAATAAAGATTTCAAAAACGTCATGACTTTTTTCCATGTAAATGGGTGTGGTGTGGTTGATGAATTCTTTTGGTTTACTTTGATGGCGGTGTCTTAATATAAAACAGTGTTGAATGCAGCGTGTTGTAGGTTTGTCCTTGAATGCTTGCTGCAGTTTTTCTGAGAAGTCCTCAAAAGAGAAGCATACCGACGCATCGCAGCCATGAAAAGCATTCTTGCGCTCTAATTGTTTGACAATATGTTGAACCCCCTTGGCGGCAATGACATTTTTTCCAATGCCCTCTCCAGGTTCTTTTGACTTTGAAAAATAGGTATTGAGAAAAGGATAAACAAGCTTAAGATTTTGGAGAACAAATTCATATTTTTCTCTCAAGGGAGTAGGTTGATACAACTCATCTACTCGCTCTGCAAGCAAACGCTTTGCAATTCCTGATGATTCCTTTTGATTTCCAGTCTCATTCAAATTGAGAAAGAATTGTCGAAACCGTTTTGCATCGCGCTTATCTATTTTTTCGATTTTTGCTTTTTTAGAGATCATCGATTTTTCGCAGTGAACAGATGTAGGCAAAGAGGGTAGAAGTGAAGAAAGTCTGGTTAATGCTAGTTCCCGGCATGGGTTGTCTAATTGGACTTCGACTTCTTCTAATTTACTTTTTATTGTTTTTTCTGGGTCTTCAAAAGTACTTGGATGCAGGTAAAATTCTGTTGAAATATCATATGATAAAATAGAGTTGACGTCGTATGAGCGAAAATTGAAAGCCATGCTATCCGAGCCCCCCGCTATGCGCTTGAAAATTCACAGCCTCATTTGGAGTGACCTGAAACATGGGATTCGCCGATTTTTCAAAATTAACCATTTTTCCTCAACAATTATTAATTGTTTATGAAAATAATATGTTTAAAAATTATATATTTATAATTTATTATTGTAGATGAATTACTGATTGAATTACAAGTTGAATTAATAATATTTGTTGGGGAGCAAATAGATTTGTATTAAACGCGCATTTTCATTTTTTCCGATCAGAATCTTTATCTCAATTGGTTAAGGAGACTTCCGTCGCCACGCTGTCATTGAAAATGAATGGTTAGTTCAATGACAACTAATCGTCATCTAACACATTGTAAATGAATAGTTTTCTGTGCCGTGTCCGTACCATGTCCGTGCCCGATCTTTGGTATGTAAAGCACATGATTTGTACGATTTCTTTAAAAAAAATCCTATAAAAAAACAGGGATTGATTCTAAGATGAATTGTTAGCAAGTAATTAATTAAATAAATTCGGGCACGGGCGCGCAGGCACGGGTACGAGGAAGTTTTTCATTTTATCTTAGGGCATCCAAAAATGTTAGTGACTTCAACCCAAAGACCTCGCAATGTCAATGTTTTCCAAGCCGCTGCTATTTTGTATGGGGATTGGGGTACGAGCAAAGCGTATGTTATTGGCCTTGCTTTTGCTCTCGCCGGCTATGGCTCTTTTTGGTTGATTGGAGCCGTTTCGATCTTGATGATCATGGTTGGGATCAATTATATTTCCATTTGCAAATTCAGTCCGACAGGTGGGGGTGTATATGCATCTGCGCGCAAACACTCCCAAGTCTTAGCTTTGATTGGTGCATTCTTTCTTTTAGCTGATTATTTAATTACAGCTGCTCTCAGTGGTTTGTCGTGCTTTGAATATTTAGGCGTTTCCAATCCTGTGTCCTGGACGATTGGAGCAATCATTTTCGTAGGAATCATTAATTATTTTGGACCCCGCCATTCTGGCAATCTTGCTTTAGCAGTAGCTATAGCAACAGTGTGTATCGTTATCATATTGGGTATTGTATGTTTGCCTTATTTTGGAGAAGCTGCGCGCCACCTTCAACCTCCGGAAGCAGGATTTTGGAAAAACTGGGATCGCTTTGTAGGAATCATTGTCGCTTTATCGGGAATAGAGTCTATTGCAAATGCAACGGGTGTGCTGCGTCTTGATCCAGGATGTACTGCTGCAAATCCTTCTGTCCACGAAATATCAAAGAAAGCGATCCTATGGGTGATGATCGAAGTGTGTTTTTTCACCACTTTTTTTGGGTTCATGATCAATGCTATTCCTGGCCTAAGGGTGGTAGAGGGTCAAGTCTTAAGTCCCGAAAATGATCCTATACGCGACGCGATGCTTCGTTTTATGGGTGAATACTTTGTCGCTCATTATTGGGATGGTCCAACAATCGCATATCTCTTTGGTTCATTAATCAGCATTGTTTTTGGCGTGCTTTTGCTTTCAGCTGTCAATACTGCCTTGGTAGCGCTTGTATCGCTTCTCTTTGTAATGTCCAGAGATGGAGAAATGCCTGAGTCATTTCAAATCTTAACTCCATATGGTGTTCCGCGCTATCCTCTGCTTTTAACAGTCGCGGCAGTTGCGATCATTTTAGTCTTTGTCCACGACATCGCTTCCCTAGCCAATCTTTATGCGGTGGGATTTGTGGGTGCAATTGCCACGAATTTAGGCGCCAACGCATCGGATCACACACTTCCCATGACGAAAGGAGAACGCGTATTCATGTGGTGCACCTGTGGCATTATGGTAGCTATAGAGGTGACGTTGTTTATCACAAAACCGGAAGCGAGACGTTTTGCTATTTCCATTATGACCCTAGGATTGATTTTACGCATGTTGGTAGTGGAACATCGACAACGTCAATGGGCATCTAAAAAAGTAAAGCCGCGCCATGCTTCTCTATATGCAGAAGATGAGAAAGTTCCCTTGCATGAAGGAGCAATTTTGTGTGCGGTAAGGTCGATCGGCAAAACCCTGGATTTTGCTATGGAAGAAGCTTTGCGAAACAAGCAGCCTCTTTATATTCTTTTTATTAGAGAGCAGAAGATTATTACGCATGATGACCTTGATCGCACTTGGCTTGATGATGATGATGCCTGCCGCATTTTTGATTATGCTAAAGAAAAAGCGTCTCAAATCGATATGAAATACTTTTATGCAGTCAGCGATTCTCCTGTGGATGCCGTTGTCAATTTAGTAAGGAAAGTTCATGCTTCACGCGTTATTTTAGGGCTTCCTCGTCACAGCGTGATTCTGCAGCTTTTGCGTGGAAATATTGCGCGAGAGATTGCTGAAGCCCTACCGCCTGATGTCGACCTGATTGTCATTTCTTGAATACGTGTTCTCTATGAACCGTTATCTTTAAAGCATTACCATCCGAGACATTTTGACTCTCTCTGTGCTCTCTGTGTTCTCTGTGGTTCAATATCAACCACAGAGAACACAGAGAGCACAGAGAGACATAAACAGTAAATGGGAGTAGGAATGATTATTCCGCGTTGCGGTAAAGATGGCAAGCTGAAAAATGACCGGGTTTGACTTCACGCATGGGCGGCTTTTCGGCCCGGCAAATATTCATCGCATGAGGGCATCGTGTATGGAAAGGGCAACCTGAAGGAGGATGAAGAAGACTGGGAATTTCTCCTTTAATCACAACTCTTGAACGTTGTCGTTCTCTAATAGGATCGGGCAGTAAAACAGATGAGATGAGCGCTTGCGTATAGGGATGTAAAGGATGATCGTAGACATCGCTGCTAAATCCCCACTCAATAATCTCTCCCAAATACATGATGGCTGAGCGATGGGTTAAATAGCGAAGGATGGAAAGATCGTGCGAAATAATCAGATAAGAGAGATTTTGCTCGCGTTGAAGACGAGACAAAAGATTGATAATTTGCGATTGAACTGAAACGTCCAAGGCAGAGAATGGTTCATCGCAAATTAAAAGCCGTGGATTAAGAGCTATGGCTCTGGCAATCGCGACCCTCTGCCTTTGCCCTCCGCTCAATTCGTGCGGAAGACGTTTTAAATAATCTGCCGACAGTCCCACTTGAAGAAGAAGATCATGCAAACGCCTTGCCAGCTTTGCTTGTTCAAATAAGCCATGAATAATAAATGGTTCAGCGAGAGTTTCTTCTATCGTCATGCGCGGATTCAACGATGCAGTTGGGTTTTGAAAAATCATTTGAATATGTCGCCGCCATGCACGTGATCTTTGAGCAGTCAAGTCAAGGAGATTTTTGCCATCAAAAACAATGGATCCGCCTGATGGCTCGAGCAATCCCATCAACAATTTGCCAATAGTTGATTTACCACATCCGCTTTCTCCCCCTAGTCCCAAGATTTCCCCCTGCGATATGGAGAATGAAACGTTTTTCACTGCCTGAAGAATTTGCCCTCTCAAGCGAAATTGTTTAGATAAGCTGCGAACTTCAAGTAAAGGGAGAGTCATGAACTCTCCCGAGAAGCTTGTGGCAGCCAGCATTGAACACTTCTATCTTCTGAGATTTGTTCAAGGGGAGGATCTTTTTGTTGGCAAATATGCATGGCAGAGGGACAGCGTGCGGCAAACATACAACCACTCATTTTTTTGCCTAGGCGAGGAGGATTGCCTTCCAAGCAAATCAGAGGCTGATCACGTGATTGCTCTAAACTTCGACGAGATTGCAGCAAAGCTTTGGTATAGGGGTGTTTGGGATTAGTAAAAATTTGTTCAACGGAACCAGTCTCTACTAATTGGCCTGCATACATCACCATCACACGTTGGCAGCAGCGAGCAACGACTCCTAAATCATGCGTAATTAATAAAATGCTTAAGCCTTCTTCTTGTTGGAGGAGCTGCAGTAAGTCGAGAACTTGGGATTGGATAGTGACATCAAGAGCCGTGGTGGGTTCGTCAGCGATAAGTAAAGAGGGCTGGCAGATCAGAGCTATCGCAATTAAAATACGTTGTTTCATTCCACCGCTGATTTCATGCGGATATTGGCTCATGCGTTCAGCTGCATCGCCAATTCCAACACGTTGGAGCCATCGAATTCCTATTTGGTAGGCGCTCTTCTTTGATATTTTTTTATGATAGCATAGGCCTTCAACGAGCTGTTTTCCAATTGGCATCAAAGGATTCAATGCAAGAGAAGGATCTTGCAAAATCAAACTGAGGCGCGTTCCACGAAGCAAAGAGAGTTGTTTATGAGATAAACTGTGTAAATTTTGCCTCTCAAATTCCATGCGGCCTGTTACAATGTGCGAGGAGGGAAGGAGGCCTAAAATGGCAGAAGCCGTTAAGCTTTTACCGCATCCGGATTCGCCGACGAGCCCCACGATTTCACCCGGATAAATGAGAAAAGATATTCCATGCAAAATTTTAACAGATTTTGAGCTCGAATTTATCGTTAGATGTAAATTTTCCACTTCAAGCAAGGCACTTTTCATAAAAAAGCCTCTTGACAGGATTGATCAAAGGCAAATTTTAAGCCTTCGCCTATCAGGTGAAAAGCCAGCATGGTTTGACTGATCAGAAGAGCAGGAAAAAAGAGACGCCATGGATAAAATTGCAAGGCAGCAAGTCCTTCGTTGGCCATTGTACCCCAGCTTGCGAGAGGAGCTTGAATGCCAAGTCCTAAAAAACTTAAAAATGCTTCAGCGAAAATGGCCGAGGGGACGGTCAAAGTCAAAGTAATGAGAATGGGGCCCATCGCATTGGGAAATAAATGAAAGAAAAGGAGGCGCGTTTGGTTAGCTCCAAGGGCTTTAGCAGCGGAGATGTAATCCATTTCTTTCAGTAACAAAATCTGTCCTCTAACGATGCGGGCCATGGTAATCCATCCGGTCAGCGTAATGGCCACTAAAAGAGAAGAGAGGCCTGATCCCAATACGACGGTTAGAAGAATGACAATCAGTAAATAAGGCAAGGAATAAAGAATATCAGCGATGCGCATCATCACTTCATCTAAACGTCCGCCCACAAGGCCCGAAATTCCCCCCCAAAAAAGGCCTATCCCTAAGTCGATGAGTGCAGCGAGCAGCCCCACGCTGATGGAAATGCGTGCTCCGTACCAAATGCGGGTAAAAATATCACGTCCCAAATCGTCAGTGCCGAACCAAAACAGAGTAGAAGGCGGTTGGTTTTTATAGGCTAAATGCAAGGCGTCATAGTTGTATCCGCTCAAAGAAGGGCCGATCAAGATGAATATCAAAATGGGAAGCAATAGGATGGCGCCCCCTTTGCCCAAAGGATGATGCCAAAAGCGATGCCAAGCATTTGTTGTGTCAGGAGAATGATGAGATGCCAATTCATAGGTTTGTGCAGAGAGTGGGGCAAGAGGCGACCAAGGATCTTTGTCTTCAAGGTGCATCGTTTTTTACCTCTCTCTTGCCGCTAGGCGTATGCGGGGATCCCAAACGCCATAAAGCAAATCCACTACAAAAACAGCCCCAAGTAAAATAAAGCTGTAAAAAAGAGTTAAGCCCATGATCATGGAATAATCGCGATTGGCAACGCTATTGACAAACCATTGACCAAGGCCCGGGATGCTAAAAATTTTTTCAATCACAAAGCTTCCAACAAGGACATTAGCAAGAAGGGGTCCTAAATAGCTTAACACGGGCAGAAGCGCATTGCGCAAGGCATGCTTCGGCAGCCAATGGGTCAAAGGAAGCCCTTTTGCTCGGGCGAGTTTAATATAGTCTGTTTGCAAGACTGCTAAGACACCCGTTCTCGTCAAGCGGATAATGAATGCCATGGGTGCTGCTGAAAGAGCTAAAGAGGGAAGGATGGTTTGAGAAAAAGTTCCCCAGCGCGCTAAAGGAAATAGAGGGAAATAGATCGCCAGGCTGTATTGCAACAGAGTAGCCAAAATAAAGCTGGGAATAGAAATTCCTATTGTTGTGAAAATGAGAATGGAACGATCTTGCCAAAGATGAGCATGGAGGGCTGAGAGAGTTCCCAAGGAGATTCCAAGGAAAAGAGCCGTGCAAAAAGCCTGGAGACCTAGCTGTGCTGATATGACGAAGCCTTCGCCTATAATGCTATTGACGCTCCTGCCGGGATATTTGAAAGAATACCCTAAGTGCCCTTGCAACACATTGGCTAGATAGTCGCGGTATTGAATCCACCAAGGTCGATGAAGTCCATGATGTTGGAGCAGAGATTCGTGCATATCTCTACGCAATGTTTGTTCGTCGCTAAACGGATCGCCGGGAATCCAATTCATGAGAAAAAAAGTTAAGCTGGCAATGATGAATAAAGAGCAAATGAAAGCTAAACACTTTCTAAGAAAATATCCCCAAGCAATCGGTAGAATTGTTTTTTTCTTCTTCTGTTCGTGCTCGACTCCATTCATTTTCCTACTCGTCAGCTTCTAAATAAGCATTTTTAAAGTCTAAATACCCCAAATCAGAGAAATAAACACCTTTAACATTAGGATTTTTGAGATAATTATAGGAGGCATAAAACAATGGAATAATGGGCATTTCGTTGATAATGACCCTCTCAGCTTGCTTTAATATATGTTCCCGTTCTTGAGGCAATGTTGCTTGAGAGGATTGATTTAGCAAGGCTATGTAGTGTGGACTTTCCCACTGAGTATTGTTTGTCCCATTTTCTTTAAACTTGAATATCTCTAAGAATGAAATCGGATCATGAATATCAGCAAACCAAGAACCAATTCCTAATTGATATTCATGCGTTTTTAAGCGATCGTAGTAGACTTTTGGTTCGCTGCTTTCCAAGGTGACGTTCACGCCTAAAACTTCTTTCCATTGTTGTTGAGCGACCTGAGCAATTTTGTGGCTGCGCTCATTAGAGGCATAGTGAATAGTAACTTTGGGAAAATCTTCCATGGTCAGAGATTGTTCCTTTAGTGCGTCTTGAAAAAATTGACGTGAAAGATGATGGTCGTAATCTTCAAAAAAAGGCTGTCCTTTGATGAAAGAATGAGGGACAATGCCGAATGCAGGCACTTGATTGCCCTGTAGGACATGTGTTACCAAATCTTCTCGGTTTAGCGCTAAAGCAAAAGCTTGTCTCATTTTCACATGATTGAAGGGCTCCTTTTCTGTATTGACACGGAAGAGATAGAGTCCTGCTGCCGGCATGACTTCTAACTGCCCTGTTTCTTGCAGAGAGGTCAAAGCATCCACGGAAATGGTTGAGAGGGGGGATCCGGCCCAATCGAGCTCTCCTATTTTAAATAGCTGAATGGCTGTAGGATTATCTAGTACAACCAATTGGATTCGATTGAGGTGCACGTTCTCTTTATCCCAATAATAAGGATTTGGAATAGCCGTTAGTTCATTATGGCGGCTCCATTTTTCTAATTTAAAAGGTCCATTTGTGACAATTTTCGAGTCTGGCAAAGCGTTGGAATCTACTGGTTGTTGACGTAAAGATTGATTGACAGGATAAAGAAAATGTGTGGCTGCTAAATGTAAGAAATAAGGAGTAGGTTGTTCGAGATCGACAATAAGTGTTGCATCATCTTGAGCGTGGACGCCAATTTGATCAATGGGTGCACGCCCTTCTTTGGCTGCTTGAGCACCTTTTATGACATAGAGTTGGTAAGCGTTGGGGCTTGGAAATTGAGGAGCGAGGAGGCTTTTCCAGGTCTCTTCAAAATCATAGGCTGTGACTGGTTTACCATCTGACCAAGCGCTGGGCCGCAATTGAAATGTATAAGTTTTTTGATCGGGAGATATGGTCACTGTCTCTGCCAATGCAGGAACTGGCAATCCATCTTCTTGAGTCCTCATCAAGCCTTCATAGAGCATGTGGATAACAGTTGTTGTTGCTAAATCACGTACACGACGAGGATCCAAAGTTTGGGGATCTCCTTCGGTACTAATCCTTAACGTAGCAGATTCTTGAGCAATTGGAGTTTCCGGCTGTCGGCAAGCAGTACATGTCAGTAAGCAAAGCGGAATCAGGAATAATTTGAGCCATTGAGTCCTCATACTTTAATCTCCTATAAATAACATCGATTTGAGAATACTTAGGAAGATAACAGGAAAAAAAATTAAACGCAAAGATCCAGACGGGTAAAGGAGTCCCTTCATAAGTGGCATACGAGATATTTAGGGAAGAAATGAGGAGGGCAACTTGCAAGGTATTTCGTCTAAAACTAAATAGGAGTATAATAAAAGCATCGAAGGAGAAGATTCGAATGAATTAGATAGGAGTATAGAATAATTCTTTTTATGGGGGTTTACGATGAATAGATTAAACCATAGAGAGTTAAAGAAAGTAAGTGGTGCTATAAACCTTAGATTTAGAGAGTTAAAGCAAGTTGGCGTTTTGCACAAATTTACTCCTCTTACTTTTCGGGCAGATATCAAAGTCTTGACTGCAGTTGAAGAGGGAGATACTGAGGCCTTACGCGAACTAAAGATTTTCTAAATAGAATTCCATTGATCGATAATTTTTTCTTATTACTTTTTCTGGGAATCTATTTTGGTAAGATTCAAGACAGTCGTTTATATTTTCTCAAAACACTTAGACATTTCCTTCTAAGATTCTGAAGAGATTATTCGCACTTGATTTACTCTTTCTTTTAATTCCCTTGGAAGCGTGTTTAAGTTTTCATCATTTTCATCAAATCTTTTAGCAACATACTTTAAGGTTATATCTAGAAGCGATTTTGCGACGGGAATCTGCCCGCTGCGTATTGTTAGGATAAATTTGTCTAGTTCTGATTTAGTTCCATACAAGAAGATTTTGTTATGACTTAATGATTTTCTACCCAGTTCGGTACCTGGAATTTCTAAATCGAAGCATTGCGGTAGATCCATTAATATATCTCTGTATAGTAAATGTACCAATGGGTGGGGATTGCTCAAATCATATGTTTTTTCGTAAACAACACTATCAGATGTCTTTCTCTCTTGACATCTAAAGACTTCTCGATATTCAACGACTTGTTGCTTCACTTCTTGTGAAGATTCTCTCCATCCCACAGACATAAATAAGAGATATGCTTCAGTCGCTTTTTCCAAAGCTTTTAAGAGGTTTGGATCCATTTTATTGTCTTTATCAGTGTTCTTAGATGAAATCAAATGGATACAACCATTACGAGCACTAAGGGTGTATCCTTCGATAGGTGAGGGAGAGGCCCACTTGCAGCTGTATTCTAACAAATTACAGAAAAGATCGTTGTCAGTTGTTTCAGAACTTATTGCCAATTCATTACGATCATTAGTTGTAAACACGCCCGTTCTAAATGAGTTCACGACGTTTGAAAGTTGAGCTGTGAGAGGGGTCGAGGTAATGGATGTTACATTCATAAAATCAATTTGCATATTTTTGTAATTTTTTTTATTTATAATAAGAAACAGTATACAGATAATAGAACATATCATTATTAACTTCCATTAATTTTTAATTCTTGGGCTTTTTCTGCCGGGAAAGAGAAAGGGGTCAGAAAAGGGTCAGGCGGAAAAGGGTCAGGCGGAAAAGGGTCAGGCGTGACATTCCGACATTCCGATATGGGTTTTTGAATCAAGTTGGATGGGCAAGAACTGCACGCATGAATACTTTATTAGGACTAAGTAGCTGACGAATGTCGGAATGTCAGGCCTGACCCTAATATGACCCCAATATGACCCCAATATGACGTCAATACCCTGTACAAGGGGCTTAAACGCATGATATCATAAGACTTTTTTCATTTCTTTGTCTCTTTGACAATTTCTTCTCTTGCCTCTTCAGATTTAACAGACTTTGAGCTCTTTAAACTTAAACCCTTGCAAAGAGGATTGTCTAGAGCAATCTTCCTATTCTACAGTCAATTTGAAAGTTTTGTTTGTTTTTCTTGTTTAAGAATAGCAACAGCCTCGTCGTATGTTTCTTCCGTGTCTGTTTTATAGCCATACTTGATGTTAGGGTCTTTTGTTAAAAAACCTATTTTTCCCCTTGAATCTGTAACTATCGCAATGAAGGGAAAAGATTGTAATTCTTGATTTTTATCGAAATTAAAAATTCTCAGCTCAAGGTTTTTAGCAGTGAATGGAAAGTCTTGGAGGAAGGGTCTTAGTTCTTCATCGTTGTTAACAGCTTCCAAGAAATCATCCACACAAGCAATGATCAACTTTCTTGCTTCTTGTTCATTAATAGGATCACCATATCTATCGAAGTCGATAGACATGAGCCAAACTTTATCCATTCCCCCAATACCTGTAGCGGACTGCCTGATCTGATATTTTTTTTCCAGAATCTTACCTGTACGTCTGATGAAACGGTACAGCATTTTACTATCGTCGGAAAGTCCTTGGTACATTTCAGGCTCCCTTGAAAAACTTATAGTCATTAGTGCGCAGAATATCAAAGTAATTGGTAAAAAAGCTTTTAATGTCCTAAAAAATATATTCATTGATGTTTTCATCTTCCGATATAATCTCTAATTTCTATTTCTTGACTGGGACTATAAGTTGAACTCGTAAACGTGTGGTCAGGCCAATGGGTCTTTCGATGCGATTGTAATGTAGTGATGGTATCCTTGCATCTTATTCGGCCAGCACGATCAAACCTTGGAACGGGGTCCCGTGTGCTTTCAAAATGCCTCACACTTCTGCAAAGATGATGGTCAATATAACCTCCCGGTGCAAAAGCTCGAACTTCCACTCGATCTCTTAATTCAGGGGTCAAATCAATCAATCCATTACCAGCATAGATGTTAGCTCTACTATGAGTAATAGCCAACATCGTGGCACCAGGGTCACTATTTGCGTGAAAATCCTTAACATTCTGTTGAAATTCTCTCCCACCTTCAAAGCAAGCATACTCATATAAGGCTTTTTTGCAAGTCATCAAATCCAAAGAAGGTCCTAAAGAAGGACAAAAAACACCTTGAACGTTATAACCTGTCATGTTTGCTAAATGTAGAAGACTATCCCTAAAATCAGTGAGTTCATTTCCGATTCCGTTCATGAAAAGGATTTTCTTATTCCGTGGCAGTTCTTTGAAATTGTAATTTTGACTAGTTTGTGGATTGATAAAATCGTTAGCACTGTATGTCCTGGTTCGGTGAAATAGAGGATCGCTCTTCTTTTTACCAAAATTATAATGCTCTTCGTATTTATCTTCCATATTGAAATGATAAATCCTTGGCGATTGTAAATCGCATAATGGACCCGAACCCAACGGAATGCAGAATTTTTGATAATTTGACACTCCAGAATTGTAGAGGAAACCTCCCATCCCGAAAATGGATTCTGCAAATAGTCCAAAAGGATCCGAATATTGCAAAGGATTATTATGGACATAGGCATAAAGATTCGAACCATCGGTAAAACCTGCCGGATCAGGAGTCGTCCAGCGACCTAGGTTGGGGTCGTAATCGCGCATGCCAAAGGCCACGAGGCCCGTTTCCTCGTCCATGCGTTTGCCTGCATATTGCCAGGGGTTATTGGAAGGGGCCGGGCCTGCATAACTGCATAACTTTGGGGTATGGTTGCTCTTGAGATTTAGATTGTATCCCAAAGTTACGCAGTTACGCAGGCCCGGCCCCTTCCACGGCCCCTTCCATCAAAGTAAAAAAAAAGCCTTGAATGACCTCAAAAATACATTGATGTGCTTATCTATTCGCAATGTGAATATGTATTAGAAATTTTGATATTTCAGCAGTCAAGATAAGTTAATTTTTCAAAGATTATTCCAACAACTCTTTCTACTTTGAGCTCTTTAATCTGAAACCAGTGCAAAGAAGATTGTCTAGAAAGATCTCTCTATTCTACTATCAATTTGAAAGTTTTGTTTGTTTTTCTCGTTTGAGAATAGCAACAGCCTCATCATACGTTTCGTACTTTTTTGTGTGGTAACCACATGTAGTGGCTGGGTCTTCAGTTAAAAAACCTATTTTTCCCCTTAAATCTTTAACTATCGCAATGGAAGGAAAATAATGTAATTCTTGATCTTTATTGAAATTAAAAATTTTTAGCTCTAGGTTTTTAGCAGTGAATGGAAAGTCTTGGAGGAAGGGGCGAAGCTGTTCATCCTTGTTAACGGCTTCCAAGAAATCATCTACACAATTAATAATCAACTTTCTCGCCTCTTGTTCGTTGATAGGTTCACCATATCTATCAAAGGAGAGACACATGAGCCAAACCTTATCCATTCCCCCTATACCGGTGGCAGATTGCCTCAGGTGGTATTTTTTTTCCAGAATCTTACCTGTACGATTAATGAAACCATACAGCATTTTATCATCGTCGGAAAGTCCTTGATACATTTCAGGCTCCGTTGAAAAACTAATGCTCAATACCGCAAAGATTATCAAAGTAATGGAAGCTTTTAATATCCGGAAGGAATCTTTCATTTTTGTATTCATCTCTCCATATAATCATCTATTTCATCTCTTTGACGCGGACTATAAGTTGAACTCGTAAACCGATGGTCAGGCCAATGGGTCTTCCGATGCGATTGTAATGTAGTGATGGTATCCTTGCATCTTATTCGGCCAGCACGATCAACATTTGGAACTGGGTCCCGTGTGCTTATAAAATGGATCACACTTCTGCAGAGATGACGGTCAATATAACCTCCGGGTGCAAAGGCTCGAACATCTACTCGATCTCTTAATTCAGGGGTCAAATCAATCAATCCATTACCAGCATAGATGTTAGCTCTACTATGAGTAATAGCCAACATCGTGGCACCAGGGTCACTATTTGCGTGAAAATCCTTAACATTCTGTTGAAATTCTCTCCCACCTTCAAAGCAAGCATACTCATATAAGGCTTTTTTGCAAGTCATCAAATCCAAAGAAGGTCCTAAAGAAGGACAAAAAACACCTTGAACGTTATAACCTGTCATGTTTGCTAAATGTAGAAGACTATCCCTAAAATCAGTGAGTTCATTTCCGATTCCGTTCATGAAAAGGATTTTCTTATTCCGTGGCAGTTCTTTGAAATTGTAATTTTGACTAGTTTGTGGATTGATAAAATCGTTAGCACTGTATGTCCTGGTTCGGTGAAATAGAGGATCGCTCTTCTTTTTACCAAAATTATAATGCTCTTCGTATTTATCTTCCAGATTGAAATGATAAATCCTTGGCGATTGTAAATCGCATAATGGACTCGAGCTCAATGGAACACAGAATTTTTGGTAGTTAGACTGCCAAGAATTGTAAAGGAAACCTCCAATCCCGAACATGGCTTCTGCAAATAGACCAAAAGGATCTGAATATTGCAAAGGATTATTATGGACATAGGCATAAAGATTCGAACCATCGGTAAAACCTGCCGGATCAGGAGTCGTCCAGCGACCTAGATTGGGGTCGTAATCGCGCATGCCAAAGGCCACGAGGCCCGTTTCCTCGTCCATGCGTTTACCGGCATATTGCCAAGGATTGCCAATTGCTGACCTGAGCAACTTTTCCCCCGACGGGCTGAGGATTTCTCTTTCTCCAAAGACCGTGTAGCGATATTGTTCGACAATGTCCCCTCGAAAATTTACAAGGCAGGCAATGTTGCCATGCATATCATGGAGTGGGACGTAGGGAGTTCCGTTGATCTCGATGGCCACTGTGGGACTTTGCTTATTTTTCCCTATCAGGCGGATCTCCTGACAGGTGCCTCCTTTCCATCGCCCAATTTCATCTTGCCCTTGATAAAGAAAAAGTTCTTCTTCGCCATTGATTGTTTTGGTGAGGCGGCGATTGAACGCATCATAAGAATAGGTGACTTCGCGCCCTTCGCAGGTGACTTTGATGAGGCGGTCAAGGGCATCATAAATATATTCGTAAGAGTCGTTGTTGATCAAATTTCCATTCAGGTCGTATTTGAGTTCCCTCTCTCCTTTTTTCATGAGCTGGTTCAATGCATTATGTTGGCATTCTTCTCCATCTTTGGAGGTGCGGTTTGAAAGAGAATCAAATGAGTAGTGGTGCGTGCAGTGGCCTATTTCCGATTGGATTTGGTAGTGGTCATCGTAGGTGTATGTGTAGGGGATATTTTGAATTTTACATTTAAGAAGATTTCCCACCGGATCAAATCCGTCTGAGGGAACGTGCTGTTTGAAAACAGCTGAATTTATCGTTACACAATGGCCTAAAGAATCAAACTCATAACTTATCGTTCCGTTATTTCCGGGCGGTTTGGCAAGAGTGATTTGACCCGCTAGGGAATGTTTGAGATCGCCATGCATATAAGCACATTGCCCATTAATGAGCCGTCGGATCTCTTTAAGATCGACAGCATCATACCGGTATTCGATACCGGTTTGATCTGGATACGTGATCGTACGGGCTCTTCCGGTTTTGTCATAGGTGTAATGGAGGCTTAATCCATTTGCCAGAATTTCTTTCTGCAGTTCATCTCGAAAGTAGTGGCGTTCCGTGGTTTTATTCGACTTTAGATCGGTGACTCTCTTCGTTCGATCGAGAAGATCGTATTCGTAATAATATTCTATGGATTGATCTGAAGAAGTGTGCGTTTTTAGGCGCTCAAAAGCATCATAAGTGTAATGAATTTCCTTCCCATCCGGCTTGATAAGAGCTTCTTTTTGTCCATTTTCATAGCGAATGCGAGTAATTTTTTTCTCCGGCGTACCTGCTGCTTCTGTGATTTTTCTGATTTGCCCAACACTATTATAAGAGAAGAGCGTGACAAGCGTTCGGATATATTTTCCATTTAATATCACTTCTTCTTCTATTTTCTTCTGATTGCCAACGAGATCATAGGATAGGATCTTGCGGGCCACTTTAGCTCCGAATGGATTGAGGCGAACGGTTTCGGTCAAGCGGTTGGCTGTATCATAGGTATCGATTGTCCGATAGCCGAGGGGATCGGTCGTCGTCGTTTGCAGGACTCTTTGATCGTAGGCGTTGATGAATCGGGTGTCATATGTGATATGGGTCTCATGTATTAAGCTGTCGGTGATTTTAATGGGCTTGTTCCAAGTGTTGTATTCTGTCATGACTTTTTGATCGCCCGTTTGGACAAGAATGCAATTGCCACGCACATCGTAATCGTAAAACGTAGAGTGGAGGGTTTTGTTGTCTGCTGTTTTGAGATGCTCTTCTTTGATTTGGTCGAGTTCGTCATATATTTTAATGGTCGCGCGATATTCGTGTGGCTCACTCCCAAAATATTCTCGTATTTCAGAAATGCGTCCCAGAGCATCATAAAATTGTTCAGTTTTGCGACCATTCCTCACCGTCTTCGTTAAGCGTCCAGCAGCATCATAAGAAAAGTAGGTGTGATTGCCTTCGGGATCAATGGATTCAATAAGATGGAACGCATTGTAAATATTGACCGTCCGTTTAATGACTTCACCCCCATTCACGATCTCTTCTTTGATACGTCCTAAGGGATCGCGGACATAGACGGTGCGCGTGCCATTTTTACCCTTTTTTTCCACGAGCTGACCATCGAGGGAGTAGATCATTTCTTCCGTTGTTTTATCGGGATAGGTGATATGGATGGGTTGACCGCGGATGTTGACCTCGATAAGGGTCGTTTCTTCGTTAACATCGGTAATTGATACTGGAAAACCTGCGATGTCATACGACTTTTTGAGAATAGGTCTTGTTAAGACACCTTTGACGGGGACTTCAGGATAATGTATTTCTGTTACTCGTCCAAAATCATCAAAGTATTGTTGGGTTTCATGCCCAAAAGCATTGATCGAGGCTTTGCAGTTACCGAGGTAGTCATAGCTGTGGCTTGTGACAAATTCTCTATCAGGATGAATTTCTTTTTGTTCAATCAGTCGGTTCGCAAAGTCATAAGTGTTTCGAATGGTGACATCGGGGAAGTATTGTTCGTCGAGGTTATCGGTTGACGGATCATATGACTTTGTAACGGTAATCTTTTTAGCGTTTGTTTCGCTAATCAAATTGCCATGAAGATCATAGTCCCATTTAAGGTGATAGAGACGATTTTTTTTCTCATCCTCGACATGTTGTTTGAGAAGACGCCCTTCGGGTGAATATGTATATCTAGAACGTTTTAGAAGTTTTTTTCCTTTGATTTTTGCGAAATCGGTGTGAATCCATTCTTCCGAGCTTTCGGGCAGTCCAATAGGAGCCACAGTTCTTGGCGCAATGACGGTATAATGCCTCTCATTAACGTATAAGAAGTCGTCAAAGGGGTCTTGACATCCATCGTCGAGAATTTTTTCTTTTAGCACAAAATTTTGATCGTAAAAATAAAATTCCCTCAGACGGATCTTTCCATCATAAGAAAGATATTTGGCTTCAAGAAGATCGCTATTCCTTTTATATTCATAACGGAAATTTTTTCCTGTGGAATCTTTTTCCGTAAGGAGAAGATTGCATCCATCGTTGGAATAGGTATAGTTTTTTGTTTCTTGCTCATAGCCATTTTCAAACAGTCCTCCCTTAGAGTCAAGAACCAGAGGTGGAGAAGGTCTTCCTGTAAGACTACCACACAAAGAGCTTGTTAGGACATTTCCATAAGAGTCATAAGTAAATGTTCTTGCATGATGGATGTTGCCTTCACCGTCTTTAAAGATTTTGGTACTGAGGTATCCCTCTTTGTCCCAGAAAAAGCACTCCTCTGTATATGCAGAATAGCTTGAAGAATCTGTTCCGGAGAAGCGAATGATTGATGTGAGGCGATGCTCTTCATCGTAAGTGTAACGTGTTTTGTGATTTTCCGCGTCGTAAACATCTGTGTAACCCTCCGCGATCCTTTTGTGCCCATCTGTTTTATGTTTTTGTATTGTGGCGTGATAATCGAAGCGATGGATAGTAATCGAGGTTTGGTCAGTTCCCACAGGAGCATGAAGCTTCTTCACACGATCGAGACGGAAATCGTCCTTCGTATCAATTTTAATATCACCAACTTCACCTCCCACATGGTTGACACCTTCATGATAATAGTCGATATGGAGAAATCGGCGTCCTTTATCGCGCGATTTGTCAGTGATTTGCAAGTCGCGACTTAACGCTTTTTCTTTGTATTGATAAGTTTCGGGAGCAGCATAGGGATGGTCAACTTTGCTCAAGTAATATTGATCTACAGTAGTGGTCGTCTCACCGAGTTTATCCTTTTCTTTTAAATGGTAGCGATGATGTTTGAAAAAATAATCGAGTTTTCTTTTATCGCTGGTGAGAAGCGTTTGGAGGAGCGTGTCTTTGTCAACTGACTTTTCGGTGAATTTTACAGAACTATAACGCTGCTTAGTCTCTTTATTTTCACAAATGATCTCTTCCGCCCCACAAATTCCTACACCTTTTCCCTCATATCGAATTCGACTCCCATTGATTTTTTCTTCACATAATTGACCGCAGAGGGGCCATCCTTCATCCGTTCTTCCGATTTTCTTAAATGTCTTGCGATTGCCCGACCCTGATTGAGAGACGATCGTTTCATCATCGGGATAAAAATGAAGTGTTTGGTTTTTAATATTCGTTTTACCACTTGACTCCGAGGGGCCATTGGTCAACCCTTTAGGAACGATTAGCTTGAAGGGCATCTGTTTAATCTTCGAATGACCATCTTTTTTCTTGAAAATGTAATCCAATTGAGCGCCAGAAGGTTGCCGAAAAACGATGATATGGGCAGGCACTCCCTCATAATTGACATTCCCTAGGACAAGCTTGTCATAATGATTGAAAAACCATCCCCGTTTTGTGGAGAAACTGTTATAGACACGACTGATGACCAAAGGCTCCGGACCTGGAATGGTGACATCAAGAATGGAATCAGTGTATTCACCAGAGATAGCACATACCGACTGATTGACTAAACTGGAAGGCAGTCCTTCTGTTGTTGCGACATCTTGAGGTTCAACGTATTCTTGGGTTGCTTGGAGTGAAAAGAAGGAGAGGAAACAAAGAAGAACAAGAAAAAGTTTGGTCATTAACCATCCTTTTGTTTTTCTTCGTTATAAATAAAGTAATAATTTTAGCTCAATACCCGAGATATTAATCTGAGTTTTGGGTCCAAGCCTGACCCCAGAACCTCTCTCTGTGTGCTCTGTGGTTCAATATTAACCACAGAGTTCACAGAGAACATAGAGAGACAAAAGAACAAGAGTCAGGTTTGGGCCCAAAACTCAGGTTACTAGTGAATTACCTTCGGTATTTGGCTTTCCCACTCTTTAACAAATGCGAGTAACTTTTCTTTTGACGGTTGTGTTTGGAAAAATTCCCGCACGTGCGTCTGACTGCTTAAATGAGCAATTTTTGCTAACAAATGCAAATGGCGCTTATCTTCACAGGCAAATAGGAAAAAAAGAGTATGAACTGGTTGTCCATCTAACGCCCCATATTCCAAGGGACAATCTAGAAAAACTACAATGATAACATCATGATGGGCATTGAGCAAAGAATCGCGTGTATGGGGCACGGCAATCCCATTATTAAGCGCTGTGGGCATAAGATGTTCTCTATCCAAAAGAAGCTCTGTCATGACCTCTGCATCGACGTGAAGGGTCTTAGCTACCTTTCGCATGGTAGCTCGAATAATCTCTTCCTTGGTTTTGCCTTTGAGGTGATGCAAAGTATCGCCTTTATGAATAGCCCTGAACAAGCTGAATTGTTTGCTTCCACCTGTAGGGGCACTTGGCGTAGCAACTGAGAGCGATTCGACTTCTTTGCGCCGCATAAACGGAGAGATGCCGTCCGCTGTCTTGTCAAGCTTATGCGAGATCACCCAATTTTCAATCTCCGTACGAGAGAAATAATAATGTTGATTGATGCGATATGTTGGGATTTTACCATCTGAAATCCAACGACGGATTGTAGATTCCGAGACATTGAGTAGATCAGCAACATCTTTAATTTTTAAGTCCATAAGCTCACTCTTATTTAAATGATTAAAACGAAGAGAGTTTGTCCCTCCAAACGTTGAGAGAGAGTCTGAATTCGAATGCTTCTTTAGCTCAATAGAAATCTTAAGGGTTTAAACTTTCTGACTTGCTCTTAAGGTGTATCAAAATTTCTTAAATATTTCAATCATTGCGCTGGATTCTTGAAGAGTTAGAAGTTTTTTTCGCTTCTCTTCATCTTTAATTGTCTGCGTAAGACTGGAGAGAATTTGTAAATATTCTGTTTGTTTATCATCAGGTCCTCCAATCATAAATACCAGGCGCACAGGCGCTCCATCTAACGCGTGCCAATCGACCGCCTTGTGCAAAACACCGAGGGCTATAAAAAATTGATCGTACGAAGGCAATTTGGCATGCGGGATTGCAACGCCCATTCCAATTCCCGTAGAGACAATTTTCTCTCTATCTATGATTGCTTGATAAAATGTTTCTTCGTTCTCTAATTTTCCCGCTTCATAAATGCGATGAACGAGCTGTTGTAATGTTTCATCGCGTGTGGGAGTATTTAAAAACATCACAAGCTTAGAATCCATGTAGCGAGAAATATCCATGATGTTAAAAACCCACCTGGTTAATACTCTTTATTCACCACCTGTGTGGCCAAAACCCCCTGCGCCGCGCCCAGTTGCTGTCAGTTCAGAAGAAATCACAAAGTTGGCTCGCAATACAGGTGCCAAAATAAGCTGTGCAATACGCATACCGGGAGTAATGACAAATTCTTCTTTTCCATGATTAATTAAAATGATTTTAATTTCTCCGCGATAATCCGCATCGATTGTTCCAGGGGTGTTCAAAACAGTCACTTGATTTTTAAGCGCCAGGCCGCTGCGCGGGCGGATTTGGACTTCGTATCCTTCAGGAATTGCCATGCGCATGCCCGTGGGAACAAGGGCAGAATGACCTGGAGGTATGATCAAAGGCTCTCGCAAATAAGCTTTGATATCGGCTCCCGCTGCTTCTTTCGTCATGTAAAAGGGTAGCAGTTCTTCATCTTCAATCAAAGTCGGGATATCTATAATTGTATGATGTTGGTTTTGCATAAAAGTAAAAAAGCTAAGAAGGGGTTTTTAGTTCTTTGGATACAGCAGAACTTCTTTTGCTGGCATTGCCGTTTTTAGAGCCGTTTATCATGCCTGAATCGTTATCTTCTACAAGATTTCCTTTAAAAAATTCAAGAAATTCGGCGAGTTTTTGTTTGAGTTCATGGCGGTCGACGATGCAATCGATCATCCCATGTTGAAGTAAAAATTCAGATTTCTGTGCTCCGGGCGGTAATTGTTGCCCAATGGTTTGTTCGATCACACGAGGGCCGGCAAAGCAAATTAAGGCATTCGGCTCTGCTATGATGATGTCGCCAAGAGAGGCAAAAGAAGCAGTGACTCCGCCGGTTGTCGGATTTGTTAAAACTGAAATATAAGGAATGCCTGCTTCATGCAGCTTGGCCAATGCAGCAGATGTTTTGGCCATTTGCATCAGAGATAGAATAGATTCTTGCATGCGAGCACCCCCTGAAGTAGAGATAATCACTAGCGGCAAGTGCTCTTGCAACGCGTGTTCAATCAAACGTGTCAGCCGTTCACCAACCACAGAGCCCATGGAGCCTCCCATAAAGTTGAAGTCTAAAACTCCAAGGGCAATTTTGTGCTTATTGAGGAGGCAAGTGCCCACGACAGCGGCTTCATTACTCCCTGACTTTTCTTGTGCGCTCGCAATGCGATTTGGGTAAGGTTCTGTATCTACAAAATTCAATGTGTCGATTGGCTGCAAATGATTAAATAAAATCTCAAAGGTATTTGGATCACTCAAGCTTTTGATTCTTTCATCAGTGGATAGACGGTAGTGGTATTGACATTTGGGACAACAGTTCTGATTTTGTTCTAATTCATTGGTATGAATGAGTTCATTGCAGTGCGTGCATTTGAGCCATCCACTAAAACCATCCTTTTTTGTGGTTTGAATTTTGATTTTTGGTTTATCGCGGGAAAATAGACCCATGTCGAACATTCTTCCTAGATTAACGTTTGATTACTTGCTTCCTTAAAAAGTTTGTTTAACCCTCTCTAAAAGCCTCAAACAAAAAAATAAAACTATTACGCTTCTAGTTGTTAAAAGGAACAAAATAATATTAATGAAGTAAGTGGAATAATACAAGGCTTTTCGTAAATGAAGTATAGGTGTTTGTACCCGTTGCCTGCAATGATAGGAACATCCTGTTACACAATAAGTTATCCTTCTCATTTAAAAGAGGAACAGGATGGGCAAGATCGCAAGCGGCAGGATGTTAAGGATGTGGCAAATGTCGAACTTCGACGCTGACAGGAAATAGGCAACTCGGCGGCTTCCTGTCAGCCTCTTCTAGCAGGCATTTAAATAATGCTTCTCATGATTTGGCTTTGGCTTTTTCAAAGCGCTCAGCCACGTTTTTCCAATTGACCACACTCCAAATGGCTTTGACATAATCTGCACGAACATTTTTGTACTGGAGATAATAGGAATGTTCCCACACATCGATTCCCAAGAGGGGAACAAGCCCTTTAATGACCAAAGGATCTTGGTTGTCGCAGGTTGCTAATACTAAGCGGTTGTGTGCCTTATCAAATCCTAGCCAGCCCCAGCCTGATCCTTGAATAGCTATTGATTTGGCGCTTAATTGGTCCGTTAAGTTTTGAAGAGAACCAAAATCTTGATTGATGGCTTGCGCTAAAGCCCCGCTTGGAGGAACTCCACCCTCTTTATTCTTTGGAGAAAGGTTGGTCCAGAAAATCGAATGGTTGATGTGTCCTCCTCCATTAAATTTTATTGCCGATAGCAAGGACTCCATCGTTGCCAAATCTTGCTTTTGATTGGCCTCTGCATATTGTTCTAAAGCTTTATTGAGATTATTGACATAAGCTTGATGGTGTTTGGTGTAGTGAAGGTTCATGATTTCTGCACTAATCGCCGGTTCTAAGGCGCCAAAATCATAAGGTAGAGGGGGAAGATGGTACTGTTGCTCTTGTGATCCTTGTTGATTCATACATGCTCCTTGTTAAATAAAGTATTGAATCGTGAATTTCATTGTGAACAAATCGCACAAATTAGGCAAGCAAAGCTCGCATAGATTTTTTTAATATTTCAGATCCCTTCTCTCGCTTACACAATTCAAATTTGCAATGTGTTGTTTAGGAAAGCCGAAAAAAATAGCTACTCCCGTTTGTTTTTTGTCTCTCTCTGTGCTCTCTGTGTGCTCTGTGGTTGATATTGAACCACAGAGCACACAGAGAGCACAGAGAGAGACAAAATGTCTGGGTGGTTCAGTAACCTGAGTTTTGGGTTTTTTCTGCATTGTAAGCGCATCCTTCTTTCACTGCTGCCGCATTTTCATTCATTCGCGTTAAAGAATGAGCCGTCACGGGCCCAATGGCAACTAATTTAACATGTGAAGGGAAGGCCCCAAAAATTTGCAAGAAAGCTTCTACAGTGGATGGGCTCGTAAAGACAATTTCATCAAATGTTTCCAGTAAAGGTAATTTCCCAGGCACGTGGGCTCGAGAATCATAAATTATAGCTGCTGTATGGCGAATCCCGTTTGCAATTAAAAATTCTTTGATGATCGGACGAGCTTGAGCGGAATGAGGCCAAAACACGTTTGCTTGTTCCAATGGCATTTGCTTCAGCACTTCGATCATTCCCTCTGCCGTTTCTTCTTTAGCGACTTTTGCTGCTAGAATGCCGCATGCTTGGAGATGTTTAGCCGTCACTTGACCTACGGCTAACGTGGTTTTTTTTGACCATATTTGCAAGTCTATTGATTGTTGATACAAATATTCTCTCAAAATCGGAACAGTGCTTTTTGAGGTTATGATGACGTGCGAATAGGACTCGAAGCGATGCAAAGCATCGATAATGTCGGGATCTGAAATTGGCCGAGGAATAATTTGGATAATTGGCCAATGGGTGATTTCACCATTTGCTCGGTAGTGGATAGGATCCAGTCCTAAGTATAAAATTCGCTTAGGCATAGAAAGAGGGTATTTTTATTCTTTTTTAATCCACATTTTCATTCCTCCAAATTATACACAATGCCAATTTTTTCTATATCAAGAAGTAAAGTTCTGCCAACCGCGGGACATATTTTAATTGTCAAATTCCAGAACTGCACCTTACAAACTAATACAATTAAGTAGTTATATAATTTACATAATATTAACAATTTA
>Ga0364910_1078_pt1 | contig 35906 bp, 42 predicted proteins | sample SorcelJu500001C4_3_FD_206970 | JGI IMG/M metagenome (GOLD analysis project Ga0364910, IMG submission 206970) | Enriched cells from Trout Bog Lake Hypolimnion, Wisconsin, USA - BchlTB.June25.5000.01.C4 | ecosystem: Environmental > Aquatic > Freshwater > Lake > Hypolimnion/Profundal zone | place...
AAGTAAGACGCTATGGCCATGAAAGAGGGGTTGCCATAACATGCCTTTCATTGAGATCAATCCTATCGTATGGCTCTGTAAAGCCTAAAGCCTGACGAGCTTCGCTCATAATAAAGAATGAACCGCAGATCACGAGAATTTCTCCTCTGACCAAAGCTTCTTGCTGTGCTTTAGAAATGCCCTCACCAATGGATTCATGAATAGAAAGACGAGAATCCTGAATTCCCAACTCACTCAAATGAGCAAAAAGATCGCGCGCCGAAGCTCCTCGTCCATTACACGCTTCTACTAAGTGGAAATGGGTCCCATGGGAACCAAGGAGATTCAGGCATCCTTTAAGATCTTTATTTTTGGAAAGTCCGAACAGAAAGCGCAAAGGCTTTCCTGGATATTCATGAGTAAGCATCTGTAAAAGATGTTGAAGTCCATCCGGATTGTGAGCAACATCTAAAATGATGCGAGGGGAGCCTTCAAGAACCTCAAATCGGCAAGGCTGTCTGCCCGCAAGTCCTTTTTCGATAGCTTCATCGGAAATGTGAAAGGAGGAAGCAAGATAATTTAAAGCTGTCCGCGCAATTTGTCGATTCTCTTCCTCAAAAAGAGGAGAAGCACATTTCACTTGAATGCATGGACTTTGTTTGCGATCGGCTGCGGTTTGAATTATTTCTAAAGGGACATGCGGACCAATGATGACGGGAATATGTTCCTTTATAATGCCTGCTTTTTCCAAAGCAATTGCTTCGCGAGTAGCTCCCAAAATTTCGGTATGATCCAAACTGATGGATGTGATGATGGATAAGCAAGGAGAAACGATATTTGTGGCATCCAATCGTCCTCCCAAGCCTGTTTCCAAAACCGCAATTTCAACTTTCTTCTGCGCAAAATATAAGAAAGCTAGGAGAGTAGTCAATTCAAAAAAGGTGGCTGGAATTTTTTCTGCTTCTGCAACTTCAAAAAGGAAAGGGAGTAGCGATTCCACGTCGCTTTCAGATATCATCTGTCCATCGATACGGATCCTTTCTCGAAAGCTGGAAATATGAGGGGAGGTGTAGAGTCCGACGCGATAGCCTCCCTTCTCAAATGCATGAGCAATCTTAGTTGAGACCGAACCTTTGCCGTTTGTGCCGGCGACATGAATAGCCGTGAAGGATCGATCGGGATAATGCAAAAGCTCTTGAAGCTTCAGAGAGTTTTGAAGGCCGAGTTTGATTCCTCCAAATAAATTGACCGCAAAGAGTTTACTTATGAGATCGGAATAGTACATGCATTAAATTAACGAACCGTGGTTGTTTTGAAAATGTTGCAGCAGAATGTTAAATGTTTCTTGATTAACCCAGGAGTTTCCTAGAGAAATAGAGGGTTTGATTTCTCCATGAAAATCAGATCCTCCGGTGACAAGCCATCCTTTCCGCGCCCCGACTTTGAGCCAGCGTTCATTTGCCGATGGTGGAAAGCGTGCATAGTATCCCTCTATGCCATCAAAATTCATTTCCAATAAGTCTCTTAGAATGCCAACCTTTTCAATCAAGTGCGGATGAGCAATAATTGCCAATCCTTTTGCTTGATGAATGATCTCGAGAGTTTCTTCGACACTAAAAGGAATCCCTGGAGCGTAGCAAGGTTTTCCTTCGCCAATATATTCGTGAAATGCCTGCTGAATGGAAAGGACATAACCTTTTTTTACCATTGCCCAGGCAATGTGCGGTCGCCCGATCGAACGATTTGATAGCGAGGATAATAAATCTGGAGGGAAATCTTCCGGTAATAGAGGCATTCCTTGCGTAGCAAGCAAGTCAAGAACTGCTTGATTACGCATTTCTCGCCTGTAATGATGGCGCTGACAAAATTTCTCAATGGCAGATGAAGCAAGGGAAAAGCTATAGGCTAAGATATGAACGCTTGTCTCACGATGCACAGCCGAGAGTTCTATCCCCGAGATGAGTGGTAAATTGTTTGCTTGCGCAGCCGGAATAGCCTCCTTATAGGCTGCAATAGTATCGTGATCGGTGATGGAAAGGCCTTGCAATCCGCGATCAAGCGCTAATTGAATGATCTGTTGAGGAGTCACAGTTCCGTCTGAGCAAGTGGTGTGGCAATGCAAATCAGCACGAAATTCTTCCATTAATTCGCCTCTTGCTTGATTGGACAATAAGGAATGCATCGCACTTCATGTTCCAATTCAAAGCCTGTGCGTGTCTTCACTTCTCGGCAAATGTGTTCAATGAGCTGTAGAACGTCGTTGGAAGAAGCTTTGCCGGTGTTGACCACAAAGTTGGCATGCAGGGGAGAAACTTGTGCTCCTCCTATCATTTTTCCCTTTAGTCCAGCTTGTTCAATGAGGGCACCGGCATGAGCGCAAGAGGGATTTCGAAAAACACATCCGGCTGACTTGGCGTCGTAAGGCTGTGTTTTTTTACGGTATTGAATGATATCAAGTTGCTTTTGGCGCGCTTCTTGAGCTTTTTTCAGACGAAATGTAGCGCCAACAATGGCTCCTTCTCTTTTTTGAAAAGAAGAAAAACGATAGCCGAAGACGAGTTCTTCTTTTGATAGACAGAGAAGTTCGCCGTCAGGATTGACAAAGTCAACGGATATTAAACTCTGGCAAGTTTCGCTTCCGTTGGCACCTGCATTCATGTAGACCGCTCCTCCGACACTCCCAGGAATTCCGGAGGCAAATTCTAATCCTTCCCATCCTTGACGTGCGGTTTGGGAACCGAGCAAAGAGAAGCTATAACCTGCTCCAACATGCCACGTCTCTTCCTCTGACTTGTTGAGAAAATGAATACGATTGGCAATGACCAATCCGGCAAAGCCTCGATCATCAAAAAGTAAATTGGAACCTTTGCCCAAAATAAAATAAGGTAACTGATGATTTTTACAATAAAGCAGAAGAGTTTGCATGCTCGGAATATCTTGAATCTCAATAAAATAGTCTGCAGGCCCTCCGATGCCGAAAGTCGTCAAATCTTTCAACAGACGTTGACGTTCAAACTGTTTCATCCATGTCATGGGACTGCCTCTTTTCGGATTTTTGTTCGATCTCTTTTCTATGCAGAGATTGCTCTTTTGCAGCCTCCGAAGCTTTTTGTTCGCTTTGCATCAATGCTTGAAAGTGCTGAGTGAGTTGCTGGAGATCTACTTGACCTCCCTGGCTTGCTTGATAAAGATGATCAAGCAGGGCATTGACAAAAGAGGCAGATTCTGCGGTATTAAATTTTCGAGATAATCGAATGGCTTCGGCTATAGCAACTTTATGTGGGATTTTATCATCAAAAAAAAGTTCAAAAACACCAAGTCTTAGAATGTTTTTTGTCACGAGTTGGATGCGTTCAAAATCGTAAGAGGTTGAAATGGAGGTGATGAGAGGGTCGATTTCAGACAGTCGTTCTTTGATTTTGTGGACCCGCTCTTGAGCTAAGCGGACATTTTTTTTGGAGACAGCGAGTTCAGCCATCATCAATTCTAGCATTAAAGCTTCATCAGGGTTGCCGACATCCTGGCTATATAAGAGTTGGAAAACAATTTCGCGGAATTTTTGCTGAGACAGCGCCATAGCATCCTAACATCTTAGACATTGGTAAAAGTAGAGCAATCATAACAGAGAATACTGTTTTATGATACTATGAAGAAATTGAAATTTCGTGTTTTTGTTTGAGGTCCTTATGGCGTATGTATAAGCGCCGCAGACGTGATTGTTCGTCAAACTGTAAAACAAATTCGATCCATCCTCCTTTAAAATGATAGGAGAATAAAGAATTGTGTTGAAATCTCTCTTTCCGTTTCGCAAGGCGGAAAGTATCTTCGGCCTGATCTCTCGGCATGAAACGGGTCAGTTTAGTGGGACGGCGGCTTGGATCGGTTAAGCAACACATGAATTCTTTGAAATTCAAAGAATTCGTAATGTTAAGCCCTAAATCAGCTGCCACATCTTCAGGCATTGAAACCGGATATCGTAAACGAACTAAAAGATGTAAAAGGGGTCTGAGTACTTTCATACAATTTTAGATCAGTATTCTTTTTGTCATGTTTAGAGGCTGTTAAAACCTAGAAAAAGCTCTCGATCGCAGAGGTATTTCTACGTTTTCAAGACATTCTCTTATACCTGAGCTTGGGTTTTTTCAGCATTTGGGCTAGCTTGAATAACCCAAAACCCAGGTTGAGTCAAAATGGAGGCATTTCGCCATAAATGCAGGTCTAATGATAACCATAATTTTAACTTGCAAGCAACAAAAATCTTCGTTTCAGAAATGGCACTCTTTTCATTCTATTTGAAAATTAAATACTTGAGAAATACGTTCGGAGAGAGATTATTTTTAAAAAAATTGTTGATTGACCTGTTGATTTTTGTTATACCAAATCCCTTTTCCCGATTCAATGTGATCTAAAATATATATGCAAGCCATCTTCTTAGACACTGAAACAACAGGTCTGGACCCTTATTCCCATCGCCTTTTAGAGATCGCCTTTAAAGTGGTTGATGTGAGCTCAGGGTGTGAGAAGTTGACGTATCAGACCATTGTAAAACAGCCATTGGAAATATGGGAGCAGCGAGATCTTGCAAGTATTGAAGTGAATGGGTTTACATGGGAAAAAGTTCAATTGGGCAAAGAAGAAAATATTGTTCGTGAAGAAATCATACACATTTTCACAGATCTGAAAATTGCTCGGGGATCGTCTGTCTATATTTGTCAAAATCCGGCATTTGACCGCAATTTTTTTTCTCAATTAATCGATGTCTATACACAAGAGCAAAAGAATTGGCCTTATCATTGGTTGGATTTTGCTTCGATGTTTTGGGCTTTGCAAGTTAAAGCGAATGGAGAGACCGGGGATTCATTTCCTCCTGAAATCAGTTTATCAAAAAACTCTATTGCCCAGCGTTTTCAGTTGCCTATCGAAGCAACCCCTCATTGTGCGCTCAATGGTGTCGAGCACCTTCTCCTTTGTTATCGAACAGTGGTAGGATTTGATGGAAACAGGAAGAGGTGAGAGTATAGTGACAGAGGGACAATCATTCTTGCTCCCTACCGGAAAATAACAAATTCCCCCATTTGCTTTTGTTTCTCTCCGTGCTCTCTGTGTGCTCTGTGGATTATATTGAACCACAGAGCACACAGAGAGCACGGAGAGAAACAAAATGTCTGAGGTCAGGCTCCCCGGCTCGGCGTTAAACTCGTTTAAAGACTTGTTCAACAATTAAATTTTTATTTCATTCCCATACTTTTCTGAATGAGAAGCAAACTTGGCGCTTGACTTCGATTTAACCATACATGCTGACAACAACTCCATTCTCTTGGCGATAAATGAGATGCATAAGCAACCAACGCTTCTTGTTCTTTTGCTCCTTCAGGATGGCCAGGATAGCAAGTCACACTTATGATTCCTCCCTGGGTGAGAAGCTTTTGGGCTTGATTCAAGCTTTTCAACGTTGTTTCCAGTTGTGTTGTATGCGCTTTATTTCCCCCCGGTAAATAGCCTAGATTATAAACAATTAATTTTATGCTTCCCGGGAGAATAGCATCGGGAAACGAAGAGTGGCAGTATTGTTGAAGCTCTACTCGTTTCATTAAATCCAGAGAGAGATGGGTGCCAAGAAAAATTCTGGTTGACTCAATTGCTTGAGATTGAATATCTATGGCATAAACTTTACCCTTGTCGATTGATAGGGTAAGTTGGCATAATTTTAAAGTGTCATGTCCATTACCGCATGTCGCATCGATGACACGATCGCCTATTTGAACATTCTGCTGCCAGTAATGATGTGCTAAATCTAAGTGGGATTGAAAAAGAGGGAAAGAATGTCTCATAGTTTTAAGGAAGTCTAAGCCTTTTGTACATAGTACACTGTAAAGTTAATTTTGACGAGGAGAAATACCGTGAAAACCAAAGAGATCTTAGTCGTAGGAGCCGGCATAGCCGGATGTGCTGTTGCTCTCGCCTTGGCTAAAAGAGGAATTGACGTTACCATCTTGACATCTCCTTTTGATCAACGTTTTTATCATGCCCCTTTTATCCGTCATGAGAGTTTAGAAGAGAAAGTTTGTGATCTACAACGGGAAAGGCAGGAACACTTGAGTTGTTCTCGCGCTCATGAACAATTAGCAATGCTTGCCCGCCAAAGTATTGATGAACTCTTAGAGCCCAATTACCTTGTCGATCGAAATGGAAATATCGATATACATCGTTGTTTGCAAGATCAATTGAAGCAGCACCCTCAAGTAGAATGGATTTCTCATCATAGTGTGATCGAGCTGTTAACACTCGATCAACATTCCCTTAAAAAAGCTGATCGCTACAAGAAGCCGGCTTGTATAGGAGTGATAGCCTATAATCATGAGACCCAAAGAATAGAATATTATTTAGCGAAAGAGACGATCTTGGCAACAGGGGGCGCCCCTTCTTTATTCCCTTATTCGACTCACCCATCTTCCGCCTGCGGCGGAGGGATCGCCATCGCTTATCGAGCCGGTGCTCGATTGCTCAATATGGATCAAATTCAATTCCATCCGCTGGGTTTATTTGAAAAAGAGCGTCCTTGTTTTCCTCTTCCCCTTGGATTGTTAACGGAAGGCGGAAAGATACTTACATCAAAAATATCGCCTGTAGAAGTTGATCTTTCTTCTCCTTCCTTCCTACTGCATCAGCTTTATGATCAACTTTTGAAGACACGCAGCGAGCATCTATGGTTAGATTTAACCCTTTTAGATCATTTAGCTTTAAAGGAGCAATTTCCAACAGTTGATACATATTGTCTGAACCATGGTTTTAATATTGTCAAAGACCCATTGCCTATCGTTCCTGTTGCTGCTTATACATGTGGAGGAATTGCCATTGACAAAGCGGCTCAAACTACATTACTACGTTTGCGCGCTATAGGAGAGGTTGCTTGCACAGGTTTATTCTGGAATTTTAAAGAAGAATCTTTGAGCGTATTAGAAAGTTTGACTTGGGCATTAGCTTGTGCAGAGGATATTGCAAAGCAAGCGAATAAATTTATTTATTACTTCCCCGATCTTCGTGAAGGATCGAGCCATTTAGGAGCATCTTCTTCTATCGTCGAAGAGGATTGGAAATTTTTGCGGCAAACGATGTGGTCTTATGTGGGCATTCATCATGATCGAGCCCACCTCGATCGAGGATGTGCATTGTTAGATCAACTCTCCTTACTGAATACGCCGCATGATTTACCCTCATGTTCTATTGAGCAAATTCAGCTTTATTATGCTATTCAAACGGCTCAGTTGATTGCTCACTCTGTTCGTGCACATGGAACCTTCATTAATTGTTCAGCTCGATCTTCCTCATTTTTCCAAAGAGGTGCAACTGATAATATGCGGCTCATTGCAACATAATCTCTTTAAAGAATTTGCATCATTAATTTTTTGGTATTTTTCCCCATTCTTTTGTCTCTCTCTGTGCTCTCTGTGTGCTCTGTGGTTTATTTTTACCACAGAGCACACAGAGAGCACAGAGAGAGACAACTTGCAATTTGTTATTTAGGAGACGGAGAGTCAGAAAGACGCAGAGGGAACAGTGTAGTGTTAATCTACCGGCAATTTATCTGATTGGAAACTAGCGATCAAGTGGACATCATAAGGATAACCCAAAACACGGCCAAACAAATCGCTAAAATCTTGTTTCACACGTTCTAGGAAGAGTTTTTGTTCAGACAATGGAAGAGAGGGGAGATCGGCAATGATTTGTAGAGAATGCTTTTTAAAACTTAAACTGAATGGGACATGCGATTTTGGGAAATGTTTCTGCCAATAGCTTTCTAGATATTGATGGATCACATTCTCATCGAGAATGACACTTAGTGCACCTGCGCGGACTTGCACATAGCGATGCCGAGTTTTGAGCAACGTGTAGATAACAATTGAAAGACCAATCAGAGCAAATCCCAGGCCAAATAAGGAAAGTATCAATGTGTTTTCCAAAACAAATTGAGCTGTCACATTTTTCAGGAATGGGGACCAAGGAAGAATAATGCTAAAAGCTCCAATAATGAAGAAGAAACTACCGATGATAAAGCTAATCGCAAGATAAAAAAAACGGCCTAATTTAAAACTCATCCGAGTATTCCTCGTCTAAATTAGATCCCATGAGCTGAGGAGGCCCTTGAGAAGTACTTTGCTGGTTCAGCTTGCTCGCTTGTTCCATTGAAATGACATTTTTGAAGACCACGTGAACGGAAGCCACGTGAAGACCTGTCAATTTCGTGATCTCTTCTGCGATTTTTGTTTGAATCTCTTCTGCTTTTTCAGGTATGTTTGTACCGAAAACAATATTAACTTCTACCTTAATATTGACTGATTGATTCTTATCATCTTGCTCCGCATAAATTCCCTTCACTCCTTCAGCGCTGCGTCCTAATAGGTGATCGATGAAGTTCCCTTCCACTAGGCTGATCCCGTCAATTTGTGCTAAGCATTGTAAAACAATAGATAGAAATACTTTGTTCTCGATATCTCGGATAAAAACCGTCTCGGGAAGTTCAAACTCTTTAGTGTCGACTTTTTTCTTATCAACTTTTAATTTAGGATCGATCATAATTAATTCTCCTTACAGAGTTGACAGCTGTTTTATAATACATTACCATGATCTTTTTAATCTGACTAGCGTTTATTGATTCACTTTTACTTAAAGGACTTTTCATGTCGACGCATACCGACCCCAACATGCTTTTGAGTTTTATCCTTCTTTTGATTATTGCCAGTTTTACAGCATATTATGCGAATCGAAAAGGGAGAAATCCCCTGTTATGGTTTATCATAGGCGTGTTGTTGGGAATTTTTGCTCCGCTGATTCTTATGTTTTTTCCCGCAGTTAAGAATGAGGGGAGTAAAAACGGAATCCCAACTATGACGGTTTCCCGACCAGATTCATCCCTCGAACATTTGTCGCAACCACCCCCGAGCGAAGACGATCTTAAACGGCAAGAAGAAGAAAATAAACTTTGGTATTATTTAGATGAAAGTCATCAGCAGGTTGGTCCTGTTAGCATTATTGCCTTGAGAGAACTTTGGAATCGCGGTCAATTGGAATTAAATAGCTATGTGTGGTCAGAAGGAATGGCACAATGGGAAAAAGTGGATAATCTGCCTGAATTAAAAGCAGCTTTAAATAAACCGGTTTCTTCTGTGTAAGCTTCGATTAAACGCAAAGGGCAGGGGCTGTGCATCTTTGCGCTTAATCAGCCCCTAAGCATTTGGTTTACCAACTTGACTTCGTCACACCCGGAATCATCCCCATAGAGGCAAGTTCGCGGAAGGTTAGGCGGGAGAGTTTGAACTTACGGAGATAGCCACGAGGACGTCCTGTTAATTGGCAACGATTCCTCAAACGAATCGGAGAAGAATCTCTTGGCATTTTGTTGAGTGCAAGGCGAGCTTGCTCTCTTTCTTCTTCGCTGAGATTCAAATTATACACTTTATTGCGCAGCTCTTGTCTTTTTTCCCATTTAAGGTTGACAAGTCTTTCGCGACGCTTTTGCTTTTCTACAGATGACTTTTTCGCCATTGTTATTTCCTTATTTTTTGCGGGCTGGCCCTTTTTGACGTTGTTTGCGGTTAGGATCTTTTTTGTTAATCACGTACAAACGTCCACGACGACGCACAAGAATATCGCCTTTTGAAGGATCAGCTTTAACTGATGCTTTAACTTTCATGAGAGTTACCTAATTCATTATTCAGTAAAGATATTGAACCTTAGAGAGCATTCCTCTCTTATCTCGTGTGAAAACGACGAATCTTAGAAATGATCCAAGATTTCGGCTGAGGTTCTTTGCAGCCCATTGTTCTTTTACTTAGCCTCTTGAAAGTCTTAACGCATGAAAATTAAGGAACAAGTGAGACAAAGTAAGCATTACTTATAAAGGAAAAGGCAATTTTTATTCAATAGACTTCTTGCGTAATTACATTTACTTGCTAAAATTGCCCTTTTTGGCATCTTTAGTGCTAAATTTTTCGGCCATATGCTCACATATGCCCTCAAAATTTATCAATAAATCTGCTCAAAAAGGATCAATTTTTTCAAGTAAAGCTAATTACGCAAAAAGTCTAACCTTTTTGCGAGGGACCATTGCCCTATTTTTTCAATATGTTTGTGCATAAATTCTTGCTTTTATATCTCAAAATCCTTATTCTTTTGGCCAAGTCAATGAATAAAATTAAATACCAATGGGTAAGAAAATAACTTGTAAGGAAGATTTGCCGTGAAACGTACCTATCAACCCAGCAAACGCCGCCGTGCGTCTGAGCATGGTTTTTTAAAAAGAATGAGCACAGCTAATGGTCGTAAAGTGATCAATAGACGTCGCAGACATGGACGCAAGCAATTAACACGCGTCTAAACTATTCTCTTTCTAAATCTATGCGCTTGCGTACCCGTCAGCAGTACCAGCGCATGGCTCAAAAAACTTTGAAATTCATAGGTCAATGGATATTGGCCGATATTCGTCTAACTCCAACTACTTCTTCTAGATTAGGGATTACCGTCACAAAGCGATATGGGCCAGCTCATCGGCGCAATCGGTTCAAACGCCTTGTACGAGAAGCTTTTCGCCTCTCCTATCCCCATTTCAAAGTCAATTTTGACATTGTTGTTCGTCCTCGTACCCAAGCTCTTCATGCGAAAATGCCTGACATTCAACAAGAACTTCTTTTGTTCATAGAGGGAGTTGCAAAACTCCCTCTATAGAATAAGCATTATCTTAAAGAACATCGATCTTTTCTTTCAGCATTTGTTGGTGCTTCATGGATAGCTCTTCGATATGTTGACGAGCCTGTTCCATCACCGGTGCATCTGCTAGGTTTGTGATCCAGTTATTGGGAAATTGCCCGTCAAGTCCTAAGTATACTCCCAAGAGCGCTCCCGCCGCTGCTCCGTTTGTGTCAGCATCACCACCTTCGGCCGCAATTTCTTCGATAATTTTTCGGAAAATGTCCTCTTTACCCTCCTTTTGATAGAGGTTGGCGAGGTTTAAAGCATAAAAGGCTGTTCCCATGCACTTGAAGGTATATCCAATTTTATTGATTTCACCCTTCACTTTATATCCCTCATCGAGATCTAAAGTCTCCCAGTTGCCATGCAGATGGGCTTTGAATTCTTCTGCCGTCTTCTCATATAGCTTATCTAAATCTTGACTTTCTTCCTCGGACAACAACCCGCTCTCTGCAACCAAATCCAGCTCTTCACGCAGTACTGCAAGTCCTCCTTCTTCGGCAGCCTCGAAAATGGCATCACTATCGTAACCACGCAAACTCAGCGCGATGGCGAGCGTTAATGCAACACAAGAAGCCGTGCAGCGAGGATCTGCGTGCGTCACTTTACATGCAGCGATTGTATAAGAGACGACATCAGCTAACGATTGATAAAAAATTAATCCAATAGGTGCCGTGCGCATAATAGCGCCATTAGCTGCAGGTCGATTCTGAAGAGGCGCTTCTCGATTTTTAGCCCAGATCTTGTTGGCTGCCATATGGGGATTTTTTAAAAAGGTGGGATATCTTAAAACTTTCGATACCAAGGCGCCTAGCCCCATACAACGGGGCTTATTCCGTCCGATAAAGGGATCACATGTTCGAAGGCCGGATCTTCTCCACCTCAGCAATTCGATTGCAAACAATATTTCGAAGGTCAATCGTTCGTCTCGATCCTTCTCAGTCATTGTCCGATAAATGGCGCGTAATAAGCTTAAAGCTTGATCAGTGTCATCGGTCCAACCATTTTTAGTAAAACGGATAATGTGCCTCCAATTGGAGCCATGTTGGAATCCAGCAGGATAATCATCCCCTAAGTCTATAGGTTCAGAGTTGATCATCTTTTGCGCTTCTTTCCGGGTTGTAAATTCTGTGAAAAGACCAATAGCGTCGCCGCACGCTTGTCCCATGATGCCCCCTGCTTGTTTATCCTTGATTTGATCGGGATCAATGGCTTTAACGGGATAGCATTTTTCTAGTTTTGTAATGAAAGAGAGCGGTTCATCTTCTTCAATCAAAAATGCTGATTCATCTGTTTGACAATCAGAGTCAAGGGAGGGAGAAGCGGATGGAATCACGATTTCCCTTCGGTATAAAGTGTTTAAGGCAACTTCGATGCAAATTCCTCCAACGCTTATCGCGAGAGCCGTCCATGGTTTGCGTTGGACGACTTGCCAAACGGCAAGAGTCAAACAAGCAATGGCAACGCCACTCATCCAAAACATTTGAGTTGTAATAGAAGGGGATTCATTTTTTTCAATTTCTTGATCTGTACAAAAATTAATTACAGAAGACAAAGACATCATTTGATAAAAATACATTATAAGCTCTCATTTATTAAATTAAAAAGTGAGCGTATTTTAAAATGAATCGGGTTTTAAATCAAATTAATAAATTTTTGCTTCGTTACTTTGATTCGATAACATCAGAAGCAGCATCGAAGATCTCGGGGATTTCCGCTTGATTTGTGATTTTCTTAAGAAAATTAGGTAATCCTTTTAAAGGAGAAGCTCTGAGTTTATTTTCATTTGGCGAAAAGATATTTTGGATAAGTTGAGGTTTAGAGTCTTTTTGCGATTCATAGTCTTCAATGGTAATTCGTTGCAGTTCTTCGATTTCCGCATCCAACTCATCGAATCTTTGCAGATATGCTTCATTGTCATGAACGATGTATTTATCAAACAATTGATCGATCAATTGAGTTAAACGAAGTTCAAATTCTCTGACTTTCTCTGTTTTATCAGAATCCAACGGATGCAGTAACAATAACTTAGCTAACTTATTATTTTGGTCAGTTACATAGAGGGTTCTTTCACTGAACATATTCAATTGTTGAGCTTCTAAGATAAAATTTGTAAGAATTTCTTCTTGTGTTTTCCACTGTTGATAGAATAAGGGTAGATTTATTTCAAAAGATTGGACCCATGTTTGGGCATTCTGAAATAAAGATAAGTAAGCTTGTGAAAAACGCTCATCGGTTAGATAATGAACAGCTCCCTTTAAGTGTCCGAGTTTCTGCCTGAATTGCTGATATTGGGATTGGATTTGTTGTTCGATCAGTAATTGGAGTTGTTCGTCGATGATTTCATGTGTGTTTTTAAAGCCTAATCCCCGAAACCAATGGACGAAGCAGGAGTACCAATGAACGAAGCGTGAGGTCCAAGAAGAAGGTATCTCCACCCCCCCTTTATCCATTGATTCAAATGCATGGCGCAGGATGTCGATTTCATCTGTTGGACACTGTTGGTAGTCTTCAAAGACTTCCTTTGAAATGAAAATGATGTCATCAATCGTCAGTTTCCAAAAGAATTGCTCCTCAAAGGCCTCTGGAAAGGTATAGAAACTATCGATTTGTCCTTTTGGATTGATATAAATGTACGAATGTCCTTGATAATCGATCGTTGGATACTCAAACGTCTTTTCTAAAATATGCAGCCATTCTTGGCGAGTGCATGAACTCTCGATGTTTTGAACTCTCATGATGACATCCTTTTAGAATCCCAGTTGAGCTAGCTGTCATTATAGAATTTATAAGTTTCTTGTAAAGAAAAGAAGGATCTGACAACCTATTTCCCTCTTGAATAGCTCTATACAAATTGGGAGATCTATTCTAAGCGAGATAAAACCATGTCTGTGCAAAAAGAAATTGCTTTACTTAATCCTCATCAAAGGCAAGCCGTTGAAATGGTGAATGGACGTCTGTTAATTTTAGCAGGCGCCGGCAGTGGTAAAACGCGTGTGCTGACCTTGAGAATGGCTTACCTTATTCATATCAATGGGATTCATCCTAAATCGATCGTGGGTTTGACGTTTACGAATAGAGCCGCAGCTGAAATGCGTCATCGTTTGTCTAGTTACGTGGATCTTCAAGCGTCAGGGCAAGTCACTCTTTGCACCTTTCACAGTTTTTGCATGCAGGTCCTACGCCATGACATTGAGAGCCTTGGTTATACGACCAAATTTAGTCTTTATGATGAACAAGATGTTCAACGTTTGATTAATCTTATCGCTCGAGATATATTGCATCAAGAAGGGGAGCTTCCGTCCCTAGCACCTACATTGGCAGCAATACGTCAAGCAAAAAATAAAGGACTGACTCCGGAGCAACTCAAGGAAGAGACGTGGCATGATACCTTTGCAAAAGAGGTTTATCAACGCCTGCAGGCGAGTATGCGAGCATATAATGCTGTTGATTTTGATAATTTAATGGGGTTGACAGTCGAGTTGTTCGAGCGGTTTCCTCTTATTCTTGAAAAGTATCAAGAACGATATCGCTATATCATGATTGACGAATACCAAGATACCAATCCCATTCAATATCGTTTAGCTTCTTTACTTGCTTCGAAATATCATAATTTATGTGTCGTTGGAGACGATGATCAATCGATATATGGTTGGCGAGGGGCGGATGTAAATAACATTTTGCTCTTCGATCAAGCGACGGTCATTAAATTGGAACAAAACTACCGCTCCACCAACTACATTTTAAGAGCTGCAAATGCCGTCATTAAAAACAACCGGCAGCGACATGATAAGGCTCTATGGAGTGATAAAGGGGAAGGGGAGCTGATTGAAATATTTCATTCTCCCAATGAAATAGAGGAGGCTCAGGCTGTTGTAAAGCGAATAGTCAAATTAAAAGAAACTCGTGGATTGCGTTGGCGGGATATTGCCATCCTTTATCGCTCCAATGCCTTGTCGCGGCAATTTGAACTGGCTCTCATGAAGCATACGTGGAAAAATGGGCAGCAATGGATTCAGGGAATTCCTTATGAAGTGGTGGGAGGAGTTGAATTTTACGAAAGACGCGAAGTCAAAGACCTATGTGCTTATATGCGATCAATTGTAAATCCGCTTGATCAAGAAGCTTTATTGCGTATCATTAATCAACCGCGTCGAGGAATTGGAGAAGAGACATTAGATCAATTGACCTCCTATAATCGTCAAAATAACCTTCCCTTATGGGAAGTTCTTAAAGGAGTCGTACAACGCGATATCAGATTCATGCATTTAGCTCTTCATTCAAAAGCAATGAAAGGATTGCAAGATTTCATCTTCACATTGGAAGAGGCAAAGGATCGTTTTGAGACCGGTGCATTAGCAGACACTCTTCGCTGGCTCATTCAACGTATTGACTATCAACGTGCTATTAAAGAGGAGGTGAAGAGTCAGCAAATGCGCGATTTTAAAACTGAAAATGTGCAGGAATTTGTGAATTCTTTAGCTGAGTTTGATGCACAAGCGCAGCTTCATCCGGAATTAGGGGGATCGTTGGCAACGTTTGTGGCTAACTTAGCCTTGGACAACCAAATGATGCAAGCGAATAAAAGGCGGAGACACGATGATCACGTTAATTTGATGACATTTCATAGTGCAAAAGGATTAGAATTTCCTGCATGTTTTTTAGTGGGTTTAGAAGATCACATCATTCCGCACGAGAAAAGCTTGAAAGAGACGGGATTAGAAGAGGAAAGGCGTTTAATGTATGTCGCGATAACGCGTGCGAGGGAGCATTTGACTCTCAGCATGGCTCAGCAGCGCAATCGTATGGGGAAAGAGTCTGTGAGTCGTCCTTCTCGTTTTTTGTTTGAAATTCCTAAGGATTTATTGCGAGTAACCGATTGGAGAGTGACGTAGAGCAAAGTGGGATGGACAAATTGGACAGAATGGACAAATTGGACAGTTTGGACAGAAATCGGCAGTCTGTCCAATCTGTCCAATCTGTCCATCCCACTTTGTGCCTTCCGTGTCGTTAATTCCTTGATCCTATTTGATTAAGCTTTTGCAGCAATTCTTGGGCATAGGCTTGGGCTCCGCCGGGTTTATAGTCTACAGTGAAGAGCTGCTGTCCATTCGCATTAATAACGACAATTGTGGGGAACTGATTGACTCCATAGCGATCAAGCAGCGGTTTGTAGGGAGAAGCCATGACAGCCGATTCTGAGTAGTCCGGAAACTCCGCCTTTAAAAAGACAAACCTTTGGCCAACTGCTTGAGCAAACTCCGGGCGAGTGACAACTTCTCGCTCAAGCTTCATACAAGCAGGACACCAACCTGTGCCGGTAAATAAAATCGCAATAGGTTTGGTTGTCGATTGAGATAGAGCGACAGCCTCCGAATAACTTCTTAGCCAATTGACTTGATTTGCCGCGTAAGAATTAGTAGAATAATTGCCCTGAGGATAAGGTGCATTGCTTGGCGGATATCCTCCTTGTTGAGAATAAGAAGGTTGGGCCGTTAATAAAGTCGAACTTAACAAAGTTAGACTGCTTAGCAGTAATGTTGCAATTTTTTTCATAAGGCATTCCTTTAATTAAAAGTGAGCAAAAAACTTTTCTTGCTCCATTGATTCCCTTCTTGAATTTTTGCCATGAGAAGCGTAAAATATTGTATCTTAAAAGCGCTTATTTCCGCTAAATTTTTAGTCATGCAATGATCAGTTGTTTAGCGGAAAGTGCTATCTTAAAAGCATCGATAGAACCTCTTTTTACGAGAATATTTGCAAAAATGCAATCTTTTCCTCCGACTGTTGTCATTCGCCATCGTCTTGAAAACTTAAAGAAGTGCAGTTTGCGAGGTCTCGAAAGCAGAACCGATTTTATTTTTTTTACCTATCCCTATCAAATTCTACCCGATCTTCAAAACTACATCATCTTAAGTCTTGATGCGCCTCCATTAACTATCGAGGATGCCTCTTATGGGTTGCTTATTCTTGATGCCACTTGGCGTTATGCCGGTAAAATGATCAAACCATTTGAGCAGCAACCTCAGTTTATCCATCGCAGCCTGCCAGGACATTATCGCACTGCCTATCCCCGTCGCCAACAAGACTGCCCCGATCCTGAAAGAGGTTTAGCCTCGATCGAAGCCATTTATTTAAGCTACCTTATCCTCAATCGCGAAATAGATGGCTTATTGAACAATTATTATTGGAAAGAACAATTTTTGCGAATAAATCATATCATTAATTGACTTTATAGAGATTTTTTGATATAATTTTTTTAAAAACATTCTCTATCAACTAACAAAAATGGAAATTTTTTTTGATGTTGACAGCATTTATTGAACAATTAGACGTCTTGGAAAATGTCTTATGGACTTATTTTGGAGTTCCAATTGTTATGCTGCTTGGTCTTTATCTGTCAATAAAATCTAATTTTTTCCAAATTCGTCATCTTCCAACAGTTTTTAAAACATTTATTGGATTTTTGCGCGTTCGCAAGACGAACGATGAATGCGGCGTTCATCCTTTAAAAGCATTTTTTGCAGCTGTGGGAGGTTGTGTAGGAATTGGTAACATTGTAGGAATATGTACAGCTGTCCAATTGGGAGGCCCCGGTGCTCTATTTTGGATTTGGATAACGGCCTTAGCAGGAATGATCTTGAAATATTCAGAGGTCTATTTGGGCTTACGCCATCGAGTTCCCAATGGTAAAGGGGGCTACAATGGAGGTCCGATGTATTTTTTAACCCGTGTTTTTAAACAAACTTGGGTTCCTCAGCTTGTCTGTTTGCTATTGTGTGTTTACGGAGTTGAAGTCTACCAATTTAGCGTGATTACGACGAGTGTGACGACCAATTTAGGCTTTAACTCTTATGTTGTGATTGCTATTCTCCTTGGCCTAGTCATTTTTGCCGGCAGCGGGGGCGTGTGCCGTGTGGGTAACATTTCGAGTAAAAGTTTACCTATTTTCGTATTTATTTATGTGGGAATGGGCGCATGGGTTCTCCTAAATAATCTATCAGCACTGCCAGGGGTGTTTCAAGAAGTTTTCGTTTCCGCTTTTACGGGTCATGCGGCTTTTGGTGGATTTGCAGGTGCCGGTCTTATTGCAACTATGTCGCATGGAATTCGCCGAGGATGTTATACAGGAGATATTGGAGTGGGCTATGCATCTGTGATTCACAGCGAAAGCAGCGTTCAAGTACCTGAAAAACAAGCTGCCTTGGCTGTTTTCGATATCTTTTTAGATACTTTTATTGTTTGTACGACAAGTTTATTCCTCATTTTGGCAACAGGGATTTGGCATGAGCCGATTGAAGCCGGCATGTTGGTGCAAATGGCATTAGGGGAATATTTTCCCTATATGCATTTTTTTATGCCTCTTTTTCTTTTTATGTTGGGTTATAACACGATCAACGCTTACTTTTGCGTTGGTTTAAAGTGTGCTGAGCATTTATCTCCCAGATGGGGCCGTCCCGGTTATTATGCTTATGCAGTCGTCGCTCTTTTAGTGTTTTCGTTTATGGGAACAGCCCAAGCGCAAACTGTGATGGCAATTGCTGGAGTATCTCTTCTTATCATCAACGGTATAGGTATCTTTTTTCTGCGCCATGAAATTTCGTTCAATTTAGCAGTGCCTGAAACAAAAAAAGGGGAGCCCGCTTTGTCTGACGTTTCTTTCGAGCAGATTTAGGTCAAATTTTAAGGAGCCATAGAAGCCAAGATGCGTCGTTCTCCAGTATAGGGAGCTCGGCCATGCAAACCTCTCCGATTATCTACAATCAACACATCTCCCTTGTTCCAATCAAACTTTATCGTATTGGCATCTAGAATATCGTAGATGGCGTAGATTATTTCGTTTGGAATTGGCGTGCCATCTTCTAACAAGACATCATATTGACTTGTATGTGGAGCTATGTACAAAAGATTGGCTAGCATATGATTCAGCCATCCCCCTCGAATTCTTGGATTTCCATGGTAAAGGTGCGCTTGGTTGAACCAATAGGGGTGATCGAAGTAAGCATCAGGGCCGCGAATCGCAGGTACAATTCTCGTCACTTCAATCCAATCTCCAATCCATTTGTATTCAAATCCTCTGGCTTGGCAAATTCTTTCTACTTCTTCCTTGTCATTTGTTTCAAAAGCAGCCTGCCATGTTTTATGCGTGACGTTAACTTTGGAAAAAAAGCTCCCTGCAGGAGGATGACGTGAAATGTATCTAATGTTACGGCCGTTAAAGAAATTCCAAATATCGGGATGGAGCAAGATATCTTGAGTGATTGCTTCTGTTTTTCCTAAAATTGTTTGCCCGCTTCCTGGTGCGGGGGCAATATCGCAATAAAAGCAAATGTAATCAGGAGCATAATTTGAGCAAGAGAGTTCATTATGCAAAGGAATTTTGAATTGCGCAGGCGCTTCGGTGGAAGTATAAACGCCTTCAGCTACTTTTCTTCTGGAGCCTTCACCTCCACGATAATCGAGCAAGTTTCTCCCAAGAACCGATTTGAGCACTGAACCAAATTCTTCTGCCGTCTCAACAGGAAAATTGCGCAATAACAATGCGCCGTCTCTCTCGATTAACGCTTTAAATTCATGTTGATGCACTTCAACCCAGGCTTGAAATGAGGCTAGAGTGAGGTTGGAATCTTTAGGTGAAATGACAAAGGGGATTTGTTGTTCATTGAAATAGTAACACTCAAATTGTTCGTCGAGAAAAGCGGTCAATACTGGTGCTGGATGCACTGCCGTATCTATTTGTTCCTTATCTATCTCTTTAGCGACATCAATTTGTACCTCTTCTTGTGACTCATTGCTTTCTATCTTTTCAGGTGAAGTTTTATCCAAAGGTTCTTTTTGGGGATTCCCATATCTAATGCCGGCGCGATAGCTGAAGCGACCGAAAGTATCCCATTCTTGATCAGATAATGTATGGATTCGAATATCCGATTTGTTTTCTGTAGAAGTGACATGCATAAATTCATCATCGCGAATATAGATTCCAACTGCTTGTATTTCATCTTCAGCTGAACCAAAAAGAATAATATCGCCGGGCATCAAATTTTCAAAGGGGATGCAAGTATATTCCTTCCATTGATTACGATTTTTCAGATGAGGATTCAAAGTAAGGTTGAAAGGGTCCAAATGCTTTTGAGTCAATGAGGGAAAATCATGTTCTACTTGAATCCAATCATTCGCTTTTTCAATAAAGTGAGTAGATTCCGAAAAAAATTGTAAGGATAAATTTTCATCAATGCTTGAGGTTGGTTCATCAGTTAATGGAGTGGAGCTGGAATAATTCAGAGTAAGGGCAGCGAAAGCAAGAAAGGTATTCATTTTAGATTTCCTTTGTAATCATTATATAGCGGGGATTTTATCCAATACTACAAATTGGATATCCTTTGTGTCAAAAAAAATATTGAATATGTCCTTGAAACTGATTGAAATAACAGGATATTAGGATGGTCCTCGGCGAAATAGAGAATTTATTTCCTATTCTGTCCATCCTGATATCCTGTTATTTCAATCAGTTTCTTTAAATATTGTCTAGGATCTTTTCATTTTTAATAGTGATTAATTTGGCGACATATTGTCGATTGGCATAGATGTAATCTATTCCGGAAAATACAGTATAGATGCTTGCCACGGTGACAATGATTGTACTTGTGATATGCAGAGTGTCTTCGGGCAAGTGTCCAAGAGAATATGGAATGAGTAGTACAATGATGACAAAAGCAGAAAACGCTTGAATCGCGGCTTTAAGTTTGCCGCTTGGGCGAGCGGCTAAGGCAAAGCCTTTAAGCGCACAGATCGTTCGCAGAGTGCTGACGACAGAATCTCGATAGAGCAAGATGAAGATTAGAATCATCGGGAGTTGAATAGGGGGAAGCGTGAAAGTCAAAAAAACAGAAATGCGATAGATGCTATCGGCCATGGGATCCAAAATCTTGCCCAAATCGGTGACTTCATTATATTTTCGCGCAATATATCCATCACAGGCATCGGACAATTCCGAAACGCCGAAGAGAAAAAGAAGGACATAGGGGAGGGTCATCAGATTGAGATTAAACGTTTCATATTCGAGGTAAACGAATAAGAAAATAGGACTGATGAATATGCGTATAAATGAGAGATAATTTGCAAGACTCACGTCAACCTACCTTAAATTTTATCCAAAACTCGCATTAATTTTAGAGTATCGGGTCGATAAATTCAAGTTTCGGTTTTTTTATTTTAAGCCTTTTGATCTTTCAGCTCATTTGTGTAAAGTTTGATTCTCTTTTGAATTTCCATTCTGATGCAGCATTTTATACACTTCGAGGTAAATGTCTGAAGGGTGATTCCAGCTAAAATCGATCTTCATACCATTGACCATTAAATTGCGCCATTTTTCCGGATCTTCAAACCAGCAATGAATGGCTCGGTCTAAAGCGGAATCGATACCGGTAGCATCAGGAACATCAAAGGTATATCCATTGGTTTCTTCAAAGGGCTTTCCTGAATTGTCGACATCATAAATTGTGTCGGCCAACCCTCCAGTCCGTCTGACAATAGGGACTGTTCCATATTTCAATGCAATCATTTGCGTGAGACCGCAAGGTTCGAAAATCGAAGGAACAATGAACATATCACAGCCTGCAAAAATCATATGTGCTAGCGCTTCTTGATGATGAAGGGTTAAGCTCACGTGTGGATGATCTGTGTACTGATGCTTGAGCCGGTGGAATTCAGCGCTAATGCTCGGGATTGGGCTGCTTCCCAATAAAACAAACTGTCCTTTTTTATCTACAATATGACGCATCGTATGTTTAATCAAGTCGACTCCTTTTTGAGGGACAAGGCGAGTGATGCATCCTATAATCGGTCGATGGTCTTCGGCTAAATTGAGTGTTTCTCGCAATAGCTTTTTAATAAAACCCTTTTTATCAAGAGTATTACGATCTTTTTTGTTAGCCGGAATTTCGCGTGGCGAGTAATGAGCAGGTAAAAAGCGGTCGATTTCAGGATTCCAATAGGAATAGTCAATCCCATTTAAGATCCCTTTGAATTTCTTTTGATATTTTAAAAGAGTAGATTCAAGCCCCTTGCCTCCTTCAGGTGTCAAAACTTCTTTAGCATAGCTAGGGGAGACGGTTGTCACAAAGTTTGAGTAAACAATACCTCCCTTGAGAAGGTTGATGAGATTAGGAGAAAGATTATCTTGCATCTTGGACGGTTCTTGGTACAGCGTTCCATCTAAACCAATGCTGGAGAGATCTGCTGCCGAGCATTTTCCTTGGTATTCCATATTGTGAATCGATAATACAACTCGAGGTTTAGTCAATCCGATTTTGTGATACATGTCAGCATACAAAGGGGCAATGACAGCTGTTTCCCAATCATGCAGATGAATGATGTCGGGATTGAGAGGGCGTTTATAGATAAATTCAATGGCTGCGCGTGAAAAATAGAGGAAACGTTCGATGTCATCATCACAACCATAAAAACAACCTCGGTTGAAGAAAAAGCGGGGATGATGCGGTTCAATAAAGTAAACTTTCAAGTTTTCGACCCATCCCATCCAAATGGTATTGGAAAACCATTCACCTTGATAAAACGACATGAGATCTTTGGTGTCCATCGTCATATCGCGAATTTGTTCGCTATCCATGCAGTCAAATTTGGGTATGATGATATCAACATCATGACCCTTCCAAGACAACTCCCGACTGAGGCCTAAAACAACATCTGCTAATCCTCCTACTTTGGCAAGAGGTGCTAATTCTGAGGAAACGTGAACGATATGCATGATGAAGAAGCTCCGATACAATATGAGTTTAAAAGCCTAAACATACAAAATATTGGAATTTTCAAGCGCTACAAAAATCTGAAAAGGCTTGATAGTGATTTAGAAAAAAGTTATATTGATTTATATAAATATCAAAACAAACAATTTTGATAAAATTCGAGACTATTTTATGTATTTCATGTTTCAACTGTTATTCATTATGATATCGAGTTTTACTCTTTTTGCAGAAAATTTGTGCGTGGCTGATTCCGCTTCTTTTTTCCCTCCCTCGAAACGGTTTCTTGAATGTCGCGGAGATGACTATCTGGAAAGGGTTTTTGATGAAAATGAACGATTGATTCCTCTCAAAGGCTTGCTTGATGAAGCAGTTGACAATGAACAATTAGGTTTTTTTGGTTACAATGGCTGCTGCAGCGATTTCAGGATTTATCAAGATTTGATTCGGATAGGGATTGAAGAAATTTTAGGAATTCACGTTAGGAATGATTTCCATTTTTTACGTATACCTGGAGACAGTCGTTATACACACAACACTCCCGCAGAAATATTTGAAAATTATCGAAGTGATATCGATGACTTGAGAGAAGAAGCCTCTTCTCAGCTGCTTTCTTTACAACTTGCGATGTATAGAGGCTGCGCATCTGATAATGGATCTTGCAGCATTGGTTTTTTTGCAGATAATTATGCCATTAATACTGTTGATTATGCCAAGCAATTAGAGCTATTTTTTGATATGCTTGGTTTAAATACGAATCAAACGGCAGAAGCTTTTGAAATTGGGCGCAAGCTGCTTCCAGTTGAATATGGAGCTTTACTCCAGTTTTTTGACATGTCTCATACTCTCGCAGATGGGGCTCCTTATGATTTTGTGGATATGTTTGCCTATCCTTCCCATACGGGTGGAAAAAATATTGAAACGAAGAAAAAAATTTCAAATTATATTGGCAAAGGAAAACAATTCCCGCAAATTCGCCTTGTGATTAGTAACCGGCATGTGCTAAATCCATATTCTCCTTTGACAATCAAGCGTTACGATAATTTAGATGAAAAGATTGTGAAGCAATATGAGGAGGCTATCAGAAATTTCTATAAGGCGCAAACTGTCAACGAAGAAAAAAGAGCTCTTTATAAATCGTTGTTGTTATCACAATGGTCATCATAGATATCATTAGATGATTTTGTCTAATTTTGATTTACGCGGAAAGAAATAACATGATATTAGGATGGTCAGGATATAAAATAAGTTCTGTCTAATATCATGTTATATCAATATTGAGAAACGCATTGTCTTCAAGACTACCTCAATTCTGATTTTTGGCTTTCTAGCTTACAAAATCTTGGGACAACCTTCCTAATAAATAAAATTCCTTTTTCACTTTCAGCTTGCAAATAAAACCTTCAATTCTTTACCATATTGTCTTTGCAAATGCGAATGACATTCTAATTAATGGGGTGTAGCCAAGCGGTAAGGCAGCGGTTTTTGGTACCGCCACGCGGAGGTTCGAATCCTTCCACCCCAAATGCTTATGATGAACGAACGCGATGCTTTTTAGCCAATCTCAAGTGCTTTTATTTGCCGGATCATCTCATCCTGTCCTAGCTGATGAAATTGCCCAACATCTGCATGTTTCGTTAGGTCAGATGAATTTGAGTCGTTTTCCGGATGGCGAGGTTGGAGTTCAGATACTGGAAAATGTGCGAGGCCGAGAGGCTTTTGTACTGCAATCTGTGGCTTTGAAGCCCAATCTCTATTTAATGGAGATGTTGATGATTATCGATGCTCTTAAACGGGCATCGGTCAAAAGCGTGACGGCTGTTATTCCTTATTTTGGATATTGCCGCCAAGATCGAATAGATAAGCCTAACGTGCCGATTGCGGCTAAGTTAGTGGCCAATTTGTTAGTCGAAGCTGGAGCGACTCGTGTTGTGACGGTGGATCTTCATGCTGGCCAATTGCAAGGGTTTTTTGATATTCCTGTCGATCTTTTGTCGGGGCGCATGCCCTTGCTCAAGAGGATTCAGGAAAGGCAAATTCCTGATTTTGTTGTAGTGGCCCCCGATATTGGAAGTGTAAAAATTGCGCGAGCCTTTGCCGATCACTTAAAGTCTGGCTTTGCAGCCATGTACAAGCGGCGGATCGATGTCAAAGAAGTGAGCGACATGACACTTATCGGGGATGTCGCTGGAAAAAATGTACTTCTCGCTGATGACATGTGCTCCACAGGAGAAACGTTAGCATCAGCAGCGAAAGCATGCCAAGAGAAGGGAGCCAAGCGTATCTGGGGCGCAGTGACGCATGGCTTATGTGTAGATGAGGCTGTCAAGCGTTTGGAAGCTTGCCCGCTCGAGACACTATGGATAACCAATACCATTCCCTATACGGATCGTTTTGTGGGTACACAAAAAATCGAATCCGTCTCTATCGCCCCTCTATTAGCGCATGCGATTAGTTGCATATCAGTCGAGAAATCATAAAGAAGAGTTTTGTTTAACTTTATCCTTTTTGGGGGATTCATGAAACTGCAAACTGTAAAAAGAGCAGCAGATAAGAAAAGCGAAGTGAAGAAGCTTCGCCGCGAAGGATATATTCCTGCCGTTCTTTATGTGAAAGATAATAACGCAGAAACCATGGCTGTCAATGCGAGTGAATTTAGTTCATTTTTGCGTGATGTCAAGCCGGGGCATCTGCCGACGACAATTTTTACATTAGTCGACGACAAAGGTAAAGAGCGCCGCGTTGTGATCAAAGACATTCAATATGAGATCACAACATATGCGGTCACGCACTTGGATTTCGAAGAATTGGTCGCAGACCACAAAATCAATGTCAAAATTCCTATCGAATGTATTGGACAAGTGGATTGCGTGGGTATAAAGCTTGGCGGAGTTTTACGTCAAGTGATCCGGCACGTGCGCGTGCGCTGCTTACCTAAAGACCTTCCTCCCTACTTCGAACTAGATGTTCGTGAATTAGGATTGAGGCAATCCAAGAGATTAAAAGATCTCCAAATTCCCAAGACGGTTCGTCCTCTTGTTGATTTGAATGAGGTCGTAGCTGTTATTGTAAAACGATAAAACATTGATTGAACGTGACCCAGACGACTTCGCAATCCTTTTTATTTGTCGGTCTTGGCAATCCGGGACCGCAATATGAGATGACCCGCCATAATATGGGTTTTTTGGTAGTCCAAGCTTTTGCAGATCGGCTGGGATGGTCTTTGAAAGAAGACCGGCGTTTTAATGCTCGAGTGGCTAAAGGAGTTATTGAAGAGCATGCAATACACTTGCTCTTGCCTTTGACCTATATGAATTTGAGTGGGGATGCAGTTCGGCGTTATGTCGACTATTTTAAGATTCCGCTCACAAGCATCGTGATCGTCACAGATGATATTGCCCTGGATTTTGGCCGACTGAGGTTGAGGTATATGGGGAGTGACGGAGGACATAATGGATTAAAGAGCCTCAGGATGAGCTTGGGGACCTCTCACTATAAGCGTTTGCGTATGGGGATTGGTCATCATGGGGAGAAGATGTTGGCAAGTTATGTATTGGAAAAATTTAACCACAAAGAGCAACAAGAATTACCGACTTTTATTGACCATGGCGTCGAGGTTTTACAGCATTTGCTGAGGGAAAGCTTCTCACACGTCATGAACAGTGTCAATACTGTTCCGCGCTCGACTGAGCAAAAACAAGCCGATGGAGCGGAACCAATCGATTTAACAAAACCCCCTGTTACAGGGCGAGGAGAATAGCATGAGTCAAAACAAACAAAACCTTTACGAAGGGATGTATGTCATTAGCGCAACGCTGAGCGACGATGCTCGTCATAAGGCGCTGGATCGCATTCAAGCCGGCATTACCAATCGTGGCGGAGAGATTAAAAAAGTTCACGAACAAGGTCGCCGTCGTTTAGCTTATGAAATTGATGGACATCGTGAGGGTTACTACTACTTGATTTATTTTACAGCCCCTACGCAAGCCATTTCAGAGCTTTGGCAAGAATATCACCTCAATGAGGATCTCGTTCGCTTTATCACTTTACGAGCTGAAAAAGTGATGGAGAAAATTGAATTCAAACCTTTAGTTGAGCAGCAATAAGGAGTTCGAATTATGATGCAAAGAAGACCAAGATATAATCCTGAGCAAGCCGATATGCGCTCTAAGAAGCGCAAGCGTTGTCCTTTTACCGCTGCAGGCGTCAGAGAGATCGATTACAAAGATATTGATACATTGACCCAATTCATCACTGAACGGGGCAAAATTTTACCGAGACGTATTACGGGCGTTTCTGCTTTCCACCAGAAGAAACTTACAGCCGCAATCAAGCGCGCGCGCCATGTGGCATTATTGCCATTTGTTGCTGAAGTTTAAGATTAAGAGGAGAAAAATCTATGGCAACAAAATTACTATTAATTGAAGACGTAGAAGCTCTCGGGCGCAGCGGTGAAATCGTTAGCGTAAAGCCCGGTTATGCTCGCAATTTTTTGCTTCCCCATGGCTTTGCGGTTATCGCCGATAAAAAAGCTTTGCGGCAGCAAGAGCGTCTTAAGGAAGAGCGGCAGAAGAAAGCTGTGGCCGATAAAAAAGAATCTGATGAAATTGCAGCTCGCCTTGAAGGTGTGACTTTGACCATCGTTGTGAAAGTCGATCACGAAGGCCACATGTATGGTTCTGTAACAGCGCATGAAATTGTCCAGCTCTTGCAAGAGCAGCAACACGTGGTGCTGGAGAAGAAGAATATTCAACTCAAGCATGCGATCAAAACAACAGGCGTGCACGCAATTCCTGTAAAGTTAAAAGAAGGTGTCGCAGCTTCCATCACTTTGAAGGTCATGTCGGAAGAAGGGTTTCGCACTTCCCAAGAAGAGCAGCCGGCTGCTGCTGAATAATAACTCTGGTTAATAATGACCCATTCATCAATGAATATGGCAGAAATCTTCTGTCATATTCATTCATTTTCATTGCTTTTACGGATTGATTTTGACGTATGATGCGTTTATTTTCTCCTGCTAAAATTAACTTGTTTTTGCGTATTGTTTCTAAGCGTTTAGACGGCTATCACAATTTATCTTCCGTTTTTCAAACGATTACTCTTGGGGATACCCTAACGATAGCATTGCATGATCGTGATGAATTGACTTGTACCGACCCTTGTTTGCCTACAGATGCATCGAATCTCATCTTAAAAGCAACAGAACTTTTTCGACGCAAGGCAGGCCTTCAGCAAGGGTTTAAGATTCATTTGATCAAGCGTATTCCCCTGCAAGCTGGCTTAGGGGGTGGAAGCAGCAACGCTGCCACAACATTGTGGGCATGCAATCAATTGGCCAGCACTCATGTGCCCTTGAATACTCTAAAACAATGGAGTTCAGAGATTGGTTCGGACATCCCTTTTTTCTTTTCACAAGGCACGGCTTATTGTACAGGAAGGGGGGAGTCTGTCCATCATATACCTGCTTTAAAAGCGCAGCCTCTGTGGATTATTAAGCCGCCGTACGGTTTATCAACGCCGGAAGTTTACCGCCGCTTAAATTTTTTGAATTCGATTTCAGAAAAAGATGTGCAACGCGATTTAGATGCTTTTTTGTCGGAGAGATTGCCTTATTTTAATGATTTGGAAAAGCCAGCTTTTGAAATAAAGCCCGAGCTTTATCAGTTGAAGACTTCGCTTCTTGCAAGCGGATTTGAAATTGCACTGATGTCGGGATCGGGATCTTCTTTTTTCTGCCTTGGTCAAGGAGTCCTTCCTAAGGAGAATGATTTAACCATTTATCCTGCCCATTTTATGAATCGTCCACTTTTCGATTGGTATTTTGATGGAGATTAAACACAAAGACACGAAGACACAAAGACACAAAGAACGATCCAATTCACAACATAGGTAACACTTTGTTCACCAACAAATGACTGTTACCTATGTTGGTGAACTGGACCGTTCTTTGTGTCTTCGTGCCTTTGTGTCTTTGTGTTTAATCTCCATCAAACACAACAGTCTTGGGTTTTTACCGTGCAATTTATTCCGTTTCGTGATCACATGAGGTTTGCATTGCCTGCATGACTTTTTTTTTGTTATTTTGAATCCCGCTAGTTTTTTTTTAATTCTTAAGATGAGGCAGCTGATGAGCAAGAATTCTAAAATTTATTATAAAACAGCAAAAATCGACGGTCTAAAGATATTTTTTCGTGAGGCAGGGGATAAGAGCCATCCGCCTATCTTGTTATTGCATGGTTTTCCCTCCTCTTCGCATATGTTCCGCAATTTAATACCCTTGCTGGCAGAAGATCATTACGTCATTGCTCCGGATTATCCTGGATTTGGGCATAGTGATATGCCTCTCAGAGATAAGTTTGCATATACATTTGACAACTTTGCTCATATAGTCGACAAACTTTTGAATCACTTGCAAGTTAAAACCTTTGCGATGTATATCTTTGATTATGGTGCACCAATAGGTTTACGTCTATTTCATAAAACTCCTGAAAGGGTTAGTGCGATTGTCACTCAAAATGGGAATGCTTATGACGAAGGCCTTGGAAGCTTTTGGGATGCAGTTAAGGAATATTGGAAAACTCATGGCGAAAAAGAGCGAGAGGCTCTTCGTTGGTTGACAACCTTAAAGGCGACAAAATTTCAATATGAAAATGGTGTTCCCAATGAACGATTGCCAACTCTAAGTCCCGATGGATGGCAATGTGATCAAAGTCTGATGGATCGACCGGGGAACGCTGATATCCAATTAGATATCTTTTATGATTACAGAACAAATCTTCCTCTTTATCCTAAGTGGCAAGAGGCTTTCAGAAAACATAAGCCGCCTCTTATCGCGCTTTGGGGTAAAAATGATCAGATTTTTGTGGCGCCCGGAGCCGAGGCGTATAAACGAGATTTGCCGCATGCAGAAATCCACATGCTTGATACAGGACATTTTGCCATTGAGACGCATCTTGAAGAAATTGCGGGTTTAATGAAGCCCTTTTTAAAGAAACATATCATGAAAGAAAAAGCCACGATGTATTGACGAATGAGGTAGTCAAAAACCTGTTTCTAGAAACCCCAATAATATTAAACCTCTTGCGTAATTAAATTGCTTCTGTTTTAACGCCAACGATTCCATGTTGCAGGTAAGACATCATGGTTGCAAAGGAATAAATGAATGACTAATCAATTTCCATCCATCTTTGGTTTTTTGCCATGTGCTCACATTCTCTCCATTAGCAAGATTAATTCCTAAAATGAATAACGTGTAGGAGGTAACAAGAACATCTTTATGTCGTTTTGCAATCAAATTCTCAATCTTAAAACTGAAAAGAGTAGTATTTGTAAGTTCGGCTACTTGTTGGTCGCGATTAATGACGTCTGTAAGATTTAAGCCTTGAAAGATAGAAGAGATGAGACGGTGAAGTTTTTCTGTTTCGTGAGTTTGTACTAAAGTCCAGAATTTTGTTTCCAATCGAAGTGCCAATTCTTCTGTGTTTTTAGAAGATTGATCGTTATGATGACATTTTATTTCTGATGCATTACCGCTACATAATGCAAAAAATGATAAAATACCAATGATTATTCCCATCATTTTACATATAGATTTTTTTATAAGATTCATAAGAAAATCTCCTCTAAAAAGATATACACAAACAACCTCAAGAATTGGCATTTGGGCGGTGCCAATTCTTGAGGTTGTTTGTGTATATCTTTTCTCACAATTTTCCATTTTTCAAAATAAAAAGACATTGTATCGGGGTCATATCGTGCTTGGCATTGTAGCATTCTATCTTGAAATAGCATACTCTTTTTGTAAATAAATAGCGAAATGCCAAGCCCGATATTTTTATACCTTCCTATAGTTCCCGTTGGTCACTGGGGGCTGGGCTGTGAAATTTCTTCTGTTTTTTTGAGCAAAAATATCCAGAAATATAAGAGCATTCTAGAGAAAGCGAAGGAATACGAAATTCACAGTTTAATAGACATTTACGTTAAAAGCTATCATGTGCAAGAAGCATGGGATCTAGCCTTAAAGAATAAGGATCAACTCCATTTAGTTCTGTATGAACTTAAAAATGCTTTTCAAAATTGTCATTTGTCTGATGAAGTTCAGAAAGTCGATGAAATGATAAAACAAGCTAAAAACTCCTAAACAGAGCATGTTTATGTTAACAGTTGTGAAAATAGAACCCAGAAACAAGAGAGCCATATCATGGACGTGAATAGTTACGAAATTTATTGTATTTAATATCAAATTATATATTTTTTAAAAAAAAAGTATAATAACATTTAAGGATATAAAATGAATCAAACACGATTGTCTTACGCTTCATCCGGGATTGGTATTTCAGGCCATTACGAATTAAATATGGAAAAATTAGACGATTTGATCAAAAAAATAGGCAATTCTCAAGATCCCCTTGCAGAAAAGTTGCATGATGCTGCTTCTGGAAAAAAGCTAAAAACGCAATTGGCTATCGAACGAGAGGCTTTAAGCAAGCTCAGCCTTCCTGGAGTCGCGGAAATAGATATCTGCAAAGAAACGGCTGCCATTTGTGAAAAAACGATTCATAACATCATGGAGATATTAGAAACGTTTTGTGGTGCAGATCCTTATACAATCCAAAGTATCGTTCATCAAATTCTTGGTATTTCAAAAATTGAAAATCATGGATGTGAATTCGCGATATCAGAAGTCAAAAATGAATTAAATCAACAATATTTCAATCTGATGATTGAAATGGGATTTCTTAAAACTTCAGTTTCTTCGCTTTCAGAATTCACCTATAATCCTGGACTAATAGCAAAGGAGTTATTAGAAGTTAATTCAGAGATTGAAAAATTGGTTTTTGGTTGTGGTGTATTGACCAAAACCTATTATACCAGTTGCTTTTGGCAAGCTCAGCAAGATCACGAAAAAGCGATACTTGTTGATATAACGGATAGCCTTGCGCCTCACATCATTAGTTGCATGCACAATCTCGATTTATGGAAGTCGATCCCTGATGAAAGGTTAAGCAATGTGCACGATCATACTCAAGGATATTTCCTTTTTGATAATGAACAGACCATTCATACTCTCAAGGAAATTTATCGGACTCTCAAAAAGGAAGGCTGTTTTGAATCATCCCTTAATTTACGACCTAATGATATCGAAAAATTGAAAGAAGCCGGTTTTACAAGATTCGAAAGAAAATTTGCTTACAAAAGTTAAGGTAATCTCAACAATACATTTTAATTCTCATTATTGATTGAATTTTATATATTGACGATCGTAATTGTCAAGATGTCGTCTTTGTGAAATTCAAGCGGAGAATGAGATAGAATCACATGTCAGAGACACATTCAAAAAATGATCCCACTGCAGATTGGCCTGAAGAGGTTAAGCAGGCTTATGAGCATCTCAAAATTCCAAGTTTATATGATGCTGTTGTCGCTAATGAAAAACTGAGCTTGGAGTTTCGTCGTCAAGATCGAGAATTAAAAGCCATTGTGGAAGGGATGCAACTTTTATCTTCTCAAGTGAATTCTGTTTTGAAAATTCTGGAAGAGGAGTGGGAGGAATATGAGTCGGATGGGGGAGGTTTAGTCAATTCGCCGCCTGATTTTGAGAACGCGACTGGTCAAGAATTAACAGATCTGGAAATAGAGCTTCTTCAAGAAAATGAAGTGTTTTTGGAAGAGCAATCCAGGAGCATGTTAATGGACACTCACGATGATATGCGGGATTTATCTCGTAGCGCTCGGCAAGCCATCTATCAAATTTTGGCATTACTGCCGAAAAAAGAAGGGCTCATCCCTCATTTGCCTTCATGGCATCCCGTGATAGAAGGAATTCTTCAAAGCATTGTCGAATCTATTGAAAAGACACGCTACCAACTTTTGACACGATTAGAAGAAATGCATATCGAGATGGTCGATCCTCAGCCGGGAGAATCTGTAAACAAAGCCCTTCATCGTATTGTGGATCGCCTGCCGGGCGGCAAACCGGGGACGATTGCTCATGTCATACGACTTGGCTATCAGCAAAATCAAAATGTATTGCGACTAGCTGATGTCACCGTTTACCAAGAGACCTGATCTCTATTTTGCCAAAGCAACGGGCAATCCTTTCCATTCAGTATAATGTTGGGAGCTTCTATTAGCTCGTGTTTTCCAAGACCGGTTGATGCCTGATGCTCCATAAAATATGGTATTTTTTCCATAATAAGAGTTGAGCGTATCAACTGCATCCATTAATTTTCTACGTTTGGAATTAATAGAACCAAGAAATAGATCCGGCATCACTAATTCCTGTGAGATTAAATCAAGAAGAATGATGCCGCATTTCTTATAGCGTTCAGTTTCAAAAAACATTCTTTGCAAGCAATACTTTGCTGCCGTTATAATCTGCGAAGTGTCGTTTGTTGGTTGTGAAAAGGACGTTGTCATTCCATAATGACGACGAGTTCCTTCTTTAGCATCTAGAACAGCTTCTAAAAATACTGTAATGGCGCTTGTACAGCTATTTTGTGCCCTTAACTTTACACATGCACCGCTGACATATGTTGACAACGCTTCCGCTAATTCATACGGATCGGTCACCACTTTGCCAAAAGATCTGGAATAACAAATATTCTTTTTGGGAGCAGGTTCATCTAGCGGTAAACAGCTCACGCCTCGCAACTCCCAAAGCATTCTCTCCCCCACTACACCCATCTTGCGGCGAATAAAGGTTGGCTCCGTTTCTCTAAATTCCCATGCTGTGCGAATTTCTATTCCATACAGTCTTTCTCTTAAGCGTGAACCAATTCCCCATATTTCTCCCACGGGATAATCTTGTAAGATCTTTTTTTGAACAGAAGGAGAAGTCAAATCAAAAACACCTATAGAGCGATCTTTTTTGGCGATGTCATTTGCAATTTTGGCTAGAGTTTTTGTTGGAGCTATCCCCAAAGAGATAGGAATGCCTACCCATCGTTTAACCTTTCGTTTAATTTCCATGCATAATTGAAATATATTTTCAGAAGTTCTGCTTTCTGAAAACTTGAGAAAGGCTTCATCGATTGAATAGATTTCGATCTCTTCTGCTATCGATAATAATACATTCATCACACGCTGAGAAATATCTCCATAGAGCTTATAATTAGAGGAAAAAACGATGACTTTCATTCGATCGCACAAGTTCCTTATTTTGAAATAAGGATCGCCCATTTTGATTCCCAATTTTTTTGCTTCTTGCGAACGAGCGACTGCACATCCATCGTTGCTGGAAAGGACGATCACAGGACGTCCCTCGAGCTTAGGATTAAATAGCCTTTCACAGCTAACGAAAAAATTATTGCAGTCGGCAAGAATAAAATAGCTCATCGCTTCCCTTACACCGGATGAATAACATTAGTAACGACTCCCCAAATATGCAGCTCCATCTCACTTGTTATTTCAATGGGCTGAAAAGCGTCATTTTCAGGAATTAATTGCACTTTACGACCTTCGATAAAAAGTCTTTTGACCGTTAGTTCACCATTCACTGCCGCTATCACGATTTTCCCGTTACCGGGTTCAATGCTTCTATCAACGATTAAAATGTCGTTGTGAAAAATGCCTGCCTTAATCATTGAATGACCAGACACTCTAAGAAAAAATGTTGCTGCCGGACGTTTAATCAAAAGCTCATTGAGATCGAGAGTATCTTCGACTTCCTCACTGGCCTGATTGGGAAAGCCGGCACTAATGGCATCCTGATAAAATGGCAAGCGATAAAATTTGTTATGCACACATCTTAAGACATCTTCAATTTCACTGACCGGAAGCCGTATGGCTTTGGTCTCAACACCAAACTTTCCTGTCCCTTTTGGCCTTCCTGCACCCATTCTTTTTCCACCCTTGGGCATAAGAATCTCCTTGTGATTGTTTAATCAGATTATTGTGCGTAATTCAGAAAAGTTCAAGAACAATGATTTTTTTAATTTCAAACGCATATTTTTCTTTTAATTCTAGGAACTTGCAATTTGTGATTTAGGGTAGGACGAAAAAAAATAGCTATCCCCATTTGCTTTTTGTCTCTCTCTGTGCTCTCTGTGTGCTCTGTGGTTGATATTGAACCACAGAGCGCACAGAGAGCACAGAGAGAGACAAATTTCATTGGGTTTATTTTGAAGGTGTTTCAAGCTATGTGTATCGTAGCTTTGAAACACCTGACTAGATCATGCAAGTTTTGTGAAGAACTTTGACAATACCAATTGCACATCCTTTTGCTCGATAATCTCTCGAAGTGTTTGCTCAGCTTGTTTTATTTCTATTGCAGTTAGAGTCTTAGATTTTATTGTTTCAGTTTTGTCTTTCTTCCAATTATCCAGGCATAGATTGAAAGTCAATTGTTTTACTTGTTTATTCCAAGGCAAGGGAGTTAGAGGTACTAGTTTGTCGAGTATTAGTTTGAGATAACGTTCTTTGACTATATCTCCATCTTCTCCTTCAAGGTTTCCATCTGGCAACTCTTCTTGAAAATCATTTAGTCCTTTTTGTAGTTCTTCCCGCACCAAACGAATATAGTTCTTGCCAATGATTTGTTCAAAACTCTCTCGATCAAATTCTTCAGATTTTTTGTTATTTGCTTTTAGGTTATCTAAAGTCATAGATAAGAGAGATGTAATCGCTTCGTCTGGATTCATACCTCCTTTTGAAACGTCATCGCTGAGTTTATATAGGGTCTTATCCAACATCTGAAGAGTAAATTCTTTTGTTTTGCCCGTTCCAGTAGGTAATGCCGTTTGAAAAGCTCCCATAATTTTAGATTCAGTTAAAGTCTTAGCATTTATTAATTCTGCAAATGATAATTTGGGATATTTACCTAGAGGCTTCTCTTTTGCTTGAATATGTGAGGAAGAAGCAAAGGTTTTTCTCTTTTTAACACTGTCTGGAGGTGTGTGGTCATCGAAGTTAACAGTTTGGACACCCTTGTTTCCTTCTTCAAATTGCAGACTTTCCCGGCGGTGTTTAATCGCTTGAATTCCAACTTTGATTTCACCGGATCTTAACTTTTCATTAGTTAAGATTTTTGCTATGACATCTTTTAATATGTGGTATTTAGGATAATCTTCTGCTAAAAGAAGAGGGGGTTTTTCTGTTTCATATTCCATTTTCCTGCTTTTGGAACTGTCGACCTTTTCTCCAACAGTTGCGGCAAGAAGTAAATCCCTTAAAGCTTCTAATAGTTTATCCGGAAGCTGTTCCAAAGATTTAGTATACTCTTCTAGCTCGTATTCATCATAAGGCATTAAATTAATCGATTTGTACAAAGCTCAATGTCCTTTAACCTTTCCTCCGTTATTGGGTTACTTTCAACAGGGATATCGCTTGAAGAAAGATCATGTTCATATATTTGAACTTTATGAATAACATCGTCAACTGACTCTAAAACATGACAGTCTAAATTTTCTAACAATTTCC
>Ga0364910_1094_pt1 | contig 35634 bp, 34 predicted proteins | sample SorcelJu500001C4_3_FD_206970 | JGI IMG/M metagenome (GOLD analysis project Ga0364910, IMG submission 206970) | Enriched cells from Trout Bog Lake Hypolimnion, Wisconsin, USA - BchlTB.June25.5000.01.C4 | ecosystem: Environmental > Aquatic > Freshwater > Lake > Hypolimnion/Profundal zone | place...
AGAAGAATCCTCCAATCTCAGTTCCTTCTGCAAAAAATCTAGCAGAGGCCCATAGCATGAAGCATCCTGATAATCGGGAAAAAAAACATCTTTGCTATGCCGATAGATAGATGGCAAATCTGCCTCGTAAAAGAAATCGCTGCCAAAAACAACATGATTTTCCCCTCCAAGTTCTAACCAATGAGCCATATGCCTGGGCAAAAAATCCTCCGTTTCACCAATAAAATATCCATAGAGATTTAATCCCACAACTCCCCCACGGCGAAAAATTTCTCCAGCAATCTCATCCGGGAGATTGCGAGCGACATCAGCAATCGCACGTGCATTGGAGTGGCTGGCCATCAAAGGTATCTCCAGATTATGTCCTTCAATGTAATCAATGACTTCATATGCCAAAGCATCCGAAGCATGGCTGAGATCGATGGCAATTCGCTGTTGATGAAGCTCATCCAATAAATGCTTGCCATCATCCTTTAAACCAACTTGCGCCAATGCCCCTCCTCCAAATCGATTTTCCGTATTCCAGGTCAAGCTTATGTATAGAGGCTTAGCAATATCTTTGATGATATGCCTTAAGCGCTTCATACCATCTTGCAAAGACTCATCCTCGCCGCAAAAACCTGATGCATTTTCAAATGCCATTACGATGGCAACAGGAGAAGATTTCATATTCCATTGAGGTGAAATATGCACAAAGTCTTTTGGACAACGTAAAGAGAGTTTTTGATAGAGATCGAGTTGATGGCTCGCCCGCTGTGTAGAATCTGGACCCGTTTGTGTGAAGACAGCCAAAGTTTGAAGCTTCACATGCCCTTGTCGCAATTGAGGAACTGCGCAACGGGCAACGGAATCATAAGGAGTCCTTTGAGGGCTGCCAGCTAGATAGAATAAAAGATCGCAATGCAAATCAACAATGGAGAATGTCATTTGGATTCCTTCTTATGTCGAGTCTTAAAAATAATGTTACTCAGCCTCGCAAGCTATCAATCTATAGCAGATGTTGTCAATTGTGCTCGAAATAAAGCTCTACAAGACCACTTCCATAACGCCTCATATTGTTCTTTGCTCTGTACTAAGCCGTCACCTCTCTGCAGACGTCCTTCTAAAATTAAACGACGGAGATGAACCTTTATGTTAGAAAAATCCACTTTATTTTGTTTCATCAAAAGGTGTGTTGCATATGCTACAGCTACAGTTCCTGATCGACCTACTCCGGCACGGCAATGAATGACGATAGGTTGCGTAGGATCTTTTTGATAATGTTCAAATATGGCGATGATGCGATCTAAATCATCCTCACTTATTCCGTTAAAATCATCCCAGCCTTCATAATGCAACCTTGTTATATCAAAATTGCCATTATCAGATTCATTCTCTTTAACGTGATAAGTATGCATGTGGGCATTTATCCCCTTGAGAGTCGTGTGACTTGTACAATTGACAACCACTTTTTTTTGATATTCTATGAAATTTTCAAATTCAGGGATGTAAGATTGCAAGCCCTTTACCATATCGTTAGCATTAGTTAAATCAACGATCAGACACGCTTCCTTACAAACATGCCAAAAAAGGGGGATTTTGTCAGGCAAAGGGTATTGAGTCAAAATAAAATGCGCTCCTTCCAACTTGACAAGGTTAGCATGCAAATAAAACGGTTGTTTATCTTCAGAAACATTGATTAGATTTCCAGGAACATTCACGAGAGTATCTACCGGGCATAGAATATTTGAAAAACGGCAATTTTCATAAGAATAAGGGTAAGTAGGAACAACAGGGGTATCTTTAGCCAGCTTATTAAAAATCTTGGCATAATTGACTTCGGGAACAGTGTAATCAGGGAATGTCTTTTGAATCGGTTCAAGCAACCAAGAGGGAAGAACTTGGGAGTGAGTGTCATGAGCATCTATTAATTGAGGAGATGGCAATGAAACAACATCTTGCTTTTGTTCCTCTTGTACAATTTGATCTATCGGTTGACTATCTGATGTTCGAATATCTAACGTGGGAGAAGATGGAGGTGTTGGAAATATATCATTTAAAGTGGGAGAAAGCGGGGGTGTTGGTACTCTATAATCTAAAGTGGGAGAAAGCGGGGGTGTTGGTACTCTATAATCTAAAGTGGGAGAAAGCGGGGGTGTTGGTACTCTATAATCTAAAGTGGGAGAAGATGGCGGGAGTGTTGGAAATATATCATCCGTTTGTTCTTCTATTTCGATGGAGTCCCTTAATTCAATGTCAGATGTAGATGTGGATAAAACATCGCTCTCCTTTTTTTTCTCTTTTTTTATCGGAGAATCGATGAATGGCACGGGGAGTTGATCAGCTACTTTTTGTAGAGGGTCTGAAAGATCATCCGACTGTTGTACAATCATATCTTGCCGCTGCCAACACCAAACCCCATATATTAACAATCCCAACAAGGAAAAAATGCATAATGCGACAAAAATAATTTTTGCTTCACGTAAAGAATTTTTTGAATGAATTAAAATCATTTCAGTCAAATTGTCTTGAAATTGATTTTTAATCAATGTAATGGGAATAAAAAATGAATTCATAATTTAATATTTGTTTTAAATAAAGTTAGTCAAATGCGTAGTAGACTCTCGCCGGTATGCGTTCATTAAATATATCTAAGCACAGCAGCATTTGGCTATAGATAACTATGGCAGTGAGAATAATAGCAGTTGCCGGTTTCGATTCCATGCTCGATAGCTTCACACTCGAAGCAAGATGCTTGAATAAACCCACAGCAATCGTGACGCTAACACCTATGCGAAGAGCGGAATAAATAGGTTTATTACTGCTCTCTTCGAACATCCAGTATAAAATGAATTGGTTAATACGATCAATTGTTGCAAATAAAGCGCAACAAACTGCAGCACTTGTTAAGTCGGTTTGAGAAGGATTTTTAAAAAATGATAGAGCAGATGCCGATTTTACAATCAAATTGACTACACGGCCAGATACGTAGCCAACAGCTGCAAAAGCACCGATATCTAAACAACTATACCACACATATCCAATCTTTTCTCCGTGAATATCTAAAACCATAATATCTCCTTTTTTTGAAAGCTCTTCTTTCTAAAACAAGTGAATGACCTCATAAACAATCGGTTGTAAAAAAAACAAATGTCTGAATAAATAGTACTCAGAGAATTTTACCCAAAAATTAAATTTTATAAGCACTTCAAAATATCAAAGGAATTAATAATTTTCAATGAAATTACATTAGAGAATTCATTCAATTCCCAAGAAGAGAATAACTTATCTCCGTTTTCGCATTTTAATAAACAGAAGAATTACCAAAATTGACAGGATATTGTGTTTAGCCAACTTTTTTTCGTCCTCCTCGCGCTGATTTTGATTAACTTTACATCAGATTTGGACATGACATTTTGGATTCAAAATCCTATTGAAGCTTTTCTATGGGGAGTGGTGGTCTATTTCTTGTTTTTGGCTTTTTTATATGGGCAGTCAAAATATGTGGCTCGACCATTGAAAAAAAAACGCGTGGAATCGGTTTGGTGGTTTCTGGTAAATCTGGAATTATTACTTTTCTTGGCTATATATCATTTTGGGCTTGGAGCGCATCGCTTTTTCCAACAAGGGAGGCTCTCTTCTTATCAAACTCCTTTTATCCTAGCCTCTTTGCTCTTTTATTTTCTAGCACTGTGTTGGACCCACCTCTGGTATTCCTATTTCCAACTGCGCCATTCTTTTAAAAAGGCTTTGAAGACAGCTTGGCAGCAACTTTTATTTGTATGCCCATTTTGCATACCCTTTGTTCTGATCAGTTGTCTATTAGATGCATTGGAGCATCTTTCCTTCTGGCAAAGTAATAAAATACAACTTCTTGAACAAGAGCTCATTTTATCCATTCTTGGTCTATGCCTGCTAGGAATAGTAACTATTTTCCTACCAGCCTTTATTGTTATCTGTTGGGGCTGCCGCCCTCTTGATTGTTCCGATTTAAAAGACCGCCTGGATCGTATGTGTGCCTCCTTGCATTTTAGACATGCAGGGCTTAAGATTTGGTCTATCATGTCCCATTCATTCACAGCGGGAATCATCGGCATCGTTCCAGCATTTCGCTACATTCTTTTTACCCCTACATTGCTTAAACAGTTTACACCAGAAGAAATCGAAGCTATTTTGATTCACGAGATCGGACACAATCGCCATCGACACTTACTTTTGTACCCTTTTATCATGTTAGGGATGCTCGTTTCGGGGGCTTTAGGATTGGCAGGATTGGAGAATTTTTTCTCTTTTAAGATAGAGCCTGCGGAAACAGGTTATTTTACTTTGTTGATCGGAATATTCATCATCTATGCCTTATTAATGGGGATTTACTTTCGATTTATTTTCGGATTTTTCTCTCGCTTATTTGAAAGACAAGCCGATCTCTATATCTTTGAATCCTCGCTCTCGCCTATGTGCTTAATCCAATCACTTGACCATTTGGGAATAGCCACAGGCAATACCCATTCTCATCCAAGTTGGCACCATTTTAGCATCCAAGAACGCATTCGCTTTTTGTATCAGGCAATGGAAAATCCATCTTTAGTTCAACGGCATCACCGACGGGTGAGAAAGTGGTTAATTCTCTATTTTTTGGGTCTTCTTGCAAGCTGTTATTTTCTTTATTTGCTTCTTTAAATCAAGTGCTTTATATAATTATCAGCAATCTCTTTAATTTGTTATTCTATCTCTGTGCTCTCTGTGTGCTCTGTGGTAAAATTCAACCACAGAGCACACAGAGAGAAACTGCACACTTCTTGTAATTTCTCGGTAGAGAGCAAAAATGATTGCCTCGCTTTGTGTTTCCTGCGAGCTCTGAAAACGAGAAAATTGACACTCAAAAAAAGGGCATGCTTTATGGCAGCACATCCTAAGCTTTCTTTAGCTAAAATGCAAAATTGGATCAACGAAAACCGCTCTCAGTGGCTCGAAGAGTTTATGACTTTTTTGAGCTTTCCTAGCGTAAGTTCTGAGCCTCAATTTAAGCAATCTCTTTTGGAATGCGAGGAATGGTTATCTCGCTATCTAAAAAATCTGCACTTTGAAGTAGAGTCATGGCCGACGGAAGGACATCCTGTGCTATTTGCCTCTCATATGAAGGCAGGACCGGACAAACCTACTTTGCTCATTTACAATCATTATGATGTTCAGCCTTCAGATCCACTTGAAGAGTGGCAATCCCCCCCTTTTCACGGCAGCTTGCGCAATGGACAAATTTATGCCAGAGGAGCGCAAGACAATAAAGGTCAATGCTTTTATGTTCTTCAATCTCTTAAACTCTTGCAAAATCAATTAGGAACGCTTCCGATTAATATTAAACTTTGCATTGAGGGAGAGGAAGAAATCGGAAGCGCAGGACTTGCCCATCTGCTTCCTCATAAAAAGGAGCAACTTCAGGCCGATTATCTGGCCATCGTCGATTTAGGATTGCGCAAAGAAAAAATTCCCGCTTTGACATTGGGCATCCGAGGCATTGTGACTTTGGATGTCGAAGTGCAAGGTTCAAAAATAGATTTGCATTCAGGCTCCCATGGAGGAATCGCCCATAACCCGATTCATGCTCTTGTCAAATTATTGGCAAGCATGCGGGATGATAAAGGGCGCGTTGCAATTCCTGGCTTTTATAAAGATGTAAGGGAAATGCCTTTGGAAGAGCGTTCTAGGGTCTCTTTTCAATTTGATGCAAATGAATATCAGCAGCAAACCGGCGCTATGCCTACAGGCGGCGAAATCGAATATTCTGTTTTAGAAAGAGCCTGGATTCGCCCTGCGCTAGAAATCAATGGTATCTGCGGAGGCTACACTGGCAAAGGCTTTAAAACCGTCATTCCTGCCAAAGCTTACGCCAAGATCTCTTGTCGTTTAGTCCCGGATCAAAATCCCGCCGAAATTGGTGAATTGATCGCTGCTTTTTTGAAAGAGAATGCACCTTCAGGGATTCATGTAAGCACTACAGTTCATCCAGGTCAAGGCAAAGCTGTTCGTGTTTGCCCTGAAGCAGGGATTGTCAAAGCATTCGCCGAAGCTTTTGAAGAAGTCTTTGGAGCGCCTTGCGAGTTCATTTTTGAAGGTGCATCTATTCCGATCGTACCTCAACTTGCAGAAGCTTGCGGCGGCGATACCATATTGTTAGGATTAGGTTTGACGACTGACCAAATTCATGCACCCAATGAACATTTTGGAGTGGATCGATTAGAAAAAGGGATGCTTGTCATGGCGCGCGCCATCGAATTACTTAATCCAGTTACTTAGCTCTCTCTGTGCTCTCTGTGCGCTCTGTGGTTGATATTGAACCACAGAGCGCACAGAGAGCACAGAGAGAGACAAAAAGCAATTGCTATAGCGCTGCCAAAAGCTCTTGTCTACTCAGAGGCTGTTTTTGATCAAATATTTAACCGATGATGACGAGATGCTTTTGATCTAGTTTAACAAGACCGTTATCAATCACTTTTGCATCTTTGTTATCTCGATTACTAAAGCAAGAATAGCCCAGTTTGAATATAACTAAAACACCTACAACGCCTGCACCTGCAGTTGCACCAAGCATAAGGACGCTTGACCCCACCACAGCGCCTGCAAAGGCTGCTCCCCCCGAGATGAAACCAAGAACGAGAAGAGATATGTTATGCGTGCGATTAGTTTGTTTTCTTTGCAAAATCGCATCGGTTTTACGCAATATATTATCAACCGTCAATTGATAATCATGCTCGTAATAATATTTGTTAATACTCCAACGAGTTTTTAAATCTTCAAAAGTTTCATTTTCTTCTAACCCCTCTTCGCCATCAGCAATGGCCTTTCCAACAAAGAATGCCGTAGCTAAAGCAGCAACCAGTCCAATGAATCCTACCAAAATGCGAACACCTGTTTCATCTTTCTTCTTATCTTCTTCACCATCATGATAATGATGATGATGAACATGAGACTCTGAATTGAACATCTTCCAACTATGATCTGAAAAATCGAAGTTAAACGATGGAGCCGCTGCCTTGGTAGCAATCGGAGCGTGTACCACCGGCGCATGATCAGATGAAAGATGAGTTGCTTTGCCATAAAGAATGGTTCCGCTTAGTTCATCCGCTTTTGTCAACAATCTCAACGTCTCTTTATGGATAGCTTGAGTCAACTGAGGCTTAGGTACAAAACATTCTTTATAGGGTTGATAGACAGGGTTCTCGAATACATTCGGATTCGAAATGAATGAACCTTGCTGCACATATGCAGCCGCAGGGTTCGCATGTCCTTGATCATATTTAAAATGATCATCATGTTGACTATTGATTCCACTCGGAATAAAGGTAGCAGTGGTAATTGTTGTTGTATTAACTAGACCGAAACTCATAATTCACCTATTTAGTTATAAATTAGTATTAAAATTCGCTGATTTAGTAACCAATTATATATACTAATATAAAGCACAAATAAATCTCCCTTAAAAGAAAAATTAATTTATGCTTTGCGATAAGCTCGAAAAAGGGCAAGAAAGGGGCTTGACAAAACCGAGGAGAGCGAGGTAAAACTTAGAATCCACTCATCAATCAAATAAGGAGTTTCTATCATGCGCTATCCTTCTGCCTTGTTTTTCAAATCTGCTCTTGCGTTGTCTTGTGTAGCCTTGTCAACAACTTCTTTTACATCAGCTCCTCAGCAAACGACCACATTACCCCCGCAAGCAACCACCGCGGGAGATGGCAACCGAACGGAGGATATCCGCCGCTTGCCTGGAAAAGAAACAGTAGCTGATTTTCGAGGAGTTGCTAAAAAGGCAATTCCTGCGGTGGTATCTATTAAAGTTCAAAGTAAAAAACGACCTTCAGCCTTTGGAAGTGATAATCAATTTGAAGATCCATCCGATCTTTTTGGCAATGACGACCTTTGGAACTTATTTGGAATTCCGCGCCGCGATTCACGTTCTCAGCCTTTTGCCGGTCAAGCGTCAGGAGTTATCGTCAATGAGAACGGGTATATTTTAACTAATAGCCATGTCGTACATGGAATGGATGATATAAACGTTCAATTGAATGATGGGAGAGAATTTCCCGCTAAAGTTTTAGGAGATGACACGAATAGCGATCTGGCATTGATTAAAATTAACGCGGACCATCTCCCTTATTTAACTTTAGGAAACTCTGATGATTTAGAAGTCGGTCAATGGGTAGCAGCTATTGGAAACCCCTTCGGATTGCAAGCAACATTGACAGTTGGGGTCATCAGCGCAAAAAGCCGCAATAATCTCGATATCGCTCGCTATGAAGATTTCATTCAAACCGATGCAGCAATTAACCGCGGAAATTCAGGCGGCCCTCTGGTGACATTAAATGGCGAGATTGCAGGAATCAATACGGCGATAGCCACGACGACAGCCGCAGGATACGTTGGCATAGGCTTTGCCATTCCAAGCAACATGGCGAAGAATTTCATGGATGAAATCCTTTCAGACGGTAAGATTACGCGAGGATTTTTGGGATTGGCGTTGCAATCCATTGACTATAATCTGGCAAAAGCATTTGGCTTGAAAAAAGTAGAAGGAGCCTTAGTCTCCAATGTCACTAAAAATTCTGCTGCTGAACGCGCCGGCGTGCAAGTGGAAGACATCATTTTGGCAATTAATGGACGTCCGGTGGAAAGCGCAGCCAGTTTGCGCAATGCTGTTTATATGATGAAGCCAGGAACACAGGTGAATTTAACTGTTTTGCGTAAAGATCAGCAAATTCAGATTCCTGTGACAATTGGTGAGTTTTCTGAAAAAACCGCCGTAGCAATTGCACCTGCTTCTCAAAAGAATTCTTTGGGAATCGAAGTCGGCAATCTAAGCCCCGAGATTGCTCAACAATTAGGATATACTCAGGATCAAGGCGTTGTCATTACACGAGTAAATCCATCAAGCGTTGCCGCATTAACGGGCCTGAAAAAGGGCGCCTTAATTTTATCTGTGAATCGTCAAAAAGTCACAAACGTGGGCGAATTCAATCAAGCGCTTGCTCAAGCTCCAAAAGATGCTTCTATACTTCTTCAAGTGAAGCAAGGCGACCTCTATCTTTTCATCGCTTTACAAACGCAAGATACAAAAGAATAGCATTCTCTAAGGCACAGGCTTCTTCGCCTGTGCCTTTTGCTATTCCTTGAAGATCTGTTCACATCACGGAGAAGACTGCAACAGTCCCTTTTGAGAGAGAAGTTCGAGAATTTTTGGAATAGCCTCCCTAGCAGCTTTACAACCTGCCTCATACACGAGCTGAGGATTTCTGTCATCGAATAAACCCATATCGCCCAGTTCAGGCTGAATCACAACATCAGCTCCTTGTAGACAGCTTTCGCTCTGCAAAAGAAATTTAATTTCTGCAGAACGGGTGGCCACGCCAAACAAATTGGTAGGACAAGTTTTGGGTAAAAGACCGCTCAAATCCACTGCAACAACAACAGCAGCTCCCGTTTTCTTGGCGATTTTAACAGGAACAGGATCAGCGACCCCTCCATCAACAAGCCAACGCTTATGAAGATAAACCGGACAGAAAACAAAAGGCACTGCTGACGAAGCATGGACCGCAGGAATGATCGCACCTGAATTAATTGAAACCAATTCGCCGGCTAGTAAATCTGTTGCCACGACATATAGCGGTATTTGGAGATCTTCAAAGCATCGACAAGAAAGATTGCGCCTTAAAAAACGCCTAAGCGCTCCCCCTTGCACAAGCCCAAATCGGCCATACCAAATGTTAATATCCAATATATCCCATGTTCGCAAAGGCTTCAAAATCTGTTTAATATAGAAAGCATTTGGACAATCTGCATAGAGAGCACCTACAATACTTCCTGCGCTACATCCTACAATAACATCGATAGGAATGCAGGCTTTCTCAAACTCAGCCAAAACCCCCACATGCGATAATCCCTTCGCACCGCCGCCGCCTAAAACAAGCGCCACTCGTACACAGTCAGGCGGCAAACACTCAGGAATCGCTGGTGGATGATCCGGTAAATCAAGTTTGGTTTCACAACCACTCGCAAAAAATAAAATAACACAAAATAATAAAAACTTTGAGGGAGTTGCAAACCTCGGGCTCTGCCGATTTTTTGAGTGATTTTGGCTAGATTTAGCATTTGATGCAAATTCACATACTTTTGAGAGTAGGGGATTTGCATCAAATGCCAAAGATCGGCAAAAGCGCCAAAAATCGACCAGCCCGAGTTTTGCAACTCCCTCTTTTAAGTATTTGCATTTGCCGATTGAATCTATCATGTCTGAAGTCATTGTCAATTAGGTTGATGAAGGGTTGATGAAGTCTTTCACTAAATCTCATGTAAATCATATAAAAAATACCAAAAAGCTACCCTATAGCAAGCAGGAGGGTTTTTTCACTTTTAACACGAACTATACGTATTCATTTTTGACAGATCAATAAAAATTCTGAGAATATTGTTATGAATCAACAAGTATTATTGATAGGCAGTCTTTTAAGATTGAAATCTAAACTGATCATGCTGTGCTTTGATGAATGGCGACAAGTCTGCTAAATTTCTTTGTTCAAAAGCTCTTGAATAATTTTAACGCCGACGTTCCTCCCTGAAAGGACAATAACAGTGGGAGATAAAAGTTTTTTTATTTGACCCTTTAGACAAGCTGCAATCACAACAGCCGAAGAAGGTTCTATTAAATATTGATGTTGATGCACCATCCAACAAAAGGCCTGCCCTATTTCTCTTTCACTTACTAAAACCACATCATCTATCCTAGTTTTTAAAAATTCAAAACAGCGGTCGCCCAATCCCCCTTCGATTCCCCCCGCAATGGTCTGAATGCCAGGAAGCTTGGTGACTGCACAGCCTCGTTCAATCGAAAGCTTGAGACCCGGTGAGTCTTGATGTTGGCATCCAATAATTTTTGACTGTCTTTCCTTCTCTTTGATGTAAAAAGAAAATCCTGCCGCCATTCCTCCTCCCCCCACCGGCAGAATAAATGATCGAGCATCGGGGAGATCTTCAAGTATTTCTCGCGCTAGAGTACCTCCATTCCCAGTCATGATCTCAATTTCATTATATGGTGAAATGAAAGCTTGCTTCAATTCTTGGGCAGCAAGGCGAGCAAGCTCTTCTGTCTCATCATAACCTGAAAAAGGCGAACGGATGACTTCCGCTCCGTAGTGAAGAATTCCCCGGATCTTTGCTTGATCCACGTCACGAGGCACATAGACTTTAGCATTGATACCCATCATCTTGGCAACATAAGCGACTGCTTTTCCATGATTACCAGCCGAACACGTGACGATGCCCCTTCGTTTTTCTTCCTCAGATAAACTGCCCATACGGCAAAAAGCTCCGCGCAATTTAAATGATCCAGTGATTTGCATGAATTCTAATTTCAAATAGACTTCGCTAGAAAGCATCTCTGATAATAACGGAGAATATTCTACAGGTGTTTTTCTAATGAATCGCTCTATCCTCAATCCTGCTTCATCAATCATTTTTTTTGACAGAGTAGACATTTTCAACCCCAAAATTTTAAACTCTTTAAACTTATAAACAAGTCCATTTTAGTCTAATTTAGACTTATTTGTCAAATTGCATTTTTTTGCTACTAACTTCTTCATTATTAAATATTAATATTTTTTTTTATTGACTTTGAATTGCAATTAAGATACCGTAAATTTTATGTTAAGAAATCTTAATATTACATAGCATAGTGTGTTAAAAAATTATCATTTAAAGACTCTGGAGGATAGGATGAAATTATATCATTTAATCAGTGGAATCATTGGATCCCTTTTACTGTCTAGTGGAGATCTTATGGCGCAGCAATTACATCCGGAGCTACCTCAACATTGGGTAACAGTCAAAGATGAAGAAACAGGTTTGCGAGTTGATTTTCCCCAATCTCCGCTGGAGATGACTTTTCATATCCCATCTCAAAATACCCCCTCAAAAGGGCTATTGCATGTTTATTCTCTACCGAACGAGAAAGGTATATTGATTTTAAGCACATTTCATTCATCATCGGTCGATTCTAAATGGATAGAAAAAGAGTCGATACATCAATTTTTTGAAACAATTTTAGTTCCGCATTTATTTTTCAACCCGGCTATTTTCCAAGATCAGCAAATCTTTAATTTTCAATCTATTGAAATTAAAGGACAAGAATCTGCTTCGTTCGAATTTTCCTTTCTAGATCACAAAGTGCTTAAGAAACTTGAAGGGATTGCCCAGATAAAGGATCAAACTCTTTACATTTCTTTTTATTTAGCGTCGGAAAAAAACTTTGATCAGGGATTGCTAAACAAGTTTTTAAGCTCGATTCAGTTCCCTTGACTCTTCAGCCATTTCTGAAAAGCTTCGGTCTCACGAATAGCGTCGAATTCCCTCTTCTCTATGACCGTTTGCACGCTTGGCAAACCCAATTGAATGGCGCAGCGCAGCCACCCAATAGAGGGTGCTGCCTTCCCCATAATCGCGTAAGAGAGGGAATTGATCAAAGCGGTTTCTATGGAAGGCTCCTGCTGATATGCCTGCTGGCCAATCTTGACAGTTTCCTCCCACTCTTGTAAGCGATAAGCAAGCTGTTGCAAAAGACTCAAATAATCAATGGATAAACGATTTTTTAGCGGATAGAGCCAATCATAAGCCTGCTTGAAATTTCCCTGCTCAGCCAAAATACGCGCAGCATATTGCGTTGCAGTGACATATAACAGTCCTTTGGGAGCTTGATGACGTACAAAAGTAAATTTAGCCAAAGCTTCCCCAGCATCTCCTGCTTTTAGCTTTTCTATCCCTTCTTTGACTATACTTTGAAGCTGTTGATCTGAATCTTGAGGTTCCATACTTTTAACATCTACCCAAGCACGATAGCTTTCAAAAGCAAGCATAAAAAATAGGGCGCCCATCAAAATCTGTTGAATAAAAAAGAAATATAATCCAACCAAACTTGCCAAAAGAATACTGACGAAAAAGGCAATTTTAAGACCGCGTAAACCAAATGCGCCTTCCAATAAGATGCGCAGGAGATGCCCTCCATCAAGAGGCAAAACAGGCAAGAGATTAAGGAGAGACCAAAACAAATTCACATTGATTGCAACTTTCAAAGCATAGATCAAAATTGAATTCTTCTCTCCCACAAAACCAATCAATTGATAGGCAATGATAAAAGTCAAAAATCCTGCCAAAGGACCATTGAGCACTATGACAAATTCTTTCCAGCGCGACAGCTTCGGCCCCTGACGCTTGGTCAATCCTCCCAATCCCACAAGATTAATTTCTGCACTTTGGCCAAATATTAACGCTGTCAGAGCATGTCCATATTCATGAATGAGAACCGAAACAAGAATCACAACCGACCAAATGGCTGTCCCAACAATAGATGAGCTATTAAGCCAACCAATCATCAAAATTAATAGCCAAAAAAATGGGAAAATATGGATAGGAATACGTCCGGGAATAGAGATCATAACTTAGAGATCATAACTTTTTTTGTTGTAGAACTTGTTGTACTGCTAAGCCCATTTCTGCAGGAGTATTGGCCACTTTCACTCCTGCTGCTTTTAAAGCTGCAATTTTGGAGGCAGCTGTCCCGTGACCGCCGGAAATAATGGCTCCGGCATGACCCATGCGCCTTCCTGCTGGAGCCGTTTGACCGGCAATAAACGCAGCGACAGGCTTTGTGCAATGATGCCTTATCCAGTCTGCAGCTTCTTCTTCCGCATTTCCTCCGATTTCTCCAATCAGCAAAATAGCTTTGGTTTCATCATCTTTTTCGAAAAGAGTCAATACATCAATGAAAGAAGTCCCGTTGAGAGGATCTCCTCCGATTCCAACACATGTCGATTGACCGAGTTCCAATAAAGTTGTTTGCCACACAGCCTCATAAGTCAAGGTTCCGGAACGCGAAACGATTCCTACCTCTCCTTTGCGATGAATGTAGCCGGGCATGATCCCCATTTTGCATTCTTCCGGAGTTATTACGCCCGGACAGTTGGGTCCAACCAAACGGCTCGTGCGGCTGGCACGCAAGACTTGCCTAACTTTTAACATATCGTGGACGGGAATGCCTTCAGTAATGCAGACAATCAACTCCACTCCTGCTTCTTCTGCCTCTAATATCGCATCAGCAGCAAATGGAGCAGGGACAAAGATTAAAGAGGCATTACATTGCGTCGCTTCCTTCGCTTCGAGCACCGTGTCGAAAATAGGCAAACCTAGAATTTCGCCTCCACCTTTGCCCGGCGTCACTCCTCCGACATATGTGGGAGCGTATAACATCCCTTGTTCAGTATGAAATCGGCCTGCTTTGCCTGTAATGCCCTGCGTAATAACTCTTGTATGGCGATTGACCAGAATAGACATATGACCTAAGCTCCTGATTTTTGAGCCATGCTCACGACTTGTTTTGCTGCCTCTGTCAAATCATCGACGCTGATCAGATTTAAACCCGAATCTTTCAGAAGCTCTTTTCCTTGCTCGACATCCGTTCCTTCTAAACGGATAACCACTGGAACATGAACTTTAAAGCTTTTTGCAGCATCAACGATTCCTGAAGCTAAAGTTCTGCAGTTCATAATTCCGCCAAAAATATTTACAAGAACAGCCTTCACTTCGGGATCCGAAAGTATAATTTTGAAACCTTCTGCAATTTTTTCCTTGGTAGCTCCACCTCCAACATCAAGAAAATTGGCCGGATGACCGCCAAAGTGGTGAATAAGGTCCATGGTGGCCATGGCTAAGCCAGCACCATTCACCATACAACCAATGTCACCATTCAAAGCGACATAAGCCAAATCATGTTCTTGAGCACGAGCCTCTTGTAGGTTAACTTGAGAAGGATCAAATAAACTCTTGAGTTCCGGATGGCGAAATAGGGCGTTATCATCTATGACCATCTTGACATCAAGAGCAGAGAGTTGTTCATCATCTGTCGTTTCGACTAATGGATTAATTTCTAAAAGTGAAGCATCGGTATCGATAAAGGCTTTGACAAGAGCATTGACAATGTTCACCCCTTGTTCGGCTACCTTTCCCTTCCATTCCATGAATTTTGCTAAACGGATGAGATGATAAGAACGAAAAAAACCTTCTTGTGGAAGCGGCAGAAACAATACCTTATCGGGTTGCTGATGAGCAATTTGTTCAATGTCCATTCCCCCAACTGGAGAAACTAAAAGAACGCGTTCACTCCTTTCCCGATCAATGGTCATTCCAAGATAAAATTCTCGCATAATTTGAATGGGCGGAGAAACCATCAGTTGATGCGCAATAAGCCCTTCAGGTCCTGTTTGCTCATTGATAATTTTTTTTCCTAACAGCTCGCGTCCAGCTTCCAAAATTTCCTGACGATTTTTCGCAAAAATGACCCCTCCCGCTTTTCCGCGGCCACCCGCATGGATTTGCACTTTGAGAACAGCAGATTGCCAACCCCTCGTCTCTAAGAGCTCTTCTAGTCCTTTCATCGAGGAAACAATTGCGAATTCCGGCACTGGAATCCCATATTTTTCCAACATCCGCTTAGCTTGAAACTCATGAATATTCATCATCCACCTAATGATTCTTATAACTTGAGTTTTGTGTTTTTTCGCCATTTCGGCTAGCGCTTTGACGCAGCTCAAATGCCGAAAAAACCCAAAACTCAGGTTTATAGATCTTCCCCTTTTTTCTTTTTCTATGCTAAGCTTTTTTTAATCAGATTGAATTTTGTTATCAGTATATAGAAACAAGGATTTTTCATGGTTTTGCAATTTTTTAAATCGAGCTTTTCCAAATTTAAATCAGCTCTTTCGCGTGCTCGTTCGTTATTCGGTGAAAAAATTCAATCCCTCTTTCAAGGAAAAATTAATGAAGATACTCTGGAGCAACTCGAACAGCTTCTTTATGAAGCTGACTTTGGCGTCCAAACGTCCATAGAATTGACCAACAAAGTGCGCGAACTCCATCGGGAAAATCCATCTTTTAAAACCTCCGATTATCTTTCCGCCTTGCGCTCACATCTGGTTTCACTGCTCGGCCAATACCCTTCAGGATTGATCGAAGTTCCTCCTGATCAATTGCCGATGGTGATACTCATCGTTGGAGTCAATGGCAATGGCAAAACCACATCTGTAGCCAAACTTTCTTACTTTCTGAAGCAGAATAATAAAAAAGTGCTCGTGGCTGCTGCCGACACCTTCCGCGCTGCTGCCATTGAACAGCTTGAAACTTGGGCTCAAAGACTTCAGATAGATATCGTTAAAGGATCTCCTAAAAGCGATCCAGCTGCAGTTGCATTTGATGCCGTGCAAGCTGCTAAATCCCGGCAATGCGATGTTGTTCTTGTCGATACGGCTGGCAGGCTTCATACCAAAACCCCTCTCATGCAAGAACTTGAGAAGATTAAGCGTTCCTGTCGCAAAGCCTCTTTAAGCGGTCCGCATGAAACGTTACTCGTGCTCGATGCCACAACCGGACAAAATGCCATCGATCAAGCCAAGCACTTTCACAAATTTACTCCTTTAACCGGAATCATTCTTACGAAATTGGACGGAACTGCTAAAGGAGGTATTGTCGTCGCCATTCAGCGCGAACTTGGCTTACCCATCAAATTCATTGGAATCGGCGAGCAGATAGAAGATCTACAACCATTTGATCCTCAAAACTTTGTGGACAATATCTTCGAATAATTTCATGTGAGAGCACAGAGAGAGACAAAATGTCTGGGGGTGGTTTAATCATGCTTCTAATATTAATCAATTTGTAATAATTAATTAATTACAGAACAAAATATTTGTTATTTTTATTTTGACAAAACATATACAAAAAATTATAATAAAAATTGAGGAGGTTGAAGAAGAATTAATAAATCAGAGATTTGACCACGTGTTGGAGGCGAAAGAGGGTAGACTTAAGTAGAGCGAAGGCAAGGGATTTAGTTAGTTAATAGCAAAGTTTTGCCGGAGCAGGATTAAGTCTACCTCCTTTCGCCCCCGAAAGCACGTGAAGCAAGCGTTGTAACCACTCCTTTCTTTTAATGGAAAGAATAATGCCAGAGTGATTGAATGAGTTGGCATTTCTTTTGCACTGCTTAATTGCGAGCTTTTCCTTAGACGATTGAGCGTGCGAGCTCTAAGGGAAAGGGAGTGGTTATTTTTTTAAGAAAAGGAGGATATATGTATCGTGCTCTCAAATCGTTAATTGTAAGTTCCTTTTTCTTAGCGCTATTCTTCTTGCCTGCTAGCTTTAACTTGGTATCAGCTCATGGCGGCGGCGGTGGCGGTGGCGGTCACGGTGGTGGCGGCGGCCATGGCGGCGGCGGATGGGGTGGTGGTCATGGTGGCGGCGGCTGGGGCGGTCACGGCGGCGGCTGGGGCGGCCATGGAGGCGGCTGGGGAGGCCATCACGATAATTGGGGTCATCGCGATAATTGGGATCGTGGCAATTTTTATGGATTTTATGGTGGGTCAGGCTATTACGGCGATTACGACTATCCATATTATAATAACTATTATGACAACTCTTATCCCTATTATGACTATTCTGATGGATACTATGGATATTAAAATCCTTCCGGCTAAGATAGTGCTAGAATTTGAAAGCGATAAAGTCTGGGTGACTTAATCTCATCCTCTCTTCGTGAGGATGAGAGATATGGCCACAGTGGTTTTCCTTGAAGGGAAGTTATTAACCCGAAAAGTGGATAGTTTTATCTATCTTTCTTTTCGGGTTATTTTTTTATCGGAAAATGGTAAGAAAGAATGGAATATCACAAAAGGAGTTTACATGTATCGAATGATAAAATCATATTTGCTTGCATCTCTTTTCTTTTCGCTATTCTTCTTACCTACTCCATTTAACAGAGCGATCGCCCACGGCGGCGGTGGAGGTGGAGGCCATGGCGGTGGAGGCCATGGCGGTGGAGGACATGGAGGACATGGAGGGCATGGCGGTGGAGGCGGTCACGGAGGTTGGCATGGAGGCCATGGCGGCTGGCATGGAGGCCACGGAGGATGGCATGGACGTGGTGGATGGCGTGGACGCGGTCACTGGCATGGTCGAGGAGGCTGGCGTGGCGGTTATTATGGATACGGATGGCCGGGATATTATGGATATTGGGACAACGGAGATTATTGGCCGAGTTATTATGATTATAATGGCGGAGCTCCATATGACTATTATCCCTACGATTCCAGCAACTATTATTCTAATTCATATTCCACCGACTATGTTTATCCCTCTTATCCTTATAATGGCACCTATTATCAAAATGATAATCCTTTTCCTCCAAATCAAAATTATGAGGGAGGGCAATATAATTATCAGGGAGGACAATATAATAATGGGGGGAACGGCGTATTTTATAACGACTAACCTTTAAGAAGAATGGACCCGAAAAATGGGGGAATTTTATCAATCCTTATTTTTCGGGTTATTTTTTTATATAAATGTGTTAGAAAATATTTAAATGCAACAAAGGAGGATTTATGTCTCGTACGTTTAAATCTCTAGTAGCGAGCTCTTTATTCCTAACTCTTTGCCTTTTACCAAGCCTGGCATCAGCACGCGGTGCACCTGATTTGAGAAACAGTAATTATGGTGATACGGAAGATCAAGACCTCGCTTATGTCGACTATTACGGTAATCATGGGATGCAGGGAGGATATCGATACTTAGGTGGTGATGGCGATCACCCGCAAACCTGGGGTGGTTATGACGCCTATGGCTACGATGGCTTGCAAGGGTATGATGGACACTGGAATGGGGGTGACGGCTGGGGCTCACATGGAAACTACCATGGTGGATACTACAACGACGGACCCGGATATTACAACAGCTCTTATAATTATCCTGGTTATTCTGAATATAACAACTATCCAAGCGGTGGTTACTACGACCGTTATTTGAACAGTGAGTATTATGAGAGTTCCTTTCCGACTGCTTATGGTTCATATGATGGAAGCGGGATGGGGGCAGGAGTTTACTTTAATCCAAGATAGAGCAGCCTAGTACACCATAAAAATTTTACGAGTAGTAGCGAACAGATTAATTTTGCAATCAGAGATCTCTGACAAAATTAGAAAGGGATCTAAAAGGAGGATCACATGTCTCATTCTTATAAATCCTTAAAGTTGTTTTCTTGCCTCTTTGCTCTTTTCGCTCTTTTTGCCGATTGCAATCCATTGGAAGCGGCAAATGGCAGATGGAGTGCTTATGACTATGAGCGTCCGGCTTGGGGAGGAAATGGCGGCTGGTGGGGAGGGGGTCACAATGATTGGTATGGAGACTATGGAGCGCCGGAGGAGCAGCACTATAATTACTATAGCAATTATACAAATCCCTATTCTCCTAGCGTAGGATATCACTACAATGGCTATTACTACAACAATGAATATCCTTATGGGGGACAACATTTTTATGACGACAGTGTGGATGGAGGCGCTCTATATTTAAATTTTCGATAGATGCAGTTATGCAGAACCGTCCCCCATCATTTTGTCTCTCTGTGCTCTCTGTGAACTCTGTGGTTCAATATCAACCACAGAGCGCACAGAGAACACAGAGAGAGACAAAATGATGGGGGACAGTTCTAAGAAAACATCCGTATAAAAAGTTGTCTAGATTCGCTGACGAGTTCGATAAGAACAAATATTGCCAATAGTGACAGTAAAACTTTTCCGCCAGGCAATTGTGGATTCTCAATAAGATTCATGGAATATCTGCCGCGCCATGTCATCACAATCGGAAGCAATCCCAAAAGTAAAGCACATCCAAATCCTCCCGCATAATCCAATGCGATTAAAAAAATATGCGGATAGCTGATAGCAATCAATAGCGGCGGCACTAAGACCATCAGCGCGAGCAAAAGCTTTCCCCTCAAGTCCTTATGAATATTCAATCCATCTGCTAAAAAATCACGAAGACCCAAAGCAACCCCCAAAAAAGAAGTGACAAGCGCAAAAAAAGCAAAAGCTTGCCCAAGCCAATAGACAGAGCTATTATAGATGAAATACTTTAAAGGCTGCACAGCGTTTTTACCTTGCTGTAGAGCCTCCTTCAAACCATTCGGCCCTTCAAGAGGAACAATTCCCAAAATCAACCACTGCCAAATCGCATAGGCAATCAATGGAATAAAACTTCCAATAAGAATGGCTTTACGGATATTCTTGGCATCATGATGCATGAAAGATGCAAGCGTGGGAATAATGCCTTGATAAGCGAAGGAAGTAAATGCAATCGGCAATACCTTAAGCGAATAAGACCAATCAAAATGGCGGAGGAGATCAGGCCTTACATAACGAAAACCGAGAAAGACGAACCCAAAGTAAGACAATGCTAATCCTGCCACTAGCCAAATGTTCAAATGACTGGCCAAAGCGGTTGAAATGAGGATCAAGGGAGCAAATAAAACGACGAAGAGGAGAGGCCCAAGCCAATCGGGAACATGGGATTGAGATAATTCCACTAGAATGTTACCACTCCCTACGATATACGCAACTGTGAGGCAATAGAAAAGAAAGAGATAAACAATCCATGCAAAATACTTGCCGGGTTTACCTAGTGTGTGTTCAGCCATCGAAACAATATTGGCTTCCCCTTTCATCCATTGCGAAATTTCTAAAAATAAAAGGCCGGTGCCGGCCATAAAAAGCCAGCAGAAGAGATAAACTACAATCGAGGGCATGAATCCAGCCATGCTCGTCAAAACGGGCAAAGCCAACATTCCCCCCCCAATAGAAGTCCCTGCGACTAAAAGCGAGCCGCCCAACACGCTTCCTTTATAATGCATAGTGATTCTTTATTCCGTATATGTGAATAGGTGTTTATTTAGAACGCAGTGCATATCCGATATGACTCACAAAAATGGGTTTCCGATTATCATCGAATAAAATTTCGCCCCAAAAGTTTGAAATTTTCTGTCGTACTCGATCTAAAGTTGTCTTATAAATCTTTTGCTTTTCCGGCTCATCGGGACTGCTTCCATCGATAGGATCGACAAAATAAACATAACTACGATTTTCTGCAGCTTCTGCGCCAACAATCACCACATAGTGGGTTTCCTTTCCAAGAGGCCTTGCTTTAAAGTAAACGTCAACAATTTGTGGAGTCCATGCCCATATAGAGCGCCCTCCTACAAGATTTCGTAATTTAAAAGCCGGAGTAGAATAGAAGGCTTGCCCAAAACTACCACTGACTAAAAGCGGGCCATGCGTTCGCAGTTCACTAACCAATGCTTCGATATTAGACGAGGGATTCCAAGTTGACTCCTCAAACTGATATTTTTGATAGCAAGTTCGGAAAGTACACCAGCTAAGAAAATTCATTTTTTGCGTAGGATTGAAATCCGCAAATTGGCGTTGATTTGATAAACTTGTCACTAATAAAAATTCATTATTCATTTCTTCAGCATCGACATCACATTCCGCCAAAAATTTTTGATATATTTCAACAATCCTTTGTATACTATGTGCGATAACTGCTCTATTTAAATCATCCTTGGTCTTCAGATCAGTGCCAGAAAAGATATTTCCAAAGATAACCTCCACTGCAGGATGAGAGTTCCGAGATAATCGATTCACACTGTTCTGCAAGGATTTTGAGTTGTCTATGCCGTCTAAAGAGTCGTCATTTGCTATTCTGAAAAGAGCTCCATTTAAAGTGAGTTTTTTTTCATATTGTTGGTTAAGTCCTAAAACCAATTGTTCTGTCTTCCATTCTTCTGTTAGATTTTCTGCAGGATCATTTCCAACCATTGTCCTCATCATATGAAACGCTTCAATCCAACAAAGTCTATTCCCTTGAGGAGCTCTTTTTATGCGAGGACGCGAATCGTCATCAAGAGATGTGCATTGACAATCAGGATCAGGCATTCCAGGCTTTAATTGAATCAACACATAATTCGGATCGTTAACAAGAAAATGTTGGGTAGAACTTGTCGCATTCATCGTTTTCCTCCTTTTGAAAGCACAGCATATCTTTTTTTATTCAACTGTCACCGATTTGGCGAGATTGCGTGGATGGTCGATATCCGCTCCTCTAAGTTGAGCAATATAATAAGCAAGCAATTGGGTGGCAACAGTAACAGGTATAACTGCTAATTCGTCGCTTGCAGCAGGAATATATATTACATCATCTACAATTTCTTCTAAATGTTTATCCTCTTGCAAGGCTATTGCAATAATTTTTCCATGGCGAGCCTTAATCTCCATTAAATTGCTCAACAGCTTGTCATAGGTCATCCGATCAGCACACAAGGCAACTGTAGGGCAATTTTCACCAATCAAAGCAATGGGCCCATGTTTGACTTCACCCGCCGGATATCCATTCGCATTGATATAGGAAATTTCCTTAAGCTTCAGGGCCCCTTCCAAACATGTTGGATACATGTAGCGGCGTCCAATATAAAAAAAACTTTCATATTGGGCATATTTGCGTGCGATTTCGGCAATATGCGAAGCATTGTCAAGCACAGCCTGAACTTGTTCAGGCAATTTGAGCAGCAATTCAAGGAAACGCTGCCCCTCGCTCTTATTCATGTGGCGCATCCTTGCCATCAAAAGGGTAAAGAGGGATAAAACGACGACTTGACTCGTAAACGCTTTCGTCGAGCAAACCCCGATTTCTGCACCTGCTTTTAAAAAAATGGTGTTATCTGCTTCACGATTCACCGTAGATCCTTGCACATTGCATAATGCCAAGATCTTTGCTCCTTTTGCTTTTACCTCGCGCATGGCTGCAATGGTATCGGCAGTTTCCCCTGATTGACTGATAGCTATCACAAAGGTGCCCGGCGGCACGATGGGATTTTTATAACGAAATTCTGAAGAAATTTCTACCTGAACAGGAATGCGTGCCAGCTCCTCAAGCATGTAAGAAGCCACACAACCTGCATGCCAAGAAGTCCCGCAAGCCAAAATCAATATCCGTTCAACAGAAAGCAAATCATTGTCATCGAATGTCAATTCCTCAAAAATAGCCGTCCCATATTCAGAGAGAAATCGCGACAAAAGAGCATTGCGAATGGTCTGGGGTTGCTCGTAAATCTCTTTCAGAGTGTAATGTTCAAATTCACCTTTGGAGGTTTCGCTATAATCATTGTTAAGGAGATGATATTCTTTATTAATGGGCTCCTCGGTTGAATAGACTTGCTGGCTATCCGCTTTAATAATGGCAATTTCTGAATTGGAAAGATAAATCGCTTGCCGTGTGTAAAAAGCAAAAGCGTGGGGATCGGAGGAAACAAAAGCTTCGTGTTTGCCAATTCCAATGACAAGAGGAGCATCATGGGCAATTGCAATCATCTGATCCGGAAAATCACGGTGCACAAGGGCAACTGCATAGGCTCCCTGTAGTTGAGTCACAGCTTTTTGCACAGCAGTCAAAAGATTCCCCTCATAATAGCTTGCAATCAAATGTGCAATCACTTCAGTATCCGTATCCGAAACAAATTTGAATCCCTGCTCTTTCAGCTTTGTGCGCAAGAGGTCATGATTTTCAATGATGCCGTTGTGCACCAAAGCAAGAGATTTCTTCATGTCGAGGTGAGGATGAGCATTGATTTTTGTCACCTTGCCATGGGTGGCCCAACGTGTTTGAGCAATGGCTGCAGGAACCTGTAATTTCTGCCTTTTCGCTTCGGCTTCAAGAACCGATACTTTGCCAACCTCTTTACAAAAAACGATTTGATTATTTTGCACTCCTGCCAATCCGGCCGAATCATATCCACGATATTCCAATCGTTTTAACCCATCGATGACCACATCGACAGCATTCCTTGGCCCAACATATCCGAAAATTCCACACATAATCTTTACTGGTCCCCTTCTATTCCAATTTCCTCGCGAACAACATGAGCGACTCCTTGCGCTAATTGAATCACTTGCTTCTGCTTAGTGCCCTCGACCATCACACGGCAAATATTTTCCGTTCCGGAATAACGGACGAGAATGCGTCCGGCATTTCCCAACGCTTTTTCTACATTATCAATTGCATCTTTTAATCGCGTCAATGATTCTAAAGGAGGTTTAGAAGCAACTTTAACATTAACACAAGTTTGAGGATAGCGCTGTACAAAAGAAGCAAGATCCGATAATTTGGCATCCGTCTCTATCATGATGCGTAAAACCTGCAAAGCGCAGACAAGCCCATCTCCGGTTGTGTTGTGATCAAGAAAAATCACATGCCCGCTTTGTTCTCCGCCCAAATTCGCATCGTGCAGCAACATGTCTTGAATCACATAGCGATCGCCTACTTGCGATTTGATGACGCTGATTCCCAAGTTTTCCATTGCCTTCACAAAGCCCAAGTTACTCATCACAGTACCTACAACACGATTATTCTTGAGCAGCTTGCGTTTATGCATATCTCGGGCGCAGATTGCTAAAATGGTGTCGCCATCAATGATCTGCGCATTTTCATCGACCATGACAACCCTATCTGCATCGCCATCTAAGGCAATTCCCACATCGGCACGATGTTCAATGATTCCCTTTTGTACAGTTCCGGGATGTAAAGATCCGCACTCCTGGTTAATATTCAGACCATCAGGCTGAACTCCATAACTGAACACTTTTGCATCCAGCTCTCGAAAAACTAATGGAGCAACTTTATAGCCAGCACCATTTGCGCAATCAAGGACAACACTCAAATTTTTAAGTGATTGCCCTCTTGGAAAAGTGGCTTTGACAAACTCTATATAACGCCCGTCAGCATCGATAATTTTGGTATTTTTTCCTAAATCGTTATCGTAGGGCAAACAGTCATGAAAATCATTTTTGAATACGATGGATTCCATTTCCTTTTCCCATGCATCGGGCATCTTAAAGCCTTCCGAATCGAAAAACTTAATCCCATTGTCATAATACGGATTATGTGAAGCTGAAATAACTATCCCAGCATCGGCCCGATATGCACGAGTGATAAAAGCAACACCAGGAGTTGGCAAAGGCCCCACCATTAAGGTGTCAACACCCATAGAGCATAATCCTGAAATAAGCGCATTTTCAAAGACATAACAGGACAATCGAGTATCTTTGCCTATGACTACGCGTGCCTTTCTGGAAGAGCGGCTGCGAAGCATCTTTCCTGCCGCGCGCCCCAAAGCCAGTGCAATTTCAGGTACCATAGGCATTTTATTTGCCTTTCCTCTCACACCATCTGTCCCAAAAATTTTAAAAGAATGTTCGCTTGCCATCTTCGTTGCACCAATTTGCTAGAGATTTAAAACATAAGAAATTATGGGTGAAAAGATAACGATTTCAGACAGCTTTATCAAGGAATTTCACATTTGGTTGATACACAAATGAACACAAAAGTTTAAATACAAGGGTGGGTAAGCTAAAAAAATTAATTAAACGCAAAGCGGTTGTTTTTTGTCTCTCTCTGTGCTCTCTGTGTGCTCTGTGGTTGATATTAAACCACAGAGCACACAGAGAGTACAGAGAGAGACAAAATGGTCTGGGATTTTAAGATGCTCATTTCTAGAGATTTGCATTTTGTTTTTTAGGAGGACAAAAAAATAGCTACTCCGATAAAATGACATCTTTAGGTGAACATCTCTTGCAATGTCTTGAGAACATTGTGAGCAGTTTCTTCTTCAATGATTCCGAGCATCTTTACCAGTCGCGATTTGTCGACTGTTCGGATCTGATCCAAAACAATGTAACCTTCTTTTTTTTCAAACAATACAGGAATACGAGTTGGGTATAACTTACATGTTGAAGTCATGGGCGCTATGATGACAGTATTTAAGCCATGCATTTCATTTGGGGAGATAACGACACAAGGGCGTGTTTTTTTTATCTCGCTTCCAGTCGTTGGATCCAGATTTATCAGGTAAACTTCGAATTGCTTTACCATTCCCACTCGTCCTTGTCAAATTCATTGGGAAACTCGCCCAATAAGGAGGGGTTTTCAAGTCTTTTTTCAGAGGATTTAAATTTTTGTTCCCATCCATTCCGAGCTTTTTTTTCAGATGAGATCAATAATCCATCTTCAGTGACTTTGAAAACAAGATTCATGTTTTTTTCGAACCCTATTTGTTGAATAATTGCTTGAGGAATTCTCACTCCAAATGAATTCCCTATGCGAATAAGATGAACCATAAATATATACTCCTATATAATTACATTGTAATTACTTTTAATATTTATTGCAACAGAGAATATGAAATCCGGAGATCTTCTGCTATAAATTTGCAATATGCCAAGCTCAGCAAAAATGATGCTCATTTCTAGAAATTTGCAATTTGTTTTTTAGGAGGACAAAAAAATAGCTACTCCCATTTGCTTTTTGTCTCTCTCTGTGCTCTCTGTGTGCTCTGTGGTTCAATATCAACCACAGAGCACACAGAGAGCACAGAGAGAGACAAAATCGCCTTTGCGTTTAATTTTTATTTGGAAAATGATAAAATGAAAAAAAGGGATGAATAAGAGGTTGACTTTTTCATTTGCATGATCTATTTTCTTTCTATAAAGCTCATTATAACGAATTGGGCATTATCCTTTTAAATCAATTTTGAATGACGCTTAGGCTAGCTGACACTTCATGCTAATCAGCTTGGTTTTCTCCAGTTCTCACTATGATGTTAATGTCTAGGAGCTAATTTTTCGTGCAACCAAAGATTTATTTCGCCAAAGAGCATGGCATCGATCCTTCTTTAATTGACTTAGATGCTCTCTATGTTCTTGAAAAACTAAGACATGCAGGCTTTACCGCTTATTTAGTCGGAGGAAGCGTACGCGATCTTCTCATACGAAAATGCCCTAAAGATTTTGATATCTCCACCTCTGCGCGGCCCGAACAAATTAAATCCATTTTTCAACGTCAATGCATTCTCATTGGACGACGCTTTCGACTGGCTCATATTCGCTTTGGCCATAAAATTATAGAAGTCGCTACTTTCCGCACAGGTGAAAATGATAGCGGTCTCATTGTTCAAGATAATGAATGGGGCACCCCCGAACAAGATGTTTTGCGCCGTGATTTTACTATTAATGGCCTTTTTTATGATTCATCGAATAACTCCATCATCGACTTTGTCGGAGGATGGCAAGATATCCAACAGCATACATTGCGCATCATTGGAGTACCTGAAATTCGATTCAAACAAGATCCAGTCCGATTGCTGAGGCTCCTAAAATTTCAAGCGCGGTATGGCTTCAAAATAGCTCCTGAAACAGCAAAAGCCATCCAAACTTGCCGCGAAGAAATTATCAAAAGTTCCTCTGCACGCATTTTAGAAGAGATCTTGCGCATGCTTGAGTCCGGAGCATCCGCCCCATTTTTTCGTTTGCTTGCCGAACATAATTTCTTAGGCATCCTTTTTCCTCGCCTGATGCAAGCTTTGCGAACCCCACAAGGGAAAATCATTTTTCATTATTTAGCATGTGCCGATCAGCTCTATCAACATAAGGGCAAAAACACTCTAGATCGCGCTGTATTGACAGCCTGCTTGATTTATCCTTTGCTCGAGCATGAATTAGATAAGCAATTTTTGAGCAAAAAGCATACTCCGCATATTGGTGAAATCACACTCGTGACATCTTCACTCATCAAAGACGTTCTGATCCAAGCTTTTTCCCATTTCCCTCGTCGTATGACATCCATTATGATTTCGATTTTGGTGGCTCAATACCGCATGACCCCTTTGTCCGGAAAACGTCATTACCGAGAAAAACTGTTCCGCCACAAGGATTTTGATTTGGCGCTCAAATTTTTGAAATTGCGCGCATTGGTCGATGCTAATTGTGTCGAAATTTACACCTCTATTCGCAATCAATATCGTCAATTACGCCCCGGAGATCGCAAACATCATCTCCCCTCTCGCCAGGGACATCCTTACCACTCAAAACGCGAGCATCCCCATGCCCCTTCCACCTCCTAGCCCTCTAGTGCCAAAGCATGGTTCACCCATATATTACCAGGGACCTGATCTTCGACAGGGGGCGTTACCGGCGGTACTCTTTTTCGCTTTATCTGCTCATGCGACACTGTTTGAAGACCCCTTTAATCAACTCGTTTTGCACCTTAGCCAACAAGATATTCGCGTGTTCTCATGGGATCTTCCCTTTCATGGACAAGGCTTGGATCCACATGAGGGGATTCGCCAATGGGCTCATGAGTTTGTTCATCATCCCGAATTCATTTATGATTTTCTGGATATTTGCCAACACAACATCGATTACCTAGAGGAACAAGATTTAATCAATACCAAAAGTTTAGGGGTAGCGGGATTATCGCGCGGCGGTTTCATTGCAGCACATTTGGCAGCCCGAGATTCGCGCCTCAGAACGATATTAGGGTTTGCGCCACTTACTCAACCGCACCCTTTGGAAGAACTCAAACACATCGGCACAGATTCTTTCGATCAAATCAGTCTAACGGCAATCGTGGATGGGTTGATTCATACCCGTTTGCGCTTTTATATCGGCAACCACGATACACGCGTGGGAACAACCGCTTGCTTTCATTTTATCAATACTTTGACGGTAGCCGCTTTTAATCAAGGAATACGTTCCCCTGCAGTCGAACTCATTATATATCCTTCCATAGGTTATAAAGGCCATGGAACCCCGCCTTCCATTTTTCAGGATGGTGCGGAATGGATCAAACGACAAATCATTACTTAGGAGGCTTTCGTGATTCCTGTCTATTCCGTTGTCATTCCCTTGAAAAACGAAGCCGGGAACATTGCCGGCTTAATCGATGAGCTTGAACCTGTGATGACGAGTTTAGGACAATCGTGGGAGCTCATTTGTGTGGATGATGGATCGACGGATGAAACACGCCAAATTTTGAAAGATCTGCAGATGCAAAAAGATTATCTGCGCCTCATTTTATTCAAAAAAAATTATGGGCAATCCAGCGCTTTTGATGCAGGTTTCAAAGCAGCTCGAGGAGAATTTGTCATTACACTTGATGGCGACGGTCAAAATGATCCTAAAGATATTCATCGCATGATTCCAATGATACAAGATTGTGACTTAGTTTGCGGAATTCGCACAAAAAGAAAAGATTCTTTTACCAAGCGCCTATCCTCTCGATTGGCAAATTTTGTACGGCAAAGAATCTGCGAAGATGATGTCGAAGACACCGGATGTTCCCTGAAGGTCTATCGTAGAAGCTGTCTTGAGAAAATCAAGATGTTTAATGGCATGCATCGCTTCCTACCGGCCCTTTTTAAGATAGAAGGCTTCCGCATTCAACAAATTCCGGTCAATCATCGGGAAAGATTAAGGGGTAAAAGCAACTACAACTTATTCAACCGTTCCTTCAATACTGTAGCAGATTTATGGGCTGTGCGTTGGATGAAAAAACGCCATCTAGATTATAAAATAGAGGCTATACAGTCGCGAAAGGTCATGTCAGATGGATGAATGGCGAACTTACCTCTACCCCCTAGGATTTCTTTCGGCGTTGGCCTTTGGAGCGCGCTTTATTATCCAATGGCTGCAAAGTGAAAAGGCAAAAAAAAGCTTTGTGACACGTTCATTCTGGCAGTTTTCTTTACTAGGCAATCTCTTGTTGATGCTTCATAGCTTTATTCAAGTGCAATACCACATCTGCCTTGTTCAAGCCATCAATGGAGTGATTTCTTGGCGCAATCTCGATTTAATGCGAAATGATCAACCTCCCAAGCCTCTTAAATCTGTGATCTTGATTCTCCTAGGATCAATTATTTTGGTTTCGCTCGCATTTGCCGCTCAAGATTGGTTGTTGATGGATGAAGGAAACTGGCTTCGCATTCCAACTGCTCCTTGGCAAACATCATCGGCTGCCAACGTTTCACTTTTTTGGCATCTATTGGGCACAATTGCTTATCTTCTTTTTTCCAGCCGTTTTTGGATTCAATGGTGGTTTGCAGAAAAAGCGCATGCCAGTCAATTGTCTCTTTCTTTTTGGTGGTTGAGCATTGTTGGTTCTTTGTTATCAATCGCCTATTTCATTCGCATAGGAGATAGTGTGAACCTTGTAGGGCCTCTGATGGGTATTGTGCCTTATGTACGCAATCTGATGTTAATCCAAAAAAGTCAAACGGTTGGACAAGCACCATGACGCACTATTTTCTGTTTGCAGGCGAAATTAGCGGCGATCTTCATGGATGCTATCTCATGCAAGCTTTGAACCGGAATGAAGAGTGCAGTCAATTTGTGGGCGTCGGAGGCCCTCGCATGCGCCAAGCAAAACTTGACTGTTTTTTGCCGATGGAAAACTTTCAAGTGATGGGATTTTCTGATGTCGTAAAGTCGTTGCCGCGCCTTTGGAAACTGTTTTATCAAGTCCGGGATCAAATTTTAAAAACCCAGCCCGATTGTGTCATTCTCATCGACTATCCCGGTTTCAATTTGCGCCTAGCTAGCGCATTGCGCAAGAATGGGTTTAAAGGCAAGCTTGTTCAATACATTTGTCCAACGGTGTGGGCGCACGGCAAGAAACGTATAAAAACTTTGGCTGCCAATTACGATCTTTTACTTACCATTTATCCCTTTGAAACTGCTTACTTTACCCAGACACCCCTTAAGGTAGAATATATTGGCAATCCTTTGACAGAAACCATTCGCAATCACCTCTATGATCCTCATTGGTGCTCGAAAATCGGATTGCCGGTGGATAAAGATTTGATCGCTCTTTTTCCCGGAAGCAGAGAAGGGGAAATTCGACGACATGTTCCCCAACAACTCCAAGCAGCCGCTCAACTTAAGCAACGCTGTCCCAATGTTCGTTTTGCTCTTTCCTGTGCTCAGGAAGGGTTAAAAAGCCAACTATTGGATCTTGTCAAGCACGGTCCGCTGCTGTTGAATAAAGATCTTTTTATTGTCCCTCCTCATTATCATTATGAATTAATGAAAAATTGCAGAGCTGCGTTGGCAAAATCGGGAACGGTCACGCTTGAACTCGCGCTTCACTGCGTCCCCACAGTCACCCATTATGAGCTCTCTATGTTAAACTATCTATTTGCAAAATTCGCTTTGCGGCTTCAATTGCCTCATTACTGCATCGTCAATATTCTGAGTCAGCAAACAGTTTTTCCTGAATTCATGGGACATGGCTTATCGCCCGCAGACTTAACAAAAGCACTAGAGGAACTTCACTCTCATGCAACCAAACGTCAGCAAGTGATCGAAGCTTGTAAAGCACTAAAGGAGCAACTCGAGGGTAAATTTTCTTATCAATCTGCAGCAACGACTATTGGACAATTAATGAAATGAAAATGCTAAAAGCTCGCTCTAACAAAAAATCAATCGAGAAGTATTGCCATGTTAGTGCGACTTAAATTCCTTTGGAAGAAGCTATCTTTAAAACTGAAGGTATTTCTGATTATTGTATTTGGCAAAGGGCTTATGCATCTTCTCATCAAAACTTGTCGTATTGAATTTGATGGATTAGAGAGCTTCTGTGAAATTGCATCCAAAGAAAAATGTATGCTCATGCTGTGGCATAATCGTTTGATAATCACACCATTCCTTCTTTCGCATTATACCCCGCAATTTTTATACACGGCATTAGTCAGCGGCCACAGGGATGGAGAGGTTTTGAGCTCTGTTATCAATTCTTATCGAAATGGACGAACTATCCGAGCATTACCAAAAGATCGGTATCGAGCCCTCCAAGAAATCATTCGTCATGTTGAAGAAGGGCAACACATCGTGATAATTACACCGGATGGACCGAGAGGTCCTAAATACGAGGTTAAGCAAGGAATTGCCGTTGCAGCTTTACAAACCCGGGCCTTTGTGGTTCCCTTAAACTGGGAAGCAAAAAATTACTGGCAGATAAAAACTTGGGATCGGCAACGATTGCCCAAACCATTTACGACTATTAAGGTTTCTTTTGGAAACCCGTTACGCTTTGATCAAGTGTCTTTACCTTCGTTAGATGAAGCAAAACAAATCCTTAAAAATGCGTTACCGTAGCTTGGGTTTGATTACTTAACCCCTTTGCCTTTATGAAAATGCCTATCCCTTAGATCGAGATAGGCAAAAATAGCACTAAGGGGCAAAAGAAGCTTTGTGAGTCTGAATATAGGCAATACTCAAATAAATAACTGAACATAAAGCTGTTACAGTAGAAAACCAAACTGTTCCAGGGGTTCCAATCAATCCCAAATGTCTGAAAGCAGCAATTTGAATCGTTCCTATCACTAGCGTTCCTGTGACCATGCTTGCACCGGTGAGTATTGGCTTTGCTTCCCAACCGCCAGTTGCCTCCTGAGTTATGGCGACAAAAAGGTGCCAGACGACACCAGAAATTGCACATGCCACTATAGCAGTTTTTATGTCAGCCTTGAATAGAGCACCGTAAATTAATCCCCCGACAGCTCCCTTTATGCCCGCGTATCCCGCATCTAGAGCTATGTTCGCAATGTCCATAATAATTTCCTTTTTGTTATATTGTTTACTATCTTTTTTTGTTAATCAAAAAAACTACAGTAATAGTAACATAATTTTGTTCCGTCCACAATATGTATTTTCTATTGCTTTTAGATTTTAGTGCTATTAGAGAGCGTTAGAGACTTTACTAACATGATTTTTTCAAATGATGAAATTTCTCCTTCACTGTTGAAGCAACAACCTATAACCCCATCATATTTCCAAAACAACTATTTCAAGAGAAGCAAAAAATGACTGGCAGATAAAAACTTGGGAACGGCAACGATTGTCCAAAAAAATGCGTTGCAGTAGCTTGAGTTTGTGATCACCTAGACTTTGTTGTATGAAGATGCCTATCCCTTAGAGATAGGCAAAAAATAGCATTAAGGGGCAGCAGGAGCTTTGTGAGTTTGAATATAGGCAGTACTCAAATACAAGACTGAAGAGAGAGCTATCATAGAAGAAAGAAAAACTGTTCCACGGGTTCCAAACAATCCCAAACGTCTAAAAGCAACAATTTGAATCGTTCCTATAACCAGCGTTCCTGTGACCAAGCCTGCACAAGTAGCTATTGGATTAGCTGCGCAAAAACGATCAGTTATGACGTGAAGAAGGCTCCAGACGACATTAAAAATTGCACATGCCACTGCAGCAGTTTTTTTGTCAGCATTGAATAGAGCGCCATAAATGACTCCCGAGACCGCGCCCGTTATACCCCAAAATCCCACATTTCCACACCAATATCCGACATCTCCAGCTGTTTTCGCAAAGTCCATAATAATATCCTTTTTGTTATCTTGTTTACTATCTTTGCTTGTTAATCAAAAAAACATACAATAAAAATAACATCATTTCGTTTCATCCACAACATTTATTTTCTATTGCTTTTAGATTGTAGTACTATTAGAGAGCGCTAGAGACTTTCCTCGCATGATTTTGCAAATGATGAAATCTCTCCTTCACAGTGACGCTACAACTCGCTACAACCTATGACTCCATCATATTTCCAAAATAGCTATTTCAAGAGAAGCACAAATTACTGACAGATAAAAACTTGGAATCGGCAACGATTGTTCAAAAAAAATGCATGCCGTTGCTTGGGTTTGTGATTACTTTGACTTTGTTGTATGAAGATGCCTATCCCTTAGATCGAGATAGGCAAAAATTTGCACTAAGGAGCAGCAGGAACTTTGTAAGTTTGAAAATAGGCAGCGCTCAAATAAGCGACTGAAACAAGAGCTAGTACAGAAGAAAGATAAACTGTCCCAGGGGTTCCAAACAATCCCAAATGTCTAAAAGCAACAATTTGAATCGTTCCTATAACCAGCGTTCCTGTGACCAAGCTTGCACAAGTAGCTATTGGCTTGGCTTCCCAACCTCCCGCTGCCATCTCAGTAATGTTGTGATGAAGGTGCCAGACAACATTAAAAATTGCAAATGCCACTGCAGCAGTTTTTTTGTCAGCATTGAATAGAGCGCCATAAACTACTCCCGAGACTGCGCCCACTATGCTCCAGAATCCCACAGTTCCACACCAGAATCCGACATTTCGAGCTGTTTCCACAAAGTCCATAATAATATCCTTTTTGTTATCTTGTTTACTATCTTTGCTTGTTAATCAAAAAAACCTACAATAAAATAACATCATTTCGTTTCATCCACAACATTTATTTTCTATTGCTTTTAGATTGTAGTACTATTAGAGAGCGCTAGAGACTTTACGCACATGATTTTTCAAATGAAATCACTCCTTCACATTTGACGCAACAACCTATGACTCCATCATATTTCCAAAATAGCTATTTCAAGAGAAGCAAAAAATGACTGGTAGATAAAACTTAGGAAAGGCAACGATTGTCCAAAACAAATACGTTGCCGTAGCTTGGGTAAGTGATTACTTAGACTTTGTTGTATGAAGATGCCTATCCCTTAGATCGAGATAGGCAAAAAATAGCACTAAGGGGCAGCAGGAGCGTTCAGAGTGCAAATATAGGCATTGGCCAAACAACAAACTGAGGCAAGAGCGTACACAGAAGAAAAATAAACTGTTCCCCTGGATGCAATCAAATTCAAATGCCTGAAAGCAACAATTTGAATCGTTCCTAAAACTAGAATTCCTGTGATCACGCTTGCACAGGTAGCTTCTGGCTTGGCTTGCCAACCACCAGTTGACTTCTCAACAATGACGCCCAAAAGATGCCAGACAACATTAGAAATTGCAAATGCCACTGCAGCAGTTTTTATATCAGCCTTGAATACAGCACCATAAATTGATCCTGTGAATGCTCCCGTGAGGGCCCTGTATCCCATTTTTTCGAATTCCGACATTTCTATACTCATAATAACTCTCTTTTTGTTATATTATTATATTATTTATTACGTTTTTATGTTAGTTAAAAAACTTAGAATAAAAGTAACATAATTTTATTTTATTAACAACATTTATTTTATTAAATTGAAATTCTGATGCATATCTTAGACAAAATAATAAACTGTTCCACGGGTTCCAATCAATACAGGTACAGGGGTCAGGTCTGAGGGGTTGATTTAAGCCCATATTGCAATCAAAATTTAATCACAGATATTGTCCTTTATCATCCTGTATATCCTACGTATCTAGTTTTACCTATTAATAATTAAATTTTAACATGATAGATATGATAAACATGATAATATTTGTGACCTAAGAAAGGGACAGAATTTATTTTTTATTTTTTGGGAAAATTTTAGATTAAATCAACAACCTAGGCATGACCCCAAACCAAACCATGCATATTTATTGACAAAAACAACTTTTTTTCTTATATCCCATTCTATAATTTTATTATTATTTAAACTTTTAAATTAATATTTAATGGAACCAAAATAAAATATGCATTTCGATGGAAAAGTTGACCAAAATTCAGGTCACGATTTTGATCGAGAAAACCCGCGGGTTGGATCTCTTCAAAATAGTGGAAAAATCAGAGGCCGCAGCTTTACAGTTTGCACCAGCAATCCTTCACAGCTAACGCGACAACCTATGACTCCAGAAATTCCCAAAAGATCTAATTCACCGAAAACACCTCCCCCAGTTCCCTATCGTAAACGCTCTTCAAACTCTCCAATAACCGTTTCTATCACTTCCACTTCAACGAAACCCCACCCTGCGAATGGTGCGTCACCAATGAATGAACTTCCTGTTTCTGCCGCTTCTTCTAAACAACAGGAAGCTTTAGGAGAAAAATTCATTCAAGGTTTAAGGAAATCCTCAGGCTGTCACTCAGATGATAATCCCTCTCCACCTTCTAATGATAGC
>Ga0364910_1091_pt1 | contig 34847 bp, 35 predicted proteins | sample SorcelJu500001C4_3_FD_206970 | JGI IMG/M metagenome (GOLD analysis project Ga0364910, IMG submission 206970) | Enriched cells from Trout Bog Lake Hypolimnion, Wisconsin, USA - BchlTB.June25.5000.01.C4 | ecosystem: Environmental > Aquatic > Freshwater > Lake > Hypolimnion/Profundal zone | place...
GCATATCTGGGGAGTCGTTACGACTGTGATTCATTCGCTTTAAAGGAATCCTTGAATAAATGAGAGAATTGTGATGCTGATCTCTGTCCCTTTGCTTCATGATAGATTTTTGAATTTCATCTGATACTGCGATCTTTTTTGCTAGTGATGCAAAAAAAGCAGAATTTTCTTTGAAAATTAACTTATTTTGTGAGCTGAGATAGCGAAATTTCTAAACAATCGCCTCGCGAATAGATAGCAGATATTTTCTCACGTAATTTTGTGTATTTTCTCTGTAAAGCAATGGTTTCTGGATGATTAATATCACCCATAAAACGCACTGATTCCATTATTAAGGGTGAATATTTAGAATCTCCACAACACTCTAATTTGATCAAAGAATGCTTTAGTGAAGCGTCGCTTAAAGCTGGGCAATTGAAGTAATCTCTATCTCTTTGATTGTATAGGATAGAATTATGTTTACCATATGAGTAGAATTCCCCAGAGGGCTTGGTGATCATCTATGCTATCGATAAATGTCTCTTTGCCAGATTCTATTCTATTGAGAATCTCTTTTGGAGATATCTTATGACCAAGGATTGCTTCAAAGAGTTTTTGATTTTTATTAACAATCTTAATGAATTCATTCTTGTTAATTAGAATGATGCTGGTAATGTTTTTATTTCTACTTTTCTCCTTAATTAGAAGATAGTCTTTCATTAGAAGAAGTTTCTGATATCTTTCCAAAATACTCCAATGTTTCCAAAATATTCCGTCTTCATCGTTCACGTGTTCTACAATGTTTTCCCAAGGAGTGATAACAAAATGACTCGAAAGAGAAATCGGTTTATCACCGAATAAAGTATAGCCGAATTGATCTTCTTTGATCAAAAAACTAAATAGATTATCTAGACTTTCACGATCTTCTTTAGGAATATTTTTGAGAATTGTGGAGATAGATTTTGCTTCTATTCCATGAAAGAAAAATAACAATGTTATGAGGAAAGAAATTACACGCATTACGATTAACCGTTTTGGATCAATCGTAATACATTTCCATTTCTTTAGGAAATATTAGCTTCCTTTTCATTTATCACCGCATTTAGGCAAAGTATTCGTCCCATTTACATAATGCCCTTCTTTGCATATCCAAGTCTTAAGTTCCGGTTTAAGCAGATTCACAGCTATAAAATCTTGGAAATCACATGCAAAACAATTGCAAGAGAAGCTTGTTGCCATAACAAGGAAAAATAATTGAGATAACTTCTTCATATAGCCTCAGGAATATTTTTAGGGTAATCACAGAAATATGAGAAATTCGCATAAGTTTCAAGTTTTACTCAAAAAATTAGCTAAAGTTATTATCGTATTTTAATTTATATATAAATATTTATTTTATACCCAAACATTTGTTTTAAAAAGCGCTCAACTTGACCGCGGGGCGTATAATTGCTCAAAATCAATTCATATGCATTTACAATTTACAAAAGATTTGCTTGTTATTTTTAAAACAATTAGCATGCCTCCTTCTGGTCAAACATTTTGTGATTTTATGCATGCATTAGATATCTGTTTTGACATCGCGTCAAAAATGAAAAATCCTCATGAAGTTCTTGGCAGCATCGGTTATAATATGAAAGAAGGACAATCGAGAGCTTCTGATTGGCCATTGATTTCTCTTGCTGGAGGCTTAACTGGAATCGCTTATTTTTACGCAACAATGGACCTCAATTTTCCCGCTGAAGGATGGGAAGAAGTTGTGCGGAATTACTTACTTGCAGCAAAAGATGTTGTAGAACAGAATTCTATTTCAGATTTATCTTTATACTCCGGATTAACTGGATTAAGCGCTACAGTCCATATCGCTTCTCACAATGGCAGCCGTTATCATAGCATGCTGGGCACTTTAGACGAGCTTCTCAGTCGTGAAGTTCAAAGAGAATATTTGAGCCAGACTAATCATTATCTTAATCCCCAGACGCCTATTCCACCAAATCATTATAATCTTGCCAATGGCTTAAGCGGAATCCTCCTATATTTCATGTACCGTGAAGATAACGTGATTTTGAAAAACTTAGCTCAAGACTGCTTAAATTCCTTAGTAGAAATTTTATCTACGATCAAAGAAATCAATGGGTCTCAAGTTCCTGCCTGGTACGTTTCTTCTGAACATGAGTCGATAAGTGAATATAAGGGAAAATATCCCAAAGGTTATTTTAAACTAGACATCCCTTACGGATTGCCTGGGGTTATGGCTGCTTTATCTATGGCTAAAATCAAAGGGTATCAGGCTCCTGGACTTATGGATTTAATTGCCAAGATGTCCCATTGGATTTTAAAGAAGCAAATCGTTCAAGAAAAAGAAATGAATTGGAATCACATTGTTTCAGTAGATGAAGAATTGGACGGGATTGTAGTGGACTCAAGGATACGCAATCGCTCCTGGTTTCATGGAGCTTTAGGAGTATTGAGATGTCTCCTTTTATCTGCGAAAGCCGTCAATGATCAACATCTAGCGGAACTTTTTGAAAAAGCATTTCTTTCTCATATTATGAAACCCAATCGAAAAAATGAGGTAAGAGATTCTTCATTTTCATTCGGGAATTCAGGACTTTTGGCTATGACCCACGACATAGCCTGCGAAACGAAAAACCCTGATTTTTTCAAACAAGCTTTCCTTCTTGAAGAAGGCATTAAAAATGATCATCATCCCAATCATGCATTCGGATTTCAGACTCTTTTAATTGAAGATCATATATTCGTGAAGCGTAGCCATGATCCAACTTTGTTAAGTGGCGCTGCGGGGATAGCTTTGACACTTTTGCGCGTTCATTGCCAACACGAGGCGCAAAGAAACCCTCTATTCGGTTAAATCAGATGAAAGCCAACAAACAACCGATTCACATTATCAAAAGAATTGCCAATCGGTTGAGAGACTTGGATTGGGCAAATCAGATTCTCCTTGATCCTGAAAATCGCAATCGAGATCCGATTTTTCCTATACACGTGAATCGTGAATGGAACGATTATCGTTTGTTGGGAGACTACCCTGGTATTCTTATATTCTTGTCTGAACTTGACGGCTTATTTCGCAATGAAAATTGGGATGCAGCTATTCACAGCTATGTCTTGAAAATGAAAGAGATTTTGGAAAATAAGGGGCTCTTTTCCCTATCTTTGTTTGGAGGGGTTGCTGGAATGGCTTTTGCCTTGCAAACGGCCTCAAGAGGTGGTAGCCGCTATCAAAAAATGCTAGCAAGCCTCAATACGCATATCATTAAGTTGATAGACGAAAGTTATTTTTTACCTTTGGAAAATAATCTTCGAACAGACCAGCCCTCTCCCATGGCATTATATGACGTCATTCAAGGTATTACCGGAATTGGTATTTACTGTTTAAGTAATAAACAAGACGCGTTTTTATCCTTGACTGCCAAAAAGATTGTTGAGTATTTGGTCCGTCTATCCAGTCCATTGAATCTAGAAGGTCGGACAATCCCTGGATGGTATGTTCCCGCCAGCTTACAATTTCTGAAGGAAGATAAAGACAAATATCCTCAGGGTAATTTCAATTTGGGGCTCGCACACGGGATTCCCGGAGTCCTTGCCTTTTTGTCAATAGCTCTCTTGCGTGGAATAGAAGTTATGGGCCAAAAAGAAGCCATTGAGGTTATCGCAGCATGGATAAAAAAACATCGACACGAACATGACAGAAGTTTTTTTTGGGGAACGCATATTCCTTTCGAGGTAGAAATGAAAAAATCTGCCGACACCGTGTTCTCAATTACCAAAAAAAATGGATGGTGCTATGGAAGAACAGGGGTCGCAAGAAGCCTTTTCCTGGCAGGCAAAGCGCTGCATTGCGAACAATTAAAATCTTATGCTACCGATTCCTTCTGCTCAATCTTTAGACAAAGCAGGCATGAGTGGCAACTTCCCAGTCCATCCTTTTGTCATGGCATTTCCGGACTCTTAATGACAACTTGGAAGATGTATCAAGATACTCATTCTTCCTTTCTCAAAAATCAAGTCACAAACCTTCAAGAGATCTTGCTCGAATATTATCGTGAAGATTTTCCTTTTGGTTTTAAAAATCTTGAGACGTCTCGTCAAGGAGGGTTTGCGGAAATCAATCAATTAAGCTTACTTGAAGGAGCAAGTGGAATCTTATTGACGCTTCTCTCCCTTGAGGGACTTTCTTCTTGGTGGCACGCTCCTTTTCTAATCGGCGAGGACTAATCATGCACGACGACACAGATGGCGATGCTCTTTTCTATCCAGCACCGTTTTTCATGGTCAGAACCGCTATTCTGCCTATCGGTGAATTTTTTGATTTAGCGAAAAAAAACGGAAATGAAGAAGATCTTTTGTCATGTTATTTACGTGAAAAAATTTTAATAGAAGCAATAGCCATTGCTTCGCCTTCTTTGCATGCTGCTCTGCAAAAAATAGAAGGAAAGAACAAAAGGGAAAGGAAGCAGATTTTCTCAAGCCTTCTCAAATATATTTCAAGAATGTGCACGCGCTCGACACCTTTCGGACTCTTTGCTACTGTTTCCCAAGGCAAATGGGGAGACGAAACTGCCATCCATTTAGACCACAAGAAGGTCATAAAGCGAGCCAGGCCTGATATGGAATGGCTGATGGCAGTTTTAAATGCAATCAGTGAGTCCCCAGAATATTTTGACATTCTTCCCATTCAATCAAATCCTCTTCTGTATTATACCAACAACCGCTTCCTTCTCAATGACACTCGGCCAAAAGAAGGAGATAAAGAACAAAACACCGTGTCCGTCATGGCATCGCCACTCGTTATAACTATTCTCAACATATCCCAACAGCCTGTAACAGTCAACCAGCTTCTCAATAAAATCGTAGAACAAATGCCCGCTCTGGAGAGAGAAAAAGTCCGAGAAGTAATATGGAGACTATTTGAACAGCAAATTTTAATTTCTTCGTTGCGTCCTTCTCTTTTGACAACATCACCTTTTCAAGATCTTTTAAGTAAGCTTGATGCAATCCAGCAAAGAATCGAGGTATCAACCCCAAATATCCCTGAAATCACAAAATTGCATGAAATTAATGAGCAAATTACCAATTACAATCTTCAAGGAATTGGGCAAAATGTAACGGCCTTGGAAGACATCCAATCGACAATGAGAAAAGTGGCGCCTTCGAATTATTTTTTACAAGTCGACTCCGCGTATCTCTCAGAAGATCTTAGTTTAAATAAAACGGTATCCGAGGAACTCAAAAAAGCAACAGAAATACTTTGGTTGCTGACTTTTCGAGAGAACCAACATCTGAAACACATCCATGCGAAGTTCAACCAAAAATATGGGCTGGCGAGAAAGATACCTCTCTTAGATTTACTTTGCGACGAAGGATTAGGGATAGCGGGTATTTATTCAGATAGCTCTTTTCCAGAAACTCCAGCATGTGAGAAAGAAAAAGCATGGATCAAATGGCTCAAGAGAAAATGGTGTGCCTGTCTTCATGAGAGGAAACAAGAAATTTGTCTGACGGAAGAATTGGTTAACAAAGTATTGAGGCCTGGCAAGAAGGAAAAAGCTCCCCTGTCCTTTGATCTATACTGCGAAATCATCGCAGAATCCTCGATGCATATCAACAACGGAGATTTCTTAGTCAATATTGTGAATAATAACTGGCAAGGCGGAAGTACATTTGGCAGATTCATCGATATTTTGGGTTTGCGCACAAAAGAATCTTTGCAACAAATTTATTCCCATGAAGAGAGCCTGGAAGAGAATGTCCTCTTTGCCGAATCTTCATATCTCCCTTTCCCAAGCCGATATGCAAATGTGACCATCACCTGCCCTCATTTGCGCAAGTATGCAATCGATCTTGAAAACAACAGCTCACCAAATGGCATTCCACTCAGCGACATTCTAGTGGGAGCGACTGAAGATCGATTTTATCTTTCTTTGAAAGGAAAAAATGAAGAGCTTGTGGCAACGTCCAGCAATCTTCTCAATCTGAAAGGCGCACCTCTTCCTATACGTTTTATTAGAGATGTTTCAAGCTCCAGGTATTCATTTTTTGACATTTTCATGTTGAAGGAATTCGATAACGTTCCGTTCATGCCAAGAATTAAATACAATCGATCCATTCTCTCTTCTGCACAATGGAGGGTCGACCTTGATCAAATTGAGGCATCATCCAAAGATGGAGAAGATAAAATCGGCGAAAAATTGCTCAAGTGGGCTGCCACATGGAGCCTTCCACGATATGTCTTTATAAAGCAAGCGGACAATCGGATTTTGCTTGATTGTCAAAATACCAGTCACTTGCATGAAATAATCTCGGTCTTAAAAAAAAATGCAGAGGTCAAATTAGTCGAAAAAATCGGACAGGAGAAAGGAGAATGGGTTACAAGCTCCAAAGGGCATCATTATACCGAGTTTGTCATTCCGTTTATTAAAAATAAAAAATTTCAACACCCTTCTTACCATTTGCAGGTTCTTCAGCAAGATCCTCCTTTTTCAATCAATCGCTGGAAATTGCCTGGTAGCGATTGGCTGTTTATCAAACTCTACCTTGCTCAAGACAAAGAAGCGAAATTTCTTCATCAACATCTCTCTCCTTTTGCAAACCATCTTCAAGAAAGAGAGTTGATAGATGGCTGGTTTTACATTCGCTATGCCGATCATTCTCCTCACATACGTGTCCGTTTTCATGGTGATAAAGAGAAGATGCTGTCATCTTTAATGCCTGCTTTGCATGATTGGTTTCTTTTCCTTCTTCAGCATCAAATCCTCCACGATCTTGGCATTGGATGTTACGAAAGAGAGCTTGAGCGCTATGGAGGAGAAGAGGTCATCGAAGTGGCAGAATCCTTTTTTTGCGCAGATAGTTCTACAGCGATTGCATTGTTAAATCTCATGGCAGAAAAAAAATTGTCGTTGCCTGATTACGCCATCGCAGCCTTAAGTTTGATCGATTTATTATCGGGGCTCGAAATGAACTTACAGGAGAAGATGTCTTTTTTAAAATCTTTTGTAACAGATCAAAGAGAACTTAAAGGATTCAGGTACATAAAAAGTCATTTGTTGACGCTGCTGAAACCCATTCTCGAACCAATTCAAGGTGAATTAGAGACAACTTTACTGATAGATGCTTTTAAGATAAGAAAAGAAGCCCTGAAGGTATACAAAGATAAAATTTTACAGCAATACCAGCAAAAGAGCCTCAGTACACCGCTCTCATTGATCTACAATAGTCTTTTGCATGTGCATTGCAATCGATTATTGGGTTGTCAACTTAATTTGGAAAAAAAAGCATATCTCTACGCTTATCATACGCTACTATGCTACTGGAATCAACAAGAGAAGTGACGATTCTTTCCACAAAATTATCAACGAAGCTGTATCATTGATTTCAATGCTAGCATTGGCTTGCGTTTGTACACAAAAATGTAGGACATTGTGCGACGCTAGTACAGCCCATTGTGGCCGCGGGACCAACATCATTTCGATTTAATTGAACATCTATATTTAAACCAATATTATAAGGATCATGCTCGCACGAATTCTTTGATGGGCTCACATAGTTGGTGTTTAGATCGATTTTCATCAGACATCTCCTTTAAAAAAAAGTTATTCAAGTCAAGATCTTATTCGAATTTCTAAAAAATTTCAAGTTTATTTTTGAATAGGATTTCCCGATGCGGGAAATCCTAAAATTATTTTACATGGGATTTCTGTCGTAAAAACTTAATTTTTTACGAATCATCTCATCTTGCTCTTCACTTTTTTAACGCTAAACGCTTATTGTAACTTGCTTTCCATTTTATAGCTAAAGCGCGCTACTGGTGTGAACATTCATCTATTTTCTTCGATAGAAATCCCAATATCTTTTTGCGGCATTTCAAGTAAAAGAGCACCATCTTCAGCAATTCCCATCAGTCTACCCTGCACGATTGATTTAGGACCTAATTCTATTTCAACGATTTTTCTTTTGAATAGAAGAAGTTGATTGATTTCTTCATTGAAATGTGAAAAACCCCTTTCTAAAAGAGTGTTAATAGCATCTTTGACATGACCAGATAGATTTCTTAAAACAGCCTCTTTTTCGTTGCTTGCATGGAAGTTACAGGTGTAGCAACAAAAGCAAGTTGTTCTGGCGTAATATTAACATTAATGCCTATTCCAATTAGCAAATAATAGTGATTGTCTAAGAAGGAAGGCATAATTTCACATAAGCATCCAGAAATTCTCTTACCTTTTAAAAAGACACATTCACCCATCTTATTTCAGGCTCAAGATCAAAATCTTGCAAGGTTTTAGCAACTTATGTGACGCTTTTTTACAAACCCTAGCATTGCCAATGATAAATTATATCTTTTTGTCTAACATGAGGATCAACGAAACAGAAATTTCTATTATAAGCGAGTTGAAGCAATACATTGGCGATTGTCAAAGATTATTGTTTGTCATACCCAAAAAAACTTTGCCACTATGCCAATTGACTTCACATTTGGAAAGACTGGAAAGAAAGCAAATCCTATTGAGACGAGGACTTGTTCTCAATCCTCTTCTTTTAGATTTTTAGCGATTTTTTCAATGAATTTTGTTCACCAACCACTTCCTTCCTGCTAATCGACAATTGTTTTTTCCAATATTAAGAGAAACCTAAAGCTGATTTTAAAGCTGGAACAAATTGCAAAATGACTTCATCCTTTTCCGCATTAACCTTGGGAATAATGTCACTTGGAAGTGGTCGACCTCCCCATTTCTGTTGTCTGGGAATTTTCTTCTGATAAAAATAACAGCCATCGCGTGTCCAATAGTGATTGATACGTAATTTATTGGTTTGAATATAAGTGCTATACATTCCTTCCAAAGGAAGCTTATCTGTATTTACCGCAAAAAAGCTATTGTGAAAAATAGGAAAATGATGATTTTCAAAGTGAGAGACTCGCTCTGGTTTGACAATGCATTTGACATCTCTATTCAAGAGAGAATTTTTTGGCGTACATAGCGTCAGATTTTCAATGAGAAGCTGATTCGGAGGAATTTTCCAAATATGCGATGTTCCAAAGATTCGCCAATTGACACCAACACCCCCAAACTTCTCATAATCTTTTAGTATATTTTGTAAATTCTCCCCTTTGACACAATATAAAAATTCATCAATATCTAAAAATGCAAGCCAGCGACTTTTCCCGCGCATGAGATTGGTGCAATTCGTATAACACTCGCTTTGTAGGCGAGTAAAATCTTTTACTTGAGGAGTGATTTTTTGTATGTCTGTTAATTCAACTATTCCTAACTGAATATAGGGCTGTAAGATTTCGTTGTAATGATCCGTACTTCGATGGTTGTATAAATAGAAGTGCTCTACCCCAACTAATCGATGAAATTCTATCCACTCTTTTAAATATGGAGCTTCATCTTGAAAAATTGCACAGATAGAAAGTGAATACTTATATTCAGCATAGCAAGGGTGAAAAAATATGAAAATTAGAAAAGCGATTCTATGCATGGATTAAATCCATATCAAAAGCAAAAAAATAGTCATTATTGACTTAATACTCAAGAGAAAATTTGATTTTTCAACAATGAAATGATGTCTTATTAGAAACGTTGATTGAAAGCCAAATGACTAAACTGAAATCTCAAAGAAAATAAAAAATTTTCTCTGAGATCAAAAGAGCACGTTGATGAAACGCTTGAAAGCATATAAGCTTAATTTGCTAATAGCAAGTCTTTTATCGTTTGATATGCATCGGATAAAATAGGTTCAAGTTGAGACCAATTTTGTATAAGATAATCCATGTTGGCGATCACATTCTGCCGCTAGATATTGTGCCCTGTTTATTTCCTTGATCAGCTGCTGATTTGCAATACTTAAAAGCTTCAACATCAGATTAAGTCTAATCTCGATCAATTTTTAGCCTTCTTGACAATGACAAAACCAGAAGGAGTAAAAGTCACACCATTTTCTGATTTGATTTCTTTTCGCATCATGAGTAGCATGGTTATATAGAATTAAAAATATGGCTATTCTTGACGCTACAGCCCTCTGGCTTTTTAGGTTGATTCTCAGACATACTTGCTCCGTTTGTTGTTTATTCTGAATTATCTTGTTCGTTATACATAACTTCAATCTTCTCTTATTTTATAAACAAGCAGCCATAAAGATTTTGTTGTAAATTGATCGATTGATCTAAAATACAAGTGAAGACATTCTTATGTCGCTGATATCCTATGAGCTCAAAAGCGTGAAAAAGGCGTTCTAAATTTTCTTCTGGACATATGAAGATGAATCTAGGATTGTTGATCATTGCATCTCGAATCACCTGTGCTTCTTCCCAGTTAAAATCATATCCATCTAGAAAAATAGGCTCGTCTTGATGGCTTTCCAGTATTCTTTTTAAAGTTGATAATTGACGATCTTGAAGATAGGGCTGAATATTGATTTTTTGTGTGCGAGGGTCTGGCAAAAATCCATTGGGTTGATAAAAAAGTGAGACATCACCAAATTTTTCAATGATCCCAAAGACGACATCTAATTTATCTTTGATTTGAGAAGGAAGAGAACCTTTAGCTATGCTTTTATGGCCCTGAGCAAGCCTTCTTTGGCATCCTTTAATTTTAGTCTTGATTAAATCTGGTTCATACCCCTGCTTTAATGCCAAGTCGTAATATTCGATGGCTTTTTGAAGGAAATCTTTAAACCGTGATTCACTCGGTTGATAAAAACTCTGTTCTTGATAGAAAGTGGCTGTATGAAATTGAGAATTTGCAACGCCTTGGTCAGCTGCCAGTTTGTAAATTTAAAGGCGCTTTGCATGGATCTCTCTATTCCACCAAGTCCTTTTCGGTAAAACTCTCCAACGGCATGTTGAGATTCTTTATCCCCCTGGTCAGCAGCAAGCTTGAAATAATGAAAAGCTTTTTTTAAATTTTTCTTAAAACCAATTTCTCCATAAAAATAAGCCTTTCCTAGACGATATTGAGAGATAACATTTCCATGCTTTGCAGCTAACTGATAATAATGCAGCGCTTGCTCTTGGGATTGATCTGTTCCTAAACCATGCTCAAACATCTTAGCTAATTCCAATTGACTTTCAGGGTCTTCAATTGCCTTTAACCGCGTTTTTTCAAACTGCTGTTTTGCTAGGGATTTAGGAGAAGCAATTAATCTGCTAGAGCTAGTCTTAGAAGCTGAAAATGAACTGAGGAAACTAGAAGCGGTGCTGAATTTGTCATTCGTCTGTTTTTTTTAGAAAAATGATGTTGTGCAGAAGTGGGCGATTGCTTGTATTGTTGAATGAAATGTTTGCAAGACTTAATAAACAAAGGCAGGCGCTTTTTTCGAAATCCTTGGTTAAGAGCTAATTCGTAGTAACGGATTGCTTCTTGCATTGAAAGAGCGATGTTTTCAAACCGCCTTCCCAAGCGATAAAAACGGGCAACGTGATATTGGCCTTCTGCATCTTTTTGATCAGCTGCTAAATGAAAATGGTGAAAAGCTTTATTAAACGATTTCTCGACACCTAGCCCTCTTTCATAGTAGAGACCTAAAGCGCAATTTGCTCTTTGATAGCCTCGCTCAGCAGCTAATTTAAAATATTCAAAAGCAAGAGAATACGATTGCTTAATTCCTAATCCTTTTTCGTAACAGTAGCCTAATTCATATACTCCTTGAGCATTGCCTTGATCTGCTGCTTGTTGAAAATATTTGACCGCTTGTTCCCATGATTGAGTACATCCTTTTCCCAATGCAAAAAATTTTCCCAAAGCATATTGAGCTGGGGCATGCCCTTGATCAGCAGCCAGCTTAAAATAGAAAAAAGCCTTTTCATTGTCTAATTTATTATAATAAATACCTAATTCACATTGACTTTCAGCATCATCGACAGAACACATTTCACCTGCCAATCTTAGGCAGAGATCTCGACCTTCAGAAAATTCACTTTGTACTTCACTATATCTATCAGCGAGCCTTTTAAATCTCTGTCCAAGAGAGAGAATATTGGAATTGGTGTCCTCTATTCCTTGGCATTTTTCTAATGTCTCAGCTAACTTACTTGGCGCCTCTCGGTGGCCTGCTTTTAAGACAATCAATAAATGATCAATTCCTTTTTGGACAGATTTGCTTACGCCCAAACCATTAAGATAACAGATGGCTAATTGATATCTTGACTCGATACAATTACTTGCAGCCCCTTCTTGATATGCATTAAAAGCATTTTCTTCAGACTTTTCTGTTCCTATTCCATTTGCGAAACAGCGACCTACCCGTGCCCAGGCTTTAGAATACCCATTCCGAGCTGCTAATGTGTAATAATGAAAAGCTTGTTCAAATGATTGAGAAAGCCCTTTTCCCTGCTCAAATAATTCAGCTAACCGATATTGACATTGATCATTTTCATGGTGTGCTCCAATCTGATAATAGTTAATGGCTTGTCTAAGATTCTCTTTTGTTCCAAGTTCTTCAAAACAACGACCAAGATGGAAACATGGGGATTCTAATCCGCATTCATAGGCTATTTTATAATACTGAATCGCAGTTTCTAAAGAACGATCAACACCAATTCCTGTCTCATAGCAATGGCCAAGACATGAAGCTCCCATTGCTTTATCTGTTTCGTAGACTAATTGATAATAATCAAAAGCATGTTTAGGACATGTTTCTTCATATTGTTTTGCCAAATTACGCACAAATGCAGTCTGATTGGTTAAAAGATTATAATGAACAGCTAATTGTTCATTTTTCTCAACACCTAGTAATTTTCCTTAAAATAAATATCTGCAAGGTGTTTTTGTGCAGCCGTGGATCCCAATTCAGCAGAAAGAGTGTAGAAGTGCAGAGCCGTTTGCGGGGAATGCAATAGTATCTTCCCTTCTTTGAATAATTTGGCTAATTCATAGTATTGCTTCGCTTGTCTATTAGGCTTATCAGAAATGATTGATTTTAAAAGACGGGTGATTATCTTCTGCTTGATTCCGCTATCAAACAGATACTGAGCTATAGGAGTTAAGCTAAAAAAGTAACCATGATGTGAAGCCAATCGATAATAAGTGAAAGCCTTCTTGAGCGATTGGCTGATTCCTGCTCCCTTGAGAAAACATTCGGCTAAACAGTAAAGAGCTAAGGGGTCATTTTGATTAGCAGTTAATTGAAAGCACGAAAATGCCTCTTCTGGAGATGTTTGAATGAAACGGTCTACAAATTTTTTTATCTCTACTTGCGCAGAAATATCGTCAGGGCGGGAGTGCCTTGCTAAGCAATAATAGTGGAATGCTTGCTTATTTTTAGAGATTTTGGCATAAGATCTAGCTAATGAAATTTGAGCTTTTGTTTGTCCTCGGTCAGCTTTTTCTTCCAAAGCCAAAAACTCTTCTTGCTCTGCGTCTTGATTTCCCTGAAAAGAGGATTGTTTATTTTCTTGAAGATTTTGGAAAAATTCTGGATTGGCCATACTACCTCAACCTTCTCTTTTTAAAAAGCTTCACAGTAATTTTATGCAGCTATTTGTTCCCTAAAACGAAGGCCGTAGACTATTTCTTGCGTATCTTGTTTTTTTAATTTTTCACGCCATAAACTATTAAGATGATGACCCGCTTCTTGGAAGATTTTCAAAATAACTTCCATATCTTGCTGTGAACCGATGAAGGCAAATCGATGATTGGTTATTAATGCATTGCATATTACCTTCAATTCTTCCTCAGAAAGGTTAGCTGCCTCTAAGTAAACGGGAGTATTCTTCATTTTCTCGAATATAGTCCTAAGCATTTTAAGATCATGTTTTTCCAGATAGTTATCTACATTTAGCTTTTCGGCTAGAGGATCGATAATGAAAGCATCATTTTCTTGCTGATCCAAGATTTTCTCGCATTCTTCTATTTTAGATTTTGCTTCAATAATGCCCTGGTTATCTGCCAATTTAAAATACTCCAGAGATTGCTCAAAAGATTGTTTGGTTCCTTTTCCTTCAAAGAAGCATAATGCTAATTGATATTGTCCCTTTACAAAATTTTGCTCAGCAGATAAGTGAAAATATTTGAATGCTTCTTCATCCGATTGTTCGATGCCTACTCCCATTTTAAAACAAAGTCCTAAATAATACTGGCCTAAAGCTAGACCTTGATCTGCTGCTAACTTGAAATATTCGCATGCTTTTTCATCAGATTGAAAAGAACCTTTTCCCTGTTTAAAGCATAATCCAAGGTTAGATTGTGCTATTGCGTATCCTTGATCTGCTGCTAATTGAAAGTATTTGAAAGCTTCTTGAGGAGATTTTTCTACACCCATTCCATGATCGAAATAAGTTCCTAAAGTATTTTGAGCTTCTGGAAGACCTTGATCTGTTGCCATTTTGCAGTATTGAAATGCAAATTGCGGATTTTTATCTGTCCCTAAGCCATGATGATATGCTTTTGTTACTTCATATTGGGCATGTACAAATCCTTGATCAGCAGCTAATTTGTAATATTTAAATGCCTTCTCATATGATGGTGATCCGACACGGCCGTAATAAAAATAAGCACCTAAATAAAATAGCTTCACGTTCTTTTTTCCTTGGAGAGTAACTTGCTTGAGATTAAATCCCAGGAAGTTAATTCCATTTTGAGGTTTTGCAAGGTCGACAATTTTGGTTTTCTCTCGATTGATCGTTAAATCGAATCTTTGTTCTAGGAGATTTTCAATCCAAGATCTGACTTTTGTGGTCATATATTTTGCCATAACAACAAAATCATCGGCATATCTTACTAAAGTTGCCTTCGCAAATGATGCTGGGCCATTAGGCCCGTAGAAAACCTTATCAAACCAATGCATATAGAGATTTGCCAGTAGAGGCGATATTATCCCCCCTTGAGGTGTCCCCTTGTCATTTGCCTTCATGGGTTTTCCTGCTTCCCATATTGGTGCTTCTAACCATTTGCGAATTAGAATCTATGCCAACATAATTTTCATTTCACTTTGTCTTAACCTAATCCTCTCAACCAAGGCTTTGAATTTGGTTGGATCAACAAATAAAGATATTCATTCAAATTTAAGCTGCCTTCGATATAAGACAATTCTTCAAGTTCTTCAAATCCACTGGTAAAATACATTTTTTTCTCTTTAAGATTTGCTACGATACGATCACAATTAACCAGATTTAGAGAGCAAAGCAAGGTTTCTCCAGATTTGATGATTAAAGAAAGCTTTCCAGTACCAGGAAAAAGCGTGAGTTCAGCAGTTTCCGAAAATCGCACACATAAAAAACGATATACTTTATTGCTTGATTCATTGTGTTTAATTTCATCAAAGTCATCAAATAACAGCATCAAGTCAGTTGGAACAACATCCATGGTTCTTTTTTCGTTTTCCGGGTCATCATTAAATTGTACGATAGGAGAATCGGTGAGCGTAAGAATTGTTTTGGAAGCAGCGTGATTGTATTCACAACGTGTACTTATAATTTCGAAGATTGTATGCTTATCATCGATGATTTTGATGTAATCTGCATCACGATAGCTCAAGGAAATTATTGATCGATTTTTTTTGTACACAGAAATATAGGCATCCATTTCAAAATCGAGAAAAGACAACCCAATAACAAAACCGTCTTCTCGGTTGAAGAGGAATGAATGTTCATAAATGTCTTCGAAAACTTCATTACGTGGTAAAGTTTCATGAAAAATTTTCTCAAAATAAGAAAATTTTACTACCTCATTATGTTCATTATATAAATCCACTCATCTTTCTCCATTAATAGGCTTACTTTTTTTCACTGGGCAAACTGAAACAACATCTCCCCTTTCGTTTAATATAACTTGTATCTTCCCTGCAGAACCAGGGTTGGCAATTTCTGCTTCGACAACAGAAGGCGGAATTACTCTAGGATCAATAGAGAAAGATTTGCCTTCGTTAGTAAGCATCCATTGTTCAATCTCTTCCCAAGTTGTGAAAGAATGACCAAGTTCTTGCGACTTCTTTATTGCCCTAGCTTCTAATATTGCTCTGCTTTGAAAACAATTTTTGGGGGCCATCCGCGCCAATGCATGTTCAGTATAATAACGACCTCCAATCACTGCTCCGCCTTGGTATGGCAAATGCCATCCCTTGTCTTTCGGTACTGATGGAAGAAGAGGAAGCTCAGAAGTAGGTAAGGGAGCGATTTCAGGCTTCGTTCTCTTTAACAAACTGGAAAACTTTGTCTTACTACTACCAATGACAATATTTTTGAGTTTTGAGAATGTTTTAACTGCTCCTAGTGCAGTCAAGGCTGCCATACCATTCTTTCCAATAAAAAGACCCGTTAGCCTTCCTTTATGGTAATCTTCTATCTTATCCCAAGTTAAAAAAAGCTCTTTGAGCTCGGGCACCAGTGCCTCGAATACTGTCTCCCATTCCTCTTCCAAAGCTTTTGAAAATAAGAAATGAATCGCTGTCAACAATTCTTCTGTTGTTTCAATTGGATGAAACAATAAATTAGCAAGGAAAGGTCCTAGCTCCTTAAATGTTTCTATTCCACCATCCATTAATCCAAAAACTAATCCTTTACCAAAAGAATCGAGATTGATTTGGACTAGTTTTTCTAGTAAAGATATTTCGTTTAAGGCGAATTGAGATTGCAACAAGGATTTATAGATAAATTGACCATCCAAGGAGGTAATAAATAGCGTGCCTTCAGCATTTAACGTAAGTTCAGGATTGTTCGCTTGATTATCATTGTTAAATAAATCTCTTGAATTTGCATTCAGCGCTATGCAGAAATCGGAATAAGCTTCCAAGTTTTTATGCATCGATAAAAAGATTAGGCCTCTAAGTTTATAACATTCTGTATTGACAGGATCTGCATTAAGCACTCTGGTCGCATCCTCTAAAGCTTTGTCAAATTGATGTAAACAGAAGTAAGCTTTGGCGCGATTAAAGTAGACATTGGAATCATCAAAACCAGCTTGAATAGCCAAGTCATAATTTTGGATTGCCTGTTCATATTGGTTTGTTTCAAAAAAGCAACGACCTTGTGCCAGATAAATCTCTCCATCATTGCATCCCAATAGGATCGCTTTTTCGCATTTCACAAGAGCTTTTTCATATTCACCACGCTCAACATGGAGAAAACTCAAGTTTTTGAGTAAGCGGGATTGATCTTGCTTAGGCGTTAACGTAAGTGCTTTTTCATAACAGTCAAGAACTGCATCCAGATTGCCCATTAGAGAATGGGAAGCTGCAAGATTCTGATAAATTTTTGCATCATTAGGATTTATTTCAAGTGCGGTCAAAAGGTTGTTTTGCGCTTCTATTAGATGAGCACTTTCCTCCGCTTCATTTCCAGCGGGAAGTACCATAAACGCAATTGCTCTCATTTGATAAAGATCGGCCTGCGCAGGATCCAGCCGAATAGCTTCATTATAATCATTGATCGCGTCCTCTAAATTGCCTGCCTGATAAAATGCTGAACCACGATTTTGATAGCCAATAGCCAAACGAGGATTTAATTCAATAAATCGGCTAAAATGAGCGATTGCTCGTTGAAACGAACCTTTAGAAAATTCTTGGAGGCCTAATTCGTTCTGATGAGTCTTGAGCTTATTTTCTTTAATTTCTGCAAATTCTAAATCTAACTTAGCCCTATCAATAGAACCCATGATCGTATACGCCAAAGCTCTTTGGTGATAATAGTTGGAATTGTTTGGATCTAGTGTGATTGCGTGTTCATAATCGTCGAGAGCTTTTGAGTTTTCTTCAAGAATTAGAAAAACATTACCGCGTTGGAAATAAATTTCTGCATCGCTTGGATTTAATTCAATTGCTTTTGCAAAATCAATCAGAGCTTCTTGGTAGAGTCCTTTTCGAGAATAAAAAACTCCACGATTGTGATATAATGCAAAATGATCTTCTGACTCGCCATGAAATATTTTCTCTTTAATTGCATAATCTTTAACATTTATTGCGTAGGAAGCTAAAGAAATTGGCTCATTCAATTCATGTTGAGCACTGGAAATAAGACTCTGTGTATTTAATAAGATGATATGTTGCGTTGTTTCCCATTTTTCAGTTGTAATGCCCCTTTCTTTTAAATCTTTCCAATATACTGGAAAATCTTTCCATGTGTCTCTATCTAGTGTATACTCAAAATTTTCCAGTGTCCAGAATGCCATCTTCATCAAGTTTTTTGCTTCTGCAAGATTTCCAGCATGAAGTCTTGTTAAACTGGCGAGAGCAATCCAAGAAGTATTTATAATGTTAGCGCATTTATAGAATTGTAATCCTAGATCATCTTCAGATTCATCGAATAATTCAATAGCCTTTGTAAAATGGAAATTGGCTTTGGTAAATTCACCTTGATGCAAATAAATTGAACCTAAATAGAAATGAGAATGCCTGTAAATGGCAATATCGATCTCATGATCAACGTCTCGAATCACATATCCATAAATATCTTCATCAAGATCATAACAAGGCGACCCATGTCCACTAAGCGTAAGATAATTTGAGCACTGCAAATAAGGTTTATGGCTTTTGTTAACTGCTTGGATAAAGAAATGAACGGCTTCTTCCCAATTTTCTTCATTCAAAAAAGTGCGTCCTCTAGTGAAATCCTCATATCCTGGATATGTAGGTGTCAAATCCGGATTGACAAGCGAAGATTCTAGAAAATAGGGAATACACAGATAAAATAAAGAGAATAATATCCATTTGCTCATCGTCTGGGACCGTATTTTATTAAGCATGAGTTGAACTCCCACAAAGATTACGTCGATCAGTGAAATCTTAAGCGTGGATTGAAATTTATCCAATCCAAAGGCTTATGATTCATGTCATCATTCAGAAAAACATTCCGCGCACCAGGTTACTCTCCATTATTCACCAACAATTTTCAAAAATTCCCGATCCTCGCGGATTTACCAAAGACGTAACGATATCAATCACTGGGCTCGTCGTGTTCGATTTGAAATACCCGTCTTTGCTTGATGATAGAAAGCGTTTGGACAATGTTATCACTCAAAATCTCCGCGATCTTTAATTACGTCAATAATCTCTTTTGACGTTTACAGAGCATTCAGCATTACTGTGTTCGCTGCAATGTATTTCAAACATACTGTGATTACAGCAAGATGCGTAGCTCCAAACTCTTTTACTGTCAATACAGCAAGCTGCATCAACAGTAAATTTATCAACCATGATTCTTAGTTTCTTGTTCACACAAAAGTTTAATTGCTTCGCAAATTAAAACTGACTTATCTGTTTTTCGATTATCCAGCATTCTTTGGGCATAAATATCATTAAAAGCTTTGTACATTTCTTCTGTGAGGTATAAAGTAACCTTCCGGTTATACTGAGGTTTATTATTTGCTACTGTGTTTACAGTTTGCTGTAAAGTCGTCTGGTTTGTTGTTGAATGACTGTTGTTTTCTTGCGTTTGCTGTAAATTTGGATCTACAGTTGGCTGTATTGCTGTGTGTACAGTAGTCTGTACCGGCCCCATATCGTCAAGGGTTAGTTTCTTCTTAATTTTTTTCGTCATTTCATCTATTCCTGACATAAACATTTAACCTTTCTATTGTTTCAAGTGTTAGTTGGTGATAAGCTTCAGCTCCAGCACAATTGAGATCGTGATCAAAAACTGATTTTCCTTTTTCTTGAGCTTCATTTAATTTCACGTTTTCTGGAATTTTAGTTTGCATAACTTTTTCCCCAAACAATTCATAAATGCTATCCAATACTCTTTTAGAAAGCTTGGTTTTAGTTTTGAAAAAAGTAAAAAGCACACCTAAGATATCTGTCTTATGACCTATAAGTGATCCGACGCGTCTATTTGTATGATGAATAGTCTCAAGAAAGCTATTAATACCAGCTAAACTAAAAAAACCAAGCTGCACTGGTAAAATGATATGCTCTGCTACCAAAAATGAATTTGTAAGAAGCGTACCAAAAGTTGGAGAGGTATCAATAATCAAGTAATCATATTGAACAGATTCGAGTTTCCTTCTTAATGTAAATTCTTTGGCAGAAAGTTGTGAAAGTTTATACTCCGCCACAGCTAAAGAAACATCTGCAGGAAGAATATGTAGACCCTCTATGTAGGTATTTTGCCTTATATCTTTTATATCACAATCATCCTGACATAGAAGATCTGCTATAGTTTGCTTATTTTCTGTTCTAACTCCAAGTCCTAAAGTGGAATGACCTTGAGGATCCATATCTATAAGCAAAACCTTTTTATTTTGGCGTGCAAGACCTGCGCTTAGATTGATAGCAGTTGTGCTTTTACCAACCCCACCTTTTTGATTAGCTATAACAATTTTTTGCATCTAACACCGATTTGTTATTTTTTTTGAGTGCATTTATTGCTGTAAACTTGGATTTACAGTTGGCCGTATTGCTGTACAGCTGTATTTAAGCAAGAAATTTTTAATTTTTCAATCGTAATGTAAAAATTTTATTTAGATTGTTAATAATCAAAGGATTATCGATCGAAATTTGTGATAAATTGGTGCTCACAATTAAATATTAAGATCTATAGCTCTCTCTTTCTGCTTAGTGTGTTCTCTTTGTGCTAGTTGCATATTCTCTTGGATTTTTGCCTGTTCGATAACTTTTCTAGTGTTTTCATTTACTTCTCGTTGCACGTATTTTGATAATTTTTCAGATCCCACGCCAAAATTCAAGGCTTCTTTAAAACTTTTTTCGATCGCATAGGTTGATAAGTCACTATTTTTCCCGTCCTCCAATCCACTACGATGAAGGGAAGTTACGGAAAACATCGCTTGTTTCAATTCTTCAATTTGACTAGGAGTGACTGATTTGCCATTTTCAGCTTGTTGTAGAACCAACTGTTTTGCCATTCGTTCAGACAGTTCAGGACTTAATTGGTGAAGAGTTTGAAGCTTGTTATCCAAGCTCTCACGCCGAGAGATCAAACGTTGGGTTTCATTGAGAATTTCCTTTTTAATTTCCCAGACACGGTTCCCATGTTTTTCTTCTAACTTGAACCAAAGCCTTTCCTCGACACGCCATAAAATCTCTTGGGCATGCAACTTCTCAGACGTAAGTTCGTTTTCATGTTCCTTGCAGAATAAAACGATTTGATCAATCCCTACACTTTTCTCTTTGGCCATCAACATCATATCATTCAAGTTCTTGATGCTTTTTCCATGGGGCAAGGAATCAGCTAAATCCCATTTTTCCGGAAAGGCTTTAGCTAGTAATTCCTTATCAACCATGCTGAGCGATTTGACGCCTACTTGTCTTAGGGAGCTGCAAAGTTGATCAGCCGCTTTAAAACCCGCTTGATCATTATCTGGCCAAATAATGACTTCTCTTCCATGTAAAGGTATCCAATTCGATTTTAGAACAGTAGAAGACCCCCCTTGCCAAGTCACACAAATGATATTTTTATCAGTGAATAGTTTTTGTGCCGCATCCGCTGTTTTTTCTCCTTCAACAACTAAAACCTTAGCTAGTGGATTCTTATACAATTGATCCAAGCGATAAAGTGATCGCGTTTCAGCTTGATAATTTTTTAGGCACCAAGAAGGCTTTTCTGCTCCTTTCCACTTGCCATAACTGAGAGGTCTTATATCTTTTTTCGTTGGATTTTCTTTATCAATCAATCGTAAAACATAAAACAATAAATCTCCCTTTTCATCTAAGTAAGCATGTCTTGCTGCTTCGTGATACTTTTGGCTTAGAGCATATGAAAGCTCCTTTAAAGATGGGGCTGAATGAGTAGGATCTGGTTTCAAACTACTCCATTCTTGGCTTCTTTGAGAATGTTGATTAAATCGAAATGGAGAAGGAACTTTCATTTCTTTTGGTTGACCTAAGAAATCTTTTACCCATTCCCTTGCTTCAAAAGAATTGAGATTTAAAACATGTTGAACGAGTTTGAGAGGACCACCGCCTTCTCCTTTTTCGAAATCATAGAATTGTCCTGTTTGTTCTCCTCGCAAAACAACAGATAATGAGCAGTTAGAACCAAATCTTAAACCTTGAGAATCACGCCTTGTGGGGCCATCAGGAAATAAGCGATGAAGCAATGACTCCAATCGCTCTTTTAACTCCTCTTTTAGGTCGACTTGCGAATGATTTTGTCTTTGTAATAGTGTTTCATGCTTTGATGCTCTGTCTTGTAAAATTTGGAAAGCTTCTTTTCCTATTGCTTCTTTGATAAAGAATTGAGAGCCAGATTTTAAGATCTCGTAAGCTTGCGTGTTCCTCGTGGCACATGCACTTTGCCATTCTTTGAAATGAGGGGCGTTTTTTAAATCTTGATCATTTGCTTCTGATCGAACAACGGTATATAAAATTGAAGCTTGATTTAGCGCTTGATAATATTGACCTAACAAGCTCTTGTTTTGTTCACTTAACTTGCTCCAATTCGCTTGCTGAGTTTTATTAGAAATTAATGATTGAGAGGAGTTTGAGCCAACTTTCTCTAAGATTTTACCAAATTCTCTTTGGATATTTTGACGTTGCTCATAGTCTAAATATTGATCATTAATTTTAACGACTTGTCCTTTAACACTGTCCTCTTTCAAATCAGGATTAAAAAATCCTTTGCTTGGACGAAGATCTTGAGAATACTGCCGTTGCTCTTGTACTTTTTCTTTAATAATATCCCATGTATTTAATGCATATCCCTTCACTTTTCTTAGGATAGAGGAAGAATCTTTCAATTGCTCTATGGATTGTGTTCGTTCAAAACTTGCTTCTTGCTGCTTAAGTTGAGACTCTGTCGTATATTGTAAAGTATTTTCTCTTGGATTTTTACGGAAAGCTTGCCGTTTAAGATCAGCAACACAAGAAATTTCACTACGAGAAGCATAAAAATTTACTTTATGAGAGTGGCGTGTGAGAGTCACATAAAATTTTTCTTTGTTCATTTGAGGTGAATGCAGCACATATACTCGATCTAAAGTTTGTCCTTGGGAGCGATTATAAGTCGTGGCATATCCTAATTGAAAACCTGTATATTTTTCTGGGTTGAATACAATTTTTCTTGGATCTCCTTGAAGAGCAACAACAAAACGGTCTGTTGATGCTTCTACTAAAGTGCCACGCATTCCATTCTTCAGACCAAGTTCATTGTCATTTTTGCGAAATTCTAACCAATCTCCTACGCTAACGATACTTTTCTTGCCATCGAGAGTTTTGCAAACATACTCAGCTTCTTCTAATTCTCCTTTCTCTCGACGATAAAGACGTGCCATTTCATTGAGAATACGTACTTCAGAATTTGTATGTGCTACTATCAGAGATGTGCTTGTCGGGAACGCTGTTTGATCACAAGCCCAATTTTTAATAAGCTTCTCAATCGCTTCTTCTTTAGTTTCACTCCACTTTAATCCGTGAAGATTAGCTAATTGATCAATCGCAACAGCCATATTACCATGAGCCAAATTCTTAGCCATTTCTCGCTGTTCTAACTTTTTCTGTCTTTGAATTTCAATGAGCTCTTCCGCACCATAACGCTCACAAAAAGTTTTAAAGAATCCTCCTCTTTCAACAGAAGGAAGCTGAGATGAACAACCAGCAAAAATGAGTTGTGCTTGATATTTCTCCGCCGCTTTAAGGAATTCGAGTAAGGGGCGATTTCCGATTTTTGAGGATTCGTCTAAGATCCAAATTTCATTCCCCTGGGAAACTTCTCTTTTATTGTGATGGAGAGAAAAAAGAAATCGATAGATATTTTCAGAAGAATCAAAACCCTTCTCTTTTAATACGGCAACAGTTGCATTGTCTGGTCCAAATGCTCGAACAGTATAACCTTGTTGATTATAAGCTTCTTTCAAAGCAGACAAAAGATAGCTTTTTCCTGCTCCCGCATGACCTTCAATACAACTAAGTTTCTGACCTTCAATAATTTTATTAAAAGCTCTCTTTTGTTCTTGATTAAGCTGTTTTATGTTGTTTTCTAAATGCTTGGATTTTATTTTGAATGCTGATGATTGATGAATTCTATCTGCTAAGCGTAAGATTTGCTTTTCCTCATCTAGGATTTCGAAAGTTGAAAATTTCCCCAATGCTTCTTTGGTTGTCGGATCGAGTAATTGAACGATCTTTTCCTGCTTCCAAAATTCATTGCGTACGTCTTCGATAAATTCAGGCTCTATATGTTTTTGCAAGAAGCGTTCAACATCTTGCATTGTAAACACGCTTTTTGTTTCAGTGATTTTAGCCAAAATCTTTGTCGGATCTTTGGATTCCATGTAATTGAGGGAAGACAGCATCTGATTTTCTTCTTCCAAAGTAAAAGCTCTGCCTCTCATGCGAATAGGGCCTAAATGTTTTTGAGATATAATTCCATTCTCATCGACACGGAGGTCTAATCCTTTTTCTTCAAAAAATTGATTTTGGTGATAAGTCCATAGCTTTCCCCAATTAGGTCCAAAATTTACACGACCTCCTCTCATATCATTCATCAAATCGCGTGCTTTATGATCTTCAAACTCCAATCCATTTTCCTTAAAACGTCTGGTTGTAAGTAAGACATGAGCATGCCAATTATGATTCAGATTTTCTAACTCTCCTGTTTCAGGTGAAAGTAAAATCTTCTTATCTGGTTGATGAATATCGATTTGAGCTGCTAACCCTTTCTTAGTAAAATTTTCCTCAATAAAAGTCTTTGTTAGTTCAATTCTGTCTTCTAATGACATCACTTGATCATCTGGAAGAGCTAATACCATTTCCATCGCAACTACAGAGTTCATGCGATTTTCTTTTTTTTCAACCTCATTCCATAAATATTCAAGGGACTTAAAAGATTGGCTAACGTGTTCTGGCAATAAAACTTCATGGAAGGCAGGCTTTTCACTATGCGACCAATTGAAGGTTCTTGACTCTGCAAATTCAGTGCCTTCAAAACGCACACTTTCTTTAGCGTTATATGCAGATTTTGCACATGCTGTTTTTCCAGCTGTTCGTTGAACAAACTCTAATCTTGCAAATCCGATTGCCATAAAAATACCTGAATTGAGAATGAATTTATGGAAAAAATAAGAGACAGTCAAACCGTTTTTATAAACATTCATAGAGGATTTAATTGCAATAACTTGCAAATTATATAAGCATGCAAACGATAGTTTGCTTATTGCGTACGCGTTAAATATACGCAATGTCTTCTGTCTAGTATACCTATAATTTTCTATCCGAATCATTCCATAAATCAATAAATTCAAATTAAAATCCTTTACCCAAATTATGCTGTCGGCTAGGATATGGAATTTCCGATATGACATAACTATTAATTTTTTTTGAAATCACCTATGGAGTCAAATCAATGACCGATAAAATCGAAGAAAGGAAAAAGAAGATTGATGAACAAATTGAAAGGAATCTAAAGAAAAAAAAATTGCTATTAGAAAAAGAAAGAAAAAAAAGAGCTAGCCGGTTTAAAGATATTGGAAAATTAGCTTATCGTGCCGATATTGATCAAATTGATGAAAGTGCATTATTTGGTGCATTTATTGAAATAGCAAAAAATATAAATGATGACAAGTTAAAGCAATGGAAGGAAATCGCATACGAATTTGAAACACAATCTAATAATTCTTCTGAAAAAGTATTTTGTATTTCATTTTTAGAAGATCCAAGTCAAGAAATTAAAAAAATTCTAAAGGAAAATAAATTCATGTGGAATCGTTTTCGGAAAGAATATTATGGAAAAGGGATCAAAATCGAAATTGAAAATTTATTGAAGGGTTTCAAAATTAAAATCGAAGAAATCATCAATTGATTAATTAATTCAATATGGTAATCATAATTTCTCGTGAAAAAAAATGGCTTCTGGATTGGACATTTATTTCAGTTTGGATATTTTCAAGTCTTATTTTAACGTATTCATTTTATCATCAATATGTTGAAAAAATTGAACCTTGCTCTCTATGTAAATGGCAACGCTTAGTCTATGTTTTAGTGTTTGTGCTTTCACCTATTGGAATTTTTAAATGTTTCAATGTATCTATGCGAAATGCTTTAAAACTAATTTTTTTGATAGGATTTTGCTTAGCAATTTATCATGCAATGGTGCAATTTGGATTATTAATAGATCATTGCACAATGACACAAAAAATTGAAAACACGAATGATTTTATGAAGATGTTAGAACAGCCAAAAGTTGCTTGTTCAGCTATCAGCTGGAAGTTATTTGGCCTTTCTGCTTCAATTTATAATGCAATTTTTTCATTGGTTGCGTTGATTTTTTTACACTTTAATCATAACCTCAAAGCTGAAGAAAACGGAGAAATATGTCAAAAAAACAGTCTGCTACAAAAAAACAATTAATCAACTCAATAGCTCAAGATAAAAAAATTCATCCTGGTGATGTCCGCCAAGTTGTACAAGCCTTTCTTGATAAAGTCACCGAATCTTTAGCAAATGGTGAACGCTTAGAATTTAGAAACTTCGGGATATTTGAAGTTGTTGAGAGAAAACAAAAGATTGGAAGGAATCCAAAAAAGGCGGATGTATCTATTGTAATTCCCGCTCGCTTAGCTGTTAAGTTTACGCCAGGTAAAAAGATGGACCAATCCTCAAAAAAATCTGCAACAACTTCATCATCGTATCAAGGACGTTGACCGTAAACTGTGTAACCACGCATGGCTTCTTGTCTATAATGATTATCCCATTCATTCCGTCGTTGCTGCATTGCGCGCTCTTCTGCCATTCTGTTTGCATTGTTTCGTTCACGTTGTTCATCCATTCTTCTATACCGATTCTCGTCGTATGCATGGTTTTGTGCCAGATTAGCCGGATTTGGGTTCATTGCACCCCCTCGCTGGAATCCATCCCTTTGTACAAGAAAAATTGTATCTAAAGAAAATTGACCACAAATATAAGTAAGACCACCACTTGCTACCCCACCCAAAATTCCCACACACAAAGGACATACATATCTATCTACTAAACTTTTGACCCCTTTTTTGCAAAACTCACTTGCATAGTATTTCCCTGCACAAGCGACCCCTAAAATAAGGCCGGTTGCAATCGATACTTTAACCCAAGTGTCGCTCGAGGTTTTATACCATCTAAAACGAGGTTGTTCCTCCCAAATATAGCGTCCATTTTGAAGGCGTAGTTCGAAATCAAATAACATATATTTTTCTTGATTGTTAGGATTATTAAAGGCCGAGAAAAAGACGCAATAACCGATGATTTGACGATTTTTCTCGGTCTCTTAATGATATTTCAGGCAAAATTAATAGCAGTTTACAATTTAAAAAGCAATACATAAAAAACTCTGAATCTATGTGGAGACTTTATACGCGGATACCCAATTAATGAGGGCTTGTATGGTATTACAGGTAGTATTCTTGGGATTTGTATCTTTGTAGGACGAAAAAAGAGTGTTCAGGAGATTAAAGAATCTATGGAAAATTGTTCTGTCGTAAAAGCTATAAAGTTTGTGAAGGAAAAGTTTGGGCAAACGATCGCATCTCTCAGGAAACAATTTTTTCCTGTTTTAAATGGACAAAATTTGACAATGATCAAGCCATGGGGTTGACAGTTTAAATCAACACCCTACATCGGATCTAATTTAAAAGTTTTGCATCACTTAATCGTATAGGTTGAAATTTTAAATCTCTTTTGATTCTTGGTGTGTTCCAAGGAGTTTTAATTAATTCGAGTTCAGTTAAAGAAAAGTCTCCAAGCTCGTTTTCAAAGCCATGCACCAGCCCATATAAAATCATATCGTTAGGATATTCTTTATCATCTAAAACAGTTGCTTCACCCTCTTCTAGTCTCGAACCCTCGATAACATACCAAGTCCAATAACCATAAGGATCGAAAAATTTCACTCGCACTAAGGGATCCACTTCGCCTCTGGTACTTCCTAATTTTGGTAAAGATTCCTCAACCTCTTTTGGTAATAACGTCATATACTTTTCCCTATCATGTTGATGTTTTAAATTTAAGCTGTCATTATGTTTATAGTATGACCGCAACACCCTGCCAGGTGTTGCGATCTGATTTATTTACTTGTAGCAGACGCAGCGGTCATACTCTTGTTTATTTAGCCGATCGTAATAAGCTATTTCCCCTCTAGCAAATTCGATTTCTTTAATATCCTCATCACTTAATTCCTCTTCTTCCAAATACATTTGATCAATTAACTGAAGACTCTTTGCCTCATACATTGCGCTTAATTTATCTCCTAAATCTTCATACATTTTTCACCTCTTATTTAGGGGGTTTTATCTCGCTTTCCACGCTTTAGCTACCCGTCGAGCGATCAGGCACGGGTGTTAATCGCTGTACTTGCTTTGATGACCCCATCATAGTCAACCCATAAATATAATGCATTATTTAATGTTGCATTATATTTCAATTCACTAAAAACAACTCACAGATGTGCATGAGGGGCATAAATAGAAACTATAATGAAAGTAAAAAATGAAAAATTTGCGATAACCGTTTGCTTGCTATAGACTCAACTCATGCTAGATGACATTCTAGCGTTTGATTGAAAAGTCTTTTTATAAAATTCTGCCTTCGCAATTATACGAAAGCCCTGTTCGAATTTATTTATAAGACTAAGATGGGGAGGGTGGGGGCCATTGAATAGTTTTTCCCTTTGGTAATTTTCTTTTGCAGCAAGGGCAAACGTTTCTTTCCTCTTTATCTGGAATAAGTTCACTTACTGTGACATTGCCTTTTGTAAGCCTTTCTATTTGCCTTGCTAGCGTTATACCTGGCACAAACCTTTTATTGATAATGCCTGATAAATGATTGCGGTGTATGTCAACCATTTCAGCAAAATCACCAACCTTGATTTTATTTTCTTTCAAATAGCGTTTCAAATCCATACACGACCATTATCTAATTTCAATCCACATTATGCAATAAAATTAATTACATTGCAATTCGACTTCAAATTTACAAACTCTATGGCGATTATTTTTTATTTGAGCATAAAAAACAGGCAAATACAATGTAATATTATTTATTGCATTATATTTCTGGGTTGACTATGATGGGGTCATCAAAGCAAGTACAGCGATTAACACCCGTGCCTGATCGCTCGACGGGTTGCTAAAGCGTGGAAAGCGAGACACAACAAAAGCTCAAATAAACGCTTTAAAAGGAGAGTACTAATGAATCAAATAGCATTCTTGCCAGAGGATTATGAAGCACCAAAATCATCCAATTTTTACATGAAGCTTCAAGAGGGTGAAAACAAAATCAGAATTCTTTCTAAACCTATCTTAGGTTGGGAAGATTGGATTGAAAATAAGCCCATTAGATATCGAATGGAAAATAAACCGAAAAAGTCTTTCGATCCACAAAAACCCTTAAGGCACTTTTGGAGCATTATTGTTTGGAATTATTCCGAAGAACAAATACAAATTTTGCATTTGACGCAAGCTACAATAAGAAACAGTATTGAAGCTCTATGCCACGATGAAGTTTGGGGTGCGCCATTTTTTTATGATATTAAAATTATCAAAAAAGGTGAAAAAACAAGTACTGAATATTTAGTTAATCCTCTACCTCATAAACCATTACACCCATACGTTATTGAGTGCTTCAATACCAGGCCTTGCAATTTGGAGGCTATTTTTGAGAATGGCGATCCTTTTTCTTCTGAATGGGCTCAAGAACAATATACCCCCGGCATACTCAAACAAATTGATAGTGAAAATCACAACCTGGTTCCTAAAGAAGAAATAGAAAAGTTAAAAGCAATTTTTGCCGCTTGCAGTCTTGATTATCAAAAAAATCTACTTCATTTGTTGAAATATTCTAAGGGGATAGACAAGCTTGACGATCTACCTCCTTCGCTTTTTGAAATCGTGAGAAAGGGAATAATCAAAGAAAGAGACAAATATCAACATGTCTCTCATGAAGATTTCTTTCCCTCGGTGCATCATGGATAACGAAAGCAAAGTCATACAAGATTTGATTGAAAAGTATGGAGAATGGTTTGAAATGGCAGAGGATCAAACCTCTGCTTTAATGATAAAAATACTTGTAAAAAAGTTAATTCATGAGCGCGCAAAAAGCGAACACTACGAAAGGCTTCTTAAAGCAAAGAGCCTATAAAACAAGAAGATCTTATAACGCATCAATTGTATTCAATCTTTCACGAAATAATAATAATAAGGAATTGTGGCAGTCCACCCCCCTACTTCTTCAATGTGGATAAACTTCGCTTTGGCGCTAATCTAAATATCCTTGCTCTAAAAACTTTGTAATCCGTTCCTTAGTTTCTTTTCCCTGAGCTACTGCGATAACAAGACTTTCCAAATCTTCCTTTTTGAAGACCGGCTTTATATTATTTACCTCTAAGAAAACAAGCGTTACAGCATAACCTGTTCTTTTATTTGCATCGTTGAACGGATGATTGCAAACAATATGATAAAGGTATGCCGCAGCCTTTTCGTAAATGGATGGATACATTTCTAAACCAAACATCACTGCTTTAGGAGCGTCTATTGCAGACCAAAGAAGATTTTTATCTCGAATCCCTGACAGACCACCATATCTTTTAAGCATTTCATCATGAAGTTCAATAACTTGCTCGATAGTTAGATATTCGATCACTTATCAGCAAGCCTTTTAAGAACATCGTCATTTTCGCTAATCACTTTGTCTAAGGCTTTTCTGAATTTATTTTCATTCAAGTTGATATACTTTGCCTCTTGCTTTTCTACATTTTCACAAAGAGCTTCAATAACATACTTGCGCATGCTTACTCCTTTTTTTGCAGCCAACATTTTGAGATAAGCATGTTGTTCGGCTGGAAAATCGATAGTAAGTCTAACAATATCTTCTTTTTTATGACGTTGTTTCATGAAAAAACCTCCTTTTACATATTTATTATGCCGTAAATACTGAAATAAGTCTACTTTGTTTTGTGGATAATAAACGATTTGTTGTCGAAGAACTGCAAGCTCGCAAACTAGGCGGTCCGCTTTGCCTAAAGCGAAAGCGGCACCACCGTTAATTTCTTGAAACTTTTTCAGCTCCTCGATGACATTTTTAGCGAAAAAATCCTCTAAAGTTAAATCGAAGTTTTGAATTATTCAACAGTAAATCTTTTGTAAAAAATCTTTTATAGCAATTGCCGTATTTCATTGAAGCGTTGCTGAACATGACTCCATCTTGGGAATTCTCCAAAACATAGTATTCTGCATTGCTTTTCAAATTCTGTAGCAAGAACTACTTCCAATTCTGTTGGTGGAAAAAGAGCATCGCTTTTTGCGAAGCTCATATTTGGAGGAGCTACATAGGATGTCTTATAATACTCTTTACTCACTCTATCATAATCTATTTTGATGGTTTCATATTCCTTGGTGCGTAACATTTCTAAAACTTCTGAGCGTTCTGCCAAGCAAAAGAGGTCATAATAATGACGAGCGTAACTACCGATTCCTATACCCGTCTTTTTGAATGCTTCAACCTTAGTATGGATGGCGAACATCTTCTCGACGAAAGTCCTCCGAAAATGCATGAGTTGCATCTTGAATGAACATTCGTCATCGGCTCCAAGACTTAGCCCAGTTTCCTGAAGAAATTGCCCTAAGTATGATCGAAGATTTATATACTCTGTCGGTTCTTTACCACTGCCTGTGCCAACTTCCATTAATACGCGATTACGAATCTCCCCGGTACCTGCAAATCGCTGAACATATTCGAAATAGTCGCTCCGTCCGAACCCTCCAATCGTTTGACTTTCTTTCTCGACAAACTTCAATCCAGGGTGTTCTTCAATAGCTTGCCGAATTTTCTTAAGTTCTCTGTTGATGGCGTTCTTACCTAGAGGAGGATTAAAAGCGATTGGATCAAGAAAAATATCAATATCTTCTGAAAATCTTGAGATGATATTCCAACCTTTTGACAAACTGGTACCTCCTTTGAAAATCACCTTATCTCCGGCTATTCGATTAATAATCCGTAGCGATTCCGTAACGTAGTAATCTTTCTCGATTATCGCTTCCCGCATACTTGGTAAATGAAAATACTCCACTGCACGAATGATTGCCTGCTCAAAGTCTGGGTGTTCAAAAAGTTTCACGAATTTTTGCGTTCCTTTGCTTGCCATTTCCTAGCATATTTTAAGGTAAGTAAGGTTCCAAAATCAAATTGAGAGAGAGGGTTTAAGCTTTTTCGCAAAACAGAAAGTTGACTTTCACCATATCCAATTTGCTGGCCTATGGCGCCAAGCATAGCACGAACACGCGGGGGTTCTGAATCGCAAACTTGAACCAAGCGCTCAAATCGACCTGGTTCATGAAAGAGCTCCAGTAATTTACTTACTGTTTCATCAGGAGATAGTTCACTAGATTCTCCTCGTCTGCGAAGAAAGTCCAGAATGGCTGCATCTTTATAAGAGAGCTCTTTCCACGATTCCGGTCTCCTTGTGTGGATAATTGTTTCTTTCCCAACAATTAATCGTGGTAAGCTGAGCCCATTTGTTGCTAATTCTACTTTTGCTGCATTCTGTGTACTGAAACCTAGTAGATTAGCTGCCGCATGACCAGCTGGGAAGACTCCTTTTCTGTGAATGGGTAAGGAACGCAATTGACTGGTGTTTGGTCTGCTTTGTCCAAATGTTGTTTGCCTTGGTCGATAGTATAAACCTTTACCAATGCGCTGGATGATGCCTAAACGAGAGAGTCGAGACAATGCTTGCGCTACTGCCATGAATGACATATTGGCAAAATCGGATATTCTCCAAATACGCTCTCCCCCCGCTTCAATTTGATGACGAACGTTTCTTGCCGTGCTGTTGGAATCTGAAATGATTTTCTTTTGTCTATCTTTCATAATGAAATTATCGTTAAAAATTCATTATTTGTCAAGTTTTTTTGCTGAAAAACATGACAAAAGACATTCACCTAAACCTGTTTTGTTTCTTGGCTCTTTTGTCCCAGTAGCACTTTTCAATTGAGAATATGTAATGTAACCCCGGTTTTTTTATTGCACTGATACTCACTTGGCCATATCCCTAAAACATAATTACAAAATGTAATTATAATTATGTTGAGATAACTCTCTCCTTGAAAACAAAATAGCTTGTTTTCGAATGGTTATGACTCCGCTTGGTGAGATATAGTTACATTTTCTGGAGTGGGGGTTATCTATTAGTACCATCCGGTCCTACTACTCGATTCGTAAAGCCTAACACTACCCTCTTTTCTGGTCCTTGTTTATACTTTCGATCTCTCCAGTGTGGTTACAGGAATAACAATTAAAGCTTTTCCTTCCAAAAGAAGTTATTGCAATTTCTGGCGTTAAAGGTGAATAAATGCTATCGGCTACAGCATTAGCAAGTTTTTTCTTAGCTTCGAAAACATTGTTCAGTCCAACGACCCAGCAATGATGCCCTCAGTAACTTTTCCTATTAATAACGTTCCCTTAGCGTTATTTGAAAAAGCGGCCTGCGTTTTTAGGATAGGTTGCAGAAGACAACTCTCGTTTAAACTCTAAAGTCTTCCCTTCAGACAAAGATGCTATCTCACTGGTGTTTACCATTCTTATTATTCTATTTTAGGTGTTGTTTTTTCCAGACTCTGCCAGATTCTGCCAAATTATTCAGTATAATCAATTGCCTGAGTGAAACCTGCAATTTTCGATAATAATTTCAGGAGGAGTACGTTTACACCACCGACTTTTGATTCAGCTAAAACAGTACTTCGTCTCCCTAATTAAATAATTTTAAATCGGATCTAAGCCACATGGTTTTGCCGCTCGTTACAATTGAAAAAATTTTCAAAAGTATTCTTTAAACTTTCGACAAAAATCGCTTCTGGCAAAATGTAGTGCCACTCTTTGCCGATATCTTCTGCTCGGCAATATTTTTCCGTAATTGTCAATTCACTCCATCCAACTTGTTTTTTAAAATGCTCTGCAAATGCTTTGTTTTTGCGATCCGCTTCACGACACGGCTGAATCCCTTTATTCAAAGCTTCTCTAACATACCCCCCAATATTTTCTGGCATAGGTACTTTGGAATTCTTTTTGGCCCTTTCTGACAAGAAGGGCTTACAGAACAATTTTGGTCTATTTTTAACGGCAAAACACCTGTTCCTCAAGAAAAGTATAGTGAAATTTTTAACACCTATTTGGCCGATCGTTCTTTGACTGTTGAAAAAAATTTGGAAGATAAAAGCTTTGGAAGAATCAATTCGATGAGTTCTGTGATTAAATATCTTCAAGCAAGTCCTCTCACAAAATTATGCGATTTTAGAACTTTCAAAACTGAAGTGAATGATGTTGGAACATTTGCTGATTTTCTTAAAACTCCTGCTGCTTTCGCAATTAAGGGAGTGGCATTTAAGTCCGGTATTTCAGAAATAGCAAAAGAAAAATTAGCTGAAGCTAAAAAGACTCGAGCCACTACAAACTTTCCATTGCAAGTCCAATACTCTGCTTAAAACTTTTTTCAGAGGCCCATATCAATGCATCTGGGCTTTCTGAGTTATTTGTTTTTAATTTATTTGGAGGTTGTTCATGGCTAATGTTGGTAGTGCGAGCCCAATCCAGGCTGCTGGGTCACACCCAGCCTATGGATATGATGCTGCTCTTTTTGAATCAGTGGGGAAAAAGGTTGCAGAACATTTTGTAAAAGAAAATAAAGAATTAGTGGAAGGCTTTGGCGCTAGATTCTTTCGTAGAATTATAGAAGATGGTCTCGTTGATGGACCAAATGGTCAACCTCTTAAGCTCTCACCTGAGCAACTTGAAAGCCATCTAGTAGAATTTAAAAAACAACTTTTGGACGACTTACTAACACAAAAAGCGGAAGAATTACAAGAGGCTTCAAAAGAGAGCTTTGCTGAAGCGGCAAGGTTAAAAGAGTCTTCTCAAAGAAAATCCGCTCTGGCCGAAAAATTAGGACAAGAAGGACTTACAAAACAATTTTGGTCTATTTTTCACGGCACAACACATGTTCC
>Ga0364910_1104_pt2 | contig 34556 bp, 32 predicted proteins | sample SorcelJu500001C4_3_FD_206970 | JGI IMG/M metagenome (GOLD analysis project Ga0364910, IMG submission 206970) | Enriched cells from Trout Bog Lake Hypolimnion, Wisconsin, USA - BchlTB.June25.5000.01.C4 | ecosystem: Environmental > Aquatic > Freshwater > Lake > Hypolimnion/Profundal zone | place...
ATATTGATCATGGAAAGTCAACGCTTGCCGATCGCTTGATTGAATATACGGGCACGCTTTCATCCCGCGAGATGGAAGAACAGGTACTGGACCAGATGGATCTGGAACGGGAACGCGGGATAACTATAAAGGCTCAGGCCGTACGGCTTGAATATACCGCCAAAGATGGCCAAACTTATATGCTTAACTTGATTGATACGCCTGGACATGTTGATTTTACTTATGAAGTTTCTCGCAGCCTTGCAGCTTGCGAGGGAGCTTTGCTAGTGGTGGATGCGGCTCAGGGTATCGAGGCCCAGACGCTGGCTAATGTATATCTTGCGCTGGATCATGACTTAGAAATTATTACGGTGATTAATAAGATTGATTTGCCCAGTGCTGATCCTGACAAGGTTAAGCATGAGATTGAGGAAGTTATCGGCCTGGATACTTCGGAAGCGGTGCTGGTTAGCGCTAAAACCGGGTTTGGGGTCGAGGAAGTTCTGGAAGCTTTAGTCAAAAAAATACCACCGCCCAAAGGTAGCGCTGATGCGCCGCTAAAGGCGCTGATTTTTGATTCGCATTTTGATCCATACAAAGGAGTCATTGTTTATGTGCGGGTGATGGAAGGCCGTATTATCCCTGGGATGAAAATCAAGATGATGGCTACCGAAAAAAAATTCGAGGTCAACGAAGTCGGCTTTTTCAGGCCATCGATGACTACTGCTGCTGAACTCGGACCAGGACAGGTGGGATTTATCGCCGCCAGTATCAAGAATGTGAAAGATACGCGAGTGGGAGATACTGTAACTGACGCGGAATGCCCGGTAGCAGAACCGCTGCCAGGGTACCGCCGGGTGACTTCGATGGTATATTGCGGTTTGTATCCGGTGGAAAGCACAGAGTACGAAAATCTCCGTGATGCGCTGGAAAAACTGCAGTTGAATGACGCATCTTTGATATTTGAACCTGAGACTTCCGTGGCGCTCGGTTTCGGCTTTCGTTGCGGGTTTCTCGGCTTGTTGCATATGGACGTGGTCAAGGAACGGCTGGAACGGGAGTACGATCTCACTTTGATTACCACTGCCCCCAACGTTATTTATCATGTTTTTAAAACCGACGGCGAGCAGATCACTATCGAAAATCCCTCCAGGTTGCCTACTCCCCAGGAGATTGACCATATCGAAGAACCTTATGTAAAGGCAATGGTGATTGTTCCCAATGATTATGTAGGTAGTGTGATGGAGCTGTCCCAGGAAAAACGCGGCGAGTTCAAGGATATGAAGTATCTGGATACTACTAGGGTGATGCTGACTTATCACCTGCCGCTGAGTGAAATTATTTATGATTATTTCGATCGCCTGAAGTCATCCACCAAGGGGTATGCTTCCCTGGATTATGAGCTTATCGGCTATCAGGAATCGAATTTGACCAAACTGGATATTATGCTTAACGGTGAACCGGTTGACGCGCTCAGCGCCATTGTGCACTTTGACAAAGCGCTTTTTCGCGGGCGGCTATTGGTGGAGAAGCTCAGGGGAATTATTCCGCGCCAGATGTTCGAGATTCCTATTCAGGCCGCCATTGGCAATAAGGTTATTGCCCGGGAAACGGTACGGGCAATGCGCAAGGACGTTTTGGCCAAATGTTACGGCGGGGATATCAGCCGTAAACGCAAGTTGCTGGAAAAGCAAAAAGAGGGCAAGAAGCGTATGAAGCAGGTGGGTAGTGTCGAGGTGCCGCAGGAAGCGTTTATGGCCATTTTGAAAATGGATTAGGCGGAGAGATTCTATGGATAAGGTACTGGAACATAAAAACCTGTTAACAGCCGACCTAAGCTCGGGGTGTATATTCATATACCTTTTTGTCGGCAAAAATGCTTATACTGCGATTTCCCGTCCCGTGCCGACGGCGAATATTTATTTCAAGACTACACAACCGCCCTGTGCCGGGAAATTACCGGCAAGGGCGGTATTTTGTCATCGTATGCTATTGACAGTGTGTATTTTGGCGGCGGAACGCCGACAGTATTACCGGTAAATAATTTAACCCGGATTATCGATTGTCTGTGTGATTGCGCTCAGGTGACAGCCGACGCCGAGATCAGTATCGAAGCCAATCCTGGAACTATTGATGGCAGTAAGTTGGCTGATTTACGCCATGCCGGATTCAACAGAATCAGTATCGGGGTGCAGGCTTTCGATGATCGGCTGTTGGCCGTCACCGGTCGAATTCATAGTGCGGTTGAAGCTGTACAGGCTGTGACTGAGGCAGCGGTTAGCGGCTTTGAGAATATTAGCGTCGATTTGATGTACGGTTTGCCAGGACAGTCGGTCGATGATTTTCAGACCAGTCTCAGACAGGCTGTTGATTTGCCTATTCGCCATATATCAGCCTACGGTCTGAAGGTTGAGGAGGGAACTCCGTTTCACCGCCAACAGGTGTCTGGGCACCTGGATTTACCTGATGAGGATGAGGAAGCGGCAATGTATGATTTGGCGACAGGTTTTTTACCGCAGCAAGGGCTGCGGCGTTATGAAATTTCCAATTATGCCAGGGCGGGGGCTGAGTGCCGTCACAATTTGAAATATTGGCATTATCAGCCTTATCTTGGCCTGGGTGCCGCGGCCCATTCATTTATTGGGGGTCAGCGCCAGTCTAACGTCATAGATAGCGGCGAATTTATCCGGCGTATTTTTTCGGGCGGTGACCCGGTGGAAAGTCGCGAGGTTCCGGAACCTGAGGTAGCTATTGCGGAATATGTTTTTCTTTCGCTGCGGACTGCGCAGGGGTTGTCTTTTCAGGAGTTTACCAACTGCTTCGGATTAAGTTTTACGGAGCATTTCGCAGAAATTATTGAGAAGCTTGCCGGCAAGGGACTGATTATTTTGGAACATGGCGGCGTTAGTCTTACAGAACTGGGAATGAGATTTGGCAATATAGTTTTCGCTAGTTTTCTGCCTGATTGAGGTTGGGGAGAGAAAATTGCCTAGCGATTTTCGCCTATATAAATGACAAATACAGTTAATAATCTTGACATTGAAGGATGAGAATGGTATTTTCTTAGTAGGTGTTAGCACTCTATCGGAGAGAGTGCTAACAACAATGGAGGGGCAGTATATGCTGGACGAACGGAAACGCAAGATTCTCCAAGCAATTGTCGACGACTATATTACCACTGCCGAGCCGATTGGGTCGAGGAACCTTGCCCATAAGCATGACATGGGTCTTAGTCCGGCTACTATCCGCAACGAAATGGCCGACCTTGAGCTTTTAGGTTATTTGGAACAGCCCCATACTTCAGCTGGCAGAATTCCTTCGCCGAGGGGATACCGGTTTTATGTGGATTGTTTGTTGAGTCCTCCCAAGATTTCTGAGAATGAAATTGCTCTGATTACTAATTGGTATGAGGCCAAGGTTAGAAGTATTGAGGAAGTGTTCCAGGAGACCGCGAAGATTATTTCCAGGATGACTCGTAATGTTTCGCTGGTTCTAGCACCGCAAATTTCCAATGTTTTTTTTAAATATTTGCAGTTTCTGCCGCTTGATGAGCGTCGGGCCATCATCGTGATTGTTACCGGCACCGGTTTTTTGGAAAATAAGGTCATGGATATTCCCGATGGTACTTCTTTCAGAGATTTGCAGCACATAGCTGATGTTATTAATGGTAACCTGAGCGGGATGTCGCTTGACGAAATTAAGAGCTCGCTGCTGCAAAAAATCAAACAGGACATTCTGTCAACTCCGGCTTTGTTTGAAACGGCATTGGTTTTTTTAAAGCAGGCTTTGGTTGGGGAAAAGAATGAACGGGTTTATCTCGGAGGCACTACCCAACTATTAAATCAACCGGAATTTCGCGATGATATGGAAAAGATCAAGGGTTTGCTTACTATGCTGGAGGAAGAAAAACTGCTCTATGATATCCTGCACACGAAGGGTGGGGATGGAGTGATCGTCACTATCGGTGGGGAGAACAAGTACAGCGGAATTCAGGATTGCAGCATGGTTCAGGCAACTTACCGTGTGGAGGGACAGGAGATTGGAACACTGGCTGTGCTTGGTCCCACTAGGATGGAGTACGGTAAGATTATGGCAGTGATGGAATTTATGCACAGTCATTTGGGAGAAATCCTGAAAAAATATAAGATATAGCAACCGACATTAAGTTGTCGCCAATGGTATAAGGTCTGGCAAGTGTAATAGGGGTGCGCAAGAGATTGGTGCGACAACTCAGATAGGTCTTACCGCTGGCTTCGGGGCAGGCTGTATAGGGTTCTGCCCGTACCGAGATTTAAGATGTTTATTCAAGGTTGTTGGACGATATCATTCATACATAAAGCCGGGTTAGACAAGAATAAGATATAGGAGGATGCGGCATGAATTTGAAACAAGCCGGGAGCGGCGCCGATGTCGACGAACGGCTGGCGGCTCTTATGACCAACGCCAATGCAGTCCGGGCTATAACCGCAGCGGTGGAGGGAACTATTGGGCCTAAAGGTCTGGATACGATGTTGGTGGATCGTTTTGGCGAAGTGATTATTACTAATGATGGTGTGACCATTTTGGATAAGATGGATGTAAATCATCCCGCTGCCAAAATGTTGATTAATATTGCCAAAGCCCAACAGGCCGAGGTTGGGGACGGAACGACCACAGCCACTATTATGGCTGGTGGGTTGGTGGCTGAGGGTGTTAATCAGGTGATCCGCGGTGTGCCGGTTGCCCGGGTAATTGAAGGTATTCGTTATGGAATCAACGCCGCCCTTGAACAGGTAAAGCAGCGGGGGAGACAGATCCGGGATATCGAAGATGAGGTGCTGACGAGTATTGCCATGATTGCCGGACGTGAGCACAGGGATATTGCCGAACTGGTGGTTGCCGCCGCCCGGCTTATCGGGCTGGAAAAGTTGACTGAGACTAATTTTAAGCTTGCAGACATTATTACTGCCGAGGAAGGCGCAGAAAACGAGGTGTTCCTCGGTGTTATTGTTGACAAGGAGCGGATGAATGAAGATATGCCGCTCTCGGTATCGGACGCTAAGTTGCTCTTGGTGGATGACGCCCTCGAACCTGAAGAGATCGGCGACGAAGCGCTTGGCACTGAAGCTGGTTTTAAGCGGTATAGCGAATTGCAGGACGAGTTCAAGTTGAATGTGCAGAAGATTGTTGAACTTGGCGTTACGGTGGTATTTGTTGATCGGGGCGTTCATGATTTGGCGGAAGAGATTTTGACCGACGCCGGAATAATGGTTGTTCAGAGGGTATCCGCGAGAGATATGCGCCGGGTAGCAGAGCATTCCGGTGGTAGGGTAATCAAACGCACCGGATTAAAGAAGGATTTGGCCGATCTGCAGAAATATCTCGGCCTGGCCGAAAAGGTATACGAGGATGAGAAATTAGAGCAAATCCGCATTTTGGGCGGAAAAGGTAAACCGATGGCGACAATTCTGGTCGGAGCGGCCACTGAAGAGGTGGTCGGCGAACGGGAGCGAATTGCCAAGGATGCTGCTTCCAGTGTGCAGGCTGCCGCAAAGGGCGGCTATGTTCCCGGTGGTGGAGCAGTGGAGATCGCTCTGGCCCGTGATGTGGAAAAGGTACGCGAGAATGTCAAGGGTATGACTGCTTATGGTGTTGATTGTGTTTCCAGTGCTCTTAAACGCCCTTTGGCGCAAATAGTTGAGAATGCCGGCTATAATCCGCTAGAAAAGGTGGAAGAGGTGCTTGCCGCTCAGATAGCGGCAAATTCCGATTCGCTGGGAACTGATTGTGATACAGGTGAGACTGTGGATATGCTGACCCGGGGCATTGTTGATCCGGTTCCGGTTAAGCTGCATGCCATTAAAGCGGCAGGTGAAGTTGCAATCGCTATTTTACGTATTGACACTATTATCAAGAAGAAGGAAGAAGGCACCAACGCAGGAAAGCCTGAGTCGGCTGCCAATATGCCAGATTTTTAACTATGAGGTGAATTTATGATGAGTGATGAAAAACGAAAAGTTGGAAAAGTCGAACCTGATTCGGCGTGTGATGCGGGTAATGATTCTACAACCTGTGAGGGGCCAGAACTTGTTGGAGAACAGGAAATTTGTTTCAGTAAAGCCGAAATCGCCGAAACGATGTTGGCTCTTGATGAAAAGAACCGACAGATGGATGAACTTGGGGACCGGCTGCTGAGGCTTCAAGCCGATTTTGATAATTTCCGCCGCCGTACCCGTCAGGAGAAAGAGGAAATGTCCCAGGTGGTCACATGCAGTATTGTGACTCAGTTGTTGCCGGTGGTGGACAATTTCGAAAGGGCCCTTACTGCCGTCACTGACAAGGACGCGGGGCAATTGCTTGCCGGTGTGCAGCTGGTGTATCGTCAATTTACACAGATCCTTGATAGCTGTGGGGTTAAGCCGATTGTAGCTGTGGGCGCCCAGTTCGACCCGGCGTTGCATGAAGCGGTGATGCGGATCGAGGATGCCTGCCAACCAGACGGTTTGGTAGTCGAGGAGTTACAAAAGGGTTATATGTCTCAGTCAAGGATTTTGCGTCCAAGTATGGTTAAGGTTGTTAGTAATTGTTAGAAGATTAGTTTATTGAATATTTAGCTAGGAGGAATAAATTATGGCAAAGGTAATTGGTATAGATCTTGGTACCACTAACTCGGTGGTGGCCTGCATGGAAGGCGGCGAGCCTGTTGTTATCGCTAATGCGGAGGGGGGCCGGCTGACTCCGTCGGTAGTGGGTTTTTCCAAGTCCGGTGAAAGACTGGTGGGACAGCTTGCCAAACGTCAGGCTGTGTCAAATCCTGATCGGACGATCAGTTCTATAAAACGGCAAATGGGTACCAGCCACAAGGTTCGTATTGATGATAGGGATTACACTCCCCAGGAAATTTCGGCGATGATTTTGCAGAAGATGAAAACCGACGCTGAGTCTTATTTGGGGGAAAAGGTTACTAAAGCGGTTATTACGGTGCCGGCTTATTTCAGTGACAGTCAGCGTCAGGCGACTAAAGATGCCGGGGCTATCGCGGGCCTCGAAGTACTCAGGATTATTAATGAACCAACTGCTGCTGCATTGGCTTATGGGCTTGACAAGGGCGAGGATCATACTATATTGGTATTTGACTTGGGTGGCGGCACTTTTGATGTGTCGATTCTTGAGCTTGGTGACGGCGTGTTCGAAGTCAAGGCTACCAGTGGCAATAACCGTCTGGGCGGCGATGATTTCGACGAGCGGGTAATGAACTGGCTGGCTGCTGAATTTAAAAAAGAGTCGGGTATTGATCTTTCCTCGGACCGCATGGCGATGCAACGTCTGAAAGAGGCCGCGGAAAAAGCTAAAATTGAGTTGTCTGGTGTTTTGACCACCAATATCAATTTGCCATTCGTTACTGCCGATCAGAGCGGGCCGAAGCATCTGGATATAAATCTTACCCGGGCGAAGTTCGATGAACTTACCGCTGACCTGGTGGAAGCCACCATGGGGCCGACCCGTCAGGCGCTGTCCGATGCCGGGATGAGTTCCAAAGATATTGCCAAGGTTATTCTGGTGGGTGGTTCTACCCGGATTCCGGCTGTGCAGGAAGCGATCAAGAAGTCTCTCGGCAAAGAGCCTCATCGTGGGGTCAATCCCGATGAGTGTGTAGCCGTAGGTGCTGCTATCCAGGCCGGCGTATTGGTGGGCGAAGTCAAGGATGTGCTGCTTCTGGATGTTACCCCGCTGTCGCTGGGTATCGAGACCCTGGGAGGCGTGTTTACCAAGATTATCGATCGCAATACGACTATTCCTTCTGCCAAAAGCCAGACGTTTTCTACTGCAGCTGATAATCAACCTTCGGTGGATATTCACGTTCTGCAGGGTGAGCGGGAGATGGCTTCTTATAACAAAACTCTTGGCCGTTTTGAGCTTGGCGGAATTCCCCCGGCGCCGCGTGGCGTACCGAGGATTGAAGTGACGTTCGATATCGACGCCAACGGCATTGTTCATGTCTCTGCCAAGGATCTTGGCACAGGCAAAGAGCAGAAAATTACTATTACATCATCTGGAGGATTGGGAAAAGACGATGTTGAACGGATGGTGAAAGAGGCTGAGGCTCATGCCGCTGAGGACAAGAAGAAGCGGGAAGAGGTTGAGGTGCTCAATAGCGCAGATTCGCTTGTGTATCAAGCTGAGAAAACTATCAAGGATCTCGGTGATAAGGCTGATAAGGCTTTAGTGGAGAAGGTGCAGCAGGCTGCCGACAAGTTGAAAGAAACCATTAAGGGCGGCGATCTTGATAAGATCAAGGCCGACACCGAAGAATTGACTAAACCGCTGTATGAGATGACTTCGGCTGTTTATAATCAGGCTGATGCGCAGCCAGGCGAGCAGACTCAAGCTACCGAGCCGGAGCATCAGGCTAAAGACGAGAAAGTGGTAGACGCCGATTATAAGGTTATGGACGACGACAAGAAATAATCAGTTGGGATTTGGTTTTATCCAACTATAAGTTAACAGCCTGGGGAGAAGCGAATATAACGGCTATTCGAGCATGACAGCCCGCTGTACTGCTGAGTACTTCGGGCTGTCATGCTACGGAGTAATGCCGTAGTTGAAGCTTGTGTCCCAGGTATCAGGGATGGTGATTGTGTTTGAGCAAACGCGACTATTATGAAATACTGGGTGTGCCCAAAGGCGCCTCTGATGATGAGATAAAAAAGGCTTATCGCAAGTTGGCCCGCAAGTACCATCCTGATGTCAGCAGTGATAATCCGAAAGAGGCAGGGGAGAAGTTCAAGGAACTCAGCGAGGCCTATGAGGTATTATCCAGCCCAGAGCGCCGTCAGCAATATGACCAGTTCGGGCACTCGGCATTTGAAGGCGCGCAGGGCGGTGGCCCCGGTGCCGGCGGCTTTGGTGGTGCCGGCGGGTTTAATGATATTTTTGACATGTTCTTTGGTCAGTCGGGGTTTGGGTTTGGCGGCAACCGTTCGCCGGGACCTGAACGGGGAACTGATCTTAGATATGATTTGGAGATGGCTTTTGAGCAAGCCGCTTTTGGGCTGGAGACTGAGATTCAGGTTCCTCGCACAGAGGATTGTTCAGCTTGCCGCGGCTCAGGTTCAGCAGCGGGAACGCATCCTGAAACTTGCCCCAATTGCCGGGGAACAGGTCAGACTCAGGTTGTGCAGAATACCCCTTTTGGTAGGATGGTCAATGTCAGGGCTTGCGACCGTTGCAAGGGTGAAGGCAAAATAGTTCACTCCCCTTGTTCGGAATGTCAGGGGCGGGGTAAGGTCCGTAATCGACGCAGGATTAAGATTAAGATTCCGGCTGGGGTTGATACCGGGTCACGCTTAAGGGTCGCCAATGAGGGCGAGGCGGGAACACGGGGGGGCCCTCCTGGGGACTTGTATGTATATGTTTTTGTTAAGCAGCATAAGTTGTTCAGTCGCGAAGGCGACGAGGTTATTTGTGAGGTTCCGATCAGTATTGTGCAGGCCGCTCTTGGCGACGAAATAGAGATCCCTACTCTGGATGGCAAGGTGTCGCTGCGGATTCCCGATGGTACCCAATCCGGTACGGCTTTCCGGTTGAAGGATAAGGGTATACCTCATCTCAGAGGCCACGGACGCGGAGACCAGCATGTTCGGGTCAAGGTGGTTACCCCCAAGAAACTGAATGAGCGCCAGCGTGAGTTGTTGCAGGAATTTGCCCGCGCCGGCGGCGAGGATATAAATCCGGAGGAGAAAGGCTTTTTTAAAAAAGTCAAGGATGTTTTCGGAGTGTAATTTGAAGCGGGGGGTGGATCGCACATGAAGTGGGCCGAGATCAGTATTCAGACCACGCATGAGGCTACCGAGGCAGTGGCCAATATTTTTCATGATTTGGGTGCCAGCGGGGTAGTGATTGAAGATCCGGAACTTGTAAATTCTTATCGTCGCTCGGGAACCTGGGAATATTGCGCTATTCCTGAAGATGATGATACCGAGACAGTGACGGTCAAATCCTATCTCCCGGTGGACAGTGAACTTGACGAAAAGCTCCGCCGCTTTGAGGAAAGTATTAACAATTTGGTGCATCATGATATTGATAAGGGGCTCGGCCGGATTGTCTGGCGGGAAGTGCAGGAAGAGGACTGGGCGTCAGCCTGGAAGGAGCATTTTCAGCCGGTCAAAATCGGTGAGCGGATTGTAGTAAAACCAACTTGGTGCGACTATTTAGCCGGTAAGGATGTTCTGGTTGTTGAGCTTGATCCAGGAATGGCTTTCGGGACCGGAACCCACCATACAACGGTTATGTGTGTTCGCTTGCTGGAGGACACCGTTCGTCCGGGAAGCAAGGTTTTTGATATTGGCACTGGCTCAGGAATCCTGGCGGTCGCTGCTGCAAAGCTTGGCGCTTCTGAAGTACAGGCGGTTGATGTTGATGCTGTGGCTGTTCGGATTGCAGGCGAGAATGTCGCCCTGAATAAGGTTACGGATATTGTAACTGTCTCCAGGGGTGATCTCTTGGCCGCGGTGGATGGAAGAGCGAATATTATTGTTGCCAATATTATTGCCGATGTGATTATCCGAATGGCGCCCGATGTGGCTAACTGTTTGACAGAGGATGGACTGTTCATCGCCGGCGGCATTATCGCCGAGCGGCTGGGTGACGTAACTGCGGCTTTGCTGCGATCGGGGCTGCCGATCGAAAAGGTTGCGGAGGAGGGTGGCTGGGCCACCGTGCTTGCCCGCAGGGGAGGATACTAAGCTTGCGCCGGTTTTTTATTGATGGCCCGCTGACCGAGACTATCACTATTCGCGGCGGGGATGCTAGGCATATTGGCCGGGTTCTCAGGCTGCAGCCGGGGGCGGCCATTATTGTCGTTGGGGCTGAAGGTCAAGCCGGAACCGCTGAGATAATAGCCGTGGGAGCTGATGAGATCAGCTTGAAGCTAATGGAGAGCATCGGATGTAGGCACGAGCCACCGGTGACGGTTTGGCTTGCCCAGGGGCTGCCAAAGGCTGACAAGCTGGAATACATTGTACAGAAAGCCGTGGAGATTGGCGCTGCCGGCGTAATCCCCATGGCTGTTGATTTTAGTGCCGTGCGTTATGATGAGAGCAAGAAAAAGTCTAAAGTGGACCGCTGGCAAAAAATTGCCCATGAGGCTGCAAAACAATGCGGCCGTGATCTGGTGCCTGCGGTTGCCGCCGTGCAGAGTCTTGCTGAGGTATTGGCCGATCAGGAACCGGATACTGCAGTCATTATGTTGTATGAAGGCCGGGCCGGAGAAGGTTTGAAGCGTGTTTTGGCGGATTGCCATACCGGATCGTATCTCCTGCTGGTGGGCCCAGAGGGCGGTTTTAGTGCTGCTGAAGTTGATTTATGCCGCAGTAAAGGCGTTCATATTGCCAGTATGGGGCCGCGTATTTTGCGGACCGAGACGGCCGCGCTGGCCGCACTCGCCGTCTTGCTTTATGAGAAGGGCGATTTAGGGGGAGACCAGGCCCAGGAGGATCTTGCCGATGGTGATTGAACGGGCTTTGGTGGCAGATGCCGGGGCTATACACTTTTTGCAACAGTTGGCTTATATTAGTGAAGCAGAGTTGTATGATGATTTTTCTATTGCTCCATTAGTTGAATCTTTGGCAGAAATGGAAAATGTTTTTCAGCATCAAATTTTTCTCAAAGCTACGGCTGATGGTAGAATATATGGTTCGGTACGGGCCCAGGAGAAAGACGGTACCTGTTATGTCGGGCGGCTGATAGTGCATCCCGACTTTCAGAACCAGGGTCTGGGGGCAAGGTTGTTATCCGAAATTGAAGCTTTTTTTATGGCTGTTGGACGATTCGAATTGTTTACCGGTCATAAAAGTGAGAAGAATATTTATTTATACGAAAAACTGGGTTATGTGACTTTCCGCCGGGAGACAATACATTCCGGGCTGGATTTTGTGTATATGGAGAAGGTAAAAACTTAGGTAGTAGCAGATTAAGGCTGATGAGAAAGGCCTAGATGCAAGGCGCACCGGAGGTTGGCACAGGAAGCGTACATTCGAAGGTACGCTGAGGATGACAACCGAGGAGCAACGACGCAGATAGGTCTTTATCGGCAGCCTGGGGGTGAACTGATGTGCCGAGGGTAGCGTTTACGACGTTGGGCTGTAAGGTCAATCAATATGAAACTGACGTTTTGACAGGATTGTTCGAACAAAGAGGCTACGATGTGGTCGATTTTGATGATTCTGCCGAGGTGTATGTCATTAATACCTGTTCGGTGACCCACCTGGGAGAACGCAAGTCCCGCCAGATGATTCGCCGTGCGGTGAGAAGCGGATCGAAAGCGACAATTGTCGTTACCGGCTGTTATGCTCAACTTTCCCCTGGCGAACTTGAAGCAATTGAAGGTGTGGATGTAATTGTCGGCACACAGGACCGTTACCGGATTGTGGATATTGTGGAATCGGCGGCGACCGGTGAGGGAATAATAAAAGCGGTGGACAATATAATGACCGCCGGACGGTTCGAGGATATTCCTTTATTTTCTTTTCCGGGTCGTACCCGTGCTTTTCTCAAAATTCAAGAAGGGTGTACTAATTTCTGTACATATTGCATAGTACCGTACGCCCGCGGGCCACTTAGATCAAGACCGATGGCTAGTGTGGTACAGGAAGCTGAGAAGTTGGTAGCTGCTGGATTTAAAGAGATTGTGCTGGCCGGGATTCATTTGGGGGCTTATGGACGGGATACCGCCGTTCAGCCAGCAAATCTAACTGAAGTGGTCAAGGCTTTGTTGGGTGTTAGTGGAATAATTCGCCTAAGACTTAGTTCTTTAGAGTCGGTGGAGGTTTCTGAGGAGCTTATTGATATAATGCGGCAGGATGAACGACTGTGTCCGCATCTTCATCTGCCGCTCCAGGCTGGCGATGATGACATTCTGCGGGCAATGCACCGGCACTATACTACCGCCGAATACCGTAAACTTGTTAAGGGTATTCAGGTAAGCGTGCCTGATATCGCAATTTCCACTGATATTATCGTCGGGTTTCCCGGCGAGACTGACTTACAATTTGCCAACACTATGACTTTTGTAAATGACCTGGATTTTGCCCGTATCCATGTTTTTCCTTACTCGCCTCGGCAAGGTACGCCTGCGGCAACTTATCCCGGGCAAGTGCCTGAACAGGAGAAAAAACGCCGGGTACACGAGCTTCAGGTTTTGGCCGAGAAGAAGGCAGCAGATTTTAAGCTCAGGTTTGTTGGCCGTGAGTTTGCGGTGTTGTTGGAAGTGGAAAAAGGCGGTCTGGTGGAAGGTTTGACAGGCAATTATATTCGGGTTTATGCTGATGCACGAGGAAAAACTCCAGGCGAACTTGTTCGGATCAGTCTGCAAAGATCTTATCTGGATGGCCTGTGGGGTAAAATAATTGGCTAAAATTTCCGTAAGGTAATTTTTTGCGGCAGGATATCCTATAAACAGGCAGAATATTTTTTAGAGGATTTGTATTATTTAAGGTTGTAGTGATTGTGGGCTGAGGGGAGGTGCAGTATGCAGCAAGATTGTATTTTTTGCAAGATCGCGAATAAGGAGATACCGGCGAATATTATTTATGAGGATGAACATATTATTGTTTTTCCTGACATTAAGCCAGCCGCCCCGGTTCACGTTCTTGTAATTCCCAAGCGCCATATCTCTCATATTTTGGAGACCTGCTCAGAAGATATCTCTCTTTTGGGCCACGTGATGGTCACTATTCCCGAAATCGCCAAGAAACTTGGCTTGGATGAAAACGGATTTAGAATAGTTGTAAACACCAAGGATAACGGGGGACAGACCGTTTATCACATCCATTGGCATATTCTCGGAGGCAGATTTATGACATGGCCCCCGGGCTAATATTGACAGCACTTGGCATGTTCGTGTATAATTTTCAGGTAATCGATAACTATGTATGCTTCCCTAGGTCTGTTGTGGAGGGAGGGAGATCAGATGTCAGAAGTCAAGGTTGGTAAAAATGAAACCCTGGATAGTGCACTCCGCAGGTTTAAACGCACTTGCCAAAAAGCAGGCGTTCTTTCTGAAGTGAGAAAACGGGAACATTACGAAAAACCAAGCGTTAAACGCAAGAAAAAATCCGAAGCGGCACGCAAGCGCAAGTTTAGTTAATTCGGAGGGCTTTTGGTATGTCGGTTAAAGACAGACTCATCGAAGACATGAAGCATGCCATGAAGGAAAAAGAGGCGGGAAAACTTCGCCTTTCGGTTATCCGCATGGTTCGCGCCAGTATAAAGAATGGCGAGATTGACCGTAAAAAAGAGTTCGACGATGATGAAGTCCTTGATGTTCTAGCCAAAGAAACCAAGCTGCGCCGGGATGCCTTAGAGGAATTTAAAAAAGGCAATCGACCGGATTTGGTGGAAACTCTGGAGCGGGAAATCGCTATTTTGTTGCAATATCTTCCTGAGCAGTTGAGTGAGCCTGAAGTGAGGGCGCTGGTGGCAGAAGCCGTCGCCGTCACGGGAGCCGCAACTGCCAAGGAGATGGGCAAGGTGATGGCTGTATTAATCCCTAAAGTCAAGGGCCGAGCCGACGGAAAACTGGTCAACATGATAGTGAAGGAAATGCTAAGTAATTGACAGTGAATCCGGTACCGTTTGCGGTACCGGATTTGTGATTTTCTGGCGACAGTTTTAAATCAGTTTGCTAATCAGGCTGGGGAGAAAGGTCCAGATGCAAGGCGCACCGGAAGAGCGTGCCGCGACGCGTACTGGTGTACGCTAGCAAACGCTCTGATAAGCAGGCGCACGGCGCTTCAGCGGCGATGCGATCGCTTACAACGCAGCAGATGGGCCTTTCTCCCCAGCCTGACGGAGAAAAAGGCAGGTCAAATGACCTGCCTTTTGTGTATGTTCAGTGAAGCTGTGATGTGAGCAGCTGTTGTTGCGAAGGAGCTGCATGTTGTGCTGCGATTAAAAGAGTTTTTATTTGCGTATAAAAAACGTGTGGTTAAGAAAGTGCTAATTGTAGTACTGCGTTTGAGCTGCGGCAGGTGCGTGGAAAAAACTGCATTAACTGGTACGATGGTGCGGAATATTTTGTGTCGCTTCACTGGTACATAGCAAAAGAGAAGATATCACACTTGGACCTTTTTAGTCAAGTCCATTGCTAACGGCAAATTTGTTGGAATAGCGCCCCGCGTGGCGGCCGTGAGGGTTGGGGAGATGCCTGGAAATGAAAGGAATTGAGTCGTTGGGTGTCGAATAGACTGTTATGAAGAGATGGGAGAGATTGGTTATGCAGCGTAAGTTTATTTTAGTGGGGCTGATTTTGTTATTATGCCTGACAGCCGGACTACCGGCAAGGTCGGCTTATGCTGAGAGTGCCCCGGTAGTGGTTATCGACATCAAGGGCGAGATTGATGCAGGGCAGACGGCATTGGTGCACAAGGCACTAGAGGACGCTAAAGCCAAGAACGCTCAGGCTATTTTGGTGGAGATCGATACTTTCGGCGGATTGGTCGATTCAGCCACCGCTATCCGGGATATGATTAGTGATTCATCGCTGGAGACTATTTGTTATGTTAAAAATCGTGCCTGGTCAGCGGGGGCGTTGATTGCTCTTTCCAATAAAAAAATTGCTATAGCGCCCGGTGGAAGCATTGGGGCAGCCGAGCCTATTCCTACCACCGAAAAGACAGTGGCGGCCTTGAAAGCTGAATTTGCCGCCACCGCCAACAAGTACGGCCGAAATCCCCGGGTGGCCGAAGCAATGGTCGATAAGTCCCTGGGCTTTCCTGGATACGCCAAGCCAGGGGAGATTCTGGCGTTGACGGATTACCAGGCTGTGAAGGTGGGATATGCAGACCTGGTGGCAGCGAACCGGAATGAGGTACTGGCGCATTACGGGCTGGCTGGGGCTCCGCTGCTGGAATATAGCCAGGGCTGGACGGAAAAACTGGCAGGGTGGCTGTCTAACGCCACTGTGAGGGCAGGTTTGGTATCGCTGATTTTTCTGGCGATTTTCACCGAAATCAAGACCGCCGGCCTGGGGGCCGCGGCGTTTATCGGCCTTGCGGCCGCGCTGCTCTTATTTGGCAGCGGCTGGCTGACAGGGCTTGCAAGTTGGGTGGAAATTTTGCTGTTCGTCAGCGGAGCAGTGCTGATTGTGTTTGAGGTGCATGCGCCGGGGACGGGAATTTTCGGCCTGGGTGGTATTTTATGCATCTTTGCGAGTTTCTTCCTGACTCTTGGCGGCGATGTTGCGGCACTGGATTGGTTGGCAGCCAGTTTGCTGGTCGCGGTGGTTATTTTTCTGTTAATCCTTAAAAAACTGCCTTCCAGCCGATTGTGGGCGCGGCTGGTGTTGAAAAACGCCGAGACAACAACCGACGGGTTTGTGTCAGGGCAGGACTATCAACCTTATCTAGGTCGGACGGGGGTTGCGCGAACTTTGCTCAGACCTGCTGGAGTGGTGGATATTGATGGTGTGCAGTTAGATGTGGTCTCAGAGGGCCGATTTATTGTCGCTGGAACGGTTGTTAAGGTTGTGGCGGTGAGCGGACAGAGGATAGTTGTCCGACCTGTTGATGATACTAAATAAAATTATGGAGGCGAGTAAGTTTGGATCAATTGTTTACGATTCTTTTTCCCTTGGTGTTGTTTATCATCGGATTAAGCCTTTTCTTGCATTTTGTCCCTTTGGGTCTGTGGATTTCGGCGATGGCTGCCGGAGTGAATGTGGGGATATTTACTCTGATTGGCATGCGGCTGCGGCGAGTGCCACCAGCGCGGATTGTACTGCCACTCATCAAGGCCAATAAAGCCGGATTGGATGTCAATGTCAATCAACTGGAGGCGCATTTTCTGGCCGGCGGCAACGTTGACCGGGTAACCGACGCGCTGATCGCTGCTCAGCGGGCTCAGATCGCATTGCCATTCGAGCGGGCGGCGGCTATCGATTTGGCGGGCCGCGATGTGCTAGAAGCGGTCCAGATGAGTGTTAATCCATCGGTGATTGAGACTCCGTTCGTGTCCGGGGTCGCGAAAAACGGCATCGAACTTAAGGTAAAGGCACGGGTTACTGTAAGGGCCAATATTGATCGCCTGGTTGGCGGTGCAGGAGAGAAAACTATTATCGCCCGCGTAGGCGAAGGGATTGTCACCAGCGTCGGCGGGGCGATTGATCACAAAGATGTGCTGGAGAATCCTGACCATATCTCCAAAACGGTGCTGGCCAAGGGGCTGGATGCCGGAACGGCTTATGAAATACTGTCTATCGATATCGCCGACGTAGATGTCGGCCGGAATATCGGCGCCCAGCTGATGACCGACCAGGCAGAAGCAGAAAAACGCGTCGCTCAGGCCAAGGCGGAAGAACGGCGGGCTATGGGCGTGGCCAGGGAGCAGGAGATGCGGGCCTATACCCAGGAAATGCAGGCCAAGGTAGTGGAGGCGCAGGCCGAAGTGCCTCACGCGCTGGCACTGGCGCTCAAGGAGGGCCGTCTGGGTGTGATGGACTATTACAATATGAATAATATCCTGGCTGATACCCAGATGCGTGAGACCATCGCCAAAACCGGACCGATGGCGCCGCAGCCGACAAAACCAGAAGAACCCAAGAAATAAGGGATGAACTATGGAAAAAACAATTTTATTTTTAATCTTCATGGTTGTTTTCTATGTGGTACCGGCCTTGCTTAAGAAGGGGAACAGTAAGAAATACGAATATCCTGAGGTCCCCGAGCAAATATTGTCACCGGAGCCCAGGGGCATGGTCGGGAGAAAAGTTGCCTTATCAGTGGCTGCTGAGACAAAGGATTTGGATCAGTCAGCCGAGCTACCGGCAGAGGCTGTGGCTCAGGCTGAGGTAGCTCAGGCTGCTACTGAAGAAGTTCCGCCTGTGGTTACGGAGGATTTCTCGCCCTGGCAGGGCGGGCTGGATCGCTCTGCGGTTCTGAATGGCGTCATCTACGCCGAGATATTGCGGAAACCGCGGGCTATAAACAAGCGAATTAGGTAGACGGCAGTTTTCCCAGGCTGGCGATAAAGGCCCATATGCGTCGTTGCTCCTCAGAGCGTTTGCTAGCGTACACCAGTACGCGTCGCGGCTCGCTCTTCCGGTGCGCCGTGCATCTGGACCTTTCTCGCCAGCCTTTTGATTTTGTGAATTTTATAAATTTATAAGCAAACAAGCCAAAAGGCAGGTCATTTGACCTGCCTTTTGGCTTAAGTATTATTGGGGGTTATTGCATTCCTCTACAGCCGTTTTGCGACATTTCATCATTGTCGTGACCATGATGGCGGTCTTTTTCACCGAAGGATTTGTGCAGGTTGCCCATGTCTTGTCTGAAGGTAGTATCATTTACTCCTATGTTCTGAGCAACGTCTTCCCAGGTGTTGTTGATTTTACGCATTCCGAGAATGTCGCTGATCGGTTTTCCGGTGTTTTTAGCCAGTTGGCTGGCTATCGCGATATCGTGCGACCGATAGCCTTGATGGAGAAGTTGGAGGCTGGTTTGTTTGGCGATGCCGAGTTGTTTTTCTAGTTTAACGGCTGCGATATCTTGGCGGACGGCCGCGATTTTTTCCTTGGTTACGCCTAGAGACCCTGCTACGTCCTTCCAGGTGTTGTCGTAAGTTTTGGCTGCCATTACGTCTTTCAACGGTTTGCCGCTTGCCTTGGCCAAGAGAGCGGCCTTAGAGAGGTCTTTAAAGTTGATGCCTTGGTTATGATAGTTTAGAACGATCTGCTTGTCGACGCCGAAGGTGTCGGCAATTTTTTGGGCCATTTTATCGGGGTCGCCATGGTGGTGCTGGTCGAATGAAGGGCCGGGGCCCTGGCCGAAGGCTGAGTGGTCATCATTGGGGGATGCCTGGGCGATGTACACACCGAGGGTGCCAACCAGTAGAAGTATTCCCACCACCGTGATGGCAAGGTTTTTTTTGGTAAGAAATTGCATTTGTCATTCCTCCTATTTATCAGTCGCCGTGCTTAAAGGTTTTCCCCGGTGACTTGTTTTTAGTATAACTGGCAAAAGTGGCAGAAATATGAGCAGTATGTGACAAAATTGCAAACTATGATGAAAAATAATTCTGTGGGAAAATAACTCCTGGTTTTTTTGCCTCCTGTCCGCACACAATAGAAATTATGGAGTGAAATTTTAAAAGCGGGGGAGGACACGAAGGTGGATTATAAGGGACGTTTGACTTACGCCAAAGGAACTTATGTCGAGTTTGTCGTTGCTCCGAACCAGGACGCCGATTTCGGCGATATTCTTGTTGTCGAGGGCAAAAACGGCGATCGATTCTATATTCGTGCTTATGATTTTAAGGTGAAATCCCGTTGGTCAGGAATTAATAACGTGGGATACCTGATGAATAAACTGGATGGGGACGGTCAGGTTCAGAATCAGGAAGAACTGGATTTTTTCTTGGGAGGCAACCATACGGTAAAAATCGGTATGGCCGAGCAGTTATGTTATGCCGATGGTCAGGGGCAGCTGTTCAACCCCAAGACTTGTCCCGATTTTTTCTGTGAGGTGCGGGGACTTAGTCCTGAGGATAGTTCGCTGCTTGCAGAAATGAGAGGCGATCTAGAGATCGGTTTCCTGAAAAGCGGTCGGGGAGTTCTGGAGCTGCCTGTGGGCATCTACGGCTCCAAGGCAATTACCGAGCATGTCGGCATTTTCGGAACCACTGGTTCAGGCAAGAGCAATTTGGTTAAGGTGCTTTCAGGGTCGGTGATCGATAGTGGTAATTACGGGCTACTCATTTTTGATGTTCACAACGAGTATTACCGTGATTTGGCGCTTCATCCCGAGATTAACGGGCGGCTTGTGGTCTACAACACTAATCCTCAGTCGGATTACGCCCGCAAGCTGACAGTGAATTATAACGAGTTTGATCCTGAACATATAACGGCGTGCGCCACTTTCAGCGAACCACAGCTTGACGCGATATACAAGCTTTCAACAGTACTGCAGGAGAACTGGATGAAGACGGTGTTGCAAAATGAGACGGCTGACATCATTGACGAGGTGAATGAATCCACCGGACAGAAGTTTCAGTCTCGTACGATCAGCAAAATAAAAAGTATTTGTTGGAATCTTGAACAGGAACTGAATGTTCGGGAGGGTGAAGGATCGGCTATCGACGAGTTGTTGCAGGAGCTGGAACAGGGTAAGGTTGTGCTTATCGAACTAAAAAATGTTTCGCCTGTAGGCGAGCAGGCGCTGTCAACTTTATTGTCAAAAAAATTGTTGCAAAGTTATGCCGCCAAGTCCGACGACGAGCGCAGCAAAGTCAAGCCAGTGATGATTGTGCTTGAGGAAGCCCATCGTTTTTTGGGGAAGAAAGAGTATGGCAGCAATAATGTGTTTGCCAGGTTGGTTAGTGAGGCCCGTAAATTTAATCTGGGCTTGTGTGTAGTTGATCAGCAGCCACGGCTGTTGGCTGACAAGGTGTTGTCCCAGCTTAATACTTTGTTTATCCTCGGCCTGGCTTCCAAGGCTGACCGCAGCAAATTGGAGGCGATGTGCCGCAAGGATATTTTACAGCAGCGAAATGAGATCAAGAATCTCGATTGTGGTGAGATGATTGTGGCTACGAATTATATGCGTTTTGCCGCTCCGGTGAAGGTGCATAAATTCGAAGAATTTTTGCTGCGCCGGAATGGCGACGCAATGATTCAGGCAACGGCGCCGGGATTGCCGATGAACGCGATCAGTCAAAATGGGTTTACAGTATAAAATTAAGGCCCACCAATATGGTGGGCCTTTAGCTTGTAATTTATATTCAGCCCTAGGTTGGTGAGAAAGGTCCAGATGCAAGGCGCACCGGAAGAGCGCGCCGCGACGCGTACTGGTGTACGCTAGCAAACGCTCTAGGAGCAACGCCGCAGATGGGCCTTTATCGCCAGCCGCCTACCAGGGCAGTTTTTACCCGGGCCAGGACTTCCTGCCAATCACCGGGGTTACGCTGCCGGAAAAGACGCATCGTTGGGTACCAGAGGCTATCTTCCCCTTCCAATCCCCACCGCCAGTCAGGCGCATACGGCAAAAACAGCCAGGTTTTTTTGCCCATTGCTCCTGCCAGATGGGCAACCGCGGTATCTACAGCTATCACCAGATCTAGGGTTTCCAGCAACCCGGCGGTTTCGGCGAAGTCGGTCAGTTCAGGAGAATAATCCATTACCACCAGCTGTGATCGGGATAAGTTCTGGGCTTGTTCTCCCAGTTGCAGGCTGATCCAGGTCGGTCCTTCGGTGGCAAATAATTGGCTGATCAGGTCAAAGGGTATTGATCGGTTGTAATCATCAGAGTGTTCAGGATTTCCCGCCCAGACAACTCCGATTTTGGGGCTGTCGGCAGTTATTTCGCTAATTTTATTGTGCCATTTGACGGCAGTTTCTTTGGGTGGACAGATATAAGGAACGGTATTAGGAATGGTTTCGGGGCTTGTATTGAATACCAAAGGCAGGCTGAATAGGGAACAGGCATAATCAAATTGTTTATATGGGATGTCCTTTTTGTTGGTGTAAATTGCAAAGTTGTCCTGAGAGTCGGCGAGCAGGCGCTCCAGCGGCCGCTGAATCCATACGGACGTTTGCGATGCCAGTGCGGAAACCTTGTCTGCATAGCGGATGAACTGCAGCATGTCGCCCAAGCCTTGCTCATAGAAAAGCAGAATATTACGCCCCGACAGATCTTCTCCCTGCCAAATGGGGATGTCCAGCCGGAAGTTTCCTTGCCAGGAAAACCTGGACTCATATAGAGGCCAGCCTTTTGTGTATTGGCCAAGCAGCAGGTATAGTGTGGCTAGGGAAAACCGGGGAAGCGCAAGGTCTGGTTTTAATTCTATTGCCCTGAGGTAGACTTTTTCAGCTTCGGCATAGCGGTTGGTCAGTTTTAGACAGTTGCCCAGATTGTGATAGGCTTCAGCATAATCGGGATTGTATTTAATGGCCTGGTGATAGCATTCTTCCGCTTCAGCCAGGCGTTTTTTATTGCGCAAAACTACGCCTAAGTAGTTATAGGCATCCGGATAGCAAGGGTTTAATTCTAGCGCCTTGCAAAAGCAGTCCTGGGCATCATCCCAGTAATTTAGTGGTATTAGGACTTCTCCCAGGCGTTGGTAGGCTTCGGGAAAGTCGGGGTACAGTTTTATGGCCTGGCAAAACGACAGAGCTGCATCCTGCAGTTCGCCTTTTGCAGCAAGTTGAAGGCCGTCATCCATATATTTTTTTACTGTCATGTATGTTCCCCTCAATTTTTGGCTGATAGTAATGTTTCGGCGCAGATGCTCAGATCTTTTTTTGTAGATTCCATTTCGGTGGGCAAATTTCCTGTTTGGTATCTGGCAAATAACAGACTGTGGGTTTAGAGTTGTAGCACGCGATAATCGGCGAAATCTGCGCCAATGTACTAAACCTCCCGGTTGTGCATACATTTTGGTAAGGGGGGAGTAGGATGCAACGCCGCCGTAAGGGAAGTTTTCAGGCGCTGGCTGGATTGCTGGAGATACCGCAGGATATCGTGCTGGATTTACCCCGGATAACGATGCTCGGTAATAAGCAGATGCTGGTGGAAAATCACAAGGGTATTATCGAGTATACAGCATCGTTGGTACGAATTAATTTGAACCAGGGTGTGGTGAGTGTCAGAGGCGCCGATCTTATTTTGTGTAATCTACAAGCCGAGCAGCTTTTGCTGGAAGGTACGATAACCGATGTCAATTATGAATTATGAGGAGGTCAGCCGCTGTGCTGATGCTCAAAATCGCCAATTATCTTAGTGGCGCCGTCAGAATCAGGATTTATGGCGCCATTCCCGAGAAGTTTATCAACCTGTGTCTGGCGAGGGGGATATTGTTGTGGGGTGTCAGCAAGGAGAACGACGCCATTCTCGCCTATCTCAGGTTGACGGATTTTTTCCGCGTCCGGCCGCTGGTCAGGATGAGCCAGACTCGCCTGGAGGTTGCCGGCTTCTATGGTTGTCCTTTCACGCTGAAGCGGATAAGACGAAGGAAAATGCTGATTGCCGGTGCGGTGCTGTTTTTAATTTTATTGCATATGCTGACATCTTTTGTATGGTTTGTGGATGTCAGCGGGCAAAAATATCTTTCTGCTGACGAGATCAAGAATATTGCGAGGCAAAAAGGCCTGAGGCCAGGTGTAAGCAAGGACGGCGTCAATATCCGGACGGTGGAAAACGGAATTCTCTTTTCTTTGCCGGAAGTTGCCTGGGTGGGTATCAGTCTGACAGGCACCAGGGCAATGATCGAGGTGGTGGAGAAGACGCTGCCCAAGCCGGAGGATAAATCTCCAGCTGATATCGTGGCCACCAAAGATGGGGTGATAACCGAAATTATTGCTATCGCCGGTCAGCCGCTGGTAAATAAAGGCGATACGGTAAAAAAAGGCGATGTTTTGATCAAAGGTCAGGTGCAAACTACGCCTGCCGAGCCAGCCCTGTCTGACGAACCTGCTCCGCCTGCCCCTCCAGTTCAGTTAATCAGGGCCAACGGTATTGTTAAGGCCCGGGTTTGGTATGAAGGTTATGGTGAGGCTGGTCTGGTGCAAGAAATTCACCAGCGTACTGGTCGACGGGCAATCGGAGTTTCTCTCAGGGTGAAGGAACACCAGTTTGTTCTTAAGCCCGTATCGGCGCGGCCGTTTGACTGTTTTGAGACTGAGGTGATCCATAAAAAGACCTCGGGGTGGAGGAATAGTGACTTTACTGTCGAATTCACTATAGACATCTTTTACGAGGTGGCTGCTAGTACGCAGAAGGTTACCACGGAAGACGCGCGAAATATGGCCAAGGCAAAAGCGCTCAAGACTGTGCAGGATTTGATTCCTGAAAGTGCCCAGGTTTTGGTTCATGGTTGTGAAGTTTTACCGACGGCTGACCCCGGCATTGTTCGCGTAAGGGTTGTTGTTGAAACGATTGAGGATATTGGGCAGACGATTAATATCACGGAATAGCAAGGAGGACTTGCATTTGCCTGATGCGCAATTCGAAAGACGAATTAGGCTTGCTGATACGCAGGAGGCTGTCGCCATTTTGGGCCGCAACGATGAAAATCTGGGAATTATCAGCGAACATTTTTCTTCCCGCCTACTGGCCCGTGGCGACGAAGTCATTATTTACGGGGAAAAAACTGAAGTTGACGAGCTTTGCCGGTTGTTTGACGAGTTGTTGTTTTTGTATCGGCAAGGCAATCAAATAACTGCTCATGATGTGCGTTACAGCATCAGGATGCTCAAGGAAGGCCGGGAGGAAAATCTACACCAGATGTTTGCAGATACTGTACTGGTAACCGCCCGCGGTCGGCATGTAAAACCCAAAACTCTCGGACAGAGCCTTTATCTGGAAGCCATTCGCCAGAACGATATAACGATTGGAATAGGACCGGCAGGAACCGGGAAAACTTATCTTGCAGTGGCGATGGCAGTTTTTTCCTTGAAGAATAAGCAGGTTGAAAGAATTATTTTGACCCGTCCGGCCGTGGAGGCTGGTGAAAAACTGGGCTTTTTGCCAGGTGATATGCAGGAGAAAGTCGATCCTTATCTCAGGCCATTGTATGACGCGATGGATGATATTCTTGGCGTGGATACTTTTCAGAAGTATATGTCCAAAAATATTATCGAGGTTGCACCGCTGGCTTATATGCGGGGCAGAACTCTTGAGGATTCTTTTATTATTCTTGATGAGGCGCAAAATACAACCCCTGATCAGATGAAGATGTTTTTGACTCGACTGGGGTTTGGTTCGAAAATGGTGGTCACCGGCGATGTTACTCAGGTTGATTTGCCGCATGGCAATTGTTCGGGACTGAAGCATGCTTCCGGTGTTCTCGAGGGCATCCGCGGGGTTGCTAATATTTTTCTCAATGAGAGCGATGTGGTCCGTCATGAGATTGTCGGACGGATTATCAAGGCTTATGAACGTTATGAGGGTGCGAACCCTGGGGTTGATTAAATAGTCTGTTATTTGGAGTGAGCATATGTTATCTATTCCTAACAGGGTTAGAGATCTGTTCATCCAGCCGAATAGTTTGTATGCTAGGCCGCTAATCCACCGGATAGTGCTCGGCCTGGCCTTTTTTTCCTTGTTTATGATCATTTTGTCCACTGATTTTATTTCGGACAAGGTTTCGCTGCAGGAAGGTCAGGTCAGCGACCGCGACGTTATTGCACCGCGAACGGTGTCTTATATTGATCCGGTTAGGACCAAAAAGCTTGAGGAAGAAGTAAAGGCCAGCGTGATGAGCGCTTATGATTATGATCCGACGGTCGCCACTCAGGCCGAGGACAGCGTTAGCGCGATCTTCCACGCCGCTCGGACGGTCGCGGCGGATTCTTCGCTGGTTTCCACGCAGCAACGGGTAAACAAATTGAAGGCTTTATTATCGGTTCCTTCATTATTGGTCCCTTTACCCAATACGGCCTTGACCGGCTTGGCGGAGCTGAATCAAGACAGACTGCTGAAAGTTGAAGAGTCTACTAAGAATATTCTGCGCAAAGAAATGCAGCGTTATATCCGCGTGGAGGACCTGGATGACGCCCGTAAGCAGATTGTTATTGAAACGGATGGACTGGATCTTAGCGATAATTCGTCGTCAGCAGTTGCGGGAATTGCCCAGGCTCTGATTAAACCCAATTTTATTTTGAATGTGCGGGAAACGGATAAGCGTAAACAATCCGCCTTGGCCAGCATGGATCCGGTGCGGGAAACGGTGAAAAAGGGCCAGATCATGGTGCATAAAGGCGATGTGGTGACCGGCGAACAAATCCAGGCCATGGAGGAATTGGGTTTGTATCGCGGACAGATTAACGAGGTTTCCATTTTCGGTTTGGCGATTTTTGTGCTCGTTATTATGGGGTTAACTTTAGGTTATTTATTTAAGTTCACTCCCGAAATTTATCATAATGACCGCCATATGGTTCTTCTGGGGTTGATTATGCTGGTCGCGCTGTCGGTAGGCAAGGCTGCACATTATTATTCGGATTATGTTGCCCCGGTGGCGGTGGGAGCACTGCTAACGGCGATTCTGATCGATTCGCGGCTGGGGATTTTTTTCAGTATTGCCATGGCAATGTTGTTTGGAGTTATTGTCGATCATGACCTCCGACCGGTGGCTGTTGCTATTGTTGGCAGTCTGGTCGGTGTGTACAGCGTTTCCAAAATACATCATGGCTATAGTTTGACTAAGACTGGTGTCTGGATTGCCGCGATGAATTTTTTGACGATTTGTTCTACCGGCCTTTTGGAGCAGGTTGAATACTCCCAGATTCTGATTCAGGGCATCCAGGGAGTTTTCAGCGGCATTGCTACTGCGATTATCACCATCGGATTGTTGCCATATCTTGAGCATACTTTTAATGTTACGACACCATTTAAACTGCTCGATCTGGCCAACCCCAGCCATCCATTGCTGCAACGACTGCTCTTGGATGCACCAGGTACTTATCATCATAGTATTTTAGTGGGCAACCTGGCTGAAACGGCGGCAGACATGATCGGCGCCGATCCGATTACTGTTCGGGTGGGAGCTTATTATCACGATATCGGCAAGATCAAGCGACCGTATTTCTTTGTGGAAAATCAGGTTGAGGGCGAAAATCCCCATGATAAGATTGCCCCGTCGCTAAGCACTTTGATTGTGACGTCCCATATTAAAGATGGATTTGAGTTGTGCCAGGATTATAAACTGCCACAGGTAATTGTTGATATTGTCCAGCAGCATCATGGCACGATGTTGGTTTCTTATTTTTATAAACGGGCTACTGAGAATGAGCATGGCGAATGTATTATTGAGGCCGATTTTCGCTATGAAGGGCCGTGTCCGCAAACTAAGGAGGCTGCCTTGGTAATGTTGGCGGATGCCTGTGAAGCCTCTGTCCGATCTCTTTCCAAACCAAATATGAACCGCATTGAGGCCACGGTGCGGAAAATGATTCGCCAACGCCTGCAGGACGGCCAACTGGATGACTGCAATTTAACTTTGAAGGATCTCAATACGGTGGGGGATGTGTTTATCAGGGTACTGTCAAGTATGTTTCATTCCAGGATTGAGTACCCGGATGCGCTGAAGGAGCTGGAGAGGAGAAAACCCAAGAATGGAAATAGTCCTAAGCAATGTGCAGGAAAAGATAGTGATAACTCCGAAATTGCAGCAAGCGGTGGAGACCGTTCTCACTAAAGGCGCTCAGGCACTGGAAGTCGGCGAGCAGGTGGAGGTAAGTCTTGTTTTTGCTGATGATGAGTATATTCGGGAATTAAACCTAGAGTACCGGGGGAAAGATATGTCCACCGATGTATTGTCGTTTGCGCTGGATGAGGGCGATGAACCTAAGGTGGTCGGTGGTCCTGAGGAAGTTTTGCTTGGAGATATTATTATTTCTCTGGAAACAGCTTCCCGGCAAGCGGAGGAGTTTGGCCATAGTCTGGAGCGGGAACTAGCTTATTTGACTGTCCATGGGTTGCTGCATCTTTTGGGTTATGATCATGGCAGCGAGCCTGAAAAACTGCGAATGCGCGAGCAGGAGGAACGGGTTCTCAGCCTTGCGGGCATCAGCCGTGAGGCGGCGCAGGTATAGTGTAAGGTATGTTAACAAGATGGCAGGTAATGGGTATGCGGCCACAGAATTGGACAAAGCGGTTCAAATATGCCTTCGACGGCATTGTCTATTGTTTTGCCAGTCAGCAGAATATGAGGATTCACGCCATCGCTGCGGTGATAGCCTTGGCCCTGGCACTGTATTTCCGGCTGACGCCGACTGAGCTTGTGCTGTTGGTGCTAACGATCGCTGGTGTTATGGTTGCCGAGATGGTGAATACGGCTATTGAGACGGTGGTGGATCTGGTGTCGCCGGAGTATCACCGTCTGGCGCAGATTGCCAAGGATGTGGCTGCCGGTGCTGTTATGCTGATGGCAGGGGTAGCGCTGATTGTCGGGTGTTTGCTTTTTTTACCCAAATTGTTTTTCTAAGAAGGGTGGTGAGCGTGGTGGATGAACTGATGCAAGCGGCGTTGGCTGCTATGGGGAACGCCTATGCACCTTACTCGCGGTTTCGAGTTGGCGCTGCGGTGGTAGGGGTGAGCGGCAGGATTTATAGCGGCAGTAATGTGGAGAATGCGTCTTATGGCTTAACGAATTGTGCCGAACGGACTGCAATTTTCAAGGCCGTTTCTGAAGGCGAGCACCGGTTAACATCACTGGCAGTGGTCGCAGAGTCTTCGCAGCCAGCATCGCCTTGCGGCGCTTGTCGCCAGGTTATGGCCGAATTCGGGATCGAAACCGTGATTATGGGCAATACCCAGGGTAAGCAAAGGGTTATGACCATGAAAGATCTTTTACCTAATGCATTTTCTAATGACGATTTGCCAGGAGATGACGCTGTAAATGAATGATGTACCTGTATTTAAATCCGGGTTTGTGACGGTTATCGGTCGTCCCAATGTAGGAAAATCAACTTTGGTTAACAGTATTATTGGTCAGAAGATCGCTATTATGTCCGATAAACCGCAAACAACCCGCAATAAAATTACCTGTGTCTTGACTGTAGACGACGCTCAGATTGTGTTTATTGACACACCTGGAATTCACAAGCCTCTACATAAGCTCGGAGAGTTTATGCTGCGTACTGCGGAGAATACTCTACGAGAAATTGATGCTGTCTTATTTGTGGTCGACGCGACCGAGGACCTGGGTGCCGGCGAAAGATATATACTTGAACGTCTCGCCGCGGTCCAGACCGCGGTGATTTTGGTTATCAACAAGATTGACAAAATATCGCGTGGCCAGATTTTGCCGGTTATCGAAAGGTATAGGAGCCAATATCCCTTTGCTGCCGTTGTGCCGATATCTGCTTTAGCGCGCACTAATCTTGATGATCTTGTAAATGAAATCAAGAAGCATTTGCCACCTGGGCCGAAGTATTATCCGGACGATATGGTGACCGACCAACCGGAGCGGATTTTAGTAGCCGAACTGATTCGCGAAAAGGTGCTGCAGCTCACCCGCGAGGAAATTCCCCACGCTGTTGCCGTCGATATTGAGGAGATTGTCACTAGACAAAATGGTGATCTTTATATCCGGGCGGTAATTTATGTGGAACGGGAATCACAAAAGGGAATCGTTATCGGGGCTGGCGGCCTGATGCTGAAAGAGGCCGGACGGTTGGCCCGCGTGGATATCGAAGCGCTTTTGGGGTCTAAAACATTTTTGGATTTATGGGTAAAGGTAAAGAAAGACTGGCGTAACCGCGACGGAATGCTCAAGTCTTTCGGGTATGAGTAAGAATGGTTGGGGGAGGGGCTACAATGCTGCCATTTACTGAAGTATTTATCGGTGAATTGATCGATAAGTTGGTAATTGACAAGATTGGCAACAAGGTGGGAAGGGTCACCGATGTGCTGATTGTGCCTGAAGGCAGTTTTCCCCGTGTTTGTGGCGTCCAGGTAAAACGCCGTTGGGAAACTGTGGTTATTAGTGATACTAATATCGCGATGTTGAATAAACAGATTGTGTCGCTGAATATTGTCCGCGAGAGTATCCAGTCCGCCGAACTCAACGGCAACGAGTTTTTTTTGCGCCGCGATTTACTGGATCGACAGATCGTTGATATTGACGGAGCTAAGGTGGTAAGGGTTAATGATCTGAAGATTACTCAGGTGAATGATGATTTTCGGCTCGTAGCTGTTGATATTGGGTTCCGTGGACTTGTCCGACGGCTTGGGGTTGAACGCCCACTAAAGAAGATGGTGTCCTGGTTTGCCAAGAGTTTGCCTGAAAAATTGATTTCCTGGGACTATGTAGATTTGATTACTCAGGATTTATCGGCGATAAAGTTATCTGTTTCCCAGGGAAAGCTGGCAACGCTGCACCCGTATGATATTGCTCAGATCGTCAGCGAGCTTGGCACCCAAGAGCGCTCGGCGTTATTTCAGACAATGGATATGGAAAGGGCAGCCGAGACTCTGGTTGAGATGGAAACCGATATGCAGATTTCGATTTTGGAAGGGATGAGTAAAGACCGCGCCGCCGATATTCTGGAAATGATGGCTTCGGATGATGCTGCTGACGTCCTGAATGAGATGACGAACGAGAAGGCTGAAGAACTGCTTGATTTGATGGAGCATGATGAGGCCAGGGAAGTCAAGGACCTGCGGGAGTATGATGATGATGAGGCCGGCAGTCTGATGACTACGGAGTTTATTGCTTTGCCGAAGCATCTGACGGCTGATGAGACCATCAACAAGCTCAGGCAAATGGCTCCTGAGGCGGAGACGATTTATTATATTTATGTTACTGACGCCGATAAGCATTTGGCAGGGGTGTTGTCTCTACGCGAATTGATTATTGCCAGTCCTGAGACCAAGTTGGAAGTGATTATGCGAACTAAGGTTATGTCGGTGGGTGATGAGGATCCAGTTGAAGACTGTATCAGTATGATTCGCAAATATGATTTGCTGGCCTTGCCGGTGGTTGACAGTGAAAAGGAACTTGTGGGGATCATTACCGTCGATGATGTCATCGACGCCGTTATGCCTCAGCGGCGGCGAATGTTAAAGTTCAGTTAAAATAGTTGCATTGAGGACTGACCTCGTTGAATAGGCGATTGGCCTACATCAACGGGGTTTTTTAGTACTAGGGGGAGGGGTAAATCAATACCTTTCAGGTATTCGTTATTGTTGACCATAGTGGCGCTTGATGGTATCATTTGTTAAAGAGGTGGATTATGAAAAGGCTGTCCAAGTATTTTTTCAGCGGTCTTATTATTTTGGTTCCGATTACGATAACTGTTTTCGTGGTGGTAACTGTTTTCGACTGGACCGAAATGTTATTTGGTCGCCACTTGCCGTTTCATTTCCCCGGCATTGGTCTTGCTACGGTAGTGGTTTTGATTCCGCTGGTTGGCTGGCTTTCGTCCAACTGGATTTTGCAGCGCATGCTGGAAGATGTTGAAAAGCTGTTGAATTCCATTCCGGTTATCAAGTTTATATATAATAGTGTGAAACAGGTTTCTACTGCCATGTTTGACTCAGAGTGTCTATTCGGACAGGCTGTTTTAGTGCCTTATCCCCATCCGGATTGCAAGGCTCTGGGATTTGTTACAGCGAAATTGTCCGAACCGATTGCCGGAAAACTTTCCGAGGAACATGTCTGTGTGTTTATTCCGATGAGTCTGAACATTACTGCCGGTTTAAATATTATTGTGCCGAAGCGGGAAATAATACCGTTAGACGTTACAAGTGAAAGCGCGCTGCAATATATTCTTACCGCCGGCGCAATTATGCCCCGCGGTAATGAGGGAACCAAAGTTTAGGGAGAGATGCGCTATCGATTCGTCTGCCAACATCATTGAGATTCTTGCGGCATTATTATTGGTCTTAATAAACAGTTTCTTTGTCGTTGCCGAGTTTGCACTGGTTAAAGTTCGCCGAACCCGGCTTGAGGAACTTACTATTCAGGGAAACAGCAGAGCCAAGTTGGCCTTGAAGATTGTCTCAACTTTCGATACTTATTTGGGTGCCACTCAGCTGGGGATTACGCTTGCTTCACTGGCACTAGGCTGGTTGGGTGAACCGGCTATGGCGTCTTTATTGCAGCCGCTCGTTTTCAGTATTGCACCAGGATCAGTCTGGCTGGTGCACACCATCAGTATTGTCTTTGGGTTTACGATTATTACTTTTTTGCATATTGTATTGGGTGAACTGGTGCCAAAATCAATTGCGATCCAGCGCTCGGAAGATCTGGCGCTGATGGTTGTGTGGCCGCTGTACATTTTTCATAAGCTTGGCTATCCAATTATCGTCCTCTTCAACAAAGCAGCCAAGGCAATTCTCACTTTGATGGGCGTTAAACCGGCTACTGAAGCTGATCTGGCTCATTCTGAAGACGAGCTTAGGATGATTGTGAATGCCAGCCATCGCGGCGGGGTTTTGGATCAGATGGAGAGCGAGATGCTCGATAACGTTTTCGATTTCGCTGACCGGATGGCAAGGGAAATTATGGTGCCCAGGCAGGATATGATTTGTCTGTTTACTGAGGATTCTTTTGAGGAAAATTTGCAGGTAGTGAGGGAGAGCAACCATACCCGCTATCCATTATGCGATGAAGACAAGGATCACGTCATCGGTATGGTGCATATCCGTGATCTGATGGATGATGTATACGATGCCGAGGAAAAGGATCTGAGGGCCATCATGCGGGAGATTCTGGTGGTGCCTGAGGGGATGTCGGTCGCCACACTACTTCAGTTTATGCGCCGAAAAAGAACTCATCTGGCGGTGGTGGCGGACGAGTATGGCGGTACGGCCGGGCTGGTTGCCCTGGAGGATATACTGGAGGAAATCGTCGGCGATATTCAGGATGAACATGATGAGGAGGAAACAGAGGTTCTACGTATGCCGGATGGCAGTTACCAGTTCGAAGGACGGGTATTGCTGGAAGAGGTGGCTGAACTATTGAACATCCGTCTGGAAGACCACGAGGAGGATACGATCGGCGGGTATATTTTCGGCATGCTGGGGCGCCGACCTGAAGTCGGCGATCAGGTGAATATTGGTGACTTTGAGTTCACGGTTTTAAAGGCGAACGGATTCCGGGTGGTGCGAGTACACGCGGTGCCTCTCGTTTCCGATGTTTCCGGCAATCATGCTGTTTCCGGCAATCACAATGAAAGTTCCTTCGAATAGGGTGTGTGGTTCCTGAAAAGGAAAAGGCGCTTGAAAGGATGATAACAAGTGTTGCTGCGGGATATGATGTGGAATTTGTTTGAGAATACCGGCAATGTTGCTGTTTATCTGGTATATCGCCAATGTCTTGAGGATGTAATTCATTCCAAAGGTCGGACGGCGAAAAATGAATAGAGTGATTTTTTATGGGGCAATATAAAGTTGAAGCCATCTTGTTAGCAGTCCGGAATTGGGACGACGCCGATAGGATGGTAACTTTGTTTTCGCGTGAGTATGGAAAAATTACGGCTATGGCTTACGGTGCCAGAAGAACGAGAAGTCCTCTGGCTGGTGCAGTTCAACCGTTTATTCATGCGGATTTGGTTTTGGCCACCGGAAAGAATGTTGAGTCGATTAAGCAGTGTGAGATCAAGCAACCTTTTCGCATATTGCGTGAGGACTTGATCGCAATGGCTTATGCGACTTTCTTGGGTGAACTGGTTGCCGAGCTTTGGCCTGAACGGGAAGCGGAGCCGGCGGTGTTTGAGCTCTTGTTGGCGGCATTAGGTCTGATGGGCAGTCGTAGTCCCCGGATTTGCGCGCTGGCATGCGCGTGGCAGCTATTGGCACTGGGGGGATTCCGGCCGGAGTTTGGAAGTTGCACGAGTTGTGGTCAGCCGCTTACTTTTCCCACTTATTTTAGTTCAGCGGCCGGCGGCAGTGTTTGCGGCGACTGCGGTAATACGGGCCTTTTGGAGCTTAGCCAGGAGGTGAGTGCTTTTCTGGATCGGCTGCTGCGGCTGGAATGGTCGAACCCGGATCATTTTTCTGTGACTGGCGCCGTACTTATGCAGACAGAGCGGTTATTGGCCGATTTTATCGGTTATCGCTTGGACAAATCGTTAAAGTCAATGGCGTTTATTGCCTCGGTGACTGAATTGGATAATAACGCATCTTTAAGGATAAAATAGGAAAAAGGGAAATCTGGAGGGTGGGGCTGATGGCTGAAGTTACGTTGGATAAAGTGGATTTACTGCGTGAACGCACAGGAGTTTCCTACCGGGAGGCCCGTGACATTCTGGAACAGACTGAGGGAGATGTCATCGAGGCCCTGGTGGAACTTGAGGGTAAAAAGCAAAGCAAATGGACAGAGGAGTTTTCTCTGAAATCAGGCGAAGTTATTGATAGGGTGAAGGAAATTGTCCGGGAAGGCAATGTTACTAAAATCAGAGTGAAGCACGATGATAAGGTTTTGGTGGAGATTCCGGTGACTCTCGGAGCTATTGGGGCGGTTGTGTTGCCACAACTGGCGGCGCTCGGAGTGCTGGTGGCGGTATTTAAACGTTGCACGATCGAGGTGGTTCGTGAGGGTGAGGGAAATGTTGAGGAGACTCAAGTTTTGCCGCTCGAGGGCGATGCTGTTGTGTCCCGCAAGATTTTGTAAGTTGACAGTTTGCGGCAAATTTGCTATATTGTGAAGTAAATATCGGTGATGACGGAAAAGAGTAGTCGGCCACAATAAGCGAGTCGGGGATGGTGCAAGACCGGCAGGGCAAGACGAAGGCATTCCCGAGCTGCGAGAGGAAATCCGGGCGCATAAGCCGAGGAGAGTAAAACTCGCGATTTATCAATGAGGCGGGTCGCCAGAGCATGGTGGCCAATCAGGGTGGAACCGCGGGAAGTATCTCCCGTCCCTGTAACTATTGTTACTGGGACGGGAGTTTTTTGCGTTTTTTTAATTATTTTACTAGGAGGCGATGTACTATGACTTTTCAGGAGGTTATCCTGACTCTGGAGAATTTCTGGTCTGAGCAAAAGTGTATTATTCAGCAACCATATGATGTGGAGAAAGGCGCGGGCACTATGAACCCGGCAACGTTTTTGCGGGCACTGGGACCGGAGCCTTGGAATGTGGCGTATGTTGAGCCATCCCGT
>Ga0364910_1111_pt1 | contig 33668 bp, 28 predicted proteins | sample SorcelJu500001C4_3_FD_206970 | JGI IMG/M metagenome (GOLD analysis project Ga0364910, IMG submission 206970) | Enriched cells from Trout Bog Lake Hypolimnion, Wisconsin, USA - BchlTB.June25.5000.01.C4 | ecosystem: Environmental > Aquatic > Freshwater > Lake > Hypolimnion/Profundal zone | place...
GCCATGGGCTTTACAAGATTCGCCCTTCGGGCTTTAGCAAATCCTTCCTCATAGAGAATCTATAAACGATAGTCACCTCTGAACTTTTGGCCCATGAAGAACTTATGGGTAATAGGATGCGTGTGCGTGCCCGTGAGCGTGCCCGATTAAAGGAAAGTTATGCAGAAAAATTGAATCGCGCAAAACAATTCGGGCACGCTTACGGGCACACACACGGGCACGAAAAAAAATGGGTAATGGTAAGAGCGGACCTTGAACAAGTTCTCACACTCCTTCGATGATCAGAGGCTCCTTTCCCTCGGCAAGCAATTCTTGATTGGCTCTTTCAAGCAACTCTTTGCCGGCGAAGACGACAGCCACTCCTTCATTCATTTTCGGAATAATGATTCTTTTCACCGTCTCAATGACTTCTTCACGTGTTAAACTAAGAAGCTTATTGCGGTATGCCTGCCGAACATCAAGCGTTCGTCCTTCTCGCAACCACCCATAAGCGACTTCTGCTTGACTTCCAGGAGAAATAGGAGAGTCTAATCCTTGAATCATCTCAAATTTTGCTTCTTCTAATTCCGACTCATCAAAATTGCCCTGAATGACGTTTTGAACAGCTTCTTCAAAAGCATTAAACGTTGAGACAATGTTGGGATCTCGATAAGAATAGAAATAAAAATTTCCGGACAATGGATTGCTGACAGCGCCTCCCCCGTAAGCTCCCCCTTGCTCTCTAATTTTTGTATGCAAGGTCAAGTTGTCAAATAAAAATGCCGCAATATTAAGGGCGGGGGAATCTGGATGGATATAAGAGACCGTGGGGAAGACTTTTCCAATAAAAGCGACCGGTGATGCAATTAAACGACCTTGTGGCGCAACAGGCTCCAACGGAAACTTTCCTTTCCAAGGTTCATATGGAGATGTTTCAATGTCTTTGAGGCCATAAAAACCATGAGTTTTCAATTGATTATACATTGCTCCGTCACTGCTCAGTACAAGATATGGATCATTCAGACATGTGACTCGCTCCTGTATCTCTTGCAACTTGGCAAGGACGTGTGGACCTTGATGATCGAATTCTCTTACGATGTCTCGAATTTTCCAGAAATAATTTAAACCATAGATATCGTTGGCAACTTTAGAAGCGACATTAAGAGAGCTTGCTGATAAGTTGATAGCATATTTAAGGGCGCTTTGGTTTAGGCGGCTTTCCATTCCTGTAAAATGCTTGAAAATGATTTCTTTCAATCTTTTGAGATCGTTTAATTGAGAGGACGCCGCCATTTCGTGCAATAGGGTGAATAGCTTAGGCGCCTTACGGTGCAGCGCCTTGCCTCGTAGATGAAAAGTGGGCGAGAAGGCTAAATGATTTTTGGCTTGCAAATTAAGGCTGATACCCGCTCCTATTCCTCCTGTATTGCCTTGAATATATTCCAAGTTTTCTTGATAGGTACGTGAATCACAGCCCACTTGTGGCAGGACAATAGTAAACAAGCGAAGATAAGACAAATCGCTTTCTTCAAGATCAGGAAGGTTAAAGATTAAATCCGCATACACGATATCATTTGTAAACACATTGTGATGAAACACATAGAGTTCTCCCACTTTTTCTTCGATTAAACGGTATGCTTTGGAGCTTAAGGGAATTTCATGTAAAGACACCTTAGGAAGGATTTCAACATCTTCTTCTTCCTGTTTCTTTTGAAATTCGGCCAACTGTGCCGCTCTTTCAACAATGCCTTGCATTTCATTTGCAGAAAGAGATTCTTTAATGCCTTCTAGCAGTTTTTTCTCAGCTTTTGTCTCTCTTTCAATTAATTGAGGATCGGGTCGCATGATGATTCGAACGAAATGAGGATTGTCAATTAAATATTTTTGGATCAAATGCGTAAAATAGTTTGGATTGGCCAAAGTTGCTTGGCGCAGACGTTCAAATAAAGAGTGGATCATCAATCCTTCCGCGGGATCTGCTTCATGCAGTTTGAGCAAGGCTGAGCGCATAAATAACGATAGTCCGAAGGGCGCATGGTCTCCTGTGATCTCACTGCGGTGAAATTCGAGTTGATGAATGGCATTTTCAATCAATTGAAGGGAAATGCCTGTTTGGCATAGGTGTTTTAAAGTTTCAAATAGAATCTTTTCTAAAGCATCTGCATTTTCAGGCTGACATCCTTTCAGAGTGATTCCCCAGGGTATTTCGTTCAATTCCACATCGATAAATGAACCGGCTTGCTTACACAATCCCGATTGTAAAAGTGCCATCTTGAGAGGTGAGGCATCTGTATCCATCAGAATAATTTCTAGAATATTAAGACCTAATACATCTTGTTGTTCAAGAATATTGCAGGTTAGCCATCCAAAAGCGATCAACGTTTTATCTTTTGTGTCTTCATCGGGAGCTATCGGATAAGTCAGTTCGCGAGAAACAGGGGCTGTAAAACGAGGCTGAAAAGGAATAGGGGGTAGAGGAGGAATCTTGCTAGCATGGTTTAAGGTTCTCTCAGCAATGAAATCGAGGTGTTGCTCTAATGGCATATTGCCGTAGAAGAAAAATAAACAGCGGCTAGGATGGTAATACGTCTGATAGAACTGTTTAAGTTCCTCATAGGTAAGTTGAGGAATCTCTTTAGGATCTCCTCCTGAGTTGAAGCCGTAGGTCACATTTGGAAAAAGAGCCTCATTGATAGCTTCTGATAATCGAGCGGTGGCAGAAGATAAGGCGCCTTTCATTTCATTATAGACGATTCCTTTCAATTCCAAAGGAGTTGAAGGATCCAAGGGCTGACTGAACTCAAGACGATGCCCTTCTTGGAAAAAACTAAATTCATTGAGGATAGGATGGAATACGGCATCCAGGTAGACTTCTAAGAGGTTGTAAAAGTCCTTATGAACCTGAGAAGCAGCCGGATAGCAGGTAAAATCAGCTCCAGTTAAGGCGTTCATGAAAGTATTTAAGCTGCGTCGATTCATGGCGAAAAAGGGATCTTTTACCGGAAACTTTTGCGATCCGCACAAAACTGTATGTTCAAGAATATGAGCGACTCCATTTGAATTATAAGGAAGCGTTTGAAAGGAAAGACAAAAGAGGTTTTCGGGATCATTATTTTCTATGTGCATGACGCGAGCACCGCTTGGCTCATGGACCAACTCGCGTAGGAGGCACTGCAGCTCAGGAATCTCAATAGCTTTGATTAATTTGTATTGGCGATAAATTTGTCCACTAGATCGGAGGCGAGAGGACGGAACTGACATGTGATTGTCCTTGTAGTTTAGTAACCTGAGTTTTGGGATTGTTTATGCCCGTATCCGTGCCCCTGCGTACGCCAGCGCTTCGGTACCACCGTCACACAGGTAACGGGCACCGGCATAGGCACATCAACGGGCACTCAAACAATTCTTTATTCACGCCGAAATTTTAAGGCACCAACTCTCCAAAAAGTACGCTTCTTATACCGGTGGTGTTGGAGTGCGGCCGCCTAGTAGTCCCATCAATAGCGCAACTAAGAATAAAATTAAGAAAATATAAAATAAAATCTGTGCTATTCCGCTTGCAGTTGCTGCAATTCCGCCAAAGCCAAATAGAGCTGCAATGATTGCAATAATTAAAAAGGCTATAGCCCAACGTAACATAATTCCTCCATTGGTTTATCATAAATGATTCAATCGTTGTAAGTCATCATGATTCTCTCAGCGTAGCGAAACTTTCAAAAAAGTCAAATAATTAATGTGACTGTGCGCCAAAATCTCATTTAATCAAGTGAAACTATTAAGAAATGGATCTTTTAGTTAAAATAGTTTCAATAGCCAATTTTGAGTGCATTTGTGTATAACTCAGGTTTATAAATATATGTTTTAATTGGGCTTGTCATGGATGCAAGAAAACTAAAAAAAATCGCTTTACTACCCAACGTTGTAACAGCCTTTGGACTTTCCTGCGGATTGTTTGTCATTTTCAAAATGAATATGACCGGAATAGGAGAGGCTACTCCTCAGGTACTGACTGCCGTAACGGGAATTTTATTACTTGCAGCTTTTGCCGATTTACTTGACGGAGCTATTGCAAGAGCCATGAAAGCTGAAAGTGATTTTGGCGGAATTTTTGATTCCCTCGCAGATGCCATTTCTTTTGGCGTGGCACCCTCTGTGATCATTTTAAAAAGCTTATCAGTTCTTCCTGGGACTAAACTCTCTTTTCTTGTCACCACCGCAGCGATCATTTTTTCCATTTGCGGAGTTTTGCGATTAGTGCGCTTCAATGTCAATGCTTTAGAGGCAAAAAGCAACGTAGATCTGGCTAAAGCAAATAAAAAACATTTCACAGGCCTTCCCATTCCTGCAGCAGCTGCATCTGCCGTTTCTTTAAATTTGTTTCTCTTTTCGGAAGATTTTCTTTCGACTGTCCGTCTTTCTCAAACAACAGAAGCATGGATTTTATCTCTGGCACTGGTTTTACTTGGATATTGCATGATTAGCCGCTGGAAATTTCCAAGTATCAAAACATTAGAAATTAGGGTTGCTTCTTTTCGGATCGTTTTCTTCACAGTTCTGGCTGCCGTTTTAATATTTTATGGGATATTGCATTACTTCGCTCTGGTTTTTATGGTTATCTCGTGGAGCTATGTATTTATTGCATGGACATTGGCCATCATCCGTAAGTTGGCAGGCCGTAAATCCAAAACACTGGAAGATTTTGAGCCAGAACCTGATGAATTAGAAGATGAGTCGTATGATGAGGAGCGTTAATGCGCATTCTCTTCAATTAGATGATTCTCGTTCTCTCTATTTATTGGGACAGAATTCTTCTTCATTTCCTCTTTTCCAACGTTATCGCCAACTGATGGAAAGTTGTTCAAAAGAAGGGGAGTTTCTTTCTTTTGAGACTTCTGCTGAGTGGCTTTCCTGCTATGAAAGGGATGCTCAACCTTTGCATGCGAAGCTTCCTCTTTTAGTCTTTCGGCCCTATGGAGGGGACAATATTGCACCTTTTATGAAAGTGTGCTATCAAATGGCTCTTCCAGTGACAGTTCGTTGCGGCGGGACTGGTTTCGCGGGCAGCTGCGTACCCAGTTCTGAAGGGGTTGTAATATTAACAGGGCATCTCCATAAAATTAGAAATTATGACAGGACAAGTGGACAGCTGTGCATAGAGCCTGGAGTCACCATTCGACAACTCAATCGCTTTGTAGAAAAAGATGGATGGAATTTCCCACTTTCGATGGCTACAGAAGGGGTTGCAGGAATTGCAGGCTGCTTAAGCTGCCAGGCAAGGGGTTATCATCAACAACAGCAAGCTTTCTATGATAGCATTGTAGAGGTCATTCTTGTGGATGGGCAAGGTGAAATCCTAGAAGCGCCTGCATCGTTGGTTTGTGGTGCGGAGGGATTGTTCGGAGTCATCATTGAAATGAAAATGTGTCTTAAAAAACATCTGCCTCATTGCCGAGAATTTATTTATCACGGTTCATGGCAAACAATTTTGGATCAACTTCCTTTATTGTGCTCCCTTGACACGCTCAACATTGCGACGTGGTTTCAAGATCGTTTTTATTTGAGGTTGGAAGGAGAGTCTTGGCGTATGCCAGCTGCTGCCGCCTATGTAACAAAATGCCTTCCCGAGATTCAATCAAGGAATGTGCCGGTAGAAGAGATGAGCATGAAGTTTCTCCCATCGCATCAGAATTTTATCGTGATCAGCAGTGTAGTCAATCCCAAGCTGTTGCCGGAAGCTTGTCAGTGGTCATTGAGGCAAGCGCATCATCTTCAATTAGAATGTCTCCAAAATGCCGATCTTTTATCAGGAAGCATCCATCTTATTTTGCAAGCTCGGGACAATCGCTACCTCTTTTCTCAAAAAATTGAACAATTTTTAGTTCTATGGGCAGATTTTATTGATCAACTGCAAGGAGGATTGACCACTTGCCATGGAGTGGGAATGCAAATGCATCCTTACATGACCCCCTTTTGGTCGGAAGAGTCCCAAAGTATTTGGCGCAATTTGCAAAGGTTGTTTGATCCTAAGCAATTATTTGGCAAAGAACGTTTCTTTCCGTCCATGGGAAAAAGCCTTGAGAAGAGGAGGTCGGAATGAGCGAAACGCCTGGAGCACAAACTCCTTGGTCAGGCATTAACCGGTTGTTAGGTGCGGATGAGCGTTTTGAGGTACATCGATCTCATTGGAAAGGTTTTCTTTTGGCTCCCAAGCATACTTCGCAATTGGCTGCTTTGCTTTATTTTCTTCATCAAGAAGAAATACCATTTTGTGTGCAAGGAAGAGGCACAAGCTTTTTTCCGGCAGATTGCCATTCCGTGATTGTTTCCGCTCGCGCATTCTTACAAACAGTTTGGCATGATCATGGTGCTGTGGGGGTGGGAGCTGGGTGTTCTGTGTCTCATTTAAATCAATTTCTCCTGGAGGTAAAACAAGAAACTCCTTTGGAAGCGGATCCTTTAGCTTCTCCAAAACGTTCTGTTGGGGGGGTGATTTTGTCAGGGAGGGTAGGAGGAATTCGCTATAGAAGAGAGTCGATTCCCGAAACGATTTTAGGTGTAGAGCTTGTTACCCGGGAGGGCAGCCAAGTCAAGTGGGGAGGAGTGCACAGAACAGCAATGGCAGGGCCCGCTTTGCACAAGCTGATGGATGGGTTGGATGGATTTTCTGGAATCATTGTGAAAGTCATGTTAAAAACAAATCCTATCCCTCCTGTTCGTTTACAGATGACGTGGTCCTTTCGCCGAAGAGAGGAATTGTGGGACAAATTCCAGGAACTGAAAAATTTTTCTTTGAGCTGGGAATATCTTGATGCGGTGCTTTCTGGGGAATCGACTGATCAGGAATTTATTTTTGCTCAAATTTCAGGATTGCCCGAGGAAATGGAAGCCTTTTCTCAGAGATGTCCCGGCTATGCAATGATTCGCCGGCAAGATGAAAGAATGCAACTCAAGAATTTCTTGATGCAGCAGAGATTAAATGCCCATCTCGTTTCGCGAGATCATGCAATCGCCTCCGGAGAATATCTTTGGTTTCAAGAATATGGTCAAAAGGCATGGTGGTTGACGCGTCGAACTGAGGAACGCAAGGATCTGTCGCCTCCCATCTGGAAACAACGTTTTTTGAAAAGTTTGTTTAATAACGCGAATTTTGGGAACGTGGAGAGGGCTTAACCCCATCACCTTTTGTCTCTCTCTGTGTGCTCTGTGGTTGATATTGAACCACAGAGCACACAGAGAGCACAGAGAGAGACAAAAGGTGATGGGGTCAAGCCCTCTCCACGTTAAGCCTTGTGCGGTAGCAGTGAAATTTTATGAATGATCAACAATTTGAAGAAAAATTAACATCCCTTGATTCCTTACTTTCAGCTTGCACACATTGTGGGCTTTGTTCTGAAGGGTGTGCAACTTTTCAAGCAACCGGCTGGGAACACGAATCGCCGCGCGGCCGTTTGCACTTAGCGTCTCAATTTCTGCATGGACGCATTCATCCATCATCTCCTGCTCTCTCTACATTCGATCGATGCTTGGGATGCCGAGCTTGCGAGCCCTTATGTCCCCATCAAGTGCCCTATCATCAAGTTCGCCAAGTTGTTCAAGAATTGCGAAGAGAATTGCCCACGTCTCCTATATCCTCTATGTCCAAAAAACAATATAAGCAATGGATTGTTCTTGCCAGCCGTATGGCTAATGTCTGGTGGCGGCGCTACGGCAGTAAGTGGTTATCCATTCCTCCATGGGAAAGCAAAAGTTCTGGCAGTTTTTTAAAGAAAAGAGCGCGTCCCAAAAAGGGACAGCCCCTCTTGGCAGTTTGCTGTGTGCAAGATCTTTTTCAACATGACGTCATTGAGCAGGCTCTCGCATTTGCAGAGCGTTTGGGTAATCCCCTTGGAGTAGATCGAAATCAACCTTGTTGCGGAGCGATATTTGAGCGATTAGTACATGGAGGCGAAGAATCGATTTGTAATCCTCAAGAACAACGGAAAGCTTCTACGTTACAAAGAAGAGCGCGTGACGCTTTTCTGAAGTGGATTCCTTCTCAGACCTATTTTCTGTCCATGGGATGCCAATGTTATGTTGCCAAGCATTCTGACACCGGATTAGATTTCTACGCTTGGATTGAAAAACTATTAGATCAGCAACAATTAACCCTCTATCTTTCCCAAGCACAAGAGGTCTATTATCAACCTTATTGTGGAGCAGTGAAGAGAGGTCAAGACCCCGTTTTACGCTTGCTTCAAAGAATTGAGGGGTTGACGTTGTGCGAAGTTTCACCATCTCAAGTTTGTTGCGGCGGTTATTGTGGAGAAACTCTATTGCATCCTCAGCATTCCATGCGAATGGCGCAGCTGAAACTTTCACAGTTACCTAACCATGCAACTCTCATTGTCGCCAGTCCCGATTGTTGGTCTTTATTTAAAGTCTGCTCAAAAGAGCATTCATTGACGATTTATTATCCCATTCAATTGCTTGCCCAAACACACATTAAAAGCATTTAGTACATCCGCATCATTCCCACCAATACACCTTGTATTTGAATATGCTCATAGCGAATGGTCAAGGGGGGGATTTGCGATTGCTGACTTTCTAAACGAATGTTTTGTCCCTCGGGATAATAGCGTTTGAGAACGGTGTCGTTTTGGTTGATGAGTCCCAAAATGATTTCCCCTGGTTGAATATCTTGCCTCGCTTCGATAAGCACTAAATCACCATCTTGTATCCATTCATCCAATAGGTCATCTCCTTGCACTTGCAGAATATAAGTGTTATTAGGTGCTTGAATTAAAGAAGGGGGAACCGCAATCATTTGAGGGTGAACAAATAGTTCCAAAGGATAGCCCACAGAAAGATTGCCTATTAATGGAATTTGGACATCAGTGGACTCTTGAATCGTTGTAGGAGCTTGTATGGGCATGAGTGAACGATGGGACTTTCTATCTGCCGTCAAGACTCCTTTGCGCTGCAAAGTTCGAATATGTTTGTAAACCGAACCGGGTGAAGTGAAATCAAAATGAGTCATGATTTCCCGATAGCTAGGTGAATAGTGATGCTGATCGATGAAGTGTTGAATGAATTGCAAAATTTCCAGCTGTTTAGGCGTCAACCCTTTCATCTTTCCATCCTTTGTTTGAAAAGAAAAAATAAGCTAATCCCCACGCAGTCAACCACATGATCAAAGCCGAAGCAAGTGTATCGGATAGAAAATGCCCTCCTTGAGCTATGCGTGCAAGACTCAATAATATTCCTAATCCCCACGCTAATCCCAATCCCAGCCAATAAAGAAAGCGAGAGCGATAGAAAGTTCCCAAGAGAGCAACGGCAAAAAAGTAATAACCTGCAGAGGCATGACCGCACGCAAATGACTTAGAGGGTTCGGGTTGATTACTTATATTGGGTTCGTAATAAGGGCGAAATGATTGTAATCCACCAAATTCAATGACTTGCCTTGGTCGTGGACGTCCCCAATGATCTTTTAAAATGGCATGGATGATAAGGCCTCCGCCAATTGCAAAAGTGAGCAGTAAAAATAAAGAAGGCTTCCGCCAACTGCGATGCGATTTTGTAAAAGAAAGGATCAATGCGATCAAGGCCAAGCCGGTCACTATCCAAGCCGGCCATGGGCCGTAAATGTAAAGCCAATTCCAAAAAGGATGCGAAATGAAGACCCCATTTTCATAAAATGCATGGCTGACTTCTAAATCTATCCAGGCAGACCAGGGTGTAAAGGCAATCCATAAAAGTATTGGAAGAAATACTCCTTTAAAAACCGAAGGAAAAGTTTGAAAAGACATCATGTTCATTTAATAACACATTGGTTAACAAGAATTTTCGAAGGTACGGGAATACCTCATTTGATATAAATGATACCATGCAAACGTTTTTTTACGCTGTGAAATTTTTTAGAGAAAAGGCCTATGGGTCAATTTCCATTTTATGTTATTGTAATTATATGAATAGTGAAAAGGTCTAACGGCTAATGTCTGACAGAAATACCGCACTTGAGAAAGAGCAAGAGCTCAAGTTTTCTGGCGAGCAAGGATTTTTTGATAAAAGCAAAACAATTCGCTATTTGATCGTTTGCGTTTTTGCTTTGACGCTTTTTGCCTTTTTGCATTTCCGTGAAATTCAGGTTGAAATTCTTGATATTCACAGCATTGCACCTAATTACATTGTCTCGCAAGTTGATTTTAATTTCCCTGATGACGAAGCAACTGTCATTATGAGACAAGATGCTTTGCGAGATATTGGCAAAATCTATCAAATTTCTCAAAATGATATTCGACAGAAACGAATCGAATTTGAAAATTTTTTGCTCTATAATGAAGCCTGGCATGAACAGGCGGAAGGCGGAACGTTTCAAGAGCTTTACCAAGCTTCAGAGACAATGGAGCAAGCCCTAACTCAGCTTCGTTTGACAGATGCACGCACATTAGAAAAATTGAAAGAACTGGGGTTCCCTACGCAAAATTATCAAATTTACACGCCTAATACTTTATTTGAACAAGCTCTTTTGCCCTTCTATATTTGGGATGAAATCAAAAAAAAATATTTTCCCACGACTAACTACGATTCCTTGGTGACGGCATTGATCGTTGAGTTTTTCAAACATAGTCATTGGCATATAGAGGAAGATATCCCGACTCAGCGTTCATTGCGCAAGAGGGTGCAAGCTGAAGTACCGGAAAAAATGACTCATGTTAACGCCGGCAACCGCATTATTGATCAGGGCGATAAAGTCACGGCCCGTCATGTGGCTATGTTGCAATCTATGAAAAGCGCCCTAGGTGAGAGCCGCCAGCTTTCCTCTCCGTGGACCCTATTGGGTTCTTTGATCCTGACCCTTCTTTTAATGGGAATTTATATTACTTATTTTCAAGTGAATTATCCCATGTTATTGGTTTCCAATCGCAAACTCTTTTTACTTGTGACCATACTCGTCGTCACAATGGGTCTTTCCAAGTTAACGGAATTTTTTATTTTAAATTCAAAAAGCAGCATGTCGGAGATCTTTCGCTATCCTTTGTTGGTTCCCTTGGCAGCCATTTTGATCTGCAATCTCATTTGCGCTAGTGTAGCGACATTTTCCGCCGGGTTTTTGGCTGTTGTTTCGGCGTTTGCTCTTGCATTTGAATGGGAAGGATTTCTACTCTTAAACTTGGTCACTTCTATAGTCGCCATTTTGAGTACCCGTACTTTGCGAAGGCGTAAAGAAATTTTTGTCGTTTGCTTAAAGGCATTGCTTTGTGCTGTTATTGGCATCATTGCCTTTCATCTTTACACAAATCATTTAGGTTATTGGTCTATTCTTTCAGATATCTTTAGCGCTTGCTTTTTTATGTTGTTGACGGCTGTTTTAGTTGTAGGCTTTCTTCCTTTGTTGGAGACAGGCTTTGGCATTATGACAGATGTCACGCTTATGGAATACATGGACCCCAATAATGACCTGTTGCGTCGCCTGACGATAGAAGCACCGGGTACATATCAGCATTCTGTCGTTGTCGGTAATTTAGCAGAGGCTGCGGCTCTCGCCATTGGTTCCAATGGTCTTTTTTGTCGGGTAGCGACGCTTTACCACGATGTGGGTAAGATGGCAACATCGCAATATTTTACAGAAAATCAGTTGGGAGAAGTCAATATCCATCAACTTTTGACGCCACAAGAGTCTGCGCAGGTGATCATGGCGCATGTGGTTGAGGGAGTCGCTTTGGCTCGCGAAGCCGGTTTGCCTGAGCCCATTATTGATATTGTCAAAGAGCATCATGGGACAACATTGGTTTATTATTTTTACCGCAAACAAGTCGAGAAAATGGGTTGCGATAAGAGTAAGGTTGATGAGAGGGAGTTTCGTTATGCTGGTCCCAAGCCGCGGTCTAAAGAATCGGGGATTATCATGATATCTGATTCTTTTGAAGCGGCTTCTCGTTCTCTTGAAAAAGTCAACGAAGAGACGTTAACTGAACTCATAGAGAGGATCGTACGAGAGAAAATTGACGATGGTCAATTTGATCAATGTTTATTAACTTTTGAGGAACTTTCCATCGTAAAACGAATTCTGGTCAAAACTCTTTTGGCAGCCGGTCACTCTCGCATTAAATATCCCACTGCTGAGAAGAAAGGATTTCTAGATCATGTAGAGGAGATTGCTTAATGAAATATCGTCTAGCTCTTGTTACAGGTGCAACTTCAGGGATTGGCCAGGCCACATGCTTGTTGTTTGCGCAGCAAGGTTTAGAGCTCATTATTTCAGGGCGCAATCAACAAGAACTTCAGCATCTTCAAGAAAGCTTGTCCAAGGAAGTGAGAGTAGAGATTGTGCAAGCAGATCTGGCCTCAATGGAAGGAAGGCAGCGATTGATAGATGTTGTGCATGCACGAGTTCCTGACCTTGTGGTCAATAATGCGGGTTTTGGACTGTATGGAGGAGCTTTAACTCATTCCACAGAAGAACAGGTTGATATTTTGGAAGTCAATGGAAGAGCTCTTTTAGAACTTTCTCTCGAGGCTACTCGAGCGCTCATTTCAGATGATAAAAAAGGAGTCATACTTAATGTTGCTTCTGTGGCAGCTTTTGAAACTTTGCCATATATGGCTGTATATGCAGCTTCTAAGGCATTTGTTAAGCAATTTTCTCAAGCATTTGACTATGAAGTCAAAAGCTACGGTGTTCGCATTTTGACTCTTTGCCCTGGCATGGTAATGACAGATTTCCAAAGACGTGCAGGGGGACATCTAAGCGAAGAGCAAGCAGGAATGATGTCAGCTTCTTTTGTAGCTGAACAAATCTGGAAGCAAATCGAAATGCTCGAACCTTTGTCGATTATTGATTGGAAGGATAAGTTGCGGACTTATCTTTCGTCTTTATTACCTACCGGTTGGATTGCTTCAATTGTAGAGCGGGCTATAAATAAACGAATGACACCAAGAACTATTATAAAAATAAAGAAATGAATTCAAACGAAACGACCTCTTTCGGCTTTGCTGATTTACATTTAGATGCAGCGATTTTAAGAGCCTTGGAAAAAATGAATTTTAAAGAGCCCTCGGCTATTCAGGCTCAAACGATACCCTTGATTCAACAAGGAAAAGATCTCATTGCGTTGGCACAAACGGGTTCAGGCAAAACAGCAGCTTGTATGATACCGGTTTGCAATCGTGTGGACACAAAACGCGTCGATGTACAGGCTCTTATTATTGTTCCCACGCGCGAATTGGCGTTGCAATATGCGACAGAGGCTCAGAAAATAGGGGTACATAAAGGTGTCAAAGCATTTGCCATTTTTGGCGGCGAAGATCCCTCTATGCAGCAGTCTAAACTCAAGAATGGGGTCCAAGTTTTAGTGGCTACGCCTGGACGTTTGATTGATTTCATCTATTCACGTCAAATCAATCTTTCACAAGTTGAGACATTGATTTTGGATGAAGCGGATGAAATGTTAAGCATGGGTTTCTATGACGATCTTGAATTCATTATTCAGTGCTTAGTGCACAGTCATCAAACGCTTCTTTTTTCTGCGACCATGCCTCCCAAAATTCGACATTTGGCCAAACAGCATATGAAGCAGCCGCAGGAGGTGAATCTCATTCAGCATCAAGCAAGTCCCAGCTTAATTGAACACTTATTTGCTTATTGTCCTGCTCATCAAAAAGATGCTGAGCTGTTGCGGCTCATTGAACACACAAATCCAAAGCAGGGCATTATCTTTTGTCATTCACGCCATCAAGTCGAGAAGGTGTGTCAATTTCTTAAAAATAAAGTCGATAGCGTTGACTTTTTGCATGCTGGCCTTAGCCAAGATATCCGCACGATTGTTTCCAATAAATTTCGTTCAGGGAAGCTTCGTTTGCTCGTAGCGACGGATGTGGTGGCAAGGGGGCTTGATTTTTCCAGAGTCAGTCATGTGTTTATTTATCAGCTGCCTCATGATCCCGATGTTTATGTGCATCGTTCGGGCCGTACAGGCCGCTTTGATAAAGCTGGGATTGTGATTTCCTTAGTGACGCAACGCGAGCTCTCACTTTTACGATCTGTTTTGCATCAAATCAAGCAAGAAGCTCAATGGATTGGGACTCCACCACCACCTTCTTCTTCCGCTCCGTCGAAGAGACTATCTCAGCCTAAACCGAGGCGGAGGCCTGCGCCTAGGCGCAAAGGGCCCCCTCCTCAAGAAGGCAAGCAAGGAAATCCTTAATCGGAGCTTGTAGTCTCTCTCTGTGCTCTCTGTGTGCTCTGTGGTTTAATATCAACCACAGAGCACACAGAGAGCACAGAGAGAGACAAAAAGCGATTGGGATTTATTTATGAAAAGCACTGTTGTTTAAGAAACTGCAATATGCTCTCGCAACGTCTCATGCATGAGGCAATCCCATCCGGAATATTCGCAAATTTTTTTTCAACTGCACTGCAGTAAAGTTTAATTTTCGGTTCTGTTCCGGATGGTCGAATCATGACTTTCGTTCCATCTTCAAGCCAATAAAGAAGGACATCTGAGACCGGCAAAAGCAATAGTTCAGTTTTATTGGATCCTAGCCAATATTTAGTCGACACAAGAAAATCTTCCACCGAGACGACCGGAATTCCGTTAATGTGATGGAGTCGTGCTTCACGCAAGAGCCTCATCCCGGCGCTCATTTGCTCCTTACCCTCTTTGGTTTCGGCAAAATGCAGGGATAAAAGCTTTTCTTGATAAACACCATATTGGTTGTAAAGATCAAATAATTTGTCGGCTAATGTTTTTCCCTCCAACTTGCTTTGCAGGGCTATTTCTGAAATCAGAGCGGAAGAAACGACACCATCTTTATCCCTTGCAAAAGTGCCCAAAAGATAACCATTGGATTCTTCACCTCCAAAGATGTATTGATAACCATTCGGCAAAGTTTCCCATTCATGTATTTTTTGAGCAATGTATTTAAAGCCCGGCAATACATTAAAGCACGAACAGTGATAAGTCCGGCAAATATCCTGAACAAGTTCCGTCGTTCCAATCGTTTTAATGATTGCTGCTTGTTTGGGGAACCTCTTTTGGGCACTCAATGCTGCGCAAATATGTGCTGCACAAATAGCAAAAATCTGATTTCCATTGAGTATTACTGGCTGATTCAGATGACGAATAACCACTCCCATGCGATCCGCATCTGGATCTGTTGCAATCAAGAGATCGCTTTTTGTTTCTAGCAAGAGGTCGATTCCCATTTTAAGTGCTGCAGGTTCTTCAGGATCGGGTGATTTTACAGTAGGAAATCGCCCATCGGGAATTATTTGCGGCTCGACGAAGTGAATTTTTGAGAAACCCCATGCTTCTAGCGCTTTAGGAACCAGTGTTATTCCTGTGCCATGCAAATTGGTGTAGACAATTTTCAGTCGATCTCCTTCTTTGCGATTCATTTCCGGATAATTCTGTAAGGTAGCGATAGCTTGAAGATAAGCATCATCTATTTCATTTTCCACTTGGTGGATTAAGGGGTGGGAAACCGACGAGGCGCTTTTGACCATAGTAGGATCATTGACTTTGACGACTTCAGCAATGATACCTAGATCATGGGGCGGAACGATTTGTCCTCCATCTGCCCAATAGACCTTGTATCCATTATAAGCAGGAGGGTTATGCGAAGCTGTAATCATGATGGCTGCGATGCAATGTTTATAGCGGCAGGCAAAGGAGACAAGAGGAGTGGGACGAAGCTCTTTGAAAAGGTAAACACTCATTTGATTGCCGGCTAACACTTTAGCTGCTTCCTCAGCAAATTCGCGCGAATTTTGGCGTGAATCATATCCTATGCAAATGGAATATTTTCGATCTGCCTCATGAGGTAGTTTGTGAATGTAATTGACAAGCCCTTGAGTGGCAGCGCGTATGGTATAAAAATTAATCCGGTTGGTGCCGAAGCCGATCAAGCCGCGCAAGCCAGCGGTTCCGAAAGTTAAATGTGTGTAAAAAGCATCGATGAGTTGTTTGGGATCTTCTGTTAAAAGCTTTCGAATCTGGAATTTGACTTCTTCATCAAAGGGTCCTTTAAGCCACATGTCGACATTTTTTTTGGTTTCTAAATCAAAATCAATCGGGGCTTTTGAATTCATCATGCACATTCTTTTAGTGAAAAGGATTGGATATGGATTGTAAACATCGTTTGATAAAAAGGGTCGCAAAGTTATGAAACAAACGTCCTGCAGGATCCGAGGGATAAAGAGCGCTTGGAATTCCTTCATCCCCGCCTTGTCGGATCTCGGAAATCAAAGGGATGCTGGCAAGCACTTGTGTATGAAAGCGCGAAGCAAGTTCATGCGCTTTCCCTTCTCCAAAAATATGAAAGAGTTGTTTTGTCTCAGGCACTTGGAATCCTGCCATATTTTCAACAATCCCCCATAAGGGAATATCTAACTGATCGAATGCATTAATGGCCTTGATAGCGTCTAACATGGCAACTTCTTGAGGCGTGCAGACAACTAATGCTCCCTCTGCCTTCAGCAATTGAGATAAGGAAAGGAGGACGTCGCCCGTTCCAGGGGGTAGGTCTACAAGAAGAAGATCAAGCTCTCCCCATGCGACTCCTTGCAACATTTTTTGCAAAGCGCCATGCAGCATTGGGCCTCTCCAAATAATGGAACGAGCCTCTTCGATGAAAAATCCCACGGAAATAACTTTAATGCCAAATTTAGTAAAGGGAACAACTTTTTCTTCGCCTGTAGGCAATCGTTCCACGCGAGGACTTAGGCGTCTTAATCCCAGCATGATTGGAATCGAGGGGCCGTAAACATCGGCATCGAGAAGGGCCACCTTCAACCCTTGCTGGGCGAGGGCGATAGCGAGATTGACTGCTACCGTAGATTTGCCCACCCCGCCCTTTCCTGAGCCAATGAAGATCGCTTTACAGTTTGAAGGATTATTTTTCAGTGTTTGTGGGTGTATATTTGACATGGGGTGAAGTATTCTCTTGAATCGCACGTTGCTGTTCAATAGTTTCTAGAGGCACAATCGGAGCATCTAATCGAATGCCTTCACAATAACGAGCGGCTTCCTGCCACTCTTTTTCCGATTTTAAATTTTGCGGCCACCAAGGATAGGTGCGGCATTGGGTAGGGCGAACGGAATAGATCTGACACTTTTTATCTTTCAAAAAGATACAATCATAAGTTTTGGGAAGTTCAATTAAGGATAAACGTCCTTTCACCCGGCGCAGGTATTGCCGGGAAAATTCTTCGACCGTGAGTTGGAGGAATTCAGCGATTTTTTCAATTTCTTCCTCGCTAACCCAAATATAGCCAGGAGCTCCGGTACAACATTGACCGCATCCCGTGCATTCAAAACGAAGCCCTTGTGCGTACCAAGAAGAATGATCTTGAATCACATTCATTAATCGCTATCCTTTTCTTTCAACATTTGCCTAACTCCAGCAATCACAAACAAGATCAAAAATATGATACAAATAATTCCTACGACTCCTGCTTCTACAAAAAGAGATAACAGCATCTTTTGAATCTCCTAATCATTAAATCAAAGAGGGACCCCTTAGTTTATGGAAAAAAATAACTATTGTCAACTTGTGAACAATTTGATAAATTTCAACCTTCTTTCAATTTTGAAGAGTTTGCATGTTTAAGCATACTTTCTCATCCTTAGCTGCTCCATTCTCGGGAACAGACACACTCCGATTCATAGGTGCCTCCTGTACATACATCCACTAATTTTTCTTACCGATCCTTCTCAGAATGAATTTGATAGCAATAATCACTATTAGGGGAGACTAACCCATATGCAAAAGCAAAGAGAACACTGGAGCTCACACTTAGGATTTATCTTAGCCGCAGCAGGATCAGCGATTGGCTTGGGTACACTCTGGAAGTTTCCCTATGTCACTGGAGAAAACGGCGGCGGGATCTTCGTTCTTATTTATATTTTTTGTACATTTTTTATTGGAATCCCGGTGTTTATTGCGGAGCTTGTTCTTGGACGTAAAGCGCAAAGGGGAGCTGTCGGCGTGTTTGCTACATTGGCGAATAACTCCGCTGTTTGGAAAACAGCCGGTTGGTTGGGAGTGGCATCTTCATTTTTGATCATGTCGTTTTATAGCGTCTTAGCAGGTTGGGGGCTCAATTACGTTTTTATGTCGTTGAGTCAATTTTATGAAAGTATGAGTGCGCAAGAAATTTCCGGCGTTTTTGACATTTTGGCTTCATCTGCAGATATTACATTGTTTTGGAATTTCTTATTTACGGTTTTGACGGCTGCTGTTGTTTATCGTGGAATTCGTCAAGGAATTGAATATTGGGCCCGTTTTATGACAATTGGCTTGCTTGTGATTCTCATAGGAATGTGTTTATTTGCAACCACTTTAGAAGGCTTTTGGAAGGGAGTGAATTTCATATTTTATCCGGATCCTTCCAATTTCAAGCCTTCTGCAGCTATTAAAGCGCTTGGACTCTCCTTTTTTACCTTAAGTTTAGGGCAAGGGATTATGCTGACTTATGGAAGCTATATGAGGCGCAGCGATGATATTCCGAAGACGGCCGTTATTATTGGCGCCATGATTATTCTCGTTTCCCTTTTAGCTGGCCTGATGATCTTTCCCATTATTTTTACTTTTGGCTTTGCTCCGGAGGCGGGTCCGGGCTTGGTCTTTAAAACACTTCCCGTTTTGTTCGCGAAGTTGCCGGGAGCTCTTTTTATTTCGACTGCCTTTTTTATCCTCTTTGTCTTTACGGCATTAACCTCAGCGGTTGCATTGATTGAAGTTGTGGCTGCTAACTTTACCGATTTGCTTGGATGGACGCGTCAAAAAGCTGTCCTTGTCGTGGCGGTCAGTTGTTTTATTTTTGGGATACCCAGCGCCTTATCTAACACGAATATTTTGTTTGCAAATTGGCCTGTGATTTATGGGAAAACTTTTTTTGAAACGATTGATGACATTGTTTCTCTTTGGTTCTTGCCTATTGGAGGATTAATGGTTGCTGTCTTTACCGGGTGGTTTTTAGATAAAGAGATCAGTCAAAGTGAATTTTATTCAGGAACAAAATTGCGGTGGCTATGGCGTCCGTGGATGTTCTTTATGCGATGGGTGGCTCCTATTGCTATTGTTTTCATTATCCTGCAACAAAGCAGGCTCATTGATATAGATACTTACTTTGGCGGAAAGGCGATGCCTGAGGCTGAAAAACCTCCTGCAGTTTCCTTTCCTGTAGAATAGAGAGATTAGGAGAGGCTGAAAAAAATAGCTATCCCCATTTGCTTTTTGCCTCTCTCTGTGCTCTCTGTGTGCTCTGTGGTAAAAATAAACCACAGAGCACACAGAGAGCACAGAGAGAGACAATTCACTCTGCGTCTCCCTGTCTCACCGGCTCTGCGTTCATCATTAAACCTCATTTTTTGCAACTCTTAATTGACGAAAGAGGTTCATTCACGCTTCGTTAAATCTAAATGAGCCAGACTCACAGAAAGACTTTGAACAGACTCTAAGTGACTTTTCATTCGATTAAGACGATTATTCGATTCGTTTGTCATTTTAGGATGGCGATACAATTCTTCAAACTTGCAAAAACCGGCAAGTTCTTCAAGTTCAAGGGCAATTTTTTTCTTTTCATCAAGATAGCGTGTGTAAGCAGAATCTTTTACGAGTTCTGCATGGCTTGAAAGATAATTCTTCGCACTTGTTAAAAGTCTCTTTTTGCTGGTTTCAATTTGATCTGTTTTTTCGAATTCTCCTTTGGCTCGAATTTTTTCTTCTTCTTCACGCACTGAAAGCACTTGCTCTTCAAGTATTTTGGTTACTTCAGCCTCATGCGTAAAATGTCTATCCATGTTGTGTATGCAACGTTTCACATCAAATGAAAATCCAAATTCCAAAAAGCAGCTTTCGATCGCTTGCTTAAGGAGATCTATGTTTTTCTTCTGTTCTTCTTCGTCTTTGATTTGTAAATCAAGAATAGACAACGCATCTGTTAGCTTGATAAACGGATTTTGCTCATCACAATATTTAGTCAGTATAGTTGCTTTTTTAGTTATTCTTTTAGTGACTAGTTCAAGGTTATTCATTTGAAATGTTTCTTTCACTTCTGTAATGAAGTTAGGATGCAACTTATTTAAAGTAAAGTATGCTTTGCTAGCTTCTTCAAATGCTTCTTTGGATTCTTTGTAGTGAGGGTTAGATAACAACAATTTATCGCGGGAATTACCTAATGCATTGAGGCTAAGAACAAATTCTGTGATTCTCTTGGCGCGTTCTTCTATATAATGATTGATCTTGATTACTAAATCTGTACTAAGGCCTGTTGCAAGAATCTTGGGCTTATTTGTTGCTAGGGCTACAAAAGCAGCATTTTTAACTACTTCCTCTGCTGCATCGGATTTAATGGTCTGCTGAAATGTTGTTGCATGCATTCTTGGATTAAATTTTTCAATTTGCATTAGACTCTCCTTTTGATTATTAAACGAAATAGCACCATAAATAATAGTAGCTTTCATATTAGTCAAACAAATTTGTTCGCATATGATAAAATAATATATTAGAAATTATTTCAAATAATTTATTTTGTCATTTTAATTACTCAAGACGCAATTCCTCTTGATAAGCCTTAAGAGCCGTTACAAAACTTGGTTTTGGATCAGCTTGTGGCCGTTTACTCTGAATGAATGTTAAAGCTTCTTCGTAAGTAACACCGCAACGATTGATCAAGTATGCGATTAACAGACTGACACTTCGTGATTTGCCTTCTACACAGTGAATGAAAAGGGGTTCATTGTTAAGACGAGCCATATCGATTCGCTCAAAAGCATCTTCTAAATAAATCAAAAGCTTATCCCAGGCAAATTCGTCATCATCTATAGGAATTTGAAAACGATCAACCCCAAGGCCCTCGAGATTAGGTACAAAAGAGCTCCAATCTTTCAGATCGGTTTTGAACTGCGTTACGCTAATGACATGCTTAATGTTTAAAAGGGAACACCCGTTTTTTGCCCCCTCTGCATATTCTTCGTATAATATGCCTGCATCATCCAACGTTAAACTCTCATCGCACATTTTAAAAGAATCTATCATGTCTTCTTCAGCATCAAGCATGGAATGCTGTTTTTGAAATTCGGGATCAATACTCAGAAACCCTCTATAATCCCCCAAATACAACTTTCCTGGAATGATTTCATGCACATGTGTTTGCAGCGCAATCAAAAAGTCGATTTGGCTTGCAGGTTTGGATTCCGTTTGACGAATTTCTAAAGCTAATTCTTGATTTGCATCCTTCAAAGAAGATCTGGGAGATGGTTGAGGAGAGGAAGTGGGAGTTGCTCCTTCCTGATTGGAGAAGGGTGTAACTTTTGGCGATGATAGAACCACTCGATGCAATAATGTTCTTTGATTTTGATAATAATGATAAAGCCATTGGGCAGTACTGGCGAGTAAGATTGCCAGGGCGATCATACCCACTAAAAGGATTAAACGATCTTGTTTAAAAAAGCTGACGACATTTGGCAAAGCATCAATAGCTGAGCGGGAATCGATATACATTGAGTTTCCTTTTTTTATGTATTTTACCTTTTAGCAAGTTTAAAATCACCCGAGTTTGTATCGTGGATGACGCCAAAAACCTCTTGCAATAAGTCAGGTGTAATAATATCTGCATAAGTGCCACTGGTTTGGCAGCGCCCTCGATTTAAAACCACTAGTTGATCGCAAAACCGCTGGGCTGCCAATAGATCATGAACGGCAACAATGACCAATTTTCCTTCTGTAACTAACAATCGTAAAAGATGCCAGATTTCTAATTGATGACGTAAGTCTAAATAAGAAGTGGGTTCATCTAGAAGGAGAATAGGGGCTTCGGTTGCAAGCGCTCTTGCAATGTAAATTCGTTGCCGTTCGCCTCCTGAAAGTTGGGATAATAACTGATCTCGTAATTGCCAAGCATCCACCCTGCGCAATGAATCTTCCACGCGGTGCCGCGCTTCAGGGGTACGGCATCCATGGGCATATCGCCCCATAGTCACCATGGAATAGACATCGAAATCGAAGTAAAGAGGAGGATTTTGCGGAACCAAAGAGAGGGTTTGGCTCATTGCAATTCGAGAGAATTGCGACAAATCTGCACCTTGCCAAATGATGCGGCCTTTCGTTGGTTTCCAAATTCCCGACATCGTTTTGAGCAAGGTTGACTTACCCGAGCCGTTGGGGCCCAAAATGCCATAGAGAATGCCAGAGTGAAATGACAAAGAGATTTCTTGAATAAGCGGATGGCTGTCTATACAGTATGTTAGGTCATGAATATCGAAGCTCATGGAGAATATGCCAGATTTTTGTGAGGTCTGAATAAAAGAAATAAAAAGAAAGATCCACCTATGATCGCAGAAAGGTTTCCAATAGAGACATCATGCCATTCGAAGAAACGCAAACATACATCAAAAAATGTCAGCACCGCTGCACCTGCAACCATGCATAAGGGGATTAGAATCAAATGGTCGGGACCCTGCAAACGGCGAACAATATGTGGAAGAACAAGTCCGAAAAAAGCGATCATACCCACAGCAGCAAGCGCTCCGCCGGTTAACAGAGAAATGCAGAGGAACAATCGCCAGCGCACGCGTTGCACATTGACTCCCAGGTTTGCAGCTTCTTCTTCACCAAGAGCTAAAATGTTCAATTCTTCCCGGTAAAGCCAACAACCCCAGAGTCCCACCAGAGTAAGAGGGAGTTGCATATGGACATGCTGCCAACTGCGATCGATTGTAGAGCCAGCCTCCCATTCAGTTATGGTTTGAATTAATTGCCATCGGTCTCTCAATGCATACAAGAGAAGCCCTTGTACAGCTATAAGCAAGGTGGAGATCGCAATGCCGGTGAGTATTAAATTGGTGAGGCACTTTCCTTCCTGCAAGCGCGATAAGCTATAGACGAGGCATAAAGTCACAAAGCAACCGGCAAATGCAGCTAATGGAAGGGCATAAGGGTAAGTATAGCGCAGATCGAAGATAAAGATGAGAATAACGGACAAGCATCCTCCTGAACTAATCCCTAAAACGCTGGGAGAAGCAAGTGGATTGTGAAACATCGATTGCATAACCGCGCCGGATAAAGCTAAAGAGGCTCCCGTGCAAATAAGAACGATCAAGCGGGGAATTCTCTCATCTAGTAAAGGATTCCATAAATTGGATTTTCCTTGAAGGTGCAAAATGAATCCTTCCCATACTTTTTCCCAAGGGGTTTCTCCACTGATAAGCGTAAAGATTGAGCCCAAACATAAAAGAAGGAAAGATCCAAGCAGCCAATAGGTAAAATTTTTCTGCCGCTTCATAAACAATGGGTGGCTGCGAGAGCTTGAAAGAGGTCAAAATAAGCTAAAGCAATATACTGCGTAGGAGATTCCTGGACGGATTCATCAATATAAAAAATGTGTCCGGATTTGAAAGCTTTCGTTTGCAGCAGTGCATCGTCTACGCGTACTACAGAGTCAGCATAGGGAGTAGAAATAATAAGATAATCGGGAGCCGCATGTAAAATTTGTTCGTGCTCAAAGGGAATGCGCCAATCGTCTTCGCTTTCAGGAATGAGAGCTGAGAGATGAGGGCAAAATTTTAAAGCGCGCACCATTAATTGGCCGGTTAAGCATTTTGTGGTAGGCTGTGCGTAATGTTGGCGCTGAGAAAGATATATGAGGCGGCGAGCTGTTTTTGATCGATCGGATTTTTCCTCCAATGCTTGCAAGCGATTATCAATGGAAAAAAAGCAAGCTTCCATGAAAATGGCTAAAAGTTGAGCTTCAAGAATATGATTGCTTGCATGCCCCACTTTTAAAAGAGCCTCTTGGATTTCTGAAACGGCATTGATGTATTTAAGGGAGTAAAGTTGAATGTTTTGATTGCGGAGCACTTCGAGGACGGGAGGATGAGAATAGGGAGCAACAAATGCCAGATCAGGACAATTTAAATAAAGCTTTTCACTATGTATGCGATCGATATCAACAGAAACCTTTGACAGTACATCAGGGGGATAGAGCTGGCTTAGCTGGCGCAATCCTTTAGGCAAGCCAATAATTTCGTCCGGCTGTGCAATTGCGAGCAAAAAACTAGCTGCAATATAGGTTTGCGGTAGAAAGCGATGAAAGGTGTCTTCGATGCGCACTTGCCTGCCGCTATCATCTTGCACCCATTCTAAATTCATTTTACAATTGAGCGGCCGTAAAATTTCTTGGGAATTATTATGTAATAAATGTCCCAGAATATGTGCTTGAAGATAACTCTCTGCTGAGAGGCGTTGAATATTTGGCACTCCTTGATCAGCCAATAATTGAGCATCGTGATCCCATTGATCTATGAATTCGAGCATCAGAGGAAAATTCCCTGACAATGCGTGCTGCAAAGCATCGCGTTGAAGGGGTGAGAGCTCTTTTAAAAGAGCAGAAGTTTTCAATGCTAAAGTTTGAGAGGTTTCTCTAAAAGAGAGGGGTGCAGAAAGGGGCGTTTGGAAGGCGAGCACCCACCACCCTAAAATAAATCCGCTAAATAGGAGATAGGGCAGCCATGTGGATGAAAGCAAGTATCTAGGACTAAGCAAGTTGTAGCTAGGCGTTTGTTTCTTAGCATCCTGTGCTTGCATCTTATTACCCATAAGTCTCAAGCCTTTTTAATTAAGCACCACCCCAGATATCTTGTCTCTCTCTGTGCTCTCTGTGCCCTCTGTGGTTTATATTGAACCACAGAGGGCACAGAGAACACAGAGAGAGACAACTTGCAATTTTATCTTCGTTTTTATTCTGCTTTTTCTTCCTCTTCGTCAGCATCAGTGATGAGAGCCTCTGAAAGAAGAACGATGCCAGCTGATGATGCTGCGTATGCTAAGGTGTTTTTAACGACTTTAGCTGGATCAATGACACCTGCAGCTACAAGGTCTTCTACATTCTCCGTCAAGGCATTAAAGCCATAATTTTTCGGTGATTGCAAGACTTGATTTAAAATAACGCTTCCATCTAGTCCGGCGTTGTAAGCGATTTGTTTGAGGGGTGCTTCACAAGCATAAAGAACGATCTTTGCTCCAACTGCTTCATCACCTTCCAGTTTTAAGTCTTTGATAGCTTTGCTTGCATTGAGAAGAGCAACTCCTCCTCCGGGAACAATCCCTTCTTCCAATGCTGCACGGGTGGAGTTGAGGCTGTCATCGAACATTTGTTTTTTCTGCTTCATTTCTGTTTCGGTGGCTGCTCCGACTCGGATCACCGCAACACCCCCACTTAATTTTGCTCGGCGCTCTTCCAGTTTTTCTTTGTCATAAGAGCTCTTGCTTTGTGCGATTTCGGCATCCAATTGCTTAATACGCGCGGCAATTTGCTCTTGCGATCCTGCACCGCCGACTATCGTCGTACTGTCTTTAGTAATGGACACTTTTTCAGCCATTCCCAAAGCCGTAATGGGAATTTCCTTCAACGACATGCCCACTTCTTCTGAAACTACCGTTGCTCCGGTAAGAACGGCAATGTCTTGAAGCATTGCTTTGCGACGATCGCCAAAACCCGGAGCTTTGACCGCTGCTACTTTGAGGGTTCCTCTTAATTTATTGACAACTAACGTCGATAAAGCATCGCCTTCAATATCTTCGGCAATGATGAGAAGTTCGCGCCCAGCTGAAGCGATAGATTGCAAGACGGGTAGAAGTTCATGAATGTTGGAAATTTTTTTATCAACTAACAAGATCTGCGCTTGACTCATCTCGATAGTCATCTTTTCAAGATCGGTGCATAGATAAGGGCTGACATAACCGCGATCAAATTTCATCCCTTTAACGACTTCGATTGTTGTTTCTGTGGTCTTTCCTTCTTCGATCGTTATTGCTCCTGAATTGCCTACTTTTTCCATAGCTTCAGCAATGAGATCTCCAATCTCCTGGTTGCCCGAAGCAGATACTGTGGCAACGTTACGCGTTTCTTGTTTCGTTTTTACAGGAATGGCGGCTTTTTCAATTTCTTTGACTGCCGTTTCCACAGCTTTGTCAATCCCTCGCTTGAGACCGATGGGGCTCGCGCCGGAAGAGATATTTTTTATACCTGCTTCCACCAAGGCGCGTAATAAAAGAGCTCCCGTCGTTGTGCCATCTCCACACTTTTCCTTAATTTTTTGGACAACTTCCTTGGCCATAGAAACGCCCATATTCTCGTATTTATTAGGAAGTTGAATGTCCCGAATAATGCTAGCTCCATCATTGGTAATAGTAGGGGCGCCCCAGCTTTTTTCAAGACCCACGTTCCGTCCTTTAGGGCCGAGGGTAAAAGCGACGACGTCGGCCAGCTTTTTAATGCCTGTTAAAAGATAATCGCGAGCTTCTTCTTCAAAAATGATTTCTTTTGGTGTGGTTGACATATCTGCTCCTCGTTAAAATCTACAATATCTTGAAACTCTTCACGCCTTAAATCGTTATTTCAGGACAAGGCTTCTTTGTATCCTTAAATCTTGAAAGGATAGAAATACAAAAACTCTAGAAAGAACTTATAGTGTAGAGAATGAAACCGAATTTTGCAAGCGAGAAATTCTTGATTTTTAGCAAATAGAAATTAAAAGTGCTAAATTTCCCCTTCGATAAGAATAAGGCCAGTCAACGACATGCTAAACACGAGTTTCGGATTAGCAAGTGACATGAAACTGCAGTAGCAGGTTAACGTGGAGAGAGTTTAACCCAATCACCTTTTGTCTCTCTCTGTGCTCTCTGTGTGCTCTGTGGTTCAATATCAACCACAGAGCACACAGAGAGCACAGAGAGAGACAAAAGGTGATTGGGTTAAACTCTCTCCACGTTAACCTTTACGCTTAGCTCAATGGACATATGCAGTAGCAATGAGAGCACACTCGCTTACCCAAAACTCAGGTTGAAAGGGAAGCAAGGGTGATTGATTACTGTCCAAAATTTTCTTTTAGATAGTGTTGTTGAACCTGTTGATCAGTCGAGAATTCTTTTAAACTTTCATGGCGAGAGACTGTGGTTTTTAGTTTATCCTCAAAAATTTGGCTAGTGAGTACAACTAGATGAAAATGCTTGGGAGGAGTGTTTTTTTCGCTCTTTTCGTAGACATCAATTACTTTAGGGAGGGTTTTTGGCCTACTGAGAGGGGCTTTAATTTCTTTGCCATCAAAGTATAAAGAAGAATATGAGACGCTTCTACCATACGATGTATCTTCCCAGGAGATGTAATTTGGTTGTATTTTCGGCCTAATGGCTATTGGATTCATCCCTTGATTTTGTGAAGGATCTAGATAATAGACTCCTTCCAAAACATATTGAGGTGCATTCATAATAATCCTTGTTTTTGTTATGTTGCAAATCGATCTAATTTTCAATATTACTATATTCTATCTTTTAATTCAAGTTTTGATTTATTATATAAGATGTTACTATTTTACTATGAATTAAATAATATCTCGATAAAAGAACATAAGATTTAATCCCAGTATTCTTTTTTGAATTCACCTACATGAATGAATTGATCAATCGGAACACCATTGATGTATTCGCGATTGAGAGTATCTGTTGTCATTAAACCCTCTAATTTGAGAGTGGCAATTAAAGCATTCTTCTCACCTTCGTTGGCTACCATAACACCCTTTATGTACTTGGGGGGCACGCGGCTGCGAATGCACACCTCATTACTCTGATTGAAATGAGGATCGTTCTGGCAATCATTTGCTAGCTCAACAACAGAAGTTCGATATTGATATAAGCTTTCTTCCTTCGTGCCATAATAATCACTCGGGTAAACAAATCCCACTCGTTCTACGAGTGCCAAATCGTAAAGAATTTGCATTTTGCCGTTGAGAGAATACGAATTTGGATTTTTGGCCATGTTATCGGTCACGAGTCTAGTAAACACAGATTCGGCACCGCCGGAATTGATATCTTCTTGTACACTTGCTCCTGCGGCAATAATTCCTGCCTGAAAACGATCCTGTGTTGCCAATGAGCCTACTTTGAGTATAGAAGCGAAGCGGCGTGCAGAATCGTCAAAGTCATTACCGAATACACCAGCCATCAAGCCCAAGCCGCCCGCATCTTTGACTTCTTTGGCAAGCCCTTGAATGGCCCAGATAGACTGTCCGGGATACACTTCCTGCTGATACATGCGTTCAGGATGGTCGATAAGAAATTCCTTGAATTTATCTTTCATTTCTGGAGCATCCTGAATGATGAGTGTTTTTAAAGTTTCAAGGTTATAATCAAATGCCAATGCTTTTCTTTCAAAGTGATAGGAAATTTGTGGATAATAAGCTCGGAAGAGCTGCATGATTTTTATACGTTCGATGTCCTCTTCTCTAGGAGAAGAAGAAACGGCTCCAAGGCCTATGATCGCAAAGATCATATTTAATTTTTCAACAGCTTCGGCTTCAGAAATATTACTATTCAATTCAATTGAAATGTTATTATATGCTGTACGGCAATTGGGGTCTGTGCAAATATGAACAGTTCCTACGCCTTCAAAGTCAATGACTTTAATAATTGGGCTAATGTTAGGCAGCACATATCCTTGCGATGCAACATTCGCAGAGAAATCGCCCGCCCACTTTTTTCCCATCGCGTCGTGACGACCTTCATAAGAAAGATTAGAATCATAGGTTGATATACTTGAGCAAAATCCCTTTGGTAATGCATTGAATAATTTATTAGGATCGGCAACGATTTGTTCAAGTGTAGATTTAAGATGCTCCCTAGCAGGGTGGTTGATTTTTGCATTTATATGTAGACGTGGCTTGTCATGTGTATATTTGCGCTTCTGAATGACTAAAGTTTGGTTTTTGAACAAGGAAGTGTCAAGGGGCTGGAGTCTAAGACCCAATTTTGGATCCTCCGTCTTGATTGCATCTGGCAGTTTGCTAAGCGGAGGAGTGGGTGATATGGCTTGTGCGGTTCGTATTCTCAACTTTATTGCTTTGTCGAAATTTGACACGACATAGTGTTCGGCGAGAAGCCCCGAGATAGTCAAAATGGTTGTCTTATCATCGGGATGAGTAATGTTTTCTGCCACATTTAAAGCTTCCTCAAGCCCTTTTTCTAAATCAGCTATTGTGAAAGTAAACATAACGTCTTTTCTTGCCTCGTCAAGAAAATTTCGCACGGTAATTGGGAGCTTTGTGAGGGGTTCCTTGAGAGATTCAGTTATTGTTGGTTCAGTGTTTGGCGATTCCTTAATCGGTTGAAGATTAGCGCCTAACTGAGAAGTCTTGGTTGTTGTTTCAATTTCGGGAGGAAACTTTCTCAATCGCGTATAGATGAAGCTCGTTTCTTGCCCAGTCATTGCTTGGTGCCATTTATTTTTAATAGCATCTCGCCAAACTTGGAAAGCCAAGCCAATTCCGAAACTAAAAATTGCCAAAAAAATAGCTTCTGTTCCTTGCCATACTTTCCAAGTCGTTCCGTGTTGAATGATCTGCTTTTCAACTTTGTATTTTTTCCCTTCATGGATCACAATATCGTCTGGAATGAGAGTAGTGTCCGGAGATATTTTATCCCCAAACGAAGGTCGCATTGAAGGGGGATTTGGATTCGTATTCATCTTTACCCTCCTAAAGCTAACTTATCATGAGCTTAGATGATTCGATTTGCTCATCCGGCAGAGTAGAAATCTGTTTTTAAAAAATAATTTTGCAATTCATCATCATCTTTGAAATTCAAACTTTTGCCGCCGCCGACCAAATCTTTCAATTTTTCATTAAAAATTTTGGTTGTGAGTTTTATCAGGACATATTTAGAGCCATTCGCATCAATAATTTCGATCTTTTCAGGCAATTTGTCGTCCTTTCGGATTTCGTGGCCATCAACAAGAATCTTTGTAAAGGAGATGGTGCGTCCATGAGAAGTGTCTTCCCAAGAGACAGAATGTGGAGGAGTAATTTCAGGTCGAACAGCAATCGGATTCATATTGGAATTTTGCGTTTCCAAATAATAGACACCGCCTAGTTTGATGGGGTATTCAATATACATGTTGCACCTCGCTTATAAGTAAAAGATTTAAGCCCAATATTCTTTTTTAAATTCACCTACGTGAATAAATTGATCAACAGGAACGCCATTGATGCATTCACGATGAAGAGTATCAAGTGTGATTAGCCCCTCTAACTTGAGAGCGTTAATTATTGCGGTTTTCTGTCCGTTGTCTTGTACCAAAACACCTTTAAAGCGTTCCGGTGGAATACGGTTGCGAATGCAAACCTCATTGTACTTATAAATTTGAGGATCTTTCTGACAATGTTCTGTGAGCTCAAGGATCGATGGTCGAGCCTTATAGGCTACCGGATTCTTTGTTCCATATAGATCTGTTCGATAAGCAAATCCGCCCCGTTCGACTAAGTCTAAGTCACAAAGAATTTGCATCTTACCACTTAAGGTATACGAGGTTGGATATTTGGGCATATTTTCTGTGATGAGTCTAGTGAATACTGATTCTGCGCCCCCAGACATTAAATCCGCTTCACAGCTTACCCCATCTGCAATAATTCCTGCTTGAAATCGATCTTGAGTTGCCAAAATTCCGGTTCGGAGCATGTTAATTAAGCGGCCTACGGAATCGTCAAAATCATTGCCAAATACGCCGTGCATCAAGCCCAGACCCCCTGCATCTTTGACTTCTTTTGCAAGCCCTTGAATGGCCCAGGTGTACTGTCCGGGATATACTTCTTGCCGATAGATGCGCTCAGGATGGTCTACAAGAAATTCCTGAAATTTCTCATTCATCTTAGGAACCAGCAAAGCAATATTATCTTTAAGTTTCTCAACGGACTGTTGAAAAGATACTAGATTTCTTTCAAAGCCATAGGCCTGTTGCGGGTAATAAGCTCGAAATAGCTGTATGACTTTAATGCGTTCGATGTCTTCTTCTCTTGGAGATGAAGAAGCGGCTCCCAAGCCCAATGCTGTGAAGATAATATTCAATTTAGCTGGAGCTTCTTCTTCTGAAATATTAGGATCTAAGTCAATTGAAATACGATTATATTCGGTGTGGCAATGGTAAACGTTGCCAATTTTAACCCTGCCTATACCTTCAAAATGTATCACTTTATCGGATGCATTTTTACCATGCAGACGGTATCCATTGACTGAGTCAGAAGAGAAATCTCCCGCCCACTTTTTTCCCATTGCGTCCACTCGGCCTTCATAAGAGACATTTTCATCGGTAACTGACACGCCACTGCAAAATCCTTTTGGTAATAAATCAAATAATTTTTTTGGATTAGCTTCAATCCATTGAAAAGTAGTTTGCAGTTTATCCCTAGCAGGATGGCTGATTTTTGCATCCAGATGCAAGTGTGTTGTGCCATCTGTAAATTTGCGCTTTTGAACAGCTAAGGTTTGATTTTTGAAGAGTGAAGTGTCAATAGGCTGGAGTCTGACTCCTAATTTGGGATGCTCCGTCTGGAGCGCTTTCGATAGCTTGCTTAGCGGAGGTGCGGGTGATATGGCTTGTGCTGTTCGAATTCTCAATTCTGTTGCTTTGTCAAAATCCATCATCGAAAAGGTATAATGTTGGGCGACAAACTCTAAGATGGCAAAAATGGTAGTTTTATCATTGGGATTTGTAATTTCTGATCCCACATTCAAGGCTTCCTCAAGCCCTTTTTCTAAATCAACAAGTGTGACCTTATGGATGTCTTTGCTTGCCGCGTCAAGAAAATTTCGTACGGTAATTGGGAGGCTTGAGAGGGGTTCCTTGAGAGGTTCAATTTTTGTTTGTTCAATGTCTTCAATTTTAGGGGACTTTGTCAGTGGTTCTTGAGGTAGTTCAGTTTTTCTTGTTTCTAAGCCTTCAACCTTAAGATTGCTTTCTTCAAAACGCTTCGGAGATTCCTTCATAGGTTGAAGAGTCGTACCTAACTGAGAGGCCTTGGTTGTTGTTTGAATTTCCGGAGGAAACCTCTTCAATCGCGTATAGATGAAGCTCGTTTCTTCTCCAGTGATAGCTTGGTGCCATTTATTTTTAACAGCATCCCGCCAAGCTTGGAAAGCCAAGCCAATACCCAAACTAAAAATTGTCAAAAAGATGGCTTGAGTTCCTTGCCATACTTTCCAGGCAGTTCCGTGTTGAATGATCTGTTTTTCAACTTTGTATTTTTTCCCTTCACGAATAACAATATTGTCAGGACTAACAGTAGAGTTCTGAGTTATTTTATCTTCAAATGAAGGTCGAATCGGAGGTGGAGCTGGATTCATGGAGGCCATATTTACTCTCCTTCTTATAGAAATTGATCATGAACTCAATCAGTTCTTGCTTCTCTTTTTGATATTGCATTCAAGAAGTGTGCCAACTTGGATTTGGATCCAAAGCAAGAGAGTTTATCAATGTGTTTCAACACGATTACCCGGGAGAGTAGAAATCAGCCTTTAAATAATAATCTTGCAATTCTTGATCATTATTGAAGTTTAAGCTTTCACCACCCGCGACAAACTTTTTCAATTTTTCATTGAAAATTTGTGTTGTGAGCTTCACCAGGATATATTTATTGCCATCCATATCGACGGCTTCGATCCTTTCAGGTGCTTTTTCCGGTTTCTCTTGAATTTCGCGACCGTCAACAAGCAACTTAGAAAATCGGACGACGCGCCCATGTGAAGTATCTTCCCAAGAGACATAATTCGGCGGAGTAATTTCCACCCGAATAGCAATGGGATTCATATTGGGATTTTGCGATTCCAAGTAATAGACTCCACCTAGTTCGATGGGGTTTTCAATACTCATGTTGCACCTCCCTTATAAAGTTTTAAGCCCAATATTCGGCTTTAAATTCACCTACGTGAATAAATTGATCAACAGAAACACCATTGATGCATTCTCGATACATATCATCAACTGTAATTAGCCCCTCTAACCTGAGAGCGTTAATTATTGCGGTTTTCTCTCCATCGTTATTTACCAAAACGCCTTTAAAGCGTTCCGGTGGAATACGGTTGCGAATGCAAACTTCGTTGCCAATACGATCATCTGGATTTTTTTGGCAACTTTCTGTGAGCTGAAGGATAGATAGTCGGTTATTATAGATTTTCTCCTCCTTTGATCCATAACGATCTAATGGATAGACAAATCCAACGCGTTCGACTAAGTCTAAATCGCAAAGAATTTGCATCTTACCATTTAAAGGATACTTCGCAGGATCTTTAGACATATTTTCAGTGAGGAGTCTAGTAAATACTGATTCGGCGCCGCCGGATCTTAGATCTTCTGCGCAGCTCGTTCCTTCTGCAATAATTCCTGCCTGAAAGCGATCTTGAGTTGACAAAACTCCAGTTTTGAGCATGTTGATCAGGCGGCCTATGGAATCGTCAAAGGTATTGCCATATACACCGTGCATTAACCCCAAGCCGCCTGCGGCCTTGACTTCATTTGCCAGCCCATCGATGGACCAGATGAATTGTCCGGGATACACTTCCTGTTGATACATGCGCTCAGGATGATCTACAAGAAATTCTTTGAATTTAGCATCCATCTCAGGACAAGTAGCAACAATATTTATTTTTAGTGTCTCAAGTGATGTTCGAAACGTTGAGGCTTCTCTTTCAAGTGCGTAAGCTTGTTTTGGATAATAAGCTCGAAATAGCTGCATGATTTTCATGCGTTCGATGTCCTCTTCCCTCGGAGAAGAAGAAACGGCTCCAAGCCCAAGGGTTGCAAAGATCATATTTAATTTAGCAGCAGCTTCTGCTTCTGAAATATTAGGATCTAAATCAATTGAAATGCGATTATATTCTGT
>Ga0364910_1112_pt1 | contig 33434 bp, 32 predicted proteins | sample SorcelJu500001C4_3_FD_206970 | JGI IMG/M metagenome (GOLD analysis project Ga0364910, IMG submission 206970) | Enriched cells from Trout Bog Lake Hypolimnion, Wisconsin, USA - BchlTB.June25.5000.01.C4 | ecosystem: Environmental > Aquatic > Freshwater > Lake > Hypolimnion/Profundal zone | place...
GCCAGGAGAATTGAAGACAATTTTAAAGTTTCTTACCGAACGCCTGGCTACAGGCAATCGTCCCGAATGGTGGGATCTGATCAGGGGCTGGCAACAGGAACATGAGGTCGAATATCCCGCCGATCAATTGACGCCGCCGCGGCTTTTTTCCGAGATCGCCGAGCAGACAGCTGGCCGGGAGTGCATTTTTGCCACCGACGTCGGGCAGCACCAGATGTGGGCGGCCCAAAATCTAAAGATTGAAAAACCGCGAACTTGGATTACCTCCGGCGGCCTCGGCGCAATGGGATTTGGTCTGCCGGCGGCTATGGGCGCCCAGTTTGCGGCTCCTGAGAAGCGGGTCATACATATCAGTGGCGACGGCGGGTTTACTATGACCGGCACCGAGCTGCAGACAATTGCCAGTCATAAATTGCCGGTGATATCGATCATTGTTAATAACAGCGGTCTGGGTATGATCCGTCAACTTCAGCATGTTTTCTTCGACAAGCGGTATACTGCTTGCACATTCCAGTCGGGGGTGGATTTTAGCCTGTTCGCCGCCGCATTTGGCATTCACGCTGTCACGGCCGACACCCTTGCCGATTTTTCCAGCGCTTTTGCCGCCGCATTGGCTTCATCTAGCGCTGAGATTATTATCGTCAATATTTCGCCAGATGAAATGGTGTCGCCGATGGCCGATCCGGGCAGGGGAATCAATACTTATATTGATATTTAGTAAAGGAAGTGAATGCGTTGGAGGACCTGAGTGTAATCCATGTCGGCGGAATAGACGATCGTCTGGGCGGGGTTGATCCCCGGGCGGATGAAACCTTGCTGCGGTTTTCTTTTGGGGCTTAGACTGCAAGCTTTTTTCCAGCTGCTGTATTGACAAATGGCAAAAGTACGCCGATAATGTATACAATATTATAATGATATGTGTAAGAAAGTGCGTCTAGGGTTCCGCTGGGACACAGGTCCGGACCGAGCGACGCAGAGTGCGACACCGCATTACACCGTGGGTATAAAAGACTCTGCGGAAAGTTTCTTACGTTGGCTGTAGGAGATTTTCCCCGGTTTATTATACCTATATTTTTATGCTGTGGTGGTTTTTCGCCAGCAAGAGGAGGATTTCCCTTGAAACAGGTATTATCGATCCTGGTGCATAATCAACCAGGCGTTTTGGTAAGGGTCGCCGGCATGTTTTCCCGCCGGGGTTTCAATATTGACAGCTTGGCGGTCGGCACGACCCATAACCCGGATTTTTCCCGGATTACTGTGGTCGTCTGCGGCGACGATTCGGTCGTTGACCAGGTTACTAAGCAGCTCGGCAAACTGGTGGAAGTGGTGGCGATTCAGCTGCTGCCGCCGGATAATGCCGTGCGGCGAGGCATGGCAATGATTAAAATTGCCGCCGGAGAAAAACGCAGCGAGGTTTTGAAGCTGGCTGAAGTTTTCCGGGCCGGTGTTGTCGATGTGTCGGAAAATACTGTGACGCTGGAAGTTACCGGTGATGAGGAAAAGATTAATGCGTTCGCTGAAGTGTTATCGCCATATGGCGTGCTTGAACTGGTCCGAACAGGTATGATCGGTTTGGCCCGGGGAGAGAATACAATCCACCAATACGAGAGGGGACATTACTATGAGCAAATTGTATTATGATCATGATGCTAACTGGGATGCAATCAAAGACAAGAAGGTCGCGGTCATCGGCTATGGTAGCCAAGGCCATGCCCATTCACTGAACCTCCATGACAGCGGAGTCGATGTTACCGTTGGGCTGTATAAAGGCAGCAAATCTTGGAGCAAAGCGGAGGCAGCAGGACTGAAAGTGACCACTGTCAGCGAAGCGGTTGCCAGCGCTGATATTGTCATGATCTTGATTCCTGATGAAAAACAGGGACAAGTATACCGCGAACACATTGCCGCCCATCTTAAACCCGGCGCGGCACTGGCTTTCGGCCATGGATTCAATATTCATTTTTCCCAGATTACCCCGCCGGAGAATGTCGATGTATTCATGGTTGCTCCTAAGGGGCCGGGACATCTTGTGCGGCGCGTATATACCGAAGGTGGCGGTGTTCCCTGTTTGCTAGCGGTTCACCAGGACTTTACCGGTCACGCCTCGGAAATCGGCCTGGCTTATGCCCGCGGCATTGGCGGCACCCGCGCAGGCGTGCTGACAACTACTTTCCAGGAAGAAACCGAAACTGACTTGTTCGGTGAGCAGGCTGTGCTGTGCGGCGGCGTTACCGCCCTGATCAAAGCAGGCTTCGAGACTTTGGTTGAAGCAGGCTATCAGCCTGAATCGGCTTATTTTGAATGTATGCATGAAATGAAACTGATTGTCGACCTTCTTTATGAAGGCGGCCTGGCGAATATGCGTTATTCTATCAGCGATACAGCCGAATACGGTGACTACATGATCGGCAAACGGATCATCACCGATGCGACCAAAGCTGAAATGAAGAAAGTACTTAGCGAGATCCAGAGCGGCGAATTTGCCAAACAGTGGATGCTGGAGAATCAGGCTAACCGCCCGCAGTTTAATGCTCAACGGCGCAGTGAGTCTGAACATCAGATCGAAGCAGTTGGTAAAGAACTGCGTGGCATGATGTCCTGGCTGAAAAAAGGCAAATAATTGCCTCTAGGAATAATATAGATTATAAGAAAACTAAATTTTCACACACAGGTCGTTGAGAAATGTCCAGATGCAAGGCGCACCGGAAAAGCGTGCCGCGCCGCGTACTGGTGTACGCAAGCAAACGCTTTGAGGAGCAACGCAGCAGATGGGCGTTTATCAGCGACCGAATTTAAAGGTTATGATTGGGACGAATGCACGGCAAAGCTGCTGCAGAGAGCCGGTGGTTGGTGCGAACCGGAGCGGCGCGGTGTAATGGATCACCCATGAACTCCTGGCTGACGGCGGAGTTTTTTCGCCAAAGCTAAGGCGCGTTCGCGCGTTATCGCGGAGCTGGCTGTTGGGCCGGTGTAAGAGTGAAACCATAGGGTGGTACCGCGGATTTTTCCGCCCCTATTGACGTACATCGTCAGTAGGGGCGGTTATTTTTTTTAGACTGGTTTTCCAACTATTCAGGGGGTGGAGATAATGAAACTTACTGGAGCGCAGGCTGTTGTAAAATGTTTGGTTGAGCAGGGTGTTGATACCGTGTTCGGGTATCCCGGCGGACAGATTATGCCGCTGTATGATGCGCTGTATGACGCTCCGCTCAGGCATATTTTGACGGTTCACGAGCAGGGGGCAATACACGCCGCTGATGGATACGCCAGAGCCAGCGGCAAGGTCGGGGTGTGCATCGCCACATCCGGTCCCGGAGCCACTAACCTTATTACCGGTCTAGCAACTGCATATCTCGATTCAGTGCCGTTGGTGGCGATTACCGGACAGGTAAACTCCGCGCTGCTCGGTAGTGATGCTTTTCAGGAAGTGGATATTACCGGCATCAGTATGTCGGTGACCAAGCATAATTTTTTGGTAACGGACCCGGCCAAGATTCCGGATGTGATGCGTTTGGCCTTCCGGCTTGCCCGCTCCGGTCGCCCGGGGCCGGTGCTTATCGATTTGCCGAAGAATGTCCAAAGTGACAGCCTAGATTCTTTCCCTGCCAGATCGATGGTCAGCCAGCAATGGGAACCTGAGGGCGGGGTTGTGGCCGCTACCCGGCGGGCAGCTCAGGTTATTCAGTCAGCTCATCGGCCGGTTTTGGTTGTCGGCGGGGGCGTTATCCGGGGCAACGCTGGTGATGAAGTTCGCCGGTTGGCGGAAAAATACCGGTTGCCGGTGGTCAGTACGCTAATGGGGCTCGGCAGTTTGCCTGGCAGTCATCGGCAGTTTCTTGGTCTGACCGGGATGCATGGTCATAAAGCCGCCAATAACGCTATTTGTGGCGCTGATTTGATTATTGCCGTCGGCAGTCGGCTTAGCGAACGGATAACCGGCGACCGTCGGCGCTATTTGGCTGGCAAGACGCTGATTCATATTGATATTGATCAAGCAGAGGTAGGCAAGAATATCGACGCCGAGATCGGATTGGTGGGTGAAATCAAGCCGTTGGTAGATATTTTGTGTGAAGCCGCGCAGGGCGGCGACATTGATGATTGGTGGCAGACTATTGACAGTTGGCGGCAGGATTTTGCCCGAGGTGTTCAGCCGGAAAGACTTACGGCAGAGGGGATTATGCAGCAGATAACAGAGCAAACAGCCGGACAGCCGGTTATTTTCGCTACTGATGTCGGTCAACATCAGATGTGGGCGGCGCAGCATCTTTCAATTGAGACTGCGGGCACGTGGCTGACGTCGGGCGGCTTGGGCGGTATGGGGTTCGGCCTGCCGGCAGCAATGGGAGCGCAAATCGCTGTTCCCAATTCTAGGGTTGTACTGATTGCCGGTGACGGCGGTTTTAAAATGACAGCCATGGAGCTTTTCACCATTGCGACATATCATTTACCGGTTATCACTGTTATTATTGATAATCATTGTTTGGGGATGGTTCGCCAGTGGCAGCAAGTGTTTTTTGACCAACGTTATTCCGCCAGTATTGCGCCCCGCGAGATGGACTTTGTCGGGCATGCGCGCTCCTGCGGCGTGGAAGGCATAAAAGTCAGCACCCCTGAGGAGTTTGGCCGCGCTTTTGCCGATGCTTGGCAGGGAGGTCAGCCGCTGGTTATTGTCGCTGATATCGCTGTTGGTGATATGGTGACGCCGATGGTCGCTCCGGGGGCTTGCCTGGATGATTATCTGGAATTTGAATAAATTCTTTGCCGGGGAATTTTCATTGCGGGAAGGGATTTTTGTGTTCAGGGAAAAACATAATATAGACAGGTTGTCGATATCGGCTGAGCGGAGTTTTTGGCGCTAGGCTGCAAATATATCTATTTCGAATATATTGATAAGGAATTGGGCTTGTCGGGAGGACGGTGACACAGGGTGGCAGCTACCAACAAGCATAAGGCGACAATCACTTTGGGGCTGGTATCGCTGGGATTTGTCGCCAGTTATCCTTTCAGTCACTCATTTATTGGCGGGGCGATTACCAGCGGCTGCAGTGCGGCTCTGGTTGGCGGCCTAGCAGACTGGTTTGCCGTGTCGGCTTTGTTTAGGAAACCGATGGGAATTCCATTTCGTACTGAGATTATACCTCGTAATCGTGATCGAATTGCGCAAGCCATGATTGAAATGGTGGAAGGTGAACTGTTAACGAGGGAGAATATCAGAGATACGCTGCAGCGCTATGATATAGCGGCGTTAATATTGCGGTATCTTACTGAATATGGCGGAAAAAATCACATTGAAGAGTTCTTGCATAAGATCGCCGGCGACATTTTCGCCAAAATTAATCCTGATAAAATTGCCCGGTTTTTGGCAGCGCTGATTCAGGAGAACAGCGGCAGGATTTTGCTGGCGCGACCACTCTCGCAGGCGCTGAATTGGTCGCTAAAGCATGGGTATATTGATAAATTGGCCGATTTTATCCTCGGTGAGCTCAGCCTGCTTGTCAGGCAACCGCAGATACAGCCGATGCTTGTCAGCCTGTTTGACGAAGCCCGGGTAGTGTATGAAAAGGATATGCAGCGACGCAGGCTGGCTGGGCAGATTATCGAACAGCTCGGAATGACTTCTGCTCATCTGGCAGGGTTGCTTCAGCAAAAAGCAGGACAGTTTTTGCTGGAACTGCAGCAAAGCGATCATCCTTTGCGGCTCGAACTGAAGCAGAAGGCTGCTGACTTTGCGTCGCGCCTGGCTACTGATCCTATTTTACAGGCCGATTTTGAACGACGGAAGGATCGGTTTATTAGTGAGTATCCGGATCTAGCGCCACGGATCAGTGGTTTTGTGAAGTCAATTTTGGCTGCAGTATCCGCCGAAAGCGGCCAGGCTGTGACGCGAAAATGGGTTGGGTATCAGATCGACCTAATGATTACTGGGATTGGCCATAGCAACAGCCAGCAGGAAGTATTGGGTAGACTGATAAAGCAAGGGTTGCAGACGCTAATTGATACTCATCATTCCAAGATTGGAACTATTGTTCGGGAGCGGATCAACCAGTTTTCCACTCCAGCATTGGTGGAATTTATCGAGACCCGGGTTGGCAATGATTTGCAAATGATTAGAATTAACGGTTCGGTAGTCGGGGGACTTGTCGGGACGCTGATATTTTTACTGACTTACTGGTGGCAGCTATGGTGATGGATTATCGTCAGAAGGCCAATAGGGTATTGGGGTTGGTATTTGGGATATTTGTTGTCGCAGCAGTGCTGAAGGATCACTTTCCCCACAGCCTTGCCCTGCGCATCTTTTACATTGTGTTCGAGGCGGCTTTGATCGGAGGAATTGCCGACTGGTTCGCGGTAACGGCTTTGTTTCGCCGGCCGCTCGGGTTTCCCTGGCACACTGCGCTAATTCCCAATAATCGTGACAAGTTGATTGCGGCTATCGCCGCTGCGGTACAGAATGAGCTGCTGAGCAAGGAGGCTGTAAAACGACGGCTGGCAGCAGCGCGTTTGGTAGATTTCATCGGCAATTGGCTGAATAACCAGGACCGGCAAATAATGTTTCAGAACATTGTGACCCGCTATGCCCAGCAGGCTTTGGTCGGTGTCGACCCGCGCGCTGTGGCGCAGTATGGGCAAAGGCTGCTGAAGTATTATCTTCGGGAAACGGCGATGGCCGACAAAATGCAACAAGTGCTGCAATGGGCGCTACTCAGCGGTCGAGCGGAGCAGGCGGTAGACTATATTTTAGCCGAACTAAGCAGACTGGCCAGTCGGGACGGCACCCGTGAGACCATCCAGCATTATCTGGAATCTTACCGGGATAATCTCAGCCGTACTTGGTGGCAAAAGCTTGTGCTGGATATCGCTGAGATGACCGATACGTTGAATCTGGCGGAAGCGGCGGCAGTACTGCATGGAGAACTGGAGCAATTTTTGCAGGGCCTGGTAAATCTCGACCATCCGGTCCGGCGTTGGATTCAGAGTCGGCTGGTAGTTATCGCGAATAATTTGGGCAATGAGCCTGCATGGCAGAAGAGCGTCAGTGAATGGCAACAAGGCTTGGCGAACCGGATCAACTTGCTCGAAACGCTGGCGGCGCTGACAGCACTGGCGTTAGAAAGCGCCGGACCGGCAGGAGCGGCGACCTGGATAGGCCGGCAGCTGGGGAAACTTTGGGAGGGTATCAGTGCCGACCAGGTTCTGCAAGATTGGCTGGAGGATCGACTCCAAACCGCTTTGGGAGATTTAATAGATATCGAACAAAATTTGGTGGCTACTGTGGTTAAAGAGGCTTTGCAGCGGCTTAGCGACGAAGATCTGAATCGGTTTATTGAAGATAAGGCCGGAGAAGATTTGGGCTGGATCAGAATAAACGGTTCGGTGGTCGGGGGCGTTGTTGGCTTATTTTTGTATCTTTTTCTGCATTATTTTTATGGGCCAATTGTTTTGCCACTACTCAAAGCTTGGCTGTGAACAGAATCAGGCACTGATGAACACCGGTGTGCCGATAGGCAACAGCGTGGCCAATCCTAGTACGTCTTGGTTGTACATCCGGATACAGCCGTGGGAAACATAGCCGCCAATGGAAGATGGATTATTAGTCCCGTGTATGCCGTAATGCGGGATGGCGAGACCGAGCCACATTGTGCCAAAGGGGCCACCGGGATTTGGCTTCTTGGTGGCGATGCTGGTTGTTGTCAGCGGGGTGGGAGTTTCAAATTTCCCAACGCCGACCGGATAGTTTTTTATTGTCTTGCCGTCCTGTAAAAGATAAAGCTGTCGCTCGGACAGGGAAATTCTGATGGCGTATGCCACAATTATCACCTCATACCATCATATTCGGCGACGGTGAACTTGCCTGTGCCGTCATCGTATAATAAAACGGTATTTCTGGCTTTTCCTCTCGTAGTTGCTGATTTTGCTCGGCGAGCCCACCTGTAATTTATTCACAAAAACTGATTAATAGCTTGTCAAAATCTGCTAGACACCGAGTAATAAAATGGTGTCTATTTGTTTGTCTGGTTTGTCAAATGTTGTCTAACAAATCGAATAAATGAAAAAATTCTTTATAAAGTAAGTGATTCGTCAAAATTCGACTATATATTCGCTGGCGAAAAGAGATATTATGATATAAAATTAAAGTACTTAAAGGATGTCCGCCAAAGGAGGTAATATTATGGACGAAGTCCTGATTGGTCAAATGCGCAAAAACGGCAAGGTGTCGTTCAAGGTAATCGATTGGTTGGAAAAGCTAACCCCGATTGCGGTTCACGATGATTTTGGAACAATGTATAAAGGGTGTATTTTGGCAAAAGATGACTACGGAATTTACACTGCTGTCGTCGGAACAACGGATCAACTTTTGGGGTCATCGTCAGACTGTGTTTCACAAGGACTTATTTATAAAGTTTTAAAGGTTAGCAATAATATTTCCAACATTATTCTCATGCGCAAAGACTTGCAGGTTGCCGCTGACTGCAATATCATTCAAAAAGACGAATTGGCTGTGACCTAAAAAGAAAAGTTCGGCTCTTATTTGAATATTTTGATTACAACCTGCCGCAGATCTTGCGGCTTTTTATTTTAGCTAAAATAGCAGTGCAGGGCTTTCGACCTGGCGGCGAATTGTTTGTGGAAGGCGGTTTATTGAACAAGTAGCCGCATCGGTGATATAATCAAAACAAAAAGCACTATTTGTCCATTTATGCCGGGTGGAGGAGAAGAAATTGATTTATTATATGTTTCTGTTTGTTTTTGGCCTTGTTATCGGGAGTTTTCTTAATGTTTGCATTTACCGTCTGCCGCGAGAAGAATCTGTAATTAATCCGCCTTCTCACTGCACGGCCTGCGGTGCGTTCCTGAAACCGATGGATATGGTTCCGGTATTGAGTTATTTATTGCTCAGGGGCTGCTGCCGGTTCTGTGGCGCCCGTTTTTCAGCCCGGTATGCTTTGGTGGAATTGCTGACAGGCGGCTTGTTTATTTGGTGTTTTAGTGTGGTCGGACAGGAGACGTTGTTGGCCAAGGCGCTGATTTTCACAGCGTTTATGGTTGTCATTACCTTCATTGACTATGATCATCAACTTATTCTTGATAAGGTTTTGCTGTGGTTTGCATCCATTGGTGCGCTAATAAATTTATTGCCGCAATTTGCCGTCTGGGTGATGCCGCGGTTAGAATTACACCATCTTATCTTTTTCCCGCATGTCGTTTGGCTGGATATGTTGCTCGGGACGCTGGTCGGCGGCGGATTGATGCTGCTTATCGCGATTGTCAGCCGGGGAGGCATGGGGGGCGGCGATATTAAGTTTGCCGCCGCTTTGGGATTGTGGTTTGGTTGGAAATTGACGCTGCTGATTTTGTTATTGGCATTTGTAATCGGTGGTGTGAGTGGCGTCGTATTGATGGGTCTGAGGATCAAGAAGCGTAAGGACTATATTCCTTTTGGCCCGTTCATAACCATTGCCGCTTTTATTGGGCTGCTTTATGGACAGGTGATTTTGACCTGGTATCTGGGCGGCTTGCGCTAGTCCCAAGACGCAGACTGTTGAAAAAGGCCAATCTGCGTCGTTGCTCCTGCGGGCCTTCGCTCCAACGTACCTCCAGTACGATTCCGCTCCAGTCCTCGTCGCGCCTTGCATCTCGACCTTTTTGAACAGTCTGCTGTTTATCTGCGATATCCTTTGATGCCCCACCGTCTCACTCCCTGGAAGGTAACCTTCCAGGTTTTTGTTTGTAGACAGCCAGGCTGAAGAGAAAGGTCCAGATGCAAGGCGCACCGGAAAAGCGCGCCGCGACGGTCATGGATGACCTAGTGTCGATCACGCCAAGGATGGCAAGTGATCGACCGACGCGTACCGGCGTACGCTAGCAAGCGCTTTGAGGAGCAACGCCGCAGATGGGCCTTTCTCTTCAGCCTGCGTCTTGGTTAGCTGAGTTTTTCTGCCAGCTTGTACTTGTGCATTCGCTTAAGTATGGCGGTATGTGACAGGCCGAGGTGTTTGCCGACTTGACGGGAGGTGCCGTATTTTTTGATCGCTTCCTGCAGAATTTGGCACTCCATTTCAGACAGGAGGTCTTTCAATTTACCTAGCGGTGTGGACGCCGCGAAAGACCGGTTCGACATGTTTTCGGAATCCAGCATAATGTGATCGAAGGTAATTTCTCCCTGACAGGCCAGACTAACGGCGCGCTCGATGACGTTTTCCAGTTCCCGGACATTTCCCGGCCAGTCATACTGGATAAGCGCCCGCATGGCTGTGTCTGAAATATAGTTAATTTGCTTTTTTAAGCGGTGATTTATTTTTAATAATAGGCTGTTAATGAGCAGCGGCAGGTCGTCTTTCCGCTCGCGCAGCGGCGGAATATGGATGGGTATGACGTTTAAACGATAATATAGGTCGTCGCGAAAGTCGCCTTTGCGGATCATTTCTTCCAGGTTGCGATGCGTAGCTGCGATGATGCGGACATTTACGGAGATTTCCCGATTGCTGCCGATGCGACGAACCTTGCCTTCCTGCAAAACTCTCAGCAGTTTGGCCTGAAGATTGGCGGAAAGTTCACCGATCTCGTCAAAAAAGATAGTGCCGCCATTGGCGAATTCGAACAGTCCGCTTTTACCGCCTTTTCTTGCCCCGGTAAAGGAGCCGTCCTCATAGCCGAAAAGTTCGCTTTCCATCAAGTTGTCTGGCAGTGCGGCGCAGTTAATCGGCGCGAAGACTTTTTCGCGCCGGGGGCTTTCTTGATGAATAGCCCGGGCAAATAGTTCCTTGCCTGTTCCGCTTTCGCCTCTAATAAGCACGGTTGAATCATTTTGGGCGACGAGTTTTGCAAGCTCAATAGCCCGTTGCATAGCCCGGGAAACATGGAGAATGTCGCTGAAGTTGTTGATGTGGGTCTTGGTGATCGAATTGACTAATTCCCGGACATCGTGCATGGTTTTTAGAACCGCGACGCCGCCGATGATGGTGCCGTTGACGTCTCTTATCGGACGCCCGCTTGAGAGGTAATGGCTTTTGCCTTTGGGAGTGACTATCACCGATTCGCGATTATTATAGGGCAAGCCGTCGTGCAAAGCCGCTAAAAGCGGAGAATCAGCTCCGATGATTTCGCCGATTTTTTTGCCTAATACTTCATTTTCTTGGTAGCCCAAAACTTGTTCTGCCGCCGGGTTGAAATGGGTGATGATTTCCTCCCGGTTGATGGCGACAATTCCTTCGACGATTGAATCAAGCACGGTTTTCAGTTGCTGTTCTCTTTCCTGATGAGGCATATGGGAAGTTACCAGCACGTCTTGAATTTGGGGAATGTTGAGCAGTTGCTCGTTTAGCCAGAGGAGGCGGTCTGGCGGCGGAGGCGGGCCAATTTCAAGGTACATATCGTTGGGAGCCACTTCCATGGATATAATATTGATGTTTTGTTCCGCCAGCACCCGTGAAATGTCGAAAACCAGCCCCACCCGGTCCTTGTTAGGTACGCGCAGGCATAAAGTGGCCATAATATTCCTCCATTTGGTGATAATATTAATACGAGATATCGACCGAATTTTAAAAAACGGCAGACTGGCGGAAAAGGGGTTGCAACGCAGCAGATGGGCCTTTATCGCCAGCCTGATTATATTATACACCGCCGAAACTATTCCCGGAAGAGGGGAGGCGCGCAAATGGAATCAAAACGTACCTGATGGAACGTTTTGATTCCGGAAACCGGAACGTTTTGATTCCGATAAACCAATGTGGGTAGCAAATTCCCGAATTTTACGGAGCGAATTTTAATGAAATATTTGCGGAAGTCTAATGAAATAAGGCGTCAATAATTGCGGTCACCGAAAATTGGCTGGGGTTTTAAATATTGGCACAAGACTTGCGTTAATAGTTTGTCAAGATTATTAGAGGAGGTCTTTTCTATGATCGTTGGTTGTCCTAAAGAAATAAAGAATAATGAAAACCGTGTTGGTATCACTCCCGCTGGTGTCGAGGCTATGTGTAAAAATGGACATGTCGTCTATGTTGAAAAGAATGCCGGTGTTGGAAGCGGCATCACTGATCAGGAATATATCACAGCAGGCGCCGGAATTATTGCTACAGCCAAAGAAGTTTACGCCCTGTCGGACATGATTATCAAAGTTAAAGAGCCGTTGGAGCCTGAATATGAATTATTTCGGGAAAATCAGGTTTTGTTTACTTATCTTCATCTTGCTCCAGAGCCTGCGCTTACCAAAGCTCTATTGGCCAAAAAAGTAACCGGTATTGCCTATGAAACTATAACGGCAGGCCGTACCCTGCCACTCTTGGTACCGATGAGTGAAGTGGCTGGCCGTATGTCGATCCAGATCGGCGCGCAATTTCTGACCAAACCTTGGGGCGGAAAAGGAATCTTGCTGGGCGGCGTGCCTGGTGTTGAGTCCGCTCAAGTGGTTATTGTCGGCGGCGGTATCGTCGGAACCAACGCTGCGAAAATGGCCATCGGCATGGGCGCTCGGGTTGCTATCCTTGACAGGTCCGCTGAGCGGTTGGCTTATCTGGACGATATCTTCCAGGGCCGGGTTACCACAGTGATGTCTAATAGCTTCAATATCGCCGCCTGGGTCGCCAAGGCTGATTTATTGGTCGGCTGCGTATTGGTTGCTGGTACCAAAACTCCGAAATTGGTTACTGAAGCCATGGTAAAAACGATGTCTCCTGGCTCGGTAATTGTTGATGTCGCCATCGACCAAGGCGGTTCGGTAGAAACTATTGACCGGATCACCACCCATAGTGAACCAACTTATGTGAAGCATGGCGTGATTCATTATTCGGTAGCTAATATGCCTGGCGCGGTTGCCCGTACTTCCACTTTTGCACTGACTAACGTCACCATCGATTATGCTCTGCAGATAGCCAACAAGGGCTGGAAGAAAGCAGTAAAAGAAAATGAAGGACTTGCCAAAGGCCTGAATGTAGTAAATGGCAAGGTTACTTTCTGGGGCGTATCTGAGGGACTTGGATTGCCGTTTACCCCCTGGACTGATGTGATTGATTCGGCAGCTGATCTACCTAAATAAAGCTGATAATGGCCCACAAGTAAATTTCTATAAAGAGCGCTATCAACAAAGTTTTCTGGCGGAATACTTAATGATATTCTACTGCTTTAGAGATTTTTTGGTGGATCTATTAGAATAATGCAAAATTAGGCCAGCAATTTATTAATTATGTATAATGGGTAATAAACACCGTTAGCTCAAATAAGTGGGATTGCCAGACTTCTTAAGAGGTGGTAATCCCACTTTTGTCTGTTCCGCCAGGCTGGCGATAGGGTAAAGAGCATTGGCACCACCAGAAGAACAGTCTGTTGGTGGACGAGAAATATTATAATAAATGGTAATGATGCAGGAGTTTTTACATGGAATACTAAAGTAAGTAAGTATGAGAAAGGGGGAGTTAGCAAAGATGAAGAAAATAGTTGCCACCGATAGAGCACCGCAAGCCATAGGCCCTTATTCACAGGCCGTCAAGGCCAACGGTTTTTTGTTTGTTTCTGGACAGATACCCCTTGAGCCGATTTCTGGGCAGATAGTCTATGGCGGCGCGGGTATGCAGATCAGACAGGTATTTAGCAATCTGAGTGCGATACTTGAAGTTGAGAAGCTGACTTTTGCCGATGTAGTCAAAGTGACATTGTATTTAAAGGATATGAATGATTTTGCCGAGGTCAATGGAATTTACCGTGAATATTTTCCTGCTGATCCACCGGCGCGAGTCTGTGTGGAAGTTGCACGTCTGCCGCGGGAAGTGACGGTAGAAATGGATCTTATTGCAGTTTACCCTAGCTAAGTTTATGGAAAAGAACGCCGGAAGTGTCTTCCGGCGTTCTTTTTGTTTAAGATGGTGTAATTTCGTCTTTCGGCGTTATTTAGCGTCTGTTGTCAGATGTGATACTATGTGGGAACAGGCATTTTTAGCGTGCAGAGACATGGCTTTTTCCGCCGCGTCGGAATCTCTGGCAACTAGGGCATCTAACAGGGCGTGATGCTCCTTGATGGTTTCAGGCATGCGTTCGTGGGTCTTAAGTGATTCCAGTCGTGCCAATTGGACATATTGGTGCAGATTACCCAGCGTTATTTTAAGGATTTTACTGCCAGAAGCGTCGTAAATAATTTGATGAAACTGGTTATCAAGTTCGGTTACTTCCTCAAAATCCTGCTTTTGGGCGTAAAATTCCATTAGGTCAAAAATCTTTTGCAGTTCCCTAATTTCTGCGGTGGTCAACCGCTCGGCTGCCCAGCTTGCTGCCAACCCTTCGACTAGTTGGCGGATTACATAAATGTCTTGTACATCCTTAGGGGTTATACCTAACACCGCTGAGCCTTTTTTAGCTGAGGTCTCAATAAGTCCTTCCAATTCCAAAAGGTGCATCGCCTCGCGGATGGGTGTGCGGCTAACGCCGAGCTCCTCCGCCAACTTGGCTTCCAGCAAAGTTTCACCAGGGCCATAAATGCCAGTGATAATCTGGGATTTGATATATTTAAAAACCTTATTGCGTAAGGACTCATCGCCAGTGGTGGGGAAATCCATATCTTTGGACATTGTATTTCCTCCTTAGATTTCTACTAGCTTCGTATATTGTATAATATATTCTAACACAGCACAAGTCTGTCAGGGAAGTACCTGGCTCCAGGGGCTTTTGGAATTTGTCTGCAGCTCGCCATAATACTGGTGTGATCATGAATAAATGTACTGGCGAATTGGGAAAAATGGTGTTATAATGTATTTAATAATAGATGTATTCATGGAGGATGGTATTAATGTATCCGTTAATGCAGCTTGAGATGAATACTGCTGATGTTGATGTTGATCTGGAGTCACTTCTGGAAGATCTGAGAGTCTGGGAGCTTGAGCAAAGCCGCTTTGCTGAGCATTAAAGGATGCCGCGCTATCCAGTGTCGGTCGTGGCCGGGCTTATTTTTGTGATTTTAATTGCAATTACGGTTTCAAGCAGTCCGCCAACTGGCAGCCTGCTTGAAAAGGTGATTGCATTTTTGTTTGTGGGGCAGGGGGGCTGGCAATTCTGCAACTGCCGGTTACGCAAGTGTCGAAAAAACCAGTGTTGAAGTGGAGCTATTATGTGCCTGATTGTTTTGGCTATTCGCAGTCATCCACGCTATAAATTAATTATTGCCGCCAACCGTGACGAATATTACCGACGGCCAACTGCTGCGGCTGGATTTTGGGCTGATTATCCTGCAATACTTGGCGGTAACGGGCCTTCCCCGATAAAACCCAGGTATCATATCAGTTTACGATTAGCTAGCTTGTCAAATAATGTTGACTTTACCTACAGTTAATTTGATTACGAACTAGGAACGTTGTAATATATAAATGAGGGAAAGTTTGGTTGTTGGCGGAGGGTTGCCATGTATTACGAGGAGTTCAAAGCGGTTGTGGTCAGCAATGAGTTTAATCTGGACAAAATCGCGGCTCATTTTGGCATCAATCTGAAGTTTAAATGGGAAGATACGCTATTGCTTAAGCCGGATGACTTGAAGGGAATTGTCCGAGAGTCGGCAAAAAAATTCGTGCGCATATTTCCTTATGGCAGCATTGTTTTTTCTAATTTCAGCAGCCCGGAAATTACCGACCTGATTAACTATTTGCGAAGTATCGATAAAAGTGTCGGCATGAACCAAACTCTCGAGTATCGTGATGACTACCGGATTGAAGTGGATGATACTACGACTTTAACGATTAATGATGAGTTTATGGTAGTCCCTGTGGTCGAGGATTTTCATCTGGAGATTGCTGCGACTGTACTGGCTAAATCGGTGGCGCTGGAGCGTATCGAGGCCAGCATTGACCGCCTGCTTGACGAAGTGGAAGAAATCGTCGGATATCTTAATAAGGGCCGCCTGACGGTATCGGATGAGCAACTGGCGCGGTTGTCGGGGAAAACACTCGGGTTTAAGCTTGACACTATTTCGTATATAATGCTCTTGGACAAGCCCAATATCGCCTGGAACAATAATGATGCCGCCGAGCTGTATGACGAATTGGCCATTTTGTTTGAACTGAGTGATAGATATGAAAACTCGGGGCACAAGATTGATACGCTGATGGATATCACCGAGGTATTCAGCGGGCTGGTACATGCCAAGCGCGACGCAAAACTGGAGTGGATAATCATTATTTTAATTGGTTTTGAAATTTTGTTGTCGTTGTCCGACAAGTTTTTTAAATAGGGGCCACTTGTCTGGTAAAAAATGATTTTCCAGACTTGACATATACCTGGCAACGGATTATAGTTATTAATAGATAATCATTATTATAATTCGTATATTCATTTGGCAGGATAAGGCAATTTGCTGCCGAAGATTAAAATTATTATATTCATGGGGAGGAAAAAGTATGGGATTCATAATTAACGACAACGTTACCTGGGTCGGGAAGATTGACTGGGAGCTCAGAAAGTTTCATGGTGAGGAGTATTCGACTCATCGCGGGTCCAGCTATAATTCATATCTGGTGCGGGATGAAAAAACCGTACTGATTGATACTGTATGGGCACCATTTTCGCAGGAATTCGTTGATAAGCTTAAACAGGAGATTGATCTTAAGAAGATCGACTATATAGTGGCTAATCATGGCGAGGTGGATCATAGCGGCGCTTTGACCGATCTTTTGCGGGAGATTCCGGATACGCCGGTTTATTGTACAGCCAATGCCGTTAAGTCTCTCAAAGGACAATATCATCAGGACTGGAATTTTAAGACGGTAAAGACTGGTGACAAGCTGAGTCTTGGCAAGAAAGAGCTTACTTTCATTGAAATGACGATGTTGCATTGGCCGGATAGTATGGCCTGCTATCTTAGCGGCGATAATATTTTGTTCAGTAACGACGCGTTTGGCCAGCATCTGGCGTCTGAGCTGATGTATAGCGACCTGGTGGACCAGGCCGAGCTATTCCAGGAGGCTATAAAATATTACGCCAATATTCTCACCCCGTTCAGTAAGTTGGTCGATAATAAAATTAAGCAAATTGTTGGGCTGAATCTGCCGATCAGCATGATTTGCCCCAGTCATGGCGTGATCTGGCGGGATAATCCGCTCCAGATTGTTGAGACTTACGCCAAATGGGCCAATAGTTACCAGGAGAATCAGATTACGATCATTTATGATACTATGTGGAACGGTACCAGGTTGATGGCAGAAGCTATAGCCCAAGGGGTAAAGGAAGCCGATCCGGCGGTAACGATAAAGGTGTATAATTCCGGGCGGTCTGACAGAACCGATATTCTTACCGAGGTCTTCAAATCTAAAGCAGTGATTGTCGGTTCTCCCACGGTAAACCGGGGCGTGCTGTCGTCCATCGCCGCTCTCCTTGAGGAGATGAAGGGGATGAGCTTCAAAAACAAGAAAGCCGCAGGGTTTGGTGCATATGGCTGGAGTGGAGAATCACCCAAAGATATCACTGAGAAGCTGCGGGAAGGCGGGTTTGCTATCGCCAATGAGCCGCTAGGACTGCTTTGGAATCCTGATGCCCAAGGGCAGGAAGCGTGCGTTAAGTTTGGCCGCGATTTTGTGGCTAATTTGTAAGAGGAAAGCTAACAGCGCTTGAAGAATAAACAGGGTTGAATATATATATTCAACCCTGTTTATTGTTTTTTCTGTTGATAGAGTTTTTTACTGTAATCAAAAGACGGGTTACTCACCCAGCAGGAATTTGAAGCGGAAAGCGCCTACCAGTCCGGTTTTCAGATAATAAGTCTGATATTCGGGGAAGGTTGCCAAGAGCAAGGTTTCTTCTCTTTTCAGCCTTAGTATTAGTATGATGATATGAGCCGAGGAGAGGGTAAGCATTGGCCAGGAGGGAAACATCATCATATTGGCGGCAGCCCAGATAATGTAGCAAACATATAGCGGATGACGCGAAAATTTGTAGATGCCGCGGGCTACTACGCTATGAGCTTCGGGAATTACGGTCAGGCAGTCCCTGATGCAATATAATGCCCAGAATATGAACGGGTAAGGTACCAGGGCGATGAAGCTGCCTGTTTGGCGGAGCGCGTCGCCATAGGCCAGGGTGAGAACCGGATAGTTTATGAATAAAGCGCTTAGACCAAAGCCCATGGAACCGCTTACACTGATCAGGAAGGTGGTAAAGCCGATATCGAGGTCCTTAGGCTGACGTCGCAGGCTTTTGGTTAGAAAATATATGTCCAGCACGGATATAAGCAAAGCTGGTATTCCCCATAGCCAGTAGTAGGCGGAATGAGAAAAATAGATCAAGCGCCCGGTGATCAGCACTAAACTGAAGACGGTGATGATTCCGTTGGCGATAAAGCGTATGGTGCGGGAAGTCATGGCGCTCCTCCTAATCTGAAGATACTTCAATAGATACTATATTTCCCGCTACATAGGCCGAATTCCTTGAGACCAGCGCTTTATTTTTTGCTGGGACCGATGTCCCACATCGCTGTTTTCTTATGGGTGACAATTAGAAAGGTACATATTTAGGATACCGCGTTTACTGCTTGTGGCAAGCAGCGAACGCGTGAGCGAATTGGGATATGTGCAGCTATTTGGGCGACTGGGGCCACAGTCCTAAAAAAACATGACCGATGCAGCCGCTTGTTAAGGCACCAGTCTGATGAAAGTGTTGCCGCGATAGACTACAATAGGGTTAATAGTTTCATGGATAGCCTCAGAATGGGAGGGATACAAGTGGCGAAGTTATCAGGCAAAGGGCCAGTAGTGCTAGCCCTGATCTTGACAATAATTACTACGGGGTTAATATTTAGTTATTTGAAATCGGCGACCACCAAGGTTGCCGCACCAGGGTTACCGGTAATTGTGGCCAAGGTCGACATTCCGCCGATGACCAAGATTACGTTGGATATGGTGCAGGAAACACAAATTCCGGGGGAATATATCCAGCCCGGAGCTAGTACTGATATCAATAATGTCGTAGGTGGGATGTCCCGTGAAAGCATTGTCGCTGGCTCGCAGGTGAGCGACCGGCTATTGATCGGCAATGGCAAGGAAGGATTCTCCGGCATAATTCCCAGGGACAAGCGGGCGGTAACTGTTGCGATGAGCGAGGTTATCGGGGTGGCCGGATTTGTCAAAGCCGGCGATTATGTCGACGTGATAGCTACTTTCGACAAAAACGAGTACAAGAATGTCAGCCAGATTATCCTGCAAAATATTCTGGTGTTGGCGATCAACAAAGATACCAGCTCCAGTACTCATGACAGTGACAAGGACAAGCCAGAATCAACCCAAACCACTTCATTAACGTTGGCGGTGACTCCGCAGGAGGCTGTCCGGCTGACTCAGTCGGAGGAAAGAGGAAAGCTGCGGTTGGCGCTAAGGCCATATTTGCCGACAGACCCGATTGCGATGACAAAAGCGGATACTCCTGAGTCTCTGGCCGGGGGGCCGACGGAGACCCCGCCGGGCGGGGTGACTTCAGCGCCGATGATGGCTCCAGATGCTCCAGCTGCTCCAGCTGCTCCGGCTGCTCCGCGACAGGAAAGTGCGGCGGCCATGCCGGCGATAGCTCCGCCGATGTTCATGCCCATCCAGGTGATTCGCGGTACCCAGGTTGATCTGGTGCCGATAGCTAAATAATGACAATACGGAGAGAAGGTTGGACAATGGTTAAAAAACAGGTGTTAAGCATAATGGTGCTGCTGATATTGTGTCTACTGTTACCGGTGAATATCGCCGCTATGGAGGGGAGCAAGCTGACGGTGGCGGTCAATCAGTCCCAGGTATTGACCTTTGCCGGGGTGCAGAAAGTGGCTGTTGCCAATCCGGATATCGCTGATGTCCTGGTCGTTTCCGGGTCTGAAGTTTTGGTGGTCGGCAAAGCGCCGGGGAGCACCACGCTGTTCGTCTGGTCAGGCGGCAGCAGGATATGTTACGATATTGAAGTCGGAAACAATGATACTCTGATTGCCAGTGAAATCAAAACTATCCTGGGGTATCCTGATATCCAGGTGAGCAAGGTCGATAAATCCATCATCCTGGAAGGCAAGGTTAATGATCAATACCAGAAAATGCGGGCTGAAAAAGTAGCCTCGGCCTATGCCGAAAAAGTGATCAACTTGTTGGAGCTAACCAGACCTATTCAGGTAAAGATCGAAGCTAGAATTATTGAGATCGACCGGTCTAAGACCGATAAACTGGGTATAAAGTGGGGCAATTCAACCTCGTCGCCCGGCTCCTTTCAATTTGGGCAATCACCTCAGACCGATTGGAAAATGACTTATCCGGGCACCAACGGCGCAACCGGCAACTCCTATAACAATGCGCTTGGTGATTCGAAGTATAACGGGTTCGGCAAAAGCTGGGGCGGTTTTGGTGGCTACGCGGATATCAATGCTCAACTGGATGCCTTGCTACAGCATGGATTCGCCAAGATTTTGTCACAGCCTAATATGATTACCCTCAGCGGCGAAAAGGCCAGCATTCTGGTTGGTGGCGAAATTCCCGTACCGATATCGGTACAAAGCGGCACAATAAGTGTAGAATGGAAAGAATACGGTATTAAACTGGAAATTTCCCCGGAGGTTAATGGCGAGGGGCTGATCAGCAGTAAAGTCAACGCCGAGGTTAGCACGCTCGACTGGAGCAGTGACCACAAGATTGGACTCAGCGCTGATTTCCAGATACCAACGGTCCTTACCCGTAAAGCGGAAACGGTGCTGGCGCTATCTTCTGGCCAGACGATGGCCATCGGTGGCCTGATGTCCAGCAACGAAACCAGATCTCTTACTAAAATCCCATTTCTGTCCAGTCTGCCAGTTATCGGCAAGTTATTCACCAGCAAATCTTTTACCCGCGATGAGACCGAGCTGATTATCCTGATTACGCCGACGGTGATCAATCCGGAGAATTATGTCCCTGATGAAACCAAAGAATTGCAAGGAGCGGTAAAAGAAAATCCTTGGGGAGTGAAAGAAAATGACGGCAAAAATTAGTGTGCTAATTGCCGATGATGTTCAGGAGATCAGGGAAAATATCAAGAAACTGATCAGCTTTCACCCGGAAGTCACTGTTATTGGCGAGGCTGACACTGCGGATGCAGCGATCGCCAAAGCCCGGGAAGTTCAGCCGGATATAATTTTGATGGATGTCAATATGCCGGGAATGGACGGCATCAGCGCCACCGGTTTATTGAATACTGAGGTGCCGCAGGCCAGCATCATCATCATGAGCGTGCAGGGCGAGCAGGAATATATGCGCCGGGCTATGAATGCCGGCGCCAAGGATTATCTTACCAAGCCGTTTACCGGGGATGAACTATTGCAGTCGATTAAACAGGTTTATAATAATGAGCAGCAACGGCGTAAGGTTGTGGTTCTTGAACCCAAGCGGCTGGACAGAGGGACGGTGACCACGGTTTTCAGCGCCAAGGGCGGTATTGGTAAAACTACTATTGCCACCAATCTGGCGGTGGCGATTGCCGCCAAAACGAAGCAGCGGGTGTGTATCATCGACGCTGATCTGCAGTTTGGCGATGTCTGTCTGTTTCTAAATATTTTACCCCGGGCCACTATCGCTGATCTGGTGGCGGATATCGACAGTCTGGATGGTCAGTTGCTATCTAGTTATCTTACTAGGTATGACGATTTGGTGGACGTGCTGGCGGCGCCGCTCAAGCCGGAGCAAGCTGAAGTGTTGAGTGGTGCCCATCTTTCGGCGATTATCAAGATGCTACGCACCATGTATCAGCACATCATTATCGATACTGCGCCGTCTTTTAGTGAGACTATGCTTGCGGCCTTGGACGAAGCCGATCATCTGATTGTGGTGGCGTCGCTTGACCTGCCGGCGATAAAAAATATCAAAGTTTGTCTGGAAATCATGGAATCGTTGGGCTATAGCCAGGATAAGATCAAGGTGGTGCTGAACCGGGCCTATTCCGAGGGTGGAATGGATATCAAGGAAGCCTCAGATAGTCTGAAACGCACATTTGTCGCCGTCTTGCCGAGTGATGGCAAGACCGTGGTACCTTCAGTCAACCGGGGAATACCATTTGTGGTGTCCAACCCGGAAACTCCAGTCGCGCAGGCAGTATTCGGTCTGGCTAAATGCCTGGGCGCGGATAACTGGCAGCAGGAGACGCAGCCCCGGGGCGTAGTATACCGACTCAAGCAATTGCTCGGGTGAGGGGTGAAAGAGAATGTTAGTCCTCATTACCGTAGTTATTTTTATTACTATATTGACGGTGCTGCTGACAATTATGCGTTATGCCGGCAAACCCCAGGGCGTAACTAAGGCGCGCGTCAATAATTATATTGAACGGCCCTTGACTTCGGTACAGGATGCGGTGGCGCCGGAACAATTGAAGGGAATGCCTGGTTGGCGCTCCTTTGTCCGGCGAATGAGTCATCATTTTGAGTGGTCGGGCCAGTCGCGGTCGCTTGAACGTAAACTCATCCAAGCCGGGGTGCCGCTCCGGGGGGCAGAGTTTGTTGTTGTCTGCGTGGGCATGATGCTGGTTTGTGGTCTGGTGCTATTCATGTTCAGCGGCGGTAAGATGATAACGGCTTGCATCGGGTTTGTCATCGGGCTCGTGATACCGCTATATGTACTGCGGGCTAAAGCAGCCAAACGGGTAAAGCAGTTTAACGACCAGTTGGGTGATGCGCTGGGGTTAGTGGCGAATTCGCTACGTACCGGCTACGGATTCATGCAAGCTTTGGACATGGTTTCCCGGGAAATGCCTGCGCCTATAGCCCCGGAGTTCGGCAGGGTATTAAAAGAGATGAATCTCGGGCTTAGTACTGAGGATGCCATGAGCAATCTGACCACGAGAGTGAACAGTGATGATCTGAACCTGGTGATCACCGCCGTGCTTATACAGCGACAGGTGGGCGGCAATTTGGCTGAAGTTCTGGACAATATCGCCAACACTATCCGCGAGCGTGTCAAGCTTAAAGGTGAAGTTCAAACCCTCACAGCCCAGGGCCGGATTTCAGGAATGATTATCGGTGGTTTGCCTTTTGCCTTAGGAGTGTTTATTTATGTGATCAACCCGGGTTATATGCAGGTATTGTTTACTAATCCGATGGGCAAGATAGTACTGGGCGTGGCATTTGTCAGTCAGGTATTCGGCATGCTGATTATCCGAAAAATAGTAGATATCAAATATTAAATAAGCTGGCTGACGAGCTAAAAGGGGGAATAGCCCCTTTTTTTGTGTTTCGGCAGGGGATAGCAAATTATTTGGCGAATTGAACCGGTAAAAGCGGTTAAGGGTGGTTGTATGCAAAAGGTCGAAGTCAAGGTTCTCGACAAAATTATCAAACAAACAATTGCAGCTGTCGAAAAAGGCAAATCGCAAATCTATGATATTTATGAAGCTGCCCGGACCGAGTCTGAAAATATCAGGAAAGATTTGGAGCGGGCCAAGCAGGAAGCCGCCGAAATTATTATTCAGGTGGACGAACTGGAGAAAAAAGAACGGCGGGCACGCCTCCGGCTGGCTGAAGTCAACCGCAATTTCCGGGTGTATAGCGAAAAGGAAATGCGGCAATCTTATGAGGAAGTGGAGAACATCCGGGTGGAGCTGGCCGTCGCCAGGGAGCAGGAGAAAAACCTGCGGAGACACCGGGATGACCTGGAGATTCGTCTCCGCACCCTGAAGGAAACATTGCTCCGCGCCGAAGGTCTGGTAAGCCAGGTGGGCGCAGCTCTGGGGTTTTTGGGTAATCACATGGAAACTGTGCTCAATCAGCTGGAGAATATCCAGCAACGACAGAGCTTTGCCACCAAGATTATCATGGCCCAGGAAGAAGAGCGACGCCGGGTGGCGAGGGAAATCCACGACGGACCGGCGCAGGCGATGGCCAACGTTGTTTTCCGCGCGGAGGTATGCGAGCGGCTGATCGGGACCGATATCACTCGGGCCAGGACTGAACTAAAAGATCTGCAGGAACAGATCCGCGGGGTGCTGAAGGAAACGCGCAAAATTATTTTCGGCCTGCGGCCAATGACGCTGGATGATCTGGGGCTGACGCCCACTATTCGCCGGGTGCTTGACACCATGCAGGACCGGACCGGCATCCTGGTGGAAGTGGCGGTAATGGGTGATGAAAAAAGGCTGGAGACGCATATTGAACTGGGTTTGTTCCGGATTGTGCAGGAGGCCCTGAATAATGTTGAAAAGCACGCCAAGGCAAAGTCGGTCTGGGTGCGGCTTGATTTCCGGCATGAGAATATTAGCGTCATGGTCGAAGACAACGGGCAGGGCTTTGACAGCGAAGCTAACGGCGGGAGCACAGAAAGTTTCGGCATTATGGGAATGCAGGAACGGATCGCGCTCTTGGAAGGGGAATTGACTATCAAATCTCGCCCGGGCAAAGGCACGAAAGTGTTTATCAAAGTTCCGCTCAATCAGGCCTAGGACTAAATCCCTGTAGCGATTGGGACCCCAAGCCCGACTGTAATGAGACCAGGCGCCCAGCTAAAATGAGACTTGCGGACGATGGAATGACAGTCGGAAGATGTTACAATGTAATCACATCAAGGGAAACCAATCGGCAATAAAAATATAGGGAGGTCAAAAAAATGTTAACAGTAATGATGAGCTTGCTTCGGAACCAAAAAGGACAAGGTTTGGTGGAATACGGTTTGATTCTCGCGTTGGTAAGTGTAGTGGCTATCGGAGCCTTAGGTCTTCTCGGCGGCGGCGTTATAGCTGAACTCGGAAAAGCAACTGCCGCGCTGTAAATGAGCGAACAAGCGAACTGAAATCCCTCTGGAAGCCCAGAGGGATTTTTCTTTGTCGGTCAGTAAGGATGACGTTTTAGTTGATGGCCACCAGAAAAGAGGTGGCCATCGCTAAGTTATACAGGAAAGGTGCCATAGTCGTTCTAGCCGTAGGCGGGGCTAGTGTAACTGGCGGCTTGGTCACCAGGGTTGCCGCGGGCGGGGCTTTTAAGCAGTGATTAGGACAAAACGCCCAGTCGATTTTGGGACCTGATGCTTACAATAAATAAGACCAGGGCAGGATATGAGTGCGGCGGCGGTAATGGTACAATGAATGCAAGGAAGTCCGCCCAAAAGGTCGGCCCAGGCAACGGAACACGACGCGGTTGATCTGTTGTCAGGCGCGCAGGAGGCGATCCAGTAATGCTAAAAATCAATCGATATATCCGCGACAGACGGGGTCAGGCGATTGTGGAGATGGCGCTGATCTTGCCGGTGTTTATAGTGTTATTGCTGGGCATGCTATATTCCGGTTTGGTGCTGCAGGACTATATTACCTTGACAGAGGCGGCCCGGGCCGGGGCCCGCGTCGCCGCCGTAGGCGGTAATGACACAGCGGTTATTACCGCGATCGACAAGGCCGCCCCCAACATTCTGCCCGCCCGGTTAACAACGACAATTGTCGGAAACGCTGCCGGCAGCTCGGTAGTTGTGACGGTATCCAATCCGATGAATTTTTTCGTATGGAATATAACTAGCAAGGATGAGCTTGAGCAAACGTCCAGCGCGCCCTTCAATGTGACCGCAACGGCGGAAATGCGCATCGAGGTCGCAAGATAAGGCATAAGGAGTGGTGAGTCATGTTTAGACGACTGGTTTGCAACCAAAAAGGCGGGGTTATCGTACTGTTTGCGCTGTCGCTTATTACGTTATGTGCCTTTGCCGGGATGGCGCTGGATGTGGGCAATTTTTATGTTCATCATGCCAGGTTGCAAAATGCGGTTGACGCAGCCTGCCTGGCCGGGGCGGCAGTTTTGCCCGATACCGACAAGGCCACAGCCGCGGCCGAAGATTATCTCCAGCGGAATCTGACTCAGAATCAGGATAAGCTAAACCCGGCACCCAATAGTCTGCAAATTGCTTTTGAGAACAGCAACAACAGGATCGATGTTACCTATACAGATTTTTTCCCAGCCTATTTTTTGAAAGTTATCCCCAAGTTTTATGGCACCAATATCACTGTGTCTGCCGCCGCGCAGGCAGTGCAGAATGGGGTCGGAGGCGCCTTTGGGTGGACGGTTTTTAACGGCAGTAAAACCACGCAACTGAATATGAACGGTTCAACCTGGAATATTGACGGCTCAATCCATTCCAACCAGAATCTTAATATTAACGGCAGTCATATTAGTGTGACCGGCATGGCCGAGTCTGTGGGGACTACGAGCGTTAGCTCCAGCGGTAGCAATAGCGTTGGTTCCCAGGCCTCCGGGGCCAAATCGCTGGATATGCCGGACTATTATGCTCAGATCAAATCTGAGGCTGTAACCGCGAAGACTACCAACACGATTTGGAACAACGGCAGCAATATAAATGTGGACGGCAACGTCTACGTCAATGGCACCAGCACTTTTAACGGCAATACTTATACCGGCACCGGCGCTATTTTAGCAGAGGGCAACATTACTTTCAATGGCAATAATGTTCAGACATCAGCCAATGGCCAGGTGTGCTTTTATTCCGAAAGCGGCGATATCAGAATCAACGGCAACGGGTACACTATTGACGGCATTCTGTACGCGCCTCACGGCAGGGTCATCATCAACGGCACCAATGACACCATCAACGGCCGCATTATCGCCAACTCGGTGGCGATTAACGGCAGCAACCTAAATGTGAACGGTCAAGATCCGGTGACTTCTCTGCCTACCGATGGAACAAACTCTGGACATGCCCAGCTTGTGGAGTAATGGAGGAAGTAATATGTCGCTGTTAAAACGATTAGAAGCAAATAAAACACTGGAACCAAGTCCGGCTCAACCGTCGACCATGATTGACCGACCCAGGCCTGTTACGCAGCAACGGATTGACCCTTATCAGAATTTGAAGGGGAGTATCCATAGGCGCATTGTTGAAGAACTGAGCGCTGAGGAGAGCAAAATTCTCACCGACAAAAACGCCGACCGGCGGGTACTGGAAGACATCGTGGCCAAACTGGCCGAAACTCTGATGGAGGGAGAGCCGATACCGGTGCCCCGCAGCGAGCGTTATCGCATTATCAACGAAGTGGCGGATGAAGTACTCGGCTACGGCCCGATTGAACCGCTATTGAAGGATGAGACAATTTCAGAGGTTATGGTTAACGGACCGCATCAGGTTTATATTGAACGCAAAGGTAAGCTGATTCTCAGCGATGCCCATTTCCGTGATAACGACCATGTGATGCATGTTATCGAGAAGATAGTGGCACCGCTTGGTCGGCGAATTGATGAGAGTTCGCCGCTGGTTGACGCCCGTCTGCCGGATGGATCCCGGGTTAACGCTATTATTCCGCCGCTGGCGATAAAAGGGCCCTGTCTCACTATCCGGAAATTCGCGAAGGATCCGCTAACGGTGGAGAACTTGATCGAATTTGGCACGGTGACTGAAGATATGGCGGAGTTTCTCCGGGCTTGCGTCGAGGGTAAACTGAACATTGTTGTTTCCGGGGGTACCGGTTCAGGGAAAACGACTACTCTTAATATATTGTCTTCATTTATTCCTTCGGATGAGCGGATTGTAACGGTGGAGGACGCCGCAGAGCTGCAGCTGAGGCAGGATCATGTGGTGACGCTGGAGACAAGGCCGCCCAATATAGAAGGTAAGGGAGCCATCTTGATGCGGGACTTGGTGCGCAATTCGCTGAGAATGCGGCCGGACCGCATTGTGGTCGGCGAGGTGCGCGGCGGTGAGGCGCTGGATATGCTGCAGGCGATGAACACCGGCCACGACGGGTCCCTGACCACCGGACATGCCAACACCCCGCGGGATATGCTCAGCCGGTTGGAGACGATGGTCCTGATGGCTGGCATGGACTTGCCGGTACGGGCGATACGCGAGCAAATTGCCTCGGCGGTGGACCTTATTGTGCAGCAGTCGAGGCTGCGGGACGGCAGCAGGAAGATAACACATCTGACCGAGGTGCAGGGCATGGAAGGCGATATTATCGTCATGCAGGATATATTTGTGTTCGAGCAGAACGGCAGAGATGAAGACGGCAAGATTATCGGTCAGATGAAACCGAGCGGTATTCGGCCAAAGTTTATCGAAAAACTTGCAGCTAACGGCATAAATATTCCGAATGAGATTTTTTGGGCCAAGTAAACTGGGTGGTGAGGTAAATGTTAGTTATAATCATAATAGCAACGCTTATGACGGTATTCAGCATCAGTTATCTGGTATTGGCAAATATTTCGCCGCAAAGGACAGAGGTTGCTGAGCGGTTGAAGGCGCTGGATGCGGTTGCTGCCAACAGGGGGCCTGTGGACGAAGACTTGGCCAAGCCATTTGTTCAGCGGATTATAGCGCCGCTCAGTGGCAGTCTGGCTGATAAAATAACCCGACTTACACCTTCGGCAGTGCGCCGGATGATTGAGGAAAAGATCAGTATTGCCGGAGGATTCAGCGGACTGACCACCGACGGATTTCTGTTGCTGTGCGGCTGCGCGGCAGTGGCTGGTGCGATGATGGTCGGGGCGTTGGCGGCGGTGAGCGGAGCGATCCTGTCAAAAATTATTTCGCTGATGATTATTGGGTTCAGTGTTGGACTGATGTTACCGCTGTTTTTGCTCAACTACAAAATTGCTGCCCGGAAGGCCAATATCCAGAGAGACCTGCCGGATGTGCTGGATATGATCACTATCAGTGTCGAAGCCGGACTCGCTTTCGATGGGGCGTTGGCCAAGTTGTCGGAAAAGATGAAAGGTGTGTTGGTGGACGAATTCGGCCGGATGTTGCAGGAAATGCGCATTGGTGTTCCCCGGCGGTCTGCTTTGCACTCACTGGCAAAGCGCTGCGCCGTCCCTGACTTGTCAGTGTTCACCGCGTCGCTGATCCAAGCCGATCAACTGGGGGTAAGTATTGGGAATGTTTTAAGGATACAGTCGGTAGTGATGCGGGAAAAACGCCGCCAGCGGGCCAAGGAGAAGGCCCAGATGGCTCCGGTGAAAATGCTGCTGCCGTTGGTAATTTTCATATTTCCAGCGATCTTTGTGATTTTGATTGGCCCGGCGGCCATCAACATTATTGCAGCTTTTTCCCAGAAGTAGACTACTATGAGGTAGATTATTATGCAGATTATGAATGTAACGAAAAATAAATTGCTTGTAAGCGAGCTTAGGGTCGCCGATACTTTCCTCTCTAGACTTAAAGGCCTGTTGGGGAAAGCAGGCCTGCAGCCGGGAGAGGGGTTGCTGATTCGGCCCTGTAACAGTGTGCATACTATTGGCATGCGGTTCACTATTGACATTATTTTTGCTGACGCCAATCACCGGGTAGTCAAAACGGTGTCCGACCTTGGACCGGGAAAGGCGACGATGTGCCGGCCGGGATGTTATGTGGTGGAGCTGCCGGCAGGCGTACTGGCCGCGACGGGGACGGTTGTGGGCGATTATCTGTCGCAGATCGACTAGAGTCTCTCGGGCGATAACGGCCTTGGTGGGTTTTATTTACAATCTGAGAGGCGCACTGAATGGTGCGTCTCTTTTATTTTGAGAAATAATCTAAGGTTGGTGAGAAATCCCCAGCTGCTAGGCGCACCGGAAGAACGCGACGCGACGCGTACTGGTGTACGCTAGCAAACGCTCTAAGGAGCAACGACGCAGATGGGGGTTTATCGCCAGCCGGAGACGGATAAAGCTGGCAAGGTTTCCTTTATTGTGCAGCTTGTGTCACTGTGATACAATAAATGCAGATTTATTCTTATGGTTTTGCTGATTAAGGTTATAATATGGGGTGCAGAAATAATCGTTCTTTTCATCGCTGGAGGTGACGTTGTTGCCTGATTATACCCAGAACGATACCCCGTTGCTTGCCGCCATTAATAATTATGTGATCAGTAAAACTATTCCGTTTCATACTCCAGGCCATAAACAGGGGAAGGGAATGCATTCCCGGCTGGAGAATATTTTAGGACGGGATACTGTAGCACGTGATTTGGCGATGATGCCTGATCTGGATGATCTCCATGAGCCGCACGGTTGTATAAAAGCCGCACAGGATCTGGCGGCTGAGCTTTACGGCGCAGATCACAGTTTCTTTGTGGTCAATGGAACCACCGGTGGCATTTATGCCATGATTTTGGCGATTGCTGGACCGAGAGACAAGATTATTATCCCGCGAAACGCTCATCGCTCAATAATTGGCGGAGTCATTTTGAGCGGGGCGGTTCCAGTGTTTATGAACCCTGAGATCGATTTTGACCTGGGACTGGCAATGGGCGTGACGCCGGCAACGGTTACCCAGGCGCTGGATCAGCACCCTGATGCCAAGGGAGTGCTGATTATCAATCCCACGTATTACGGGGTGGCTACCGATCTGAGAAGCATTGTCGATATTGTCCATCAGCGTAATATACCGGTGGTGGTTGACGAGGCCCACGGCCCCCATCTTCATTTTAGCGGTCGTCTTCCCTTGCAGGCACTGGACGCCGGAGCAGATATCTGTGCTCAGAGCACCCATAAGATTATCGGGGCTATGACCCAGTGCTCAATGGTGCACTGTCGTGAAGGGCGGATTAACGTGCCGCGGCTCAAGGCTATGCTGCAGTTGGTGCAGTCCACAAGTCCCAATTATATCTTAATGGCTTCTCTTGATGTTGCTCGCATGCAGATGGCTGTTGAGGGTCGTCAGCTAATCGGCCGGGCGGTGGAGCTTTCGGACTGGCTCCGGGGGGAGATTAACAAAATCCCCGGGCTTTACTGCTTTGGCGAAGAACGATTAGGTAAGCCAGGGGTGTATGGTCTTGATCCCACTAAGGTTACTGTCACTGTTAAAGGGCTGGGTTTAAAAGGGGCCGAGGCTGAACGGATTTTGCGCCAGGAATATAATGTACAGGCGGAATTGTCCGATATATATAATGTTTTATTTTTGATAACAATCGGCGACGGGGAAGAGGAAGCCCGCGCGCTACTTGCAGCACTCAGCCAGTTGGCGCTCAACCATAGCGGCAAAAGTGATTTTTCGACTGTTCATGAGTTTTATAGCAGTGCTGGTTATCCGGCTACTCCGGAGCAGGTACTCTCACCACGGCAGGCGTTGTTTGGCAGGACCAAGAAAGTGCCGTTTGAACAAGCCGCCGGCAGAATTTGCGCTGAAATCATCACCTTTTATCCGCCCGGCATTCCGCTTTTGTGTCCGGGTGAACGTATTTCGGAAGATGTCATCGAATATTGCGGACGGTTGCAGGAAGCAGGCCTGCATATTTCTGGACCAGAGGATTACTTGCTGAAAACAGTCAAAGTGGTGGAATAATGACGGGATTTTTAATTACTTTTGAAGGACCCGACGGGGCAGGAAAAACTACGCAACTCTCTTTGCTGGCTGAACATCTGCGGCAGAGGGGCTTTGGTGTGCAGTGTACTCGGGAACCCGGCGGGACAGCCTTGGGGGATAAGATTCGGAGTTTGCTGCTCGATCCGGCTAACCAGGAAATGGGTGCGCGGACCGAGGCTTTGTTGTACATGGCTGCCCGGGCGCAGCATGTGAGTGAGTTTATTTTGCCTGCTCTGAACCGGGGCGAAGTTGTTTTGTCTGATCGTTATTCTGATTCGACTATCGTCTACCAGGGCGTCGCCCGGCAACTGGAGCGCGCTGAGCTTGACGTTATTAATCAATTTGCTATTTCAGGAATAGCGCCACAGCTCACGATATTGCTGGACGGGGAGGCGGACGTCCTGCGGGACCGACTGGCGGATCGAGAAGTTCAGGACCGTATTGAGCAAGAATGTAGCGCTTTTCATCAAAAAGTTAGGCAGGGTTTTCATGAGCTGGCTGCTGCCGAGCCTGACCGGATCAAAGTTGTGGCCGCAGGCGGCGATATAGACGCTGTTCAGAAGATAGTGGTAGGCTTGGTGGAAGAGTTTCTGGGAAGGAGGGGCGACAATGAAGGTTAATAATGTCGGGTCCCAAAGTCCGCGATCGGTTAGTGACGGAGACGTCATGGGCAAAACTGAAAAGGCTGACACCCAGTTTTCCGCCGAGTTGTTTAAAACTCAAGACGCTAGTTCTAAAGAACGCCTAAACGTTCTGTTGCAACAGATTACTGATCAGGGAAAGAAGCTGGGGGAAGCGCCAACTTATCCTGAATTGAAGAATTACCGCGAACTTGTGCGCAATTTCCTGGGAGAAGTGGTGAGCCGGGCGTATACTTTAAAAGCCAATATCGGCTGGGATCGCCAAGGGCGACAAAAGATGTATTCAACAATTAAGGAAATTGATAAACATTTGACTGGGCTTGCCGAGGATGTAAGGCAGGGGCAGGAGCGCCAGCTTGCTATTATGTCGAGACTCGACGCAATCCGCGGAATGCTGGTGGACTTATATACTTGAGGTGGCTTTATGTTTTGGGAAGATATCGCCGGACACACTGGCGTCATCAAGATATTGAAAAATATGCTGGCTGAGAATAGGATTCCGCATGCCTTGTTGTTTGCCGGACCGGCCGGATTGGGAAAAAGGCTTGTTGCCAGAATTTTAGCGGCGGCGCTTTTATGTGCCGGTGATGATATGGTCAAACCGTGTGGCAAGTGTTCTTACTGCCGCATGACCGAGCAAAACAGCCATCCGGATCTCATGATTTTGCCAAGCGACGGGACCAGCCTGAAGATTGATCAGATCCGGGCGTTGCAGCATGAAGCGGCACTAACGCCTTACTACGGAGAAAGGCGGGTTTTTATTATTGAAGAGGCGGAGCGCCTGACAACCCAGGCTGCTAATAGTCTGCTCAAAATATTGGAGGAACCGCCTCCTGGAACGATTTTTATTTTAACTGCCTCATCGGCGCATGTCTTGCCGCCGACTGTTGTGTCTCGCTGTTGGCTGGTACCGTTTCATCCATTGTCTTTTCAGGCGCTTACTAATTTTTTGGTCGCCAGAGATGTCGAGCCAGTCAGAGCAGCGATCGCTACCCGCCTAGGAGGAGGTCGGGTAGGAACGGCGCTAGCATTGCTTACGCCTGACGGATTGGCGATCAGGGATCAGGCGATGGAGATTGTTGCCGGGTTGCCGATCTTCGACAGCAAATTAATCTGGGAGACGGCTGCGACTCTGGACAAGCTGGAAAGTTCAGAGCTGCAAGCGGTGTTGAGCAATTTTAACTATATACTGCGAGATCTTATTATTATTCTTGCCGGCCAGGAAGGCCTGGCCGTGAATCTAGATATCGTCGCCAAACTGAATGATATGGCCGCGGCCTGGGATGAGGCCCGACTGAGACAGGCGTTAAGTGACGTTAAGCACGCCAAGCAGGCGCTGGAGACTAATGCTAATTCCCGGTTGACCTGTGAGGCTTTATTGATCAAACTGACAGATGCGGTTAAGGAGGGGAATTATTAATGCAAACCATTGTCGGCATACGTTTTAAAAAAGCCGGTAAGATATACTATTTCGACCCTGTGGAGCTGGCCTTGGAGGCTGGGGAGTCAGTAATAGTTGAAACTGCCAGGGGACTAGAGTTCGGTGAGGTTGTAATTGCACCGCGGCAGGTAAAGG